>Ga0310810_10008218_pt1 | contig 11988 bp, 13 predicted proteins | sample NCmetagenome_FD_207641 | JGI IMG/M metagenome (GOLD analysis project Ga0310810, IMG submission 207641) | Soil microbial communities from experimental microcosm in Duke University, North Carolina, United States - NC | ecosystem: Engineered > Artificial ecosystem > Soil microcosm > Unclassified ...
GCAGGGCCTCGACCACGGGCAGCACCAGGTCGGCGCCGGCGCGCATGGCCTCCTGGGTTTCGCACTGGACACTGAGCCAGAACCCCTCGACCTCCTCGACCGGCGTGAGCCAGGCCGAGCCGCCCGTAGTGGGGACGAGCCCGGGGCTCCGCGGAATCGGCGGCGACCACCCCGGGTCGCCCCCGCCCGCGATGCGCAGTCCCCGCCCGTCGAAGCGCCAGAGACGCACCGATCCCCCGATCAGCGCCCCGAGTCGGTCGAGCACCAGATCGAGCCGTCCTAGGGACGGCGGAGCATCATGCAGATGGAGTTCCCTTGCGAATTGAAGTGGACCGCGTCCACCAGCTTGCGAATGAGGAAGAGGCCGCGGCCGCCCAGCTCGTCGAGCTGCTCCGGGCGGATCGGCTCCGGCACGCTGGCGGGATCGAAGCCGGTGCCCTCGTCGGTGACGTAGACCCGGATCACGTCGGTGAAGAGCTCGGCCCGGACGTCCACCCACTTGTCCTGCTCCTCGCGGTTGCCGCGCAGGATCGCGTTGCTGAGCGCCTCGCTGAGGCAGACCTGGAGCCTGAAGCGGGTCTTGCGGGTGGTCTCGTGGCCGGCGAGGCAATGCCGCACGACCAGCTCGACCGCCTCCTCCACGCAAGCGATGTCGCTGGGCAGCCGCAGGGTGACGAGCGTCGCGGCGCCTTCCGCGTCCGGAGCCGGGGAGCGGCGGACGCAGAGACGAAGGGGCGACGTCATGACGGTCGGTGCTAGAAGCTGGACAGGGCCTGCTGGGGAGTCTCCGCGATGGCGAAGAGCGTGTCGAGCTTGGTGAGCTCGAACAGACTGCGGAGATCCTCGTTGAGACCCGAGAGCCGGAGCTCGCCGCCGGCCTCGCGGACCCGCTTGGAGATGGACACCAGAGCGCCGAGGCCGGACGAGTCGATGTATCCGGTCTGGGAAAAGTCGATCAGGATCCGGCGCTCACCCTTGTCCAGCGCGGCGAAGACCAGATCCTTGAGCTCCTGCCGGTTGCCGACGATCAGCTGGCCGTCGACCTTGACCACCGTCACCCCGCTGGCGTCGCGGGCCTGGCTGAACCCCATGCGAGTCTCCTCAGCTCGTGTGACTGCCCTGCAGGGCCACCATCGCGGCCACCTCGACAATATCATCGACCGTGGCGCCGCGCGACAGGTCGGCCATCGGCCGCGCGAGCCCCTGAAGGATGGGACCGATCGCGGTCGCGCCGGCCAGCCGCTGGGTCAGCTTGTAGGCGATGTTGCCCGCATTGAGGTCGGGGAAGACCAGCACGTTGGCCTTGCCGCCGAGCGCCGACCCCGGGGCTTTCCGCTCGCTGACCTCGGGCACGAGGGCGGCGTCCGCCTGTATCTCGCCCTCGGAGGGGATCTGCGGCGCGATCTCGCGGAACCGGGCGGCGGCCTCCCGGACCCGCTCCACCAACGGCCCTTCGGCGCTGCCCCGGGTACTGTAGGAAAGGAAGGCGACCCGGGGCTGATCGCCCACCAGGCGGGAGCGGTCGCGCGCCGCCGCGAGGGCGATGCTCGCCAGCTCCTCGGCGGAGGGGTCGGGAATGACCGCGCAGTCGGTGTACGTCAGCACCTGGTCCTCGGGGAGCACCATGTAGAACGCCGAGCTCACCCGGCGCACCCCGGGCGCGGTGCCGATGGCCCAGAGAGCGGACCGGATCACCTCGCGTGTGGGCGCGACCGCGCCGGAGACGGCGCCCTCGGCCTCGCCCAGGGCCACCAACGCCGCGCCGAAATTGGTCGGCATCGCCCCGACGTCGAGCGCGTGGACCCCGTCGAGGATGCGGTCGGGGCGCCGGTCTCTGAGATACTGGGCCACCCGGCCGAGGCGCGGGTCCTTGGAGGGGTCGATGGCGCCGTCGCCCAGCACGATCGGCTGGGCGATTCCTTCCTTCCCGAGGCGCTCGGCCGCGGCCCGCACCCGGGCGTCGTTCCCCTCGCAGAGCACGATGCGCGCCTTGCGTCCGGCGGCCCGGCGCAGGAGCTCGGCCCGGAAGCTCATCGCTGGAACCGCCGGGCCAGCGCCTTGGCCACCACGGGGTGCACCAGCGCGCTCACGTCGCCGCCGTAGCGCGCCACCTCGCGCACCAGGCTCGAGCTCAGGTAGGTGAGATCCACCGCGGGCACGAGGAAGACGGTCTCCAGCGAGGGGTGGAGCTGCCGGTTCATGAGCGCCATCTGGAACTCGTACTCGAAGTCGCTGACGGCCCGAAGGCCGCGCACCACCACCGAGGCGCCCGCCTGCTTGGCGAAATCGGCCAACAGCCCTTCGAAAGTCTCGACCGAGATCCGAGGCTCGGCCCCGACGGCGGCGCGAAGCATTTCCCGCCGCTCCTCCACCGAGAAGAGCGGCTGCTTGGCGGAATTGGCCGCCACGGCGACGATTACCCGGTCGGCCAGCGCGAGGCTCCGCCGGATCAGATCCTCGTGCCCCCGCGTGGGCGGGTCGAACGAGCCGGGATACAGCGCGATCCGGGTCATGAAGCGGGGGCGCGGCAGAAGGTGAGGGCGGTGTCGCCGTACCGGCGGGTCTCGTCGCCCGCGACCGAACGATCGGCCGGGTGCTCGACCGATAGAATGGAGGCGAACGGGTGCCGGCGGAAGAGCGCCACCAGCCGTTCGGCCGCGTCGATGGTGTACGGGGGGTCGGCGACCGCGATGTCGAAGGCGCCCGGCGGAACCCGCTCGGCGAAGCGGATGGCATCCCCCCGGTGGACGGTACTTTCGGCACCTGCTCCCAGCGCCTCGATGTTCTCCCGCAGGGCCGCCAGCGAGGCGGGGCTCAGCTCGACGAAATCGGCGTGCACGGCGCCGCGGGAAAGCATCTCCAGGCCGAGCGCCCCGCTCCCGGCGAAGAGATCGAGCACTCGGGCGCCCTCGAGCTCGCCGCCCAGAATGCTCATCCAGGCCTCCCGTACCCGGTCGCCGGTTGGCCGGACCCGGGCATCACGGGGGAGCACGAGATGACGGCCGCCGTAGATGCCGGAGACGATGCGCATGAGAGGCGGGTCAGGCGCACGGGCGGACGGGCGGACAGGCGCACAGGCGCACGGGGGCAGAGACGCAGAGACGCAGGGGCGCACGGGTGCAGGGACATGGCGTGAGCTTGTCGTGCGCCCTCGCGCCCTCGCGCCTGTGCGCCTGTCCGACCCTCACGCGGCGCCAGCCGCGGGAGAAATCGCGACCAGCCTCGCCTGCAGCGTGACCTGCCCGTTCCACTCATTGCATTCCAGCCGGAAGGCCGCGTCCACCGGGGCCTCCCCCAGCCAGGGAACCCGGTCGGCCCACTGGAAGCCGATAGCGGGAAGCCGCGAGCGGCCGTCGTCGAGCACCCCCTTGAGGTGGCCCGCGCCGACGCTCTTCCGGCCCGCCAGGCGCACGCGCCGCACCCCGAACACCGGGCTCGCGTTTCCGGTCCCGCATGGCTCCAGGTAGCGGCAGAGGCGCTCCAGCTCGTGGGTCATGTCCGCCAGGCTGACCTCGAGATCCACCCGCTGCTCCGGACCGAGATCGTCCGGCGTGAGTCGCTCGCGGGTGAGCCCGGCGAACCGCTCGCGGAAGGCGTCGAGGTTGCCCCGCCGGATGGTGAGACCGGCCGCCATGTGGTGGCCGCCGAAGCGCTCCAGCAGGTCGCCGCAGGCGAGGAGCGCCGAATGGAGGTCGAATCGCGAGATGCTGCGGCCGCTACCCTTCCCGATCTCGCCGTCGAACGCGATCAGGAACGCCGGCCTGCCGTAGCGCTCGACCACGCGGGACGCGACGATCCCCACCACCCCGGGATGCCAGCCGTCGCCCGCGAGCACGAATCCCGCGTCCCGCTCGAGGTCGGCCGAGCGCTCGACCTGCTCCAGGGCCTCATCCAGAATCCGCTGGTCCAGTGCCTGCCGCTCGGTGTTGAGTCCGTCCAGCCGGGACGCCAGCGTGGAGGCCTCGGCCGGATCGTCCGAGAGCAGGAGGCGGAGGCCGTCCATCGCGTCGCCGATCCGCCCCGCCGCGTTGAGCCGCGGGCCCAGGATGAACCCGCAGTGGCCCGCACGCACTTCCTTCCCGCCGAGGCCGCTGGCCTGCACCAGACCGCGAAGCCCCGGCCAGGCGCTGTCGGCCATGAGGCGGAGACCGTGCTTCACCAGGATGCGATTCTCGCCCTGCAGCGGCACCACGTCCGCGACCGTGGCGAGCGCCACCAGGTCGAGCAGGTAATACGGCAGGTTGGCCGGCAGGCCGAGCGCGGGCACCAGCGCCTGAACCAGCTTGAACGCGATCCCGGTACCGCAGAGCGACGTGAGGCCGGAGGTATCGTCGGGGCGCTGGGGATCGATGACGGCGACGGCCGGCGGCAGCACGTCGCCGGGAAGGTGGTGGTCGGTGACGACGACCCCGATGCCCGCCGCCCGGGCGAGGTGGACGGTGTCCACGGCGGTGATGCCGCAGTCGCAGGTGATGACCAGCGAGGCCCCCGTGGCCTGTGCGGCGGCGAGCCCGGCGGGGCCGAAGTCGTAGCCATCGCGCAGCCGGTGGGGCACGAAAGGGACCACATCGGCGCCGGCGGCCCGAAGGGCACGGGTGAGGAGCGCCGTGGCGCACTGGCCATCCACGTCGTAGTCGCCGTGCACCATGATGGTGCCGCCGGCGCGCACCGTAGTGACGATGGCGTCGACCGCCTCGGCCATGCCGGCCAGAGCCGCCGGATCGGTGAGCGCGCCGAGGGCCGGACGGAGGTAGTGCCGCGCCGCCTCGGCCTCGTGGTGACCCCGCTGGACCAGCAGCGCCGCCAAGGCCTCCGGCAGCGACAGCCGGTCGGCGAGGCCCAGCACCAGGGCATGATCCGGCCGAGGGGCCACGATCCACCGCAGGACCGGCGTCTGGGTGGCGCTCACCATGGCAACCTGCCGATGAATCTGTTCATCCCGCGGACCGCGCCTCGTCCGGCGGGTACAGGATGGCGCCGCAGGCCTCGCACCCTTCGATCACGGCCCCGCTGCGGATCTGGCTCCGCCGGTTGAGCGGCACGGCCGTGTGACACGCCCCGCACCCGTTCGAGATGAGCGGCACCACGACCGCGGTCAGCCGAGACTTCCTGAGCCGCTCGTAACGGGTGCGGAGCTGGCGGTCGAGCCGCCCCGCCGTCTGCTCCCGGTCGGCGTTGGCGGCGGCCAGCTCGGCCTCCAACTCCGCCACCCGGCCCCGCAGCTGCTCCCGCTCCGGGGCCTGGCCTTCCTCGACCAGAGCCACGTTCCGCTCTTCCTCGCTCGCCTTGCGCTCGAGCTGGGTGACGGTCTCCGCGCTCCGGATCCAGTCGTTTTCTTCCTTGGCGACGACGGAGCGGGCCAGGTCCAGCTCCGCCATCAGGGTGGAGGCCTCTTTGGGATTGCGCACGTGCTCGAGCCGGAGCCGGCGCCGGTCCTGCAGCAGCCGATAGCTCTCGATCTTGGCCTCCAGCTCGTCCCGGCGGCGGCCGGCGTCGGCGGCTGTGCGCCGGGCGGTCTCCAGACCGGCCCGCGCCTTGTCGAGTGCCTGGTCCAACGTGGTGAATTCTCCTTGGAGCGCATCCAGCCGCCGTTCGACATCCGCTACCACCGCATCCTTCGCCTGCAGGTCGAGCAGCTTGACCAGATCAGCGTGCATCAACATCCCCTCGTCGCAAGTGTCGTTTGGTCTGCTCCTCCGGATACTTCGAGGAGATCTCGTCGTCCAGGCGGCGCCGCTCCTGGATCAAGGCATCCTGCTGTTCCGGGGCCAGGCCGGTCTGGCGAAGCCGGAGCGTGAGCTCCGCCCGGCGGCGGCGCAGCGGTCTCACCTCCAGCGTCCGGACCGCGCCGACGTAGGTGAGGTCCGGGTCCGGCGACCCGTACTTGGCCTCGATGCTGTCCAGCCAGGCCCAGGCCCGCCGCGCCGCCGGGGACAACTGCTCCAAGAATAGTCCGGAGCCGACGTTCTCGGGACTGCGACGGAGCGTCTCATAGACTTCCCGCAGCGGCTGGGTCTCGAACCACTCCGGGGGCACCTCGTCCGCGGCCCGCTCGAGCCAGGTCCGGTCCCGCATCAGCACCCGCAGCAGATCGCGCTCGGCGCTGAGGTCTTCGTGCCGCCGCCGTGAGCGGGGTCTCGGCGCGCCGGGACCGGCGACCCGCGCCTCCTGGCCCTGGCCGTCGGGGCCCGCCGAAGCCGCCGGCCGCGCGGTGGCCTGCTGCTGCAGCACCTCCCGGCTCACCCCGGTGCGCTCCGAGACCGTCTTCAGGTAGAGGTCTCGCATGATCGGGTCCGCCGTCGCCCGGATGGTCGGCAGCAGCCGATCGAGCGCGTCGCGCTGGTGCTCCACCCCTTCGAACCAGCCGCGTTGCTGGAGCAGCTGGAGCTTCCGCTCCAGCACGTCCATGGCGTCGTCCACCAGCGGCTCCAGCGCGGCTGCGCCGCCTCGGCGCACCAGCGTGTCGGGGTCCTCGCCCTCGGGCATCGTGGCCACGCGGACCCGCATGCCGTGGCGCAGCAGCTCGTCTCCGGCGCGGAAGGTGGCGCGGAGACCCGCCGCATCGCTGTCGTAGAGCAGCACGGCGGCCGGCGCGAAGCGCCGGAGCAGCGAGGCCTGGTCTCCGGTCAGCGCCGTCCCCAGCGGCGCCACTACATGCTCGATGCCGGCCAGCGCCAGCCGGAGCACGTCGAAATACCCTTCGACCAGAATCACGCTCTCGGCCTTTCGGATCGCGTTCTTGGCCTGGTGCAGGTTGTAGAGCTGCTTGCCCTTGTGGAAGATCGGCGTCTCCGGCGTGTTCAGATACTTGGGCTCGCCGGGGCCAAGCAGACGGCCGCCGAACCCTGCCAGGCGTCCCCTGAGATCGTGAATCGGAAACAGGAGGCGGCCGCGGAAACGCGGGATCACCGTACCATCGTCCTTCCGGACGCTGAGGCCGGCCTCGAGCAGCGTCTCGTCCCTGATGCCCAGCTCGGCCATCGCCGCGAGGAAGGCGCGCCCCTTGGGCGCGAACCCGAGTCCGTGCACCTCGGCGGTCTCCAACGATACGTCCCGGCCCGCCAGGTACTCCCGGGCTTCCCTTCCCTCGCCCGCCTCGACCAGCCGCCGGGTGAACCAGTCCTGCGCGGCCGAGAGCGCCTCGTAGAGCGGCTCCCGCGGATCGGGTCCCGACCGGCCCGGGCGCTCGGGAATGACGATGCCCGTGCGCCGTGCGGCGTCCCGCACGGCGGTCGGATAGTCCATGCCGAACCGCTTCATCAGCCAGCTGAACACGTCGCCACTCTCGTGGCAGACGAAGCAGTAGTAGCGCCCCTTCTTGGGAATGACCGCGAAGTTGCGGTGGGTGCCTCCGTGGAACGGACAAGGCCCGCGGTAATCGGAGCCGGTCCGCTTGAGCTCCACCGACTCGCCGATGATCCCGACCAGATCGGCACTCTCGCGTACCTGGTCGATGGTCTCGTCGGGAATCATGCTCACGCGGAGAACTCCACGACCGTCACACCGGTCCCGCCCTGATTGCGCGGCGCGAAGGCATAGCTCCGGATTCGCTTGTCCCGGGCGACCACCCGGCGCACCCGCTCGCGCACGACGCCGGTACCCATACCATGGATGATGCGCAGGTAGGGTTGCTCCGCGAGCACCGCCGCGTCCACCGCCGCCAGCGTCGCCTGCTCCGCCTCGTCGCCGGTGAGGCCGCGAAGGTCGATCTCGAGCGATCTTTCCCCGGCCGGCGCCGGCTCCGAGGCGGGGGACTCGGCCGGCTTCCTGGGCTTTCCTCCGGGCAATACAGTGAGCCCGGCAGTCTCGGTCACCATCCGCATGGCGCCGAGCGCGACCACGGCCTTGCCGTCCGGGCGAAGCTCCAGCAGCTCGCCGGTCGAGCCGCCTGACAGCCGCACCCGGTCCCCTGTCGAGAGGCCGGACTCGGCGCCGGCGCCCCCGGCAACCGAGCTCTCCGCATCCTGGGCCGTGAGTCGCTCGCCCTGCTCCCGGATTCCCTCCTCCACCATCCGCCGCGCCTCGCGCGCCGCCGCGTCGTCGCCCGCCGCGCGTGCCGCAGCCACGGCGTCCTCGACCAGCCGGCGGGCATCCATCAGGTATCCCTTGGCCTGTCGCCGTCCCTCCCGCTCGGCCGCCTTCTCCCGGCGCGCCAGCTCCGCCGACCGGGCGACCTGACTCTCGGCCTCGGTCCGGAGCCGCGCCTCGAGGGCATCGAGCTCGATCGCGCGCTCGGCCTGGCCTGCCTGCTCGGCGTGGAGCGCGCGCTGGCGCTCCTCCACCACGGCCAGCAGGGCGTCGAGGTTCCGCTCGGCGTCGGGCATGCGGGCCTCGGCGTCGGCCAGGATGTCGCTGGCCACGCCGAGCCGCCGGGCGATGGCGAGTCCGTAGGAGCGGCCGGGAACGCCCTTGACGAACCGATAGGTCGGCGTCAGCGTGGCCGCGTCGAACTGCAGCGACGCGTTCACCACGCCCCCGGTGTGGCTCGCCAGGTCCTTGAGCGCGCCCAGGTGCGTCGTGGCCAGGGTCAGGGTGGAGCGGCGGGTGAGCGCCGCGAGCGTCGCCGCGGCCAGCGCCGCCCCTTCGGCCGGGTCGGTCCCGCTTCCGATCTCGTCGAGCAGGACCAGCGTGGCCGCGTCGGCCCGGTCGAGCACCCGCCGCAGCATGGCGACGTGGGCGCTGAAGGTGGACAGGCTCGCGGCGATCGACTGGCGGTCGCCGATGTCGGCGAAGAAGGCGCCGAAGACCGGAAGACGGCTGCCCCCGCCGACCGGCGGGACGATGCCGCTCTGCGCCAGCGCGGCCGCGAGCCCCACCGCCTTGAGCAGCACGGTCTTGCCGCCGGTGTTGGGGCCGCTGATGAGCAGCGTGCGCTCCTCCACCGGCATCTCGAGATCGAACGGGACCACCGGCTCCGCGCCGCCGAGGAGGAGAGGGTGGCGGCCGTTCACGATCCGGAGCGACGCGGGGGCGGGGTGCACCTCGGGGACGTCGCCCTCGCAGGCCACCGCCCAGCGGGCCCGCGCTACCAGGTCGTCCACCGTGACGCACATCTCGACCACGCCGCGGATCGCCGGGAGCTCCGGGCGCAACATGCCGGTCAGCTCCCGGAGCACCTTCAGCGTCTCCCGCTCTTCCGCGGTTTCCGCTTCCCGGAGCGCGTTGCCCAGCTCGATCGCGGCGCTGGGCTCGACGAAGAGAGTGCCGGCGCTGCCCGACTCGTCGTGCACGATACCGTCCGGCCGGCTGCGCGAGTCACGGCGGATCGGGATGACGTACCGCCCGCCGCGCACCGTCACGGACGCATCGGCCACGGTCGCGCCCGACTCGAGGCCGCGCAGCAGCGACTCCAGCCGCCGGATCAGGCGGGCCCGGGCCTGGTGCACCTCGCGCCGCGCCGCGGCCAGGGCCGGGCTCGCGGTGTCGAGCACCGCGCCGTCGGGATCGAGCGACTGCTCCAGCCGCCGCTCCAGCGCCTTGTCGGGGAGCGGTGACGAGAGCGCGGCGGCCAGCGGGGCCGTCTCGGCCACCCGGCGAAGGTCGGCGTGCACCTGCCGAGCGGCGGCGAGGACCCGCTGGATCGCGGCCAGCTCCCGTCCGTCCAGGACGCTGCCTTCGATCCGGAGCCGGGCGAGCGCGCGCGTGACGTCCGGAATGGCCTCGGCCTGGAGCCGGTCGCCGCGGCGAAAGAGGCCGGCCGTCTCGCCCACCCGGGCGAGCTCCTCGCGAATCCAGGCGAGGTCCTCGGTGGGCCGGCGGCGGCGTACCCGCGCGGCGCCGAGCGGGCCGGCGGCCAGCGCGGCGATCCGCTCGATCACCTCGGCCAGCTCGATGGTCTCGAGGGCTTCAGCGGATGCCTCGTCCGGCAAAGGCGACGGGGTGCCGGCCTGATCGTGGGCCGGCACCCCGTCTATGTCATCTCGTTCCGCCATCCCCGTCACCCTGCCTGCAGCTCCTCGCGGACGATCTGGTTGACCACTTTGCCGTCCACCCGTCCCTTGTACTTGGGCAGCACCTGGCCCATCACCTTCCCCAACTCCTTGGCGCCGCCCGCGATCGCGGCGCGGACCGCGGCACGAATCTCTTCCGGATCGACCGCGGGCGGAAGGAATTCCTCCAGCACCGCGATCTGGGCCTGCTCCACGGCCGCCAGGTCGGCCCGGCTGGCAGTGGTGTACTGCTCGACCGCCTCACGGCGGATCTTGATGCCCTTTCGCAGGACTTCGACCGTCTCCTCGTCCGTGGCGGGCCGCCTGAGGTCGATCTCGCGGTTCCGCAGGTTGGCGAGAATGGTGCCCAGCACCAGCGTTCGATCCTTATTCTGGGCCTTGCGGGCGGCATTCATGGCCGCCCGCAAGGCCTCGGCGACGTTACCCCCGGGGGACACGAGGGCCTCGGCGGTTCTTGCGGACCGCGGCGTTCATCTTCCGCTTCCGCTTCTCGCTCGGCTTCTCGAAGTGGCGGTGCTTGCGAAGATCCGACAGGATCCCGGCCTTCTCGCACTTCTTCTTGAAGCGCTTGAGCGCCCGCTCGAAGCTCTCGTCATCGTGGATGATGACTTCCGGCATGCAGTGTATCACCCCTCTCGGCCCGGATGGGCGTAAATGGTATCGGGGCAGGAATTTAGAGGGGAGTGCGCCGGGGCGCTAGGGTGCGGGGCCAGATCATGGAGGAAGGGCACCCGGGCTATCCCGGAGGCCAACTGAACTTCCGCCCCCCGAGCACGTGGAAGTGCAGGTGATCCACACTCTGCCCCGCATCCTTACCCGTGTTCGTCACGATGCGATAGCCCCCGGCATCCAGTCCCAGCTCCCCGGCCACCTCGGCGGCGAACGCCAGTGTACGGCCGAGGGCACGCTCGCTCTCGGCGCCGCGGGCGTCGCGCACCGCGGGAACGTGTCGGGTGGGGATCACCAGGACATGGATCGGGGCACGGGGGTCGATGTCCCGGAATGCCACCGCGTCGTCCGTGCGCTTGACGATCGCCGCGGGGATCTCGCCCGCCACGATCTTGCAGAACAGGCAGTCAGCCATGCATCCCTCGCTGTCGCGCGGCGGCGACGATGGCCGCGGCCGCGACCGCCGCCGTCTCGAATCGCAGGGTGAACGGGCCCAGCGTCATCGGGCGGTAGCCAGCGGCCCGGAGTCGGTCGCCCTCGCCCGCGGTGAGCCCGCCCTCGGGGCCGACGACTACCGTCACCGGCTCGGCGTCCAGGAGGTCCGGGACGGGATCGCCGGCCGCATCGGCGAGCCAGCGCGTCCCCTCGGGCGCCTTCCGGATGAACTCTTCGATCGTCATCGGGTCGGCGATGTCGGCGGCCCAGGCCGCTCCACACTGCTTGAGCGCCTCCACAGCGAGGCGCCGCAGCTTGGCGATCTGGGTCGGTCGCAGCTTGCTCGCCACCCCGGCGGTCCGCTCCGTCTCCAACGGCACCACCCGGGCCACCCCGAGCTCCACCGCCTTTTCCACCAGCCAGCCAAACCGCTCCCGGTCGCCCGCGCCGACCGCGAGCGTGAGCGGCGCGGGTCTGGCCTCACGCCTCGCCTGCACCACCTCGACTTCCCAGGCGCCGCCCACCAGGGCCAGGCGGCCCGTCCCCACCAGCCCGCCGCCGTCGCGGAGCTCCACCAGCTCCCCTTCCGCCGCCCGGCGCACGCGCAGATGGTGGCCCTCCTCCTCGCTGACCCGGTACCGCGCGCCTTCGTCGGCGACACCGGCGGGGAGCAGCACCCGCATCACTCCCGCCGGGCGGCCACCGACCACCAGCCCGTATCGCGCTGCTCGTCCACGACGCTCAGGCCCGCCGGCGCGAGCAGCGGCCGGAAGAGCGGCGCCTCCGCCTGCTCCATCCCGGCAAAGATGGCCACCCCGCCGGGACGCAGGCTGCGCACGATCGCCGGCAGGAGCTGGGCGTTGACGCTGCGGAGGATGTTGGACAGCAGGAGGTCGGCGGGGCCGAGGAGTGGCGCCAGGTCCCCCGCGTCGCC
>Ga0310810_10008219_pt1 | contig 11988 bp, 7 predicted proteins | sample NCmetagenome_FD_207641 | JGI IMG/M metagenome (GOLD analysis project Ga0310810, IMG submission 207641) | Soil microbial communities from experimental microcosm in Duke University, North Carolina, United States - NC | ecosystem: Engineered > Artificial ecosystem > Soil microcosm > Unclassified ...
GCTCGTCGGCGCCCGGCTCGAGGAACAGCAGAAGGCCGCCGATGCTGCGGCGAAAAAGGACTCGAAATAAATGCGGAACCGGTTCCTCACTCGTGTGACGGTTGCGGGTATCGTGACGTGCCTTGCCGCGGCCGTGACTCTCGTGACCGCGCAGACTCCGGGGTATCGCGCGCCACGCGCGCCGGACGGCAAGCCGAATCTCAATGGCATCTGGCAGGCCATCAATACCGCCAACTACGACATCGAGGCGCACTCGGCTGCGCAGAGTCCGGTGCTGGAAATGGGAGCCACAGGCGCGGTGCCAGCTGGTCTCGGTGTCGTCGAGGGTGGCACGCTGCCATACACACCGGAGGCTCTCAAGAAGCGCAACGAGAATCGTGCGAACCGGCTGAAACTGGATCCCGAGGTGAAGTGCTATCTGCCCGGGGTGCCGCGAGGGACTTACATGCCGTTTCCGTTTCAGATCATCCAGAGCCAGAAACACATCATGCTCGTGCACGAGTATGCCGGGGCGGTGCGGACGATCTACATGGCCGACCAGACAGAAGCGCCCGCGGACAGCTGGATGGGATGGTCGAACGGACGCTGGGAAGGGGAGACGCTGGTCGTCGATACCAAGGGGTTCAACGATCTGAGCTGGTTCGATCGATCCGGAAACTTTCACAGCGATGCACTGCACGTGGTCGAGCGGATTTCGGCGCGGAGCGCCGATACGCTCAACTACGAGGCGACTGTCGAGGATCCCAAGGTCTTTACGCGCCCCTGGAAGATGAGCATGCCGCTCTACCGACGGGTGGAGCCCAACGCGCAGATTCTGGAGTTCAGATGCGTGGAATTCGTGGAAGATCTCTTATACGGACATCTGCGGAAACAGCCGAGTCAGTAAGCGCCTTCGTTCGTAGAGCGGGGGCTTCAGTCCTCGCGGTGAAATGGAGATTCTGATGAACCGTCGATCTCTCGTTTCGATCGGAGCTCTGGTCCTGGGTGTTGCCGTTCTCCTCTCGGCGAGCGTCGTCGCCCAGGTGCCGGCGCCTCTTGCCGCCAAGCGCGCGCCGGCGGCGAAAGTCCCAGCACCGACCGGCAAGCCCTACACACCTCCCAAGACTCCCGATGGTCAACCGGACCTTCAGGGTTTCTGGACCAATTCCACGTATGTGCCCCTTGAACGGCCGCAGGGTGTGACGAAGGAGATCTACACGCCGGCCGAGGCCGAGGCCGCGATCAAAGCGGCGGCGGAACGAGAGGCCGAGCAGACCGAGCCGGGCACCACGGCCGACGTGCACTACGACTTCAGCCAGTTCGGGCTCGATCGCAGCCAGTCGAAGTTCGCGGCCAGCCTGCGCACCTCGCTGATCGTCGATCCGCCGGACGGGAAGATCCCGGCACTCAACGCGCAGGGACAGAAGCGTGGCGCCGAGCGCGCGGCCGCGAGGAAGGCTGCGGGCGGTCCGTACGACTCGGTGCAGAACATGCCGATCGGATCGCGCTGCATCATCATGGGCGGGTCGGGACCCCCGATGATGAACGCGGGTTACAACGCGAACTATCAGATCGTGCAGTCTCCCGGCTACGTCATGATCCTCACCGAGATGATTCATGACGCGCGTATCATCCCGCTCGACAACCGTCCGCAGGCGGCGCAGGGTGTCCGGCAGTGGGTGGGCGTCTCGCGCGGCCGATGGGAGGGCAACACGCTCGTCGTCGAGACGACGAATTTCAACGGGAAGAATGCGTTCAGGGGCGCCAGCGAGAACCTGAAAGTCACCGAGCGCTTTACGCGCATCGCCGACGACATGATCGACTACAAGTTCACGGTCGAAGACCCGGCGACGTGGGATCGGTCATGGACCGCTGAGGCGCCACTGGCGAAGACCGAAGGACCGATCTTCGAGTTCGCATGCCACGAGACCAACTACGGGATTTCCAACATCCTCGCCGGCGCGCGCGCCGAGGAGAAGGCGAAGGCCGAGCAGGCAAAGAAGGGGTCGAACTGACATGCGAGCAAAGCTTGTTGTTGTGATTGCCTGCGCCGCCATGTTGCTGGCGGTCGGTCAGGCGCGGGCGCACCACGCGTTCGCTGCCGAATTCGATGTGAACAAGCCACTCACCTTGAAGGGCTCGCTCATCAAGTGGGAGATGGTCAATCCACATTCCTGGTTCCACGTGGCGGTGAAGGAACCGGACGGCAAGGTCACCGAGTGGCTGATCGAGGGCGGCAGCCCGAATCAGCTGATTCGCATGGGTGTCACAAAGAACACCGTGCCGATCGGTACTGAGCTCACGATCGAAGGCTATCGTGCGAAGGATGGCGGACTGAAAGCGGTCGGTCGAAACTTCGTGCTGCCGGACGGCTCGCGTCTCTTCCTCGGCGGCTCGGCGCCGGGTGGTACACCGGCTGAGAAGAAGTAGGGCCAATCAACTTGGGAGGGCGGGTCTTGATTTTTAGACCCGCCTCGCACGCCGGGTCCAAAGAACAGGACCCGGCCTACGCTGTCCGTCGTTCCGGCATCAACGCCAGCGCCACTCCTCCCAGAATCAGCACCGCGCCGACGCCGTTTGTGAACGTCGGCCGCTCGTCGAGAAACACGAATCCAAGAATCAACGCGATCGCCGGCGTGAAGACGCTGATGAAGCTGAGGCTCGTCACGGACCACGTCTTGAGCAGCGTGAAGTACCCGAGAAACGTGATGACGCTGCCAGCGATGGCGAGATAGCCGATCGCGACCCAGGTCGAACTGTCCCGTGGGATCCGCAAGCCGTCGCCGACGACGAGCGATATCGTAGCGAGCGCGACAGCACCGATCAACATCGCGGGCGCATTGAGCGCCGCCGGGTGCAATGCCGCGCCGTGTCGCTTGGTCGCGACTCCAGCGGCGGCCGCGCAGACCGTACTGCCGATGATTGCGAGCATCGGTCCGAGGCCTTCCGGATCGAGGCGAACACGGTCGCCGAAGAGCGCGACGATGCCGACGAAGGCGAGGACGCTGCCCGAGAGCTTCCGGGCCGTGATGCGGTCGCCAGGCACGTAGACATGTGCGAAGGCGATGGTGACGAGTGGCAGGAGCGCGAACAGAATCGACGTCAGGCCGCTATCGAGAAACTGTTCTCCCCAGTAAATGAGACCGTAGTCCGCCGCGAACAGAACCAGCCCGACCCATATGACGAGCAGCCACTCGGTGCGGCCCGACGGCCAGCGCGCGCGCAACAGCGGCACGATGGGCATGAACATCGCGCCGGCCAGCAGAAATCTCAGCGCCGCGACATTGAACGGGCCGAGTCCGCCGTAGCCGATCTTGATAACCAGCCAGGTCGATCCCCAGATGAGGCAGAGCAGCATGTAAAGGGCGACGTGCATTCTTTTTGCTTGAGTAGATGCGACCCTTGTGCGGACAATGCCTTGTCACTCGAGGGTGCACGATGAAACTCCACTTCCCGGCAACACTCTGCGCAGCGATCGTGATCGTCTCAGTCGCGACGCTGGCGGCGCAAGACCAATCGAAGTCAGCAGCGCCGCAGGATCAGCCAAAGACGCCGACGACGCTCGAGTTGACGGGGTGCGTGAGTCTCAACCCTGCGGCGGGTGGACAGTATGCGTTTGTTGATACGGCGAGCGGTGGGACCTATCGACTGAATGGGAAGAACCTCAAGAAGTACGCGGGTCAGCGCGTGAGGCTCGTGGGTGATCCATCGACGAAGCGCCTCAAGTTCAAGACCGGGCTCTGGCCGTCACCGAACATCGCGGCCCAGGCAGGCGCGCTCGATCCCGCACAGGAGTCCATCGCTCGCCACTCCGGCGGAGCCACGAACCTTCCTGACGGGACGCCGGAGCTGAAAGTCGTCCGCGTTCACGGCGTGGACGGGGCGTGTCAGTAAGGCCCCATCCACATCACCCCGCCTACTCGTCTACGTTGTGAAGATCGATTGGCGCGGCAGCCTGCTCGCGCGGGCTCGAATGGGATTCCGGGTCGCCGTTCATGTCCAGTGACAGCGTTCGACCAAGCTCGTCGTGCTGAGCGCGATCGGAGTGGAGGAGTGCGCGAACCACTTCTTCGCGCGTTGTTTCCGGCCGATCGGGCTGAGTCGTGAACTTCGGCACGGGGTCACCTCTTTCTGGTGATATCGAGGACGCCCTCCCAGAAACGCGCAGTCAGGTCAGCGCCACGTTCCCATAACAACCGCCGCATGGCAAGCGCCTTTTTCGTCCTTGTCCGCTGAAAAGCGACCTTAATTCGCCGTGGCGTTGGCCTTTGGCGATCGACGTGTTGGATTTTTCAAGATGGCGCGTTGATCAGCCTTGTAGAGATGCGCCGCACGCAATAAGCTCGGCTGGGTTTCTTTCACAGTTTATTTTGATGGGTCAAGGAGTTGAGCCAATGCATCCCCGATGTGCTGCGTTGTTGTCGACAGTCGCTTCCAGGTGCTTCGCGGGGCTGGTGCTCGTCGCGCTCACGGGGGTTTTTCCCGAGTCGGTGCTGGCGCAGTCGCCGGATCTGAAGTACTTCACCAGCTTCACGCTGACTGGCGACTACGTTGTGGCCGGCGTGGACTTGCCGCAACAGAGCCAGTCGAACGGCTTCGTCACCGGCACGATTCAGGTCAGTGGTGTACCTGCAAACGCCGACATTGTCGCCGCCTACCTGTATTGGGAAACGATCTGGTCCAGCCCGTCCCAGCTCAATGGCGCGCTGTTCCGAGGTCAACCGGTCTCGGCGGTGAAGTCATCGACCGTCTCGTTGACCGGGCCGTACTCGCCCTGCTGGAGCAACGGCGGCAACAATCTGACGATGATGCGTGCGGACGTACGGCGACTGTTACCGCCGCAATTGGACGCCAACGGCAAGCCGACAGGCAAACGGGTCGTGAATCACGCCGAGTTGCAGCAGTATCAGCAACAGTTCCCGGACGACAACTGGCTGCTCACCGTCACGCTGCCCGAAGCCGGGACTGGCAATCAACTGCCGCAGAGTGCGGGCGCATCGCTTGTGATCGTCTATCGCGATCCGGATCCGCTGCCCAACGCGCCGGCGCAACCGCTGCGGAGCATCGTTGTCTACGACGGCGTGCACGTGCAGTCACCTGCGGTCATGACAACCGTCAACACTATTAGAGGGTTCGTGCAGTCGGCCGGCACGCAGGCCAAGCTCACACACATCGTTGGAAGTGGAGCGCCCAATTCGACGGAGCGCGTATTCACTCAAAGCGCCGTCTCCGTGCTTGCAGGAACGGATCAATTCAAGAGTGTATCGGGTGCCAGTTCCGACCGGGGCTGGTCGAATCCAACATTCCCTGTCAGGTTGTCGGAGATGGCTTCGACATCAACTGCGCTATATGGTGAAGAGATCCGAACGAGAGTCGACCACGTCAACGAGAACCCTTATGACTGCCTGGCGTGGGCAGGCATCGTCTTCAGCACTGCGGTCGCCGATACCGATGGCGACGGCCTCATCGACAAACTGGAATCGACGAGCGGGTTGAAGAATCCGGCAGATGAGGATTTCCCCGATCTCGCGAGCATGGGCGCGGTGGTCGGCCAGCGCGATCTCTTCATCGAAGTCGGCGCGATGGAGAACCACGGCGCGACGTCGGCGCCTCATAGCCACATGCCGTCGGCGAACGTCCTGAAGACGGTTGGTGATGCGCTCGCGAATCCGCCGGCAGGGACGAGCCCGATCGCCGTGCACTTCGACGTCGGGCCGACGCTCGGCGCGGCGTATCGTGCGGCACTTCAGTCCTCGGGTGCCGATCGCTACATCATCGCGGGAAGCGCAGCGACCGGCGGTGAAACTATCGAAGAGAAGTTGTACTCGCGGTTCCCGACGACGCCAGGAACCGTGAGCTGGCCCACCGGCTTCCAGATGTACGTGCACGCACCCGTCGCACCAGATGGCAGCGAGCTGACGCCGGCACAGATTGCCGCGTGCTTCGACACCGGATCGTCGGGGAGCCCAGGGACGGGAGTGAACGAGTGCCGCCGGCGCTTCGACAAGACTCGGCAGGGCCTCTTTCACTACGTGCTCTACGCGCATGCGCGCGGGATTCCCAGGTCGGAGTTCCCGTGTCTCGATGCGGCCGGGAAGCCCGTGCCGGCCGGCCCCACTGGCGCATGCGCGGTGAAACCCAACGCGGACTTCTATCTGCCGAAGAGTGTGTCCGGCGTGGGCGAATTGCCCGGCCGCTTTTTCATGGTCACGCTGGGACTGTGGGACGGGCTCGTTGGAACTGAGTTCATGCAGGCGTCAACGACGCTGCACGAGCTCGGGCACAACCTCGGTCTGTGGCACGGTGGAGCGGCACCGCAGTTCACCAACCTTTCCAACGCGCGCGCCAACACGTTCGTGGAGCCAAACTGCAAGCCGAACTACTTCAGCATCATGAGCTATCTCTTCCAGGCGACGGGGGTCACCGACTATCTCGGGAACTCCTCGACGCGCTACTCGGCAGAGATCGCCGACCCGTTGAATGAGGCAGGTCTCAGCGACACGGCGCTGACACCGACGCAACTGTTCAAAACGGCGTGGTACACGCCGATTGTGCCTGGCACATTCGGGTTCGCGTTCCATGTCTCTCCGTCCACCAAACACTGCAACGGCACGCCGCTGTTCCTGGATGCGAGCGGTAACCCGACCGAGCTTCCGATGGGGCGTGTCGCTGCGTCCACTCCGGTTGACCCGATCGACTGGAACGGCGCGGCGGGCGTGTATCTGCCGGGGCACAACTCACAGGACATCAACTTCGACGGTTTCGAGACCGGACAGCCCGCGACGCTCGTCAGCTTCAACGACTGGGCGAACATTCGCATGAATCAGCCAGGTGCCGGCCGCAACATGGCAGGCATGTCTCTGGGTCTGGACTTCGGTGGGCTCGACTTTGGTGGCCTCGACTTCGGTGGTCTGGATTTCGGAGGGCTCGACTTCGGGGGCCTGGACTTCGGCGGCCTCGACTTCGGCGGCCTTGATTTCGGCGGCCTTGATTTCGGCGGCCTCGACTTCGGTGGTCTCGACTTCGGCGGCCTCGACTTCGGTGGCCTCGACTTCGGCGGTCTCGACTTTGGCGGCCTTGATTTTGGCGGTCTCGACTTCGGTGGTGCAGAGCTCGATTACTTCGACGTGATCTCGTCGGGCGGCACGCCTCCGAATCAGATGACGGCTTGCGTCATCGGCGGCGTGACTGGCAGTCCGGTTTGCACGACTGGTCCCGCGACTCCGCTGCATCGCGACAGCCTGGCCTGGCAGGCGCCGAATGTCGGCACCGTGGATTCGTTCGCCGCGCGGCGTGCGTACGATCCGACCGGTATTGCGACGGCTCCAACGGCGACGAGCCTGGTCCACGACGTTGCGACCACCGCCGGAACAACGACAACAGCGATCGACAACGAGGAGCTGCCGAACGGCGCGCGTTTCCTCTACTTCGTGCAGGGGACGATCGCCGGCGTGTCAGGCGGACTCTCGAACTTCGCGGTTCTGACCGCGGAGAACTCGGCTCCGGTTGCGAACGCCGACAACTACAGCACCGGGTTCAACGTGCCGCTCACTGCGAACGTCCTCACCAACGACACCGACGTTGACAGCGCCGCCGCGTCACTGCGTGCGGTCCTCGTCAGCTCGCCGTCGCATGGCTCGGTCGTGCTGAACGCGGACGGATCGTTCACCTACACGCCGACCACTGGCTTCAGTGGAACGGATACGTTCACCTATGCCGCGAACAACGGCACCTGGCGCAACACCGGCGTGTCGATGAGCGCCAATTCCGCGCCGGCTACCGTCACGATCGTGATCGCGGAGACAGCGCCGCCACTGGTAACGCTTTCTATTCCGACGCCGACCGGCGACAAGGGATGGTTCAAGACCAAGCCGGTGCTGGTGACGGTGTCGGCGAGCGATTCCGCGAACGTGACGGCCTTCAGCTGCAAGGCGAATGGAGCGCCGATCGCGGTTGGATCGCTGGCAGGAGTCGGGACGCCAAACGCCAGTGGGACCATCACGCTGGCGACCGACGGTATCTTCGCCCTCGTCTGCCTGGCGACTGACGGCGCTGGCAATACGGGGGCCGCGCCGGGTTCGACGAACACCGGCACGGTGAAGATCGACACCCAGGCACCGGCCGTGCGATTCGCGGCGCCGCAGAATGGAAAGACCTACGCGCTCAACTCAGTGGTGCCGGCCAGCTACACATGCGTCGACGTCGAATCGTCAGGCATCGCGACCTGCATCGGCCAGCTGCCGAACGGCGCGCCGATCGACACGAGCTCGATTGGGAAGAAAACGTTCTCGGTCACGCCGACGGACAACGCTGGCAACACCAAGACGCTGGTGTCGACCTACTACGTCAAGTAAGCCAACAGGAAGCAGCGGGTCCCCGCCCGGGGATCCGCTGCGTGGTTTTGCGAGGGATGTGTTCTAGTTGCCGGCCTTGGCGCGGACTTCCTTCACCAGCCGGTCTTCAGTAGAGTTCCCGCGAATCGACAGGTACTGCTTGAACGAATCGCGATAGCCCGAGGTCCCGATCTTCTGACGGGCCAACCCCTGATAGTAGAAGACGGCGGGCAGATAGCCGTAGGTGGGTTCCTCGTCGATGAACAGCGACACCGCTTCGCCTCGGCGCTTCAGGCACTCGTCGAACTCCGACTCGGCTCGTGTTTCAGCGCCTTCCGTCGCGAGATACGCGCGACCGAGATCGAAGTGACCAATCCAGGTATCAAACTGCTTGTTGGCTTCCTGCAGGAGGCCAGCTGCCTTTTTCGCGTCGCCAGCCTTCAGCGCGATCTCGGCATCGATCACCTTCGCGTACGCCTGCGGCTCGCTCTCGAGCTCGCCTGCGAGCGTCATGGCTTCCTGCTGCGCCCGGCTGGTGTTGCCGGTTTCGACGAACGTCCGTGCCGCGAGGAATCGAATAGGCACGGCGCGGCTGTGCATCAACGCCTGTTCGGCAGCCGTCACCGCGGCGCGTGTGTCCTGCTGATTGAGACGGATCTGGGACAGCAGGGCGAGCTTCGTCGCCGCTTGATCGCCTAATTTGGCGGCGAGGTCCGCCGTTGCGCCCTCCTGGAGAATGCGCGCAGCGTCCGAGAAGCGCCCTTCGTACACCGCAAGATCGCCGAGGCCCGAGGCTGCCATCGACGCACCCTGCGCACCAAGGCTTATCAGCTTCTCGTAGTTTGCCCGTGCGTCACTGATGCGGCCCTGTCCGAGCTGCGCGAGGGCCAACGCCCGTGTTGTGAAGCGATCCTGGGGCTGAATCGCCAGCGCTTCTTGTTCCGCGGTCTGGAAATCGCCGGCGTAGGTGGCGTAATACGACAGATTCGTGCGGAAGAGCGGCAGCGACGGAAGCAGACGCACGAGGCGACGCATCTGGGCAACGGCTTCGGGGAATCGCCGTAACTTCGTGAGGCACAGCGCGTATCCGTTTCCGCCCACGACATCGGCCTCGTATCGCGTGACCAACTCGCCGTACCACTTGGCGCACTCCTGGTAGTCACCGATGACGCGGTTGTACATGCCGCGGGTGTTGTATCGCTCGCGTTCTGTCATCCCGTCGATGTTCTTGTACGCCTCCTTGACGTGCGCCAACGCCTCCTGCGTTTGCCCGAGGTTGCGCGAGACCACCGCCAGGCTCTGGTAGCCAATGCCGAAGCGCGGATCGATCGCGACCGCCTTGAGCAACTCGTCACGCGCCTCTTCGAACTTGTTGTTCGAGGAGGCCTCCAGCGCCGATGCGTACAAACGGACGACGTCGAGCGACGTGGTCGTGATGCTCGTCATCTTGAACATCTGCGACGACTCCGATTCATCGTCACCAAGTCCGTTACGGATCCGGGTCACGAGCCGTGTCGCTGTTTCGATCACCTGGTCGCTGCTCGGTGCGACGCTCGCAGCGCTGGTGATGACGTTGCCCTGAATCGCCTGTACGGCCCTGACCGAGATGCGGTAGCCCCGGCCCTGCGGGTCGATCGAGCCTGAGAGCACGGCCCTGAGGCCCTGTTTCACAGCCAGCTCCCGCGCGGCGACCTCGTCGAATTGCTCGGGAGGCACGACACCGATATTCCGGCGGATCGCGTTGCGATCGTACGCGGTGATGAACCCGGCGCCTTCGAGCGCGATCTTCAGGACGGGCTCGAGGACGCGATCGAATGCCGGATCGTTGGTGTGGTTTTCGAGGTCGGCGACCACGACACCGATCGGTTCGTGCTGCACCGGCGGCCGTGTGTAGTACCAGATGCCTCCCGACAGCGCCAGCAGTGCCAGTGCCGCAGCCACGGCATACGGCAGTCCGATGACTTTCTTGATCGGACGGAGCTTGCCGCGATCGTCGAGACGACTCAGGCCGGCGACCATCTCCGCCGCCGTTTGAAAACGCTTTGCGGCATCCGGTTCGATGCAGCGCGCGACGAACTTGTCGAGCGCCTCAGGGACCTCTGGGACGATCGACCGGAGGGGCGGAGGCAACTGGCTCATCCGCTTCTGCAACTCGAACACGGCGCTCGGTGCGTGCTCGATCCGGCGCCGGCCGGCGAGCATGTCGTAGAGAATCAGCCCGAAGGCGTAGATGTCGACGCGGTGATCGACGTGTTCCCCGCGCGCCTGCTCGGGCGCCATGTACTCGATCGTTCCGATAACGGCGCCGACCACCGTGGCCGCCGCTTGCGTCATCGTCTCGTCGATGGACGGCCCCGACGATGTGGACGAGCCCGTCTTCGGTTCGGAGGGTAGCGAACCCACGCGGGAGGTCGAGCGCGCGATCCCGAAGTCCATGATGATCGCGTTTTCGTTGTCGACCATCACGTTCGCAGGCTTGAGGTCACGGTGCACGACGCCGGCCTCGTGCGCCGCCTGAAGACCGGCAGCGATCTGCCGGATGAGCGGCATCACCTTCGGAATCGGCAGCTTGGGCGTGTCGCGCAGAACGGTCGCCAGGTCGGCGCCTTCGATGTACGGCATCGTGATGTACTTGATGCCGTTGATCTCGCCGAGATCGTGAATCCGGACGACGTTCTTGTGCGTGACCTGGCGGGCCAGCAACAGTTCCTGCTTGAATCGGCGCTCGATGTCCTGTGCCGCCTCGGCGTCGTGCGCGGCTTCCGGGCGAATCACCTTCAACGCCACGGCGACGTTCAACTCGGCGTCCCAGGCCTGATACACAGCGCCCATCCCGCCGATCCCCAGCTGCCGAAGAATCGTGTAGCGCGATCCGAATTGCTCGGAGACTTTCAGCGGACCGAGCGTGACTTTCGGTGTGGTCGTGTGCCTGACGCCGCCCGCAGATACAGGCAACCCCGTCGTGTCAGCCGACGTGTCGTGGGTGCGGGGCGGTTGTGGCGGGGTTGGAGCCGAAAAGATGGTTTCCGCGTCTTCCCGGGGGACAGGGGTCAGAACGCTCGTCGCGACAGAGGAGGGCAGGAGGGTTTGGCAGGCAGGGCAACGCCCACCTGTGTCGGACACTTCTCCTCCGCAGTTCGGGCACTTCATCACAAGGGCGCGGCCCCAGGGTCGACTCCCAGCTCGGTTCCCGCTGTTGAGATTATGTGGCTGGGTCCGGAAATATCAAAGCCCAAAGGGGTTTCCTCACTACTGACAACGTGAAGGAGGGGCGTACTGAACGGACCCGGGCGCCGCGGGTCAGGGCACGGCTGTGCTGTGCCAGGGACCAGTTACCGTCATGATCGCACGGGCAACGAAGTCCGCGAGGCGGAAATACCCGATACGGGTGTAGTGGCAGCAGTTGTCGATGTAGACCGGCGCCGGTTCCATGTCGAAGATGCGCGTTCCGTCGAAGAAGTTCGCTCGCGCGGCGAGGCCCTGGCTCGACGCCTCTGACAGCAGGGCCGGGTATCCCTGTTCGACCCCCGACTTGAATGCGGACTCCGCACTGATGGCGACCGCCGATTCCCCGGCGCTGAAGGTTCGCGCGGTGTGGTGGTACTGGTTCGGTTGCAGGACGTGGACGTACGGGATGTCCTTCGTGGCCAGCATCGCGCGCATGAGGAGAGAGGCC
>Ga0310810_10008220_pt1 | contig 11988 bp, 9 predicted proteins | sample NCmetagenome_FD_207641 | JGI IMG/M metagenome (GOLD analysis project Ga0310810, IMG submission 207641) | Soil microbial communities from experimental microcosm in Duke University, North Carolina, United States - NC | ecosystem: Engineered > Artificial ecosystem > Soil microcosm > Unclassified ...
CCATCGTGGAGGCGACCGTCAGCGCGGTGCCGAGCGGGTTGTTGATCTCGTGCGCGACGCCTGCGACCAGCCGGCCAAGGGCTGCAAGCTTTTCGGCTTCGATCAGCGAATTCTGTGTCTCGCGGAGGTTTCGCAGCGCGGCCTCGGCGGCGTCCTTGGCGCTTCGGAGCTCCCGCTCGCTGCGCTTGCGCTCGCTGATATCGATGTGCGTGCCGATCCAGCCATAGACCGCGTTGGCAGCGTCGCGCAGCGGTACCACCCGGGTCAGGAACGGACGATAGATCCCGTCCTGTCCCAGCAGCGACAACTCCGCTTCGATCGCAGTCCCGCTTTGAAGCGCCTTGATCCAGTGTTCGCCGAGAACGGCGTGCCAGCCGTGGGCGTTGACTTCGCCGAATGGCCTGCCTGTGTATTCATGCCAGTGATTGTTGAACCAGTAGATCGCGCCGCTTGCATCGGCCATCCAGACCAGTTGCGGGATCGAATCCGCCAGCGTGTGGAACTGGCGTTCGCTGGCCCGCAGCGCGGCCTCGGCGCGTTTGCGCTCGGTGATCTCCTCGGCGGCGACATTGACGCCGACGATCTCGCCGGCAGGGTTGCGATGGGGATGCCAATAGGTGACCCAGAAGCGCTCGTCGGCCTGGTCGGCGCGCTGGCCGGCCACCTCGATGCCGGTGACGGGATCGCCGGTCTGCATGATCGAAGCCACGATGCCTTCGACCGCGTCCGCCAGCGCCGGCACGCAATCTCTCACATAGCGCCCGAGATGGTCCTCGACGGAGATGCCGCAGATGTCGGTGAGGCGCTGGTTGATCTGGAGGTAGCGGCAGTCGGGTGACAGAAAGGCAAGCCCGATCGGGGCGGTGTCGTAGATCAACTGCAGCGTCGGCTGCTGCGCGGCGAACACGTCCTCCGAAAATGACGGCGGCATTCCGCCCGCGATCGAGGGCTGGTAGGCCGTCATCGGCTAGCACCGGCTTTCATCACCGCCCCCTCACACGCTACGCGTCTCAAGACGAGACCGTCACCCCTGATTGAATCCCTCAAAAGGGCGCGGTGCAATTGTTCCCAAGGCCAATGTCTCTGCCGAATTGATCCGGGGGCCGGCACACGTTCTGCCCAGGCCGACCGTTGGCCTCCGCCGCAATTTTGCCCGACGACGGGCAAATCATTTCCGATTATCGGAATTTATGTCAAGCCCCAAATTAAAAAATATTTCGCTTTTCCAGAAATGAAAATCAGGTTACATCGCATGCATCCCGTCCCGACCAGAGGGGCGCTCGCGATCGTCACGAACGTGGGACGGGGATGCGGTGGACGCGAAAGCTGCGACAGACGAGCGCGGCTGAAGCGTACGGCAAAGACGTGTGGTCCTGACGTCGCGGTGCTGGCGTCAATGCACCTGGAGGCAACTGCTTTCAGGGCGCGACGGAGGCAAAAGAGCCGTTCTCCGGGGAGATCACGTTATAAGCCGTAAAGCCATTGCGCAGGGAATGTCGGATTGCCTCCGCTGCCCTGTATGCTCATGTGCGCACTCTTTCTACCCATTGCACATGAGACCGCGGGTGCAGCGCGCATCCGGCATTCCCTGCGCCCTCTGACTACCGAGGGCGAAGAGTTTCGAGCAAACCTCGGGCGCATCGCGCCGCGAGAACGCTATTTTGCGTTTTGTCGTCATTGCGAGCGAAGCAATCCATAGCGCAGCGTAACGAAAGAATGGATTGCTTCGTCCGCGTTGCTCCTCGCAATGACGGCTTCCATGCCTCTGCCATCAAAACGGTTTGCTCAAAAACCGCGATCCCTTCAGCCCGTAGCGCCACGGCAGATCGACCGCCTTGGTGATGCCGATCCGCAACCCCACGACGATCTCGGGTTTACTCAGTCGCGCATGCAGCGCGATCGGCGGCGCGTCGAGCGGCAGTTCGCTGTGCTTGATGGTGATGCCGAGCGCCTCGCACAATTTGCCGGGCCCCGAGCACAGCGCGCGCTCGTCGTGCAAGCCACGGCGGCGGCGCATCGCAGCAATGCCGTGGGTCGGCTGCAGCGCCCGGATCAGCACCGCGCTGGCCTCGCCTTCCTTTTCACAGACGAAATTCACGCACCAATGGATGCCATAGGAGCGGTAAACATAGGAAAAGCCCGGTGGGCCGAACATCACCAGGTTGCGCGGCGTCGGTCCGCGGAACGAATGCGCGGCCGGCTCGGAGTGGTGATAGGCCTCGACCTCGACGATGATGCCGCCGACGCCGTCGACCAGCAGGGTCGCTCCGATCAGGTCCGGCGCGACCTCATGCACGCTGTGGGCAAAAAACGCGCGTTTCAGCGGCTTGCCGAGGCGAGGGGCGGTGGCTTCGGCCGGATTCGGATTTTGAACCATTTTGAGGTGGGAATCAGCGTGGAACAGATGAAAACCGCCAATATGTTGCATGTTTCTGCTAGGCTCGGCGAGCCGGTTCGCGGCGTTCTCGCAATCGGGTTGCAGGTAACTGCAACTCGGACTAGCTAAAGGCGTCAGGAATTACCCGGACTTAACATGGTCGTTCTCGTCGATACCGTTTCATCCAGCCCGGTTCGCCCGCGTCACCCCGAAAAGGTGAACCGCCCGGATGCGCTGTCGCCGCCAAAACCGGACTGGATCCGGGTGCGCGCGCCGAACACGCGCGGCTATGCCGACACCCGCCGAATCGTGAAGGAGAACGGCCTCGTTACGGTGTGCGAGGAAGCCGGCTGCCCGAATATCGGTGAGTGCTGGGACAAGAAGCACGCCACCTTCATGATCATGGGGGACACCTGCACCCGCGCCTGCGCGTTCTGCAACGTCAAGACCGGCATGCCCGGCGCGCTCGACGCCGCCGAGCCGGAACATGTCGCGGAGGCCACCTTCAAGCTCGGGCTCGCCCATATCGTCGTGACCTCGGTGGATCGCGACGATCTCGCCGACGGCGGGGCCGAGCATTTTGCAGAGACCATCCGCGCCATCCGCGCCCGCTGCCCGGCGACGACGATCGAGATCCTCACCCCGGATTTCCTGCGCAAGGAAGGTGCTTTGGAAAAGGTCGTGGCGGCAAAGCCCGACGTGTTCAACCATAATCTGGAAACCGTGCCGTCGCGTTATCTCACCGTGCGTCCGGGCGCGCGCTATTTCCACTCGATCCGGCTGTTGCAGCGGGTCAAGGAAATCGATCCGACCATCTTCACCAAATCCGGCATCATGGTGGGCTTGGGCGAGGAGCGCCACGAGGTGCTGCAGGTGATGGACGATTTGCGTTCGGCGGAGGTCGATTTCCTCACCATCGGGCAATATCTGCAGCCGACCCGCAAGCACCACGCCGTGATGCGCTACGTCACCCCCGATGAATTCGCAGGCTACGAGAAGGTCGCCTACACCAAGGGCTTCCTGATGGTGTCGGCGAGCCCGCTGACCCGTTCCTCGCACCATGCCGGCGATGATTTCGCCAAGCTGCAAGCGGCCCGCGCGGCGCTGGCACGCTGATTTTCCGGGTTCGGATCATGCAGCGAATTCTGGTCATGGGATCGTCCGGATCCGGCAAGTCGACATTCGCGCAGCGGCTATCGGCGATCACGGGGATCCCGATGGTGTCGCTGGATGCGCTGTTTTGGAAACCTGGCTGGATCGAATCGGATGCCGCCGAGTTCAGGACGCGCGTCACTGAAGCCACCCGTCAGCCGCGCTGGATCATGGATGGCGACTATATCTCGCACGATGCCGGCCATGTCCGTCGCGGCGCTGCCGACACCGTGTTCCGGTTCGACCTGCCGACGCGAACCTGCATGACCGGTATCCTGACCAGGATCGCCACGAGCCATGGCCGGGTGCGGCCGGAAATGGCCGCAGGCTGTCCGGAGAAGATCGATTTCGCGTTCTGGCGCTACGTCTGGACCTATCGTCGGCTGCGGCGGCCGAGAATGTTGGAATACCTTGAAAGGTTGCGGCCTGATCAGTCGCTAATTTGTTTCACGAACCGGACGCAGGCAGATCAATATCTGGCCGAGGTCGCGCCGGCCGGCGCGGAGCCCGCTTATTGATGCCGCGCTTTTCCAGCAAGCGGCGGGTGCATCACACCGCCCGGCAGATGTTCGATCTGGTCGCCGACGTCGAGCGCTATCCCGAATTCGTGCCGCTGTGCCATTCGCTGAAGATTCGCCAGCGCACGCCGCAAGCCGACGGTACCGAGATCGTCATCGCCGATATGACGGTGTCGTTCAAGCTGGTGCGGGAATCCTTCACCAGCCGGGTGACGCTGGACCGGGCCAATTTGAAGATCATGGTGGAATATCTGAAAGGGCCGTTCAGCAAGCTGGAAAACCGCTGGCACTTCGAGCCCAGATCCGAAACCGGCTGCGACGTCGGGTTTTACCTCGCCTACGAATTCAAGAGCCGGATGCTGGCGATGCTGATGGGAGCGATGTTCGACACCGCGTTCCAGCGCTTTGCCGCGGCGTTCGAAAAGCGGGCCGATGCAGTGTATGGAAAATAGATCCGCGATCACGGAACGGAAGGACGACGCGATGGACATCAAGGCACCTGCTCGAACCGGTGGGCATATCCTCATCGACCAATTGGCCCTCCACGGTGCCGATACCGTGTTCGGGGTGCCCGGCGAAAGCTTTCTGGCCGCCCTCGATGGCATGTACCAGAACCAGCGCGTTCGTTTCATCAACGCGCGGCAAGAGGGCGGCGCGACCATGATGGCGGACGCCTATGGCAAGCTGACGGGACAACCCGGCATCGCCTTTGCCACCCGCGGCCCCGGCGCCACCAACGCCTCGTCGGGCGTGCATGTCGCGTTTCAGGACTCGACACCGATGATCCTGCTGCTCGGCCAGGTCGGGCGCGACATGATGGAGCGCGAGGCGTTCCAGGAAATCGACTACCGGCAGATGTTCGGGCCGATGACGAAATGGGTGGCGCAGATCGACGACGCCAGGCGAATTCCCGAATTCATCTCGCGGGCCTTTTATACCGCGACTTCCGGCCGTCCGGGCCCGGTCGTGCTGGCGTTGCCCGAGGACATGCTGACGGACGTGGCCGACGTTGCCGATGCGCAGCCCTACAAGCGGCAAACGGTGGCGCCGGGCGAGGAGAGCCTGCGACAGTTTCACGAACTGCTGACCGCGGCGCGCAAGCCGCTCCTGATCGTCGGCGGCGGCGGATGGAGCGACAAAGCCCGCCGCAACCTCGAAGCCTTCGCGACCGCGCATGAAGTGCCGGTCAGCGCCTCATTCCGCTGCCAGGACTATTTCGACAATTTGCATCCGGCCTATGCCGGACATGTCGGCATCGGCATATCGCAAAAGTTCGGCGAGCGGATTCGCGACAGCGATCTGGTGATTGCGCTGGGCGCCCGGCTCGGGGAGATCACGACATCAGGTTACAGCCTGTTCGACATTCCACAGCCGAAGCAGCCGCTGGTCCATATCTATCCGGACCCTGAGGAAATCGGCCGGGTCTATGCCCCGACGCTCGGCATCGTTTCAAACAGCGCGGCGTTCGCGGCCGCGATCAGCCGGCTGCCGCCGAAGCATCAGCCGCGCGGCGACGAACTCAAGGCGGCGCACGCGGATTATCTCGCCTTTGTCGAACCAACCACGTCGCCTGGCAACGTCCAGCTCGCCCGCATCGTGCGCGACTTGAGCGAGCGCCTGCCGGAAGATGCGATCATCTGCAACGGCGCCGGTAACTACGCGGTCTGGGTTCATCGCTTTTGGCGCTATCGGCAGTTCCGGACCGAGCTGGCGCCGACGTCCGGGTCGATGGGTTATGGCTTGCCTGCTTCCGTTGCCGCCAAGCTGCTGCACCCGAACCGCCTGGTCATAGCCTTCGCCGGCGACGGCTGCTTCCAGATGACCGGCATGGAGTTCATGACGGCGGTCGAAAACCGGCTGCCGATCATCGTGATCGTCGCCAACAACGGCATGTACGGCACCATCCGCATGCATCAGGAGCGGCACTATCCGGGCCGGGTTTCCGGCACCAATCTGGCCAATCCCGATTTTGCCGCGCTGGCGCGCGCCTGCGGCGGTTTTGGCGTCCGGATCGATCGAACCGAGGATTTTGCAGCGGCCTTCGATGAAGCCGTGGCCTCGCGCCTGCCGTCCATCATCGAACTGACGATCAGTCCGGAGGCGCTGACGCCGATGGCCTCGCTCAGCGAAACCCGCGCCAAGGCGTTGGCGGCTGCGAAGGGTTGATTTGGACGGGGCTGATCGTTACGTGCGCGGCGACCGTCGCCGCTTGACGGCGCTGCGCCGGGTCATGCGCGCAACCCGCGGGCGCAAGCGGCTGGCGGCTTCGCGGCGCGGTTTTGCGGAGGCCTGGGGTCCGCGCGCCAGTTCCATCAGCATGCGCAGCGCCTCGACCACCGAGCGCAGGCGCACGGTGGTGCGACCGATCGCGCCAAAACGGCATTCACGGTGCAGGATTCTTCCATCGCGCGCGGCGACGGCGAAATGCACCAGGCCGACCGGCTTGCCCGGCGTGGCGCCGCCGGGGCCGGCAATGCCGGTGATCGAGACGGCGAGATCGACGCCGGCCTTCTCCAGCGCGCCGATCGCCATCGCGGTCGCGGTTTCCTTGCTGACGGCGCCGAAGGTCGCCAGCGTCGTGGCCTTGACGCCGAGCATCGCGCGCTTGGCGTCGTTGGAATAGGTCACGAAGCCGCGGTCGATGACATCAGAGGAACCGGGAATATCCGTGAGCGCGCCAGCAACCAGACCGCCCGTGCAGGATTCCGCCGTCGCAATCGTCAGCTTGCGCATCCGGCATAGATCGAGCAGCGAGCGGGAGAGGGCGCGGGCGTCGCTGCCGCTCATGCTATGCGCTCCGGCCTTGTTCGCTCCAGGGAAGACGGATGGTCGCGCTCGCGGTGGCGGCGATGCCTTCCTCGCGGCCGGTGAAGCCGAGCCGTTCGCTGGTGGTTGCCTTCACCGCAACGCGCGAGATATCGAGCCCGGTGATCTCGGCAATGCGCGCGCGCATGGTGTCGCGAAGCGGTCCGATCTTCGGACGCTCGCAGATCAGCGTGACCTCGAGATTGGCAATGCGACCGCCGCGCGCGGTGACGCGATCGACCGCATATTTCAGGAAGCGGTCGGACGCCGCGCCTTTCCACTTGGGATCGCTGGGCGGAAAATGCGATCCGATATCGCCGTCGGCCAGCGCACCGAGGATGGCGTCGACCATCGCGTGCAGACCGACATCGCCGTCGGAATGGGCGAGAAAGCCGCGTGTATGCGGCACGCGGACGCCGCAGATCATCAGATGATCGCCGTCGCCGAAGGCGTGCACGTCGTAACCGGTGCCGGTCCTGATGTCGCCGAGCATCGCTCCGAGCCGGGCTTCCTCGCGGACAAAATCTTCGGGCGTCGTCAATTTCATGTTGGCAGGATCGCCTTCAAAGGTCGCTACCGTCAATCCCGCCCATTCGGCAAGCGCGGCATCATCGGTAAAATCGCCGCGGCCGTCGCGCGCGGCGCGGCGATGGGCATCGAGGATCACATCGTATCGAAAGACCTGTGGCGTCTGCGCGATCCGCAGCCGCGCGCGGTCGGGCGTGGCCTCGACATTGCCGGTGGCGTCGACCTGCTTGATCGTATCGGTGACGGCAATCGCCGGCACCGCGGCGCCGGTGCGGCCGGCGGCATCGATCGCGCGCGAAATCACCGCCGGCGTCACGAACGGTCGCGCGGCATCGTGGATCAGAACGATATCGGGTTTGGCGCCGGCGAGCGCCTCGAGTCCGGCATGCACCGACGCCTGGCGCGTCGCGCCGCCATTGGTCGGCGGTCGATGGCGCAGGCCGGCTACGGCTTCGTTGAAGATGGCGGCATCGTCGGGATTCACCACCGGTTGCACGGCGAAGACGTCGGGGTGCCGGCAGAACGCTTCCATCGCCCGGTAGATCACGGTCTGACCGCCGCTGGTGCGGTATTGTTTCGGTCCTCCCGCGCCGGCGCGAAGGCCGCGCCCGGCGGCGACGAGGATGGCTGCGGTACGCTCAGTTTTCGGCATTTGACTCAATTACGGGCAAGGCGAATTGGGGTGAGGATTTTGGGCCCTGCGGCGCACAGCCCTTAGCATGCTGAATGCGCAAAAGCCGAGCGTTTCCCAATAGCTGTGGGAAAAGCAAATTTTGGTGCAGTGCACTTGCACAAATACCAGAACTGTCTAAAGTGTAGGCATGAAGCTTGACTGCACAAGATTTGTGCTCACAATAGACGCTGGCGATCGCAGTGCCGCGACCGCCACAACGATGAGAACGTCGTGACCGGCCTGCAACCCGAACTCTCTAAGCCTCTGAAAATAGGAGAGATTGCGGTCGCCAACCGGGTCCTGCTGGCGCCGATGTCAGGCATTACCGACGCCCCCTTTCGACGCCTAACGGCCGCCCTCGGAGCGGGACTCGTGGTCTCGGAGATGACCGCGAGCGACGACCTCGTCCATGGCAGATCAATGTCGCGGCTGCGCTGCGAGGCAGCCGGGATCGGGCCGCACGTGGTCCAGCTTGCGGGTTGCGAAACCCACTGGATGGCGGAGGGCGCCAAGGTCGCCGAGGCCGCCGGCGCCGACATCATCGATATCAATATGGGCTGCCCGGCAAGGCACGTTACCGGTGGCCAGTCCGGCTCGGCGCTGATGCGCGATCTCGATCACGCACTCAAGCTGATTGAAGCAACGATCGCTGCCGTCAAGGTGCCGGTGACGCTGAAGATGCGGCTCGGCTGGGACGATCGCTCGCTCAACGCGCCCGAACTTGCGCGCCGTGCGGAAGCCGCCGGCGTGCAAATGATCACGGTGCACGGGCGCACGCGTTGCCAGTTCTACAAGGGCGAGGCGGATTGGGGCGCGGTGCGCGCGGTCAAGGATGCGATTTCGGTTCCGCTCGTCGTCAATGGCGATATCACCTCGTACGAGAAGGCCGTCAGCGCGCTCGAGGTTTCGGGCGCCGATGCGGTCATGATCGGCCGTGGCGCGCAGGGACAGCCATGGTTGCCCGGGCAGATCGGACGCCGGCTCGAAACCGGGAAGTCCGAATCTGCGCCATCGCTGTCCGAGCAGTTCGCGCATATCCGCACCCTCTATGATGAAGTCTGCCGATTTTACGGGCTGCGCATCGGACTCAGGCACGCGCGCAAGCATCTCGGCTGGGCGCTGGAAATCGCGGCCCAGTGCAGCCGCGCGCCGGCCGGGACGCTCAAAGCCTGGCGGGAAAAAATTCTGACGTCGGAAGATCCGCACCGCGTGCATCGATCGCTCCAGGACGCCTTCGATGATTTTGCATGGAGTGCTGCTGCATGACGTTAGCCGCAGAACATCGCCAGCGCGTGCCCTCCGATGGCGAGGCCATCCTCAACGCGCTGCCCAACCCGGTGCTGCTGATTGCGCCCGATGGCCGCATCGTCGACGCCAACATCGCCGCCGAATCCTTTTTCGAGATTTCGGCCCAGTTCCTGCAACGGCAGTCGCTGAAGGAACTGGTGCCGTTCGGCAGTCCGCTGCTGGCGTTGATCGATCAGGTTCGATCGAGCGGCTCGCCGGTCAACGAATACAAGGTAGATCTCGGCACGCCGCGGATCGGCGGCGATCGCCAGGTCGACCTTCACGTCGCGCCGCTGACGGAGCGGCCCGGCCACATCGTCGTGATGCTGCAGGAGCGCACCATCGCCGACAAGATGGACCGGCAATTGACGCACCGAAGTGCCGCGCGATCGGTGATCGCGCTGGCGGCGATGCTGGCGCATGAAATCAAGAACCCGCTGTCCGGCATTCGCGGCGCAGCGCAACTGCTCGAGCAGGCGGCCTCCTCCGAAGACCGCATGCTGACGCGGCTGATCTGCGACGAGGCCGACCGCATCGTCACCCTGGTCGACCGCATGGAAGTGTTCGGTGACGACCGCCCGGTGGCGCGCGGTCCCGTCAACATCCATTCCGTGCTCGACCACGTCAAGCGGCTGGCGCAGTCGGGGTTTGCCCGCAACGTCCGTTTCATCGAGGATTACGATCCGTCGCTGCCGCCGGTGCTGGCCAACCAGGACCAGCTGATCCAGGTGTTCCTCAATCTGGTGAAGAACGCCGCTGAAGCGGTCGCCGACCTCGGCAGCGATGCCGAAATCCACCTCACCACCGCGTTCCGTCCGGGCGTTCGCCTGTCGGTGCCGGGCAAGAAATCGCGGGTGTCGCTGCCGCTCGAATTCTGCGTCAAGGACAATGGCGCCGGCGTGCCGGAGGACCTGCTGCCGAACCTGTTCGACCCCTTCGTGACCACGAAACAAACCGGAAGCGGGCTCGGGCTTGCGCTCGTTGCCAAGATCGTCGGCGATCACGGCGGAATTATCGAATGCGAATCCCAGCCACGGAAGACCACCTTCCGCGTGCTGCTGCCGATGTTCAATCCCACCAAAAATTTTGACCAAAGCAATCGCGACGACGTTTCGGGTACGCCGTCGCCTGCCTCACAGGATGCAAGATGAGGAACAACAATGCCCGCAGGTAGCATACTTGTCGCCGACGACGACACCGCCATCCGTACGGTTCTGAACCAGGCGCTTTCGCGCGCCGGATACGAGGTGCGCCTGACCGGAAACGCGGCAACGCTGTGGCGCTGGGTGAGCCAGGGCGAGGGCGATCTCGTCATCACCGACGTCGTGATGCCCGACGAGAACGCGTTCGATCTGTTGCCGCGGATCAAGAAGATGCGGCCGAACCTTCCCGTCATCGTCATGAGCGCGCAGAACACGTTCATGACGGCGATCCGGGCCTCGGAACGCGGCGCCTATGAATACCTGCCAAAGCCGTTCGACCTGAAGGAGCTGATCACCATCGTCGGCCGCGCGCTGGCGGAACCGAAGGAGCGGGTGTCGAACGCGGCCGACGAGTCCGAATTCGATTCGATCCCGCTCGTCGGCCGTTCGCCGGCGATGCAGGAAATCTACCGCGTGCTGGCGCGGCTGATGCAGACCGACCTCACCGTGATGATCTCCGGCGAGTCCGGTACCGGCAAGGAACTGGTGGCGCGCGCGTTGCATGACTACGGCAAGCGGCGCAACGGTCCGTTCGTCGCAGTCAACATGGCGGCGATCCCGCGCGACCTGATCGAGTCGGAATTGTTCGGCCATGAACGCGGCGCGTTCACCGGCGCCAATACCCGCGCGTCCGGCCGATTCGAGCAGGCCGAGGGCGGCACGCTGTTCCTCGACGAAATCGGCGACATGCCGATGGAGGCGCAGACCCGTCTGCTGCGGGTGCTGCAGCAGGGCGAATACACCACCGTCGGCGGACGCACGCCGATCAAGACCGATGTGCGGATCGTAGCCGCCAGCAACAAGGATTTGCGGATCCTGATTCAGCAGGGCCTGTTCCGCGAAGACCTTTTCTTCCGCCTGAACGTGGTGCCGCTGCGATTGCCGCCGTTGCGGGAGCGGATCGAGGATCTGCCCGATCTGATCCGGCATTTCTTCTCGCTCGCCGAAAAGGACGGGCTGCCACCCAAGAAGCTGGATACGCTGGCGCTGGAACGGCTGAAGCAGCACCGCTGGCCCGGCAATGTGCGCGAACTCGAAAACCTCGCGCGGCGGCTTGCCGCGCTTTATCCGCAGGACGTTATCACGGGGTCGGTGATCGACGGCGAACTTGCGCCGCCCGCGGTCGCATCGGGCGGCAACACGCCGCTCGGCGTCGAGAATCTCGGCGGCGCGGTTGAGGCCTATCTGTCGTCGCACTTCTCGGGCTTCCCCAACGGCGTGCCGCCGCCCGGGCTCTATCACCGCATCCTCAAGGAAATCGAGGTGCCGCTGCTGACGGCTGCGCTGGCGGCGACGCGTGGCAATCAGATACGCGCCGCCGACTTGCTTGGCCTGAACCGCAACACGCTGCGGAAGAAGATTCGCGATCTCGATATTCAGGTCTATCGCAGCGGCGGGTAGGGCGATTTGGCTTGGATCGTGTCGAAATAGCGGGATCGATCGTTT
>Ga0310810_10008221_pt1 | contig 11986 bp, 11 predicted proteins | sample NCmetagenome_FD_207641 | JGI IMG/M metagenome (GOLD analysis project Ga0310810, IMG submission 207641) | Soil microbial communities from experimental microcosm in Duke University, North Carolina, United States - NC | ecosystem: Engineered > Artificial ecosystem > Soil microcosm > Unclassified ...
AGATGGAAGATTACGTCCGGCTTGCCTGCGACCGCCTTGGCCGCGGCACCTGGCGCCGAGAGGTCGCTCGTGGTGGCCTCGACCGTGCCTTTAAAGCCTTGCGGCTTTTCCGGCGGGACAACGTCGGTCAGGCTCAGCCGGTCGATCGTTTTGCCGTTCAATGTGCCGTCTTTGACCAGTCTCGCGGTCAGCTTGCGGCCGATCATACCGGCAGCGCCGGTCATCAGTATGTGCATCACGCCCTCACATGCTCGCGGTCTGCCGGCTCGTAGCGATCGATCCGGCGCAGGTCCGGGAATAGCATCATCCACACACCCGCGACCAGCAGCGAGCCTAATCCGCCAATGACGACCGACGGCACAGCGCCCAGCCACGCGGCAACGAGGCCGGATTCGAATTCACCGAGCGTATTCGACGATCCCACGAAAAGGTAGTTGATGGCGCTCACGCGGCCACGCTTGTCGTCGGGGGTTTCGATCTGAACGAGCGAAAATCGAATGACGACGCTGACGGCATCGGATGCACCGAGCACCGCGAGTGCGGCCAGCGATGCTGGAAACGACGTCGACAAGCCAAAAATGATTGTGGTCACACCATAAAGAGCGACGACAGCGAACATCTTGCGCCCGATATGTCTTTCTACCGGATGATGTGCGAGGACAATTGAAGTGATCAGCGCGCCGACCGCCGGCGCCGATCGCAGCAGGCCGAGGCCAATCGGCCCGACGGCCAGAATGTCTCTGGCAAAAATCGGCAGCAGCGCGGTAATGCCGCCGAGAATGACGACAAAAAGGTCCAGCGTGATCACGCCGAGCAGCCGGCGGCGGCTGCGGATGTAATGAAAGCCCGCCAGCACCGAGGCGAATGTCGGTGGGTCCCGTGTCGGCGCAGGCCCTCGCGCCTGGACCAAAGTAACCAGCGTGATCGAGCAGGCAAAAAACATCACGCACATCACGCCGATCAGCACCGGACTGACTGCGTAGATAAGTCCGCCCAGCGCCGGGCCGCAAATCACCGCGGTCTGGTTGGCGGAGGTCCAGGCCGCAACCGCGCGCGAAATAAGGGCCGACGGCACCAATGTGGGCGCTAGCGCGTGCGCGGTTGGCATCTCAAATGCGCGGGCGCAGCCGATGATGAAGACTGCGGCAAACAATAGGTCGCGACTCAGGGCGCCGGCGAGCAAAGCGGCCGTGATCATGAGTGCAGCCAGCGCGTAGACACCATGCGCCGCGCGCACGATCAGCCGCCTGTCATAGCGATCGGCGGCATGGCCGATCAGCAATGTGAGGATCACCGCCGGCACGAACTGGATCAGCCCGACGAGCCCAAGGTCGAAGGCACTGTTGGTGATTTCGTAGACCTGCCAGCCGATAGTGAGGGCCAGCATGTGGTAGCCCATCGTCGAGGCGAGCCGGGCCAGCCAGAACAGCACGAACGAGCGCTGCTGCATCAAACCTGCGGCAGAGGAGACTCCATCGCTCATTCTGCTGCGCCATTAAGTGCGCTCAGGCTGGCTTTCTGCCGGCCATCGGCTGTGAAATTATCCGGCGACAGCCAGCGCTCGAAATTGATCCTGCGCTGCGGCCACTCGCTGTCGAGCATCGAGTAATAGGCGGTGTCGCGGTTTCGGCCTTTTGCGATTTTGTGCTGCCGCAGCACACCTTCGAAGATGAAGCCATAGCGCAAGGCGGCGCGGCGCGAGGCCGCGTTGTGCGAATTGCACTTCCATTCGTAGCGCCGGTAACCGAGCGTCTCGAAGGTGTATCGCGCGAGCAGATATTGTGCCTCGGTACCGAGCGGAGTGCGCTGCAGTGCGGGCGAATAGACAATGTGCCCAACCTCGATAACGCGCATGTCGGGCTGAATGTCCATGAGGGTCGCGATTCCGAGCGCGCGATTCGACGGATCGACGATCGCGTAGGCATAGGGATCTTCGAGCGCAGCGCGCCGCGCGAGCCAGACTGCAAATTCCGAAGCATTCGCGAACGGTCCGTACTGCGACATGTAGGTCCAGATCGCATCATGACCTTTGACGGCGTCCCACAGTGTCGCGGCATGGTTCTGCGCGAGCTTTTCGACACGGCCATAGCGGCCCGCAAGCGTCACCGGGCCGGGCCGCGGAGCCGGCCGGTCATCGACCGGGGCGCCGATCGGCTGCCCGGTTGCTGGATGGCGCTGCGGGTCGCTCACGATTCGGGTCGGCGCTGCAGGTCGTCGTGGAAGAACTTGTTCAATTCGGCATTCGTCATGACGCCCGCGAAGCTGTCGAACTTTCCGTCCTGCGCGATCTGCCGGGCCGATTGGATGAAAGCGTGCATGGCGACCCGCGCCATCGTGCCGCCGACGCTGATGCGGCGAACGCCGAGCGCAGCGAGGTCGCTGACCGTGTAGCCGAACGCACCGTGATTGAGGAAGTTGATCGGCTTCGGGGCGACGGCTTTGATAGTGGCCCCGATCTGCTCGCGCGTCTTGATGCCGGGCGAATAGAGGCAATCCGCGCCGGCGTCGGCGAAGGCCTTCAGGCGGCGGATCGTTTCATCGAGATCGGGCCGATTATGAATGAAACCTTCCGTGCGCGCAGTGAACACCACGTCGCCACCAGCTTTGTCGATTGCATCGCGTGCAGCTTTCACGCGCTTGACTGCCAGGTCGAAGTCGTAGAGCGGGCTGCTTTCATCGCCGGTGAAATCTTCAATCGACAACCCGGCAACACCGGTGTCGATGCAGAGTCGTACATTGGCTGCTACCTCGTCCGGGTCGTCGGCATAGCCGCCCTCGAAGTCGGCGTTCAGCGGAATGTCTGTTGCTTGTGCGATCTCGCGATAATGCGCGAGCATCATGTCGCGGGTAACGTCACCGTCCGCGTAACCGATCGAATGCGCATAGCCCGAACTCGTGGTTGCCAGTGCCTTGAAACCGAGGCCTTGCATGTAGCGTGCACTGCCGACGTTCCAGGGATTTGGAATGACGAAGCAGCCGCTTTGATGCAGTGCGCGGAACGCGCGGCGTTTATCAGCGGTACTCATGATTTAGTCCTGCACAGGATGGGAATTGCACAATGCCTCCAACAAGCCCGCAATGGCAACATGGGTTGTTCCGGTCGCCACGCAGGGAAGGCATGCAAAACGGCGCTAAACACCCAAGTTGTGCGAATATTCCGACACCGACTTGTGATCGACTTGACGAGCCATTTACTTTGCGCACTTGCCGCAATTCGCTAAGCGAGGGGCATCCTGATTCCTATGGAGGCCGCCATGTCATCTCTGCCGCTCAAGGTTTTCATTGCGGCCCTTGTCGCGGCTTTCGGGTTTGTCACGTTGGCGAATGCCGAGAACACCGAGAAGGTGCGCAAGCACAAGAAGGTTGCCACGACGTCCAAAGCCCAGAAGGCCGATCCCTACCATCGTGGAACGAATCTGGTGCCGGCCGGTCCGCTCTATTTTGGCGGTGTCTACCTTGGTGATGATCCGGACCCGAATATCCGGTTCCAGTTGATGCGCGACATCAGTGGCCGATTTGGTGGTGATCCCTGATCCGGGGGAGGTCATCGACGGAAGCCCTGACGGCGTTTGATTTTTGCCGCCTGATCGGCTGAAGTGCAGTCCTCATTGAGGAGCCGGCGCGGGCATGCCTGCGAATGGTGCCGGGGCGGGAGGACTGCAGTCATGCTTCGTACCATCGCGGCTTTCGACCGCATCGGCGAGGAAAACGCTTTTGCGGTGCTTGCGCGTGCCAACGCTTTGGCGGCGCAGGGCCGTGACATCATCAATCTCGGCATCGGCCAGCCCGATTTCCGCACGCCCGATTTTATTGTCGAGGCCGCGGTGAAGGCATTGCGCGACGGCCATCATGGCTATACGCCCGCCAACGGCATTCCGCCGTTGCGGGAAGCGGTCGCTGCCGATCTTGCCAAGCGTTTCAAGGTCGAGGTCTCGCCCGACAGCGTGATGATCATGCCCGGCGGCAAGCCGACAATGTTCATGTCGATCCTGATGTTCGGTGAGCCGGGGGCAGAGATCATGTATCCCGATCCCGGATTTCCAATCTACCGCTCGATGATCGAATTTACCGGAGCGAAACCGATTCCAGTCCCGATCCGGGAAGAAAATGGCTTTGCGTTTTCTGCGGAAGAGACATTGAAGCTGATTACCCCGCGCACGCGATTGCTGATCGTCAATTCACCCGCCAATCCGACGGGCGGCGTAACGCCAAAAGCCGAGGTCGATAAGCTCGTTGCGGGTCTTGAGAAGTGGCCGGACGTGGCGATCATGTCGGACGAAATCTACGATCACATGGTTTATGACGGCGAGATCCATGTGTGCTTGCTGTCTTATCCGTCGATCCGCGACCGGCTGATCCTCCTCAACGGTTGGTCGAAGACCTATGCAATGACCGGCTGGCGTCTTGGTTACGCAATCTGGCCAGGAAAACTTTACGACTATGCGCGCAAGCTTGCGGTCAATCTGCACTCGTGCGTCAACGCGTCGGCGCAATATGCCGGTCTTGCGGCGCTCAAAGGCTCCCAGGATGAAGTGACCAAGATGATCGCGGAGTTCGATAAACGCCGGAAAGTGGTGGTCGACGGACTTAACAAATTGCCCGGCATATCATGCGCGACGCCAAAGGGCGCGTTCTATGCGTTTCCCAACATCAAGCGCACCGGATGGAAAGCAAAGACGCTGGCCTCCGCGCTGCTGGAAGATGCGGGTGTTGCCATTATCGGTGGACCTGATTTTGGCATTCTGGGCGAAGGCTATATCCGCGTGAGCTATGCGAACTCGACGGAGAATATCCTGAAGGCGCTCGATCGCATGCGCGAGTTTCTGGCAAACCGCAAGGCTGCATAAGTTACTGTGGACCTGCTATCGCGCTATTAAATCGCGCTGCGCTCTCGGCCGGCCAATATTCAGCTGGCCGGTAGAACTCACTGACAGCGGGAACGCCATCCGGAATGACCACCCAGGACTGCTTGGTGGACGTATAGATGTGAATATCAGGCGGCGCTTGAGACGGATCGTCGAGTGTCCCCGCCCGTATGAAATGAATGCGTGGACCGGCCTGAGGATAATTGCTCCATACGGTCACGCCACAGTCGGCGCAGCGCCAGAAGACCTGGCCCTTGCCGCTGGCGCTCGGGACGGTGGTTTGAGTGAGCTTGCCCTTCAGAAGCTCGACTTGCGACGCCTCGATAAAGGCATTAACGGCAAAAGCCGACCCACTTTCACGCTGACACCACGTACAGTGGCAACAATGCACAAATAACGGTGGGGCTTTCAGGCGGTAACGGACCGCGCCACATGTGCAGCCACCTTCCATGACGTTGGCTTGCTGGTCTGCCATTGCAATGCTCCTTGCTGGCAACGGAGCCGCGAACTATGCGCCACCGAGCCTAGGATAGTCAGCTTTCGTCCTGTCGAAATAGTGCGGTTGGCCCTTCTCGCGCACATGCCTCGACTCGACGTAACATCCGCGCGACACTGGCAATAAGAACACGCAAGCGAGGAAATACCGATGCTCGACCGTACAGCTGCAGATCGGGGATTGTCCGAAGAACAGCGAATGATGCGGCAAAGCTGCCGCGATTTCGTCGATGACGTCGTTCTCCCGTTCATCAAGCAGAACTGGCAGCGCGAATGGTCGATGGTGCCGGAAGACCGGTTGCCCATACGGATTCTGGAGGAAGCCGAGAAAATCGGCATCCGCACTCTCGGCGTGCCCGAGGAGTTCGGCGGCGTCGAGCTGGAGAAGGGGACCGAGGTCAAGACTTTCGCGCTCGTCGCTGAGGAACTCGCGCGCGGCGATTCAGGTCTCGCCGACAAAATGGTGCAGAACTGGAAGGTCTCTGTTTTGTTGCGGCAGTTCGCACCGCGTCATCTGCAGGAAAAATGGTTCAAGCGGCTTTGCGCCGAGCCGCAATTCCTGATGGCCCATTGTTTGACCGAGCCGCGTGGCGCGTCGGATCGCTGGCTGCCGTACAACGTGCCGGAAGCGGCAATGCAGACCAAAGCCGTCAAGACCAATGGTGGTTGGCTCATCAACGGCCGCAAGCAATTCATCTCGAATGGCTACGACGCCAGCCTTTATGTCGTTTACGCCAACACCAACACCAAAGTGGGCATGCTGCAGGGCACGTCGTCTTTCCTTGTGCCGCGCGAGACCAAGGGCTTTTCGGTCGCGCGATGCAACGAGACGCTCGGCTGCCGTTTCATGAACAACGGCGAGATGGTGTTCGAAGATATGTTCGTGCCGGACGATCACCTGCTGGTGCAGGACAGCGCGATGGGCTCGGCCGGGGTCTATTTCCGTCCGGGCAAGATCATTCAGGCCGCGAAAAATCTTGGCGTCGGCGTGCGCGCATTCGAGGCGACGGCCGAATACGTCCAGAACTATGTCCAGGGCGGCCGCATCCTGATCAAGCACCAGGCCGTGGCGCTACGCCTGGCCGATATGGCAACACGGATTGAAGCGGTACGCGCGCTGCTCGATCGCGCCTCGCAGGCGGTCGACGAAAACGCCCCGGATGCGGAAATTCTGGTCAACATGGCCAAGATGTTCGCATCGGAAGAAGTCATGAAGGTCGCTCAGCATGCCGTCGAGCTTCACGGCGGTAACGGCGTCATGCTCGATTTCGGCATCGAGAAGGTCCTGCGCGACGCCGTCGTTTTCCTGCACATGGATGCGACCGTCGACATTTCCAAGTTCAAGATCATCAAGAATATGTTTCCGGAGACCGCCGGCAAATACGCGGGGCCGGAAAACTAGAGCGATCGTCTGGAGCTTCAGCGTCTTAGGGCGAAATGAAAGCCCACCAGGACGATCAGCATACCGGCGAACTGCGCGAGACTCGGTACTACGCCCAGTGCGAGATAACCGATGATCACGCCGAATACCGGCACCAGGGCCGGAAACGTTGCCGCGCGCCCGCCGCCGAGCGCGATCACGGCGTGCGCGAAAAGATAGATCGGCAGGGCTCCGGCTATCCCGCCTTGAACGACGGCCTGTAGAAGATTCTCGAACAGGCTCTGGCTCGTCAGACCGCTTACGCCGTAGATGAAAAAATAAATAGGTGCCAGGACGATAACCGATACGGCGCCGACTGCCGTGACCGCCCGCGTGCCTGCGACGTTCCAGAGTCGCAGCAGGGTGCCAAATGTCGCCCAGAACAGCCCCGCCGTGGCGAACAGAAGATCGCCACCGACGCCCGAGTTGCCGATCGTCGTGAGCGATTCGGCCCCGAATATCAGCAAACCCGCAATGATGATCGCTCCGCCGAGGATGCGTTGAAGGCCCGCCTTTTCGCGAAGGACCAGCGAAGCCAGGATCAGCCCCGATAGTGCCGCGCAGGCAGGTTGTATCGTGGTGCCGTGTCCGAGAGGAACGAGGATGAAACCGGTGTAAGCGAGTAAAGACTGCGGCGGCCCCGACAGGACAGTCATCACTGACGCCCGAATCCAGCCGATGCCGCCTAAGTCGCGCAATCCCGCGCGTACAATCAGCGGCAGTACCAGCAGGCCGGACCAGAAGAAGCGGTGGAAAGCAAGATCGGCGGGCGAGAATCCAATCTGGACGCCGTGCTTCGCCGCGACAAAGCCCATTGCCCACGCCAGGGCGGCGAGCGTGCCGCACACGATGCCGACGATCATCGTCGGCCTATGCACTTTGTCCGATGCGGCCATGACTCCGGCGTTCAGGGCAAGCGGGGTGACTTCGGTACGGCTGATACTCTAGGATTGCCAGCGAAGTCCATTTGCCAATCGAAAACACTCACTTCATCCGGATGGAAAGCTCATGGCGAAGTCGCGTAAAGTCATCATTACCTGCGCTGTTACCGGTTCAATTCACACTCCGTCGATGTCGCCCCACCTTCCGGTGACGGCCCAGGAGATCGCGGATGCCGCCATTGGGGCCGCTGAAGCCGGCGCAGCGATTGTGCACCTCCACGCGCGCAACCCACAGGATGGCCGTCCGGATCAGACACCGGAAGCGTTTGCGCCGTTTCTCAAGGTGATCAAGCAGCGTTCGAACGTCGTGGTGAACATCACGACCGGCGGGGCTCCGACGATGACCGCGGAAGAGCGCGTCCGTCCGGCGGCGACGTTCAAGCCCGAGGTTGCCTCGCTCAACATGGGCACGATGAACTTTGGCCTTTATCCGATGATTCCGCGATTCAAGGGCAAGTTCAAACATGATTGGGAGGAGCCATATCTTGAACGGTCGCGCGGCGGCATGTTCAAGAACACGTTCGCCGATATCGAGTACATTTTGACCACGTGCGCAGGAAACGGGACCCGATTCGAGATCGAGTGCTACGACATCGGGCATCTATATACGCTGCGCCATTTCCTCGACCGCGGTCTGGTGAAGCCGCCGCTGTTCGTTCAGTCGGTGTTCGGCATCCTTGGCGGCATCGGGCCGCATCCCGAGGACGTTATGATGATGAAGCGCACGGCCGACCGTCTCCTCGGGGACAATTATCATTGGTCGGTGCTTGGCGCCGGTCAAAACCAGATGCGTGTCGCGGCGATCGCAGCCGCCATCGGTGGCAACGTCCGGGTCGGCATGGAGGATTCGCTCTGGATCGGCGCCGGTAAACTGGCCGAATCCAATGCCCAGCAAGTGACCCAGGTCCGCAAGATCCTCGAAGGCCTGGGGCTCGAAATAGCGTCCTCCGATGAAGCGCGTGAAATCCTGTCGCTCAAGGGTGGCGACAAGGTGGCGTTTTGACCGCTTAGCGGTCTGCGGCGATGTTTGCGGTTGCCCTGACGTGCGCGAAACCCTCCTATAGCAGAAGGAGATTCGCGCGATGGGTTCGCTCGACAGCGTAAGCCTCGTCATATTGCTCGGCAGCATGCTGGTGCTTGCCGGCATCCTGTCGAGCTTGATCGCCCTTCGCTTCGGCGCCCCCTTGCTGCTGGTCTTCCTTCTGGTCGGCATGCTGGCCGGCGAGAATGGGCCAGGCGGCATTAAATTCGACGATGTCGGTGTCGCCTATACGGTCGGCTCGATTGCGCTGGCTCTCATTCTGTTCGATGGCGGTCTTCGCACACGCTTTGCGACCTTCCGCAATGTTCTGGCACCAGCGGTGACTCTCGCTACGGTCGGCGTGCTCATTACCGCAATTCTGACGGCGCCGGTTGCCAAATACGTCCTTGGGCTCAACTGGATCGAGGCCTTGCTGATCGGTGCAGTCATCGCATCGACTGACGCGGCTGCCGTGTTTTTCCTGATCAATGCGCGCGGCCTGCGGCTGCGCCCGCGTGTTCGCGCCGTGCTCGAGGTAGAGTCGGGCACCAATGATCCGTTCGCGATTTTTCTGGCATTGCTGCTGGTCGAAATTCTTCTGGTCGGCAATCAAAGTTGGTCGCACGCGCTGATAACGTTCCTGCGCGATGCCATCCTTGGCTGCATCATGGGTTTTTTGGGCGGCCGGATTATCGCATTTGTGATCAACCGCCTCACGCTTGCCCAGGGTCTGCATGCCCCGTTCGTCGCCGTTAGCGCGCTCGTTATTTTTGCCCTTGCAAACATCCTGCACTCATCTGGTTTTCTCGCTGTCTATCTCGCAGGACTGGTCGTCGGCAACATGCAGACCCGCGCGCGTAATTCCGTGATCGTCTTTCTCGACGCGATTACGTGGCTGGCGCAGATCGTGATGTTCGTTCTGCTCGGTCTGCTGGCCTGGCCCGCGCGTCTCGCCTACAGCCTCTTCGGCGCCATCGCGGTGGCTGTCGTCCTTATGCTGATCGCCAGGCCTGCCGCAGTATTCCTGTGCCTGGCGCCTTTCAAGTTTCAATGGCGTGAGATGACGTTCATTTCCTGGGTCGGCCTGCGCGGTGCAGTGGGGATCTTTCTGGCGTCGATCCCGATGCTGGTCGGCCTGCCGGGCGCCACATTGTTTTTCGATGTCGCCTTCGTCGTGGTCTTGCTGTCACTGCTGGTTCAGGGCTGGACGGTGGCGCTGGCGGCGCGCAAGCTCGACATGTCGTTTGCACGCGCCGACCCTTTGCCGCGCCGCGTCGAACTGGACCTGCCGGGGCAGCTGACCCGCGAGATCGTCGGTTATCCGGTGCCTGCCAACAGCCCGTTCCTGCGACGCGGTTTGATCCCGAACTGGGCACGGCCGACGCTGGTCATTCGCAACGAGGAAATACTGACGCCCGCAGAAGCGAATCCGGTGCGTGAGGGGGACTATGTCTATCTGCTCGCTCCGCCGGAAAAAGCGCAGGCGCTCGATCGCTTCTTTGTCAGGCTGCCGCCACCCGCTCGGCCCGATCCGCGATTGCTCGGCGACTTTTTCGTGCCGGGGACGGCGACGCTCGGTGCCCTGGCAGACATCTACGGCCTGCAGGTCGCCGCCGACCATACTGAAGTTTCGCTCGCCGATTATTTCAGCGAGCAACTCCGCCGCCGCGCCAGGACAGGCGACATCGTCGAGCTGGGGCCAATTGCGCTGCTCGCGCACAAGGTTGAAAGCGGCAATGTTGCGACTGTCGGGCTAAGGCTCGCCGAACCGGAAGAGCCGGTGGGGCTTGCCGGGCGCGTCGAAGCGCTACGTCGCTGGTTTCGAAACCGTCTGAGTTAGAGTGCGCGCCGCGACAACGCCGGCAGGTGCTGAACCAGCCAGGCGCCGCCGAACAGGACGCCGGTCCAGAACAGGTCACCCAGTATCGTCTTGTCGAGGAAGGGCAGGGCCGCAACATAGCATTGCGCCAGTCCGCTCAGGCTCAGCGGATACATCCCGCTGAAGGCCCAGACGGCTCCGTTTGAGAGCAGGAAGAAGAGGACGGAGCACGGGACCATGGTGGCCACGACAGGCACGACACCGCGCCAGCGGCGCGTCGCCATGCCCGCGACAGCCGGGATCGCGATGGCGGCAAAGCCGACGGCCTGAATGCGCCAATCTTCACCCGGCAGAGCCGCGTCACTCAAAATCATGCCGAGGACGGGCACGACAAGAGCGAGCACTGGAATGCTCAGGACGCGCGCAGCGAAAAATCCGCTCGCTGCAACCGGCAGGAAGCCCGGTGCGTGTGGAAGCAACCGTGCGGCCACAATCAGGGCAACCAAAAAGGCCACCAGCAGCAAGTCCATCCAGAGATTTGCGCGCTTGTCGGTCGGCAACATCGGCCCGATTCCCTTGTCTGTCCGGGCAACCCTTAGCACGCCGGCGGCCATGATTGCTATCGCCCGATTAGGTGGCCGCCGCGCGGCGTTCCGCCCAATCGCTCACGATGGAGGCCATTTGATTGAGCCCGTCGGTGAGCGCCGCCGGGCCAGGCTGCAGAATCAGCGTCGACTTGATTTCGCGCAACCAGCCGGTGGCGACGGCGGGAACTTCGGCAAAGCCGGGCCGGGCAGTGACTTTTCCCGGTGCAAATTTCTTGCCGCACCAGGATCCGACGATGACGTCCGGCCGAGCCGCGACGACCTCGTCAGGCGACACGATCCGATCCTTGGCGTTCTTGCGCGCAGCGAGTTGCGGAAAGACGTCAATGCCGCCCGCGGCTTCGATCAACTCGGACACCCAGGCGATTCCGGAAATCATCGGCTCATCCCACTCCTCGAAATAGATGCGAGGGTGGCGCGGCAGACGCAGCGCGCGCTCGTGGACCTCATCGACGTGCCGGGCGAGCGAGCCAGCGAGCGCCTCCGCTTTCGTTGAAGCCCCGACGAGCGCACCAAGCGTGCGGATCATGTCGAAAATCCCCGCGATGTCGCGTTGGTTGAATGCATGCACGGCGATATTTTTGCGGATCAATTCGGCGACAATGTCCGCCTGCAGGTCGGAAAAGGTGAGCACCAGATCGGGCTTCAGATCGAGAATCTTTGGCACGTCGGCCGAAATAAAAGCCGACACGCGTGGCTTCTCGCGTCGCACCTGCGGCGGCCGCACGGCATAACCGGAAACGCCGACAATACGGCGATCTTCGCCCATAAGATAAAGAGTCTCGACCGTTTCTTCGGTCAGGCAGACGATTCGCTCCGG
>Ga0310810_10008222_pt1 | contig 11986 bp, 9 predicted proteins | sample NCmetagenome_FD_207641 | JGI IMG/M metagenome (GOLD analysis project Ga0310810, IMG submission 207641) | Soil microbial communities from experimental microcosm in Duke University, North Carolina, United States - NC | ecosystem: Engineered > Artificial ecosystem > Soil microcosm > Unclassified ...
CGGGAATGCATTCTTCAACCCCTTATAAGCAGCCGTGGATCGCGAGCCCTCCGTGCGAAATGACGTGTAAAGGTCCCTGGGCGTGCCGTCAGACGTCAGAAACCCCATCTTCTTGAGGAGCGGGGGCACGTATCGGGACGAGCCACCTGAAACGCCCAGCACGGTGTCCATAAAGTTAGAGGTAAACCGCTCAGGTTGCCCTGCTGTAACGATTCCCTCGAGCGTCTTTTTGAATACGCCCGAGGCCGGCGTGTAAGGCAAATTCCCCTTAATCGCCTTCTTGGGTGCTTTGGTCTTCGTGGCGCCGGGCGCGCCATCTTCCGCCGCTGCAGCGGTTGCCATCAGATGTTCCTACAACTAAAAAACGTCCGGGGACGATGTCCATAAATGGGACGAATTCCAGCCAGAGATATAGTTCGCGCTGGACATCTCGCAATCCCGAACCCCCGCTACTCCCACTCGATCGTGCCGGGGGGTTTGGAGGTGATGTCGTAAACGACGCGGTTGATGCCGCGCACCTCGTTGATGATGCGCGTCGCGGCGCGTCCGAGGATCTCGTGCGTGAAGGGGTAGTAGTCCGCGGTCATGCCGTCGGTCGAAGTCACCGCGCGCAATGCGCAGACGAATTCGTAGGAGCGCGCATCGCCCATGACGCCGACCGTCTTCACCGGCAACAACACCGCAAAGGCCTGCCAGATCGCGTCGTAAAGGCCGGCATTGCGGATCTCCTCGAGAAACACCGCATCGGCCTTGCGCAAGATGTCGAGCTTGTCGCGCGTCACCTCTCCGGGGATGCGGATCGCAAGGCCGGGGCCGGGGAAAGGGTGACGGTCGACAAAATCCTCGGGCAGGCCGAGCTCGCGGCCGAGCGCGCGCACCTCGTCCTTGAACAATTCGCGCAACGGCTCGACCAGCGCCAGCTTCATGCGCGCGGGGAGACCGCCGACATTGTGGTGCGACTTGATCGTGACCGACGGGCCGCCGGTCGCGCTGACGGATTCGATGACATCGGGGTAGAGCGTGCCCTGCGCCAGGAATTCGACGCCGCCGATCCTGTGCGCCTCCTCGTCGAACACATCGATAAAGGTGGCGCCGATCGCCTTGCGCTTCTGCTCGGGATCGGTGACACCGGCAAGCTTGGCGAGGAACAGCTCGCTCGCGTCGCGATGCACGAGCGGGATGTTGTAATGGCCGCGAAAGAGCGAGACGACCTGCTCGGCCTCGCCGAGGCGCAGCAAGCCGGTATCGACAAAGATGCAGGTCAAACCGTCGCCAATCGCCTCGTGCAGGAGCGCCGCGGCAACCGCCGAGTCCACGCCGCCGGACAGACCGCAGACGACCCGGCCGCCTTTCACCTGGGCGCGGATGCGCTCGATCGCCTGGGCGCGGAACGCCGCCATCGACCAGTCGCCGGAACAGCCGCAGACCTTATGGGTAAAGTTTTTTAATAGCAGCGACCCCTGCGGCGTGTGCACGACTTCGGGGTGGAACAGCACGCCATAAATGCGGCGCTCGTCATCGGCGATCGCGGCGAAGGGCGCACCGTCGCTCGACGCGACCGCGCGGAAGCCGGGCGGCAGCGCATCGACCTTGTCGCCGTGGCTCATCCACACCTGCTCGCGCGCGCCTTTTGGCCATAGCTCGTCAAACAAGCGGCACTCGCCGAGCACCTCGATAAAGGCGCGGCCGAATTCCTGATGGTCGCTCAAGGTGACGCGCCCGCCCAACTGCGCGCAGGTCGTTTGCATGCCGTAGCAGATCGCCAACACCGGCACGCCAAGCGAGAACACGATATCCGGGGCGCGCGGCGTCGTCGCGACCGTCACCGAGGCGGGGCCGCCCGACAGGATGATGCCGCGCGGCGCGAAGGCGCGGATTTTCTCGTCGGTGACGGTGTAGGGCTGGATCTCGCAATAGACGCCGTTTTCGCGCACCCGGCGCGCGATCAGTTGCGTGACCTGGCTGCCGAAATCGAGGATCAAGATTCTGTCGGTCATCGGAGCGGCCTCTAAAACAACGCTTCACCGCAGAGGGCGCGGGGGGCACGCGGGGGGCGCAGTGGAGATACTTTCCTGCGACGCTGGCTCGACCGGCTTCGCGTACCGCCGCGAAACCTCTGCGTCCTCTGCGGTAAGTGGTTTTTGGTCTTCGGGTTTGCGGTCGAAAAGGGCGACGAAAAAGCCGTCGGTAGCGTGCTGCGCCGGTGTGAGGCGGAGATAGTCGGCGCCCCCGGGGCAGTCGCCGCCGATCGTCTCGGCCCAGGCCCGCGCGACCGGGTATGGCGTGAAATCGGCATGCGCGGCGAGGAAAGCCTCGGCTTGCGCCTCGTTCTCCTCGCGCAACAAGGAGCAGGTCGCATAAATCAAGCGGCCGCCGGGTTTCACGAGCCGCGACGCGCTGTCGAGGATCGCGCGCTGGCGTTCGATCAATTCGGCGAGGTCCTGCGGCGAGCTGCGCCATTTGGCATCGGGGTTGCGGCGCCAGCTGCCGATGCCGAGACAGGGCGCATCGACAAACACGCGGTCGAAGCCGCCCTCCTTTCCTTTGGGGGCGTGATGCTTGACCCAGAGATCGCGCTCGCTCGACAGCACGCGGCGCTCGACATTGCTGATGCCGGCGCGGCGCAGCCGCTTCCCGGCGCGCTCCAAGCGCCATTCCGCGGTGTCGCAGGCGACGAGCTTGCCGCGGTTCCGCATCGCGGCCGCCAATGCAAGCGTCTTGCCGCCGGCGCCGGCGCAGAAATCGACGACGCGCATGCCGGGGCGCGCATCGGCGAGAAGGGCGGCAATTTGCGACGCCTCGTCCTGCACCTCGACGAGGCCCTCCTTAAAGGCGGCGGTGCCGGCGAGCGGCACGCGATGCAGAACGCGCAGCCCGAGCGGCGACCAGCGGGTCGGCTCGGCGTCGATGTGCTCGGCGGCGAGGGCGCGGCGCGCGGTGTCGCGGTCGGCCTTAAGCGGGTTGACGCGCAGATCGAGCGGCGCGGAGGCATTGAGCGCCGCCATCTCGGTTTCGAGCTGCTTGCCGTAGAGCTTCGCCAGGTAGGGTTCGAGCCAGTCCGGGATGTCGTTAGCGACGGCGCGCGGCATCTCCGGGTGCGTCATCGTGCGGCCGGCGAGACCCAGCACGAGCCGCTCTTCGTCGCGGCTCAACGGCGCCGGCCGGAAGCGCCCGCCATCGAAACTCTTGGCGATCTCTTCCGCTGCCCAGCCATCGATCAGCAATACCGCGCCGATGATGCGGCTGCGCGGGTTCGGCGTGATTTCGCCGCGGCTCGCGCGGATGGTCCACCAATCGATGACGGCGCGGTGGCGCAACACGGCGTAAAGATAGGCCGAGATCTGCGCCCGGTCCTTGGCGCCGATATAGCGCCGGCGGCGGAAATAATTGGCGGCGGCGTCATCAGCCGGGATCGAGGCGTCGCCGATCGCCTCGAGAATATCGATTGCGGCGGCGATGCGGGCTCCCGGCGTCAAGCTCGGCTACGCGTCCTGGCGGTAGTTCGGCGCCTCGCGGGTGATCGCGATGTCGTGCACATGGCTCTCGCGCAGCCCAGCATTGGTGATGCGCACGAAGCGGCAATTCTGCTGCATCTCGGCGATCGTGCGGTTGCCGGTGTAGCCCATCGCGGCGCGCAATCCGCCGATCAGCTGGTGCACGATATTGGCGACCGGGCCCTTATGCGGCACGCGGCCCTCGACCCCTTCGGGCACGAGCTTCAAGGTGTCGGTGACTTCCTGCTGGAAATAGCGGTCGGCGGAGCCCCGCGCCATCGCGCCGATCGACCCCATGCCGCGATAATATTTGTAGCTGCGGCCCTGAAACAGAAAAACCTCGCCCGGGCTCTCATCGGTGCCGGCGAACAGGGAGCCGAGCATCGCGCAATCGGCGCCGGCGGCGATCGCCTTGGCGAGATCGCCGGAGAATTTGATGCCGCCATCGGCGATGACCGGCACGCCGCGCTGGCGGCATTCGCCGACGACATCGGAGATCGCGGTGAATTGCGGCACGCCGACGCCGGCGACCATGCGGGTGGTGCAGATCGAGCCCGGGCCGATGCCGACCTTGACGGCGTCGGCGCCGGCCTCGATGACGGCGCGGGCGCCCTCGGCGGTCGCGACGTTGCCGACGATGACCTGGGTGTAGTTCGACATCCGGCGGATCTCGTTGACCGTGTCGATGACCCGCGCCGAATGCCCATGCGCGGTGTCGACGACCATGATGTCGACCCCAGCGGCAAACAGGGCCTCGGCCCGCTCAAGCTCGGCGCGCCCGGTCCCCGCTGCGGCGGCGACGCGGAGCCGGCCGTGTTCGTCCTTGCAGGCAAAGGGATGCAGCTGCGCCTTCTCGATGTCCTTGACCGTGATGAGCCCGGTACAGCGGTATTCGCGGTCGACGACCAGCAGCTTTTCGATCCGGTGCTGGTGCAAGAGGCGCTTTGCTTCATCGCGCGAGGTCGTCTCGTGCACCGTCACGAGATCGTCTTTCGTCATCAGCTCGGCGACGGGCTGGTTCGGGTTGTCGGCGAAGCGCACATCGCGGTTGGTCAGGATGCCGCATAATTTTCCGCTGCCGCGCTGAACGACGGGGATGCCGGAGATCTTGTTATCGGCCATCAGGCGCAGCGCGTCGGCCAAGGTCTCGTCGGGATGGATCGTGACCGGGTTCACGACCATGCCGGCCTCGAACTTCTTGACCTTGCGGACCTCAGCCTGCTGCTGTTCGATCGGCATGTTGCGGTGGACGACGCCGAGCCCGCCGGCTTGCGCCATCGCGATCGCCAGCGCGCCTTCGGTTACCGTGTCCATCGCGGCCGAGATCAGCGGGATGCCGAGCTCGATCTCGCGGGTGATGCGGGTACGGGTGTCGGTCTCGGCCGGGAGCACGCTCGATGCGGCCGGAACGAGCATGACGTCGTCAAACGTCAGCGCTTGCGGGATTTCCATCGGCCCTATTACACGCTTTGGCGGCTGGTGGCCAATATGTAGTGGGTGGGCCCGGCCGATCTAATAGCCAAAGCAACGGTTTATCGAGCGGCAGCTATGCGGCGGGCGGGCCGCGAAAACCGGTTGCGACGACGTAAGTCTCAGCCGATTCGGCGCGGCTCGCCGCCGGCTTGGCATGCCGCACGCTCGCGAAGGCTTTTTTGAGGCCGGCGAGGAGGTCGCCCTCGGCGCCGCCCTGGAAGACTTTCGCGACAAAGGCGCCGCCTGGGCGCAACACGGCCGCTGCAAAAGCAAAGGCCTCCTCGGCCAGCGCGACGATGCGCAAATGGTCGGTCGCGGCATGGCCGGTCGCGGGCGCCGCCATGTCGCTCAGGACGAGATCGGCGGGGCCGCCGAGCGCCGCCCGGATGCGCTCGGCCGTGGCGGGGTCGCGGAAATCGCCCTGGAGCAGGGTCGCGCCAGGGATCGGGTCGGCTGCCAACAGATCGATGCCGACCACCGCGCCGCGGTGCTTGCCGGCGCTGACCCGGGCGGCAGCGATCTGGGTCCAGCCGCCCGGGGCGCAGCCGAGATCGACAACGCGCATCCCGGGCCGCAACAGATGAAACCGCTCGTCGAGCTGGATCAGCTTAAACGCGGCGCGCGAGCGATAGCCCAGACGGTGCGCCTCGGCGACAAAGGGGTCGTTGAGCTGGCGGTTGAGCCATTCGGTCGAGGAGGGCTTGCGCCGCCGGGCGCGCCGTACCTTGACGGCGAGCGGCCGAGAACCGCCACCCTGCACGCGACGAGCCATCAGGTCACATCGTCGAGGTCGACGCCGAGCGCCTCTGCAAGCTTCTTCATTGTCGCTGTTGTGCCTTTGCGCGCGCCGGTTTCGAGCTGCGACAAATAGGTGAAGTTCAATCCAGCCCGGGTGGCGAGCGCGCGCTGTGTAAGGCCGCGATACTCGCGCCAGACCTTGACGGGACTGTCGCCGGCGAGGAGGCGGTCGACGATTTCCGCCGGCACGGTCTCCTGATTGCGGGTGGCATGAAAGGCGGCGCTCGCGGCAGCGTCCTCGAGCATTTCTTCGAGGTCAGCGGGCGTAGTTACGACCAGATCGGCGTCCTCGGAGTTCCCAACGGGGCGCGCATCAAGCGCAGTCGCGATCGCCTGCGCACTCAGGCTGCCTTCCAGCTCTCCCAAGAAGCGGATCTTCGTACCAGTCACCGGTATGCCCCTCCTCTGGGCGCGATCTCAAAAACGTCGATGACAGCCGCATCCCGATCGACCGTGTATGACACCCGCCAGTCACCGACACGGAGGCGGAAACCGTTCTGCACTCCTTTAAGCGGCTTCAGGTTGTTGTTGGGCGCACCGGGATCAGCGGCGAGCCGCTGAATGGCGCCAGCTATGTCTTCAGCTTTGGCGCGTTGCATGCGGCGGAGCGCTTTTATCGGGTCGCGTCGGTAGGTGACCTTCATGACAGATGTTGGCTAATAGCCAACATGGCCGAAGCGCCACGATATTTCAATAACTATCCGACGGGAGGGGCTCGTTCGCGTTCCGCCCGTCCCTACTCCGGCGCGCCCTGCATCAGCTCGAACAGGATGCCCTCGCGGATGCCACGGTCGGCGACGCGCAATCGGCCAACCGGCCAAGTGGCGCAGATCGCGTCGAGGATCGCGCAACCGCTGAGCACGAGATCGGCCCGCTCGCGCCCGACGCAGGGATTGGCCGCGCGGCCCTCAATATCGAGCCCGGCGAGATGGCGCGAGACCAGCTCGATCTGGTCGAAGGTCAGCATGCTGCCATCGACAAAGGCGCGGATATAGCGCGGCAGAGCGAGATGCACCCCGGCCAGGGTCGTCACCGTGCCGGAACTGCCGAGCATCTGGACTTGGCGGGCGCGGACCTCGCGCCGGATGCCGTGCTCGCGCTCGAAGGGCTGCAAGGCCGCTTCGGCCTCGGCGACCATGGCGCGGTAGATCGCCGGCGACACCTCGATCCCGCCAAACCGCTCGGTGAACGTGACGACGCCGAACGGCAGGGACACCGAGCCGAGGATCTCCGGCACACCGTAGCGGGTGCCGTGGCGGCGCAGCCAGACGATCTCGGTCGAGCCGCCGCCAATGTCGAAAACGACCGCGTAGGGGATGCGCGCATGCAGCAGCGGCGCGCAGCCGGCGACGACGAGCCGGGCTTCCTCGGCCGTCGAGATGATCTCGAGCTCGATGCCGATCTCGTCGCGCACGCGGTCGAGAAACTCGGTGCAATTCTCGGCGCGGCGGCAGGCCTCCGTCGCGACATAGCGGCCGGCCATGACCTTGCGCTGGCCGATCTTGCCGGCGCAGACCTTCAAGGCCTCAATCGTGCGCGCCATCGCGGCCTCGGAGAGCCCGCCGGTCGTCGAGACGCCCTCGCCCAGACGCACGATCCGTGAAAAGGCATCGATGACCCGGAAACCGCCGCGGGCCGGGCGGGCGACCAGCAGCCGGCAATTGTTGGTGCCGAGATCGAGGGCGGCGTAGTTGGCCTGAGGCTGCCGTACCGCCTCGGGGAAAGCGCTATCGCCGAGCGCCGGCGCGGTCCCGTGATCGGCGCGCAGCATCGCCGCTCCGGCATCGTGGCCGGCCCGATACGAGCCAAAACCGTGCTGCGAGTTACCGATCAACGGCCGACATCCTGTAACACGACCGGGCATGCTAGCGCACCCGACCAGCCCAGCGGAAGCACCCCGCGCCGAAACCCTGCCGGAGCGGGCAGTTTGGGCAGTAGCCTCGGCCAGCCGGCCGGGCCTACCCAAGGCTTCCGCAGGTGTTATATAAGGAGCCGCGACGGTCTTTTCCGGGCTTGCAAACGGCCTGCGGCCTTGGCTGATGGGGGATCGTCTAACGGTAGGACAGCGGACTCTGACTCCGCCAGTCTAGGTTCGAATCCTAGTCCCCCAGCCATTCTAAATGATTGATTTCGCTCTCTTCGGAGGCTCAGCCCCCGAGCCCGAAATAGCCTCGCTTTCCCGCCGGCTTGCAGCGGGTATAGCGGCCAATTGATTTCGGAGAGACCGGGTTGGCGGCCTATCCAGAGGGGCAATCCCGGTTTTTGAAGGTGGCGAGCGCCTCAGCCGGCTGCGGCGGGCAGCATGGCGAAAACCGAGATCGTTCAGTGCTACCGCTCGCGGAAGGTGCGTGCGATCTGTTCGCGCAACGGCTTCAGTAGGTAATCGAGCGGTGTCCGATCCTGGGTTCGGATGTAGACCTCCACCGGCATGCCGGGCACCAATTGCAGGTCACCAATGGATTTGAGGTCGGCTTCCGCAACATTCACCCGCGCCAGGTAATATGGCTGGCTCGGCACGCCGGTCGGCGGCGCGGATTGGTCATGCGCGAGGTCGGGCGACAATACCGTCACTCGGCCATTGAGATCGGGCGTGGTTCGGCGATTTCCGGCGTCGATGCGAATCCGCACCGGTGCGCCGATCTCGACCTGATCGATATCCTGCGGCGTCACTTTGGCTTCGACGATCAAAGGCTCGGCGCGTGGCGCGATCTGCATGACCGTCTCGCCTTTGCCGATCACGCCGCCGATCGTGTGTACCTGCAGCTGGTAGACGATGCCCGCTTGCGGAGCGCGGAGTTCGGTGCGCCTGAGTTCATCCGAGGCTGCATTGGCGCGCTCTTGCAGTTCTGCGATTTTTGCTTGGGTTTCACGTAAATCCTTGAGCACGTCGGTGCGGAAATCCTGGTCGAGTTGCAGGCTTTGCAGCTGCGTCTCGGCGATCTTGGCGCGCGAACGGGCGACATCGGCAATCAGCTGGCCGCGTTCGCCCTGCAGGCGAGCCTGGTCGCGCTGCAACTGCTTCAGGCGTGCGAGCGAAACCAGGTTCTTGGCATAGAGATCCGAAACACTGGACAGCTCTTCGCCGACGTAGCCGATTTCACCCTCCTTGGACTGCTGCTGCGACACGAGGCCACGGATCTCCTCTGTGGTCTGAGCCACCCGTTCGCGCAACTGCGCGCGCTGACCCTCGAGCCCCTCCCGCCGCGACTGGAACAGTTTGCGCTCTCCGGCAATGGCGGCTTCGGCTATCTCCCGCTTTGCCCCAGCAGTCGCGTCCTGGAGCACTGGGATATTCGGAAGCCCGTCGCGCTCCGCCATCAGCCGGGCCTCGCGCGCGACATAGAGATCGAGCTGCGACTGGACCACGCCGAGGGTGGCGCGCGTCAACGTGTCGTCGAGGCGCATCAGCACCTGATCGGCTTCGACGGCGCTGCCTTCCTTGACGAGGATTTCGCCGACGATCCCGCCGTTGAGATGCTGGACTTTTTTGACGTTGCTCTCGACCACGACGGTGCCCGTTGCGATGACCGCGCCGGCGATCTCTGTCGTCGAGGCCCAGCCGCCGAAGCCGCCGACCGCAAGCACCAACGCAGTGCAGCCGAGAAGATTCAGCTTGCGAATTCCGGCTTTCGGGCTGTGCGCCAGAGCCGTCATGTCGCTCGCGGTCATCTTACTGCCTCCGGGGTCATAGCCCCCACGACCTTGATCCGCGCATTGGTCCCGGCCACTGCCAAGGCCGGCGTTGCGCTGCGCAGGATCTCATGACAGGGACCGAAAGCCTGCTGAGCCCCGTCGCGCAACACCAACACCTTGTCGCACACGGACAGGAGGCCCGCGCGATGCGTTATCAGGATGACAATGGCGCCGCGCGCCTTTGCCTCTCGGAGCGCCTGCAATAGCGCCACTTCCCCTTCGCTATCGAGGCTCGCATTCGGTTCGTCGAGAACGATCAGAAACGGATCACCATAGAGCGCTCTCGCCAACGCCACCCGTTGACGCTGCCCGGCCGAGAGGATTGCCCCGCCCTGTCCGACATCGGTGTCGTAACCCTGCGTCAGCCGCAGGATCATCTCGTGCGCGCCCGCCGCCTGCGCGGCGCTGACGACTGCGCCGCTATCCGGCTCCCCAGCCATGCGGGCGATGTTTTCGGCCACCGTGGCATCGAACAAATCGACGCCTTGCGACAAGTAGCCGAGATCCGGGCCGAGCATGTTTGGTGCCCAATGTGCCAATGCGGCGCCATCGATCCGAATGGAGCCCTTGGCCTCCGGCCATATGCCGGTCAGCGTGCGCACCAACGAGCTCTTTCCGGAACCGCTCGGTCCGATGATCCCCATGGCCTCGCCGGCCGTCAGGCTGAAATTGATGTTGGCGAGGATCGCGGCGGTACCCTCGGGCGGCACGACGGCGAGGTTTTCCGCAACAAGGCTCCGCTGTGGCCTTGGCAGCTCTGTCTTTGAGCCATCGATGCCGACGCGCGCCAGCGCTTGCGTCAGCCGGCGCAAGCTGTCCCGCGCCAGAACAAAGGTTCGCCAATTGGCAATCGCGGTCTCGATCGGCGCCAGGGCACGCGCCATCATGATCGACGAGGCGATCATCGCGCCGGGCATGACCATTTGCCGGATCACGAGGTAGGCGCCGAGCCCGAGCGCCGCGGATTGCAGCATCATTCGCGTAATCCTTGAGAGGCTCGAATAAAAGCCGATGACGTCCGACGAGCGCTCGATCGCCGCTAGGTATCCTGCGTTGAGGGCCAGCCAGCGGCGCGACAGCGCTGCTTCCATGCCCATTGCGGCAGTCGTCTCCGCGTTGCGGCGATCCGCTGCCAGGACGGTCGACCGCGTTCGCGCGATCCGGGTCGCCTCGCGCGCCGGAGTTCGGGACGCTCGCTCCGTCAGAAGGGCGGCGCCGGCGAGCACGATGCCGCCAAGGAACGCAAGCAGTCCCAACCAGGGATGAATGAGAGCGCAGATCAGAAGGAATAGCGGGATCCATGGCAGATCGACGATTGCGATCGGGCCTGGCCCGGTCAGGAACGCCCTGATCTGGTCGAGATCGCGTACCGGTTCCGGCGCGGGACCCGATGGTCGGGATGTCGTCGACAAACGCAGCACCGCTTTGTGCACGAGGCCGGAAAGGTGCTGATCGAGGAACCGGGCCGAACGTGTCACCAAGCGGCCCCGGATCAGATCGAGCAAGGCCTGGAGCGCAAAGGCGCCGCCAAGCAGCAGCGACAGCGCTATAAGGGTCGGGACGCTATGGCTCGTCAGCACCCGGTCGTAGACCTGGAGCATGTAAAGCGGTCCGGCGAGCAGCAGCACGTTCACCATTGCGGAGAACAGGCCCACGCTCCAGAAAACGCGGCGGCAGTCTTTGAACGCCGCCGCGACCGCGGGGTGAGTGGCGCGCACGCGTGACGGATCAGGTGACGGAACCCGGGTCATGGGACAGCCTCGGCAGGTCTGGAAGGAGGAGCTGCTGCCGCTGACGCGGCAGCAGCTGTTTCGGCCGGAAACCGCGATCAGCCGAAGTGGAAGTCGCTCACATGCTGAACGGCGAGCGAAAGGGTCGGCACTGTAGACGCGGTGAGGATGATGTTGCCGCCGGTGCCGCCGTCGAGGACGTCGACCCCGCCATTGCCGATCAGTATGTCGTCGCCGGGACCTCCGCTCAGCGTGTCGTTTCCGGTGCTACCGATCAGTATGTCGTCGCCGTTGCCGCCATTGGCGAACAACTGCATCGCCGTCCCGAGACCGGAAGCTGTGATCACGTCGTCGCCATCCAGGCCGTTGATGACGAGGCGGTCGGTGGCCTCGAAATTGGCGATTGTCACCGTCGCGGCCAGCCCCGACACGGTGACCAGGCCGTTGTTATTGGCGACCGAAATCACGTCGTTGCCGTTCGTCGCGTTGATGACGATCGTATCGACCGCGCCGTCACCACCGCCCCCGGCCAGTCCCAGGTCGATGTTGACATTGCCGACGCTGGTGACGGACAGGTCGTTGACAGTGACGTTGTCCGCGCCTCCGAGCGCCCTGAAATTGATCGTCTCGACGCTGTTTGTGTCCATCGTGATGGCGGCCACATCCCGGACAAAGCTGGCATGGGCGCCATTCGCCGAGATTGTGATGTTCTCGCCGATGTTCGCGCCATTGAACTGGAGCGTGTCGCTGCCGCCTTGTCCATCGACGACATCGCTGCCATCGCCGGGGTTCCAGGTG
>Ga0310810_10008223_pt1 | contig 11985 bp, 7 predicted proteins | sample NCmetagenome_FD_207641 | JGI IMG/M metagenome (GOLD analysis project Ga0310810, IMG submission 207641) | Soil microbial communities from experimental microcosm in Duke University, North Carolina, United States - NC | ecosystem: Engineered > Artificial ecosystem > Soil microcosm > Unclassified ...
CGATGAGTATGGCGAAGCCGTCCGGCAGATCGAGCGACGGCGGATTTGGCAACTTGACCATCGTTCTTCCACCCGCGACCACCGTGACCGTGCCGCCCTCACCGCCGGGTTCGTCGGGACCCAAGAAGCGGACGCGCACGCTGCCGTGCCAGCTGTGGCCGGGGACCCGAGCGAACGCCGGGTAGAACTCGACAACCAACGGCCCGGAAGCGGCGAGCGAATCCGAGAGCGCGACACCCATGCGGCCGAAGGCGTAGTTCACCGGCTGATTGCCGCCTTTCACCTGCTGGCCGGTCGAATCGTAGACCGTCACCGAGAAGTCGGTGAGCTCGTCCCACAGCTCGGGCGTGACCTGCAGATCCACTTCCATGCGCTTCGCCCAGCGCGGCGGCCGCACCGTGAGCGACTCGGCGAGCAGTCCGCGGCCGGCGATGTCGTAGCTGCGCTCGGCGCCCACGACGCGGTAGCTGACCTGGCCATTCGCCTCGGTCGTGGCGACGCTCGACGCTTCGATTCCTCCGTGCGGTGCCGCGGCCAGCGCCACTGGGCCGAGCTCGGCGCGCACCGTGGCGTTGGTGCCTGAGAGCGGCGGCGCGACCACATCCAGCTCGTACACACCCGGCACGAGATCCTCGGCGCGCACGGTGACGACGGCCGTCCCCGGTTGATCCTCGCCGATGTCGATGTCTTCCGGCGCGGAGCGCGCCGGCTCGCCGTTAGGCTCGTAAAGACGCACGGTGGCCTGCTGCGTCTGCGAGTCGGGTACGGTCACGGTCGCGCGGAGCGTCGCGTCGCTTGGCGTGACACGCAGGAAGTAGCGCTGCACGCCGGCGGGACCGATGCCGCGGCGCTCGTCGAAGAGCGACTTCACCGCGAGATCGTAGGGCACGATCACGGTATTCACGAGCTTGAACAGCGGGCCGGCGACGGTGTCGCGCGGGTTGAATGCGGAAACCGTCCCCGTGTAGATGCCGGGCGCGGTCATCGACGACGCGCGGTAGGTAACGGGAATCGGCGTCGCGCGCGGCGCAGCCGCGAGGCTGTCGTCGACGACGAGCCACGGGACATCGGCGCGCAGGACGAACGCCGCGGCCCGCAGGCCGCCGACGTGGCGCACCGTGAACGTCTCGACGCTGTCGCCCGCGGTGGCGAAGCCGTTGCGGCGGAATGCGGCCGACACGCCACTCGACGCGCGGACTTCATAGACCGACCCCTGATGCCCCCCTTTGAGCCACTGATACGCCGTCTCGAGCGTCGGGACGCCGGCGCCATCGTCGATCACGCGCGCGTTCCCGAACGGCCGGGCGGACACGCGCAACGCCTGGACGATTTCGGCGGCGCTGGAGCGCCGTCCTTCCTGCACCAAGGCCGACGCGAGACAGGCGGCGAGTCCTGCCGCGTGCGGCGACGACATGCTCGTCCCTCCCTTGATCTCGTTGCCGGTGTCCCAGCGCGGCACGGAGGAGAACGCGACGCCCGGCGTCACGATGTCGGGCTTTGCGAGCTCGCCGCCACGCGAGCTGAACCAGCCCATGACGTCGCGCGCCGGCGGCATGCCGGGCTGCGGTGCGCGCGCGAACACGCCGGGATAGGCGGCGCCCACCGAGAGCGCGAAGTCGGATGACCCCGGGAACCCGAGCGTGGAGAGTCCGGGCCCGTCGTTCCCCGCGCTGATCGCGAACACCGCGTCCGGATGGGAGAGGAGAAAGGCGTCCACGATCGAATCGATGACGGCGTGGCCTTCGTGCTCGTTGCCGACGCCGAAGCTCATGTTCAAGACGAGCGGCAGATTGCGCTGTGCGGCGTAGCGCGCGGCATAATCGATCGCGCGCATCATGCTCGCGTGCACCGTGACGCCGCCACGCGCGTTGTTGGCGATTTTGAGGCCGATCAGCTGGGCCCCGGGAGCGACGCCCGTGAATCCGCTCACGTCGAACAGGTTATAGCCGGCCGCGATACCGGCGACGTGCGTGCCGTGCCCCGACGTATCGAAGAACAGATCGAGCACCGGCGCGCCCTCCGGTGACTCGCTGAAGTTCGCCACGATGTCGAGCGGGCGTCTGCCGAGCGCGATCATCTCGCGGCCCTGACGGTAATCGTGCAGCGGCATCTCGTCCTCGAACGAACCGTCGAGGTTTGTGTCCATGAAGGCCACCCAGCCGTCGGACGCCTTCACGACGATCACCGCAAACTCGTCGGTGTTCCGGCCGTTCCCGTTCACGTCCGCCGCGGGCATCCGACCGAGCGGGAGCTCGCGGAAGACGCCGCGATACCAGGTGGTCGAGGTCGTCAGCCGCCCGATGCGGGCCGCGCCCTTCAGCTCCGTTTCGGTCGGCGCCGGAAACGGCGTGAGCGGCACGCGCCCTTCTCCGGAGAAGTCCCGCAGCTCGATGATCTTGGGCGCGCCGGTGCTGGTCGTGATCAATCCCGGAACTCCGGGATCGATACCGCTGTCGAGGATCGCGATGAGGACGCCGCGCCCGTCGTACGCGGGATGCGCGACGCGAAACACGTCCACGCCCGTGCTTTTCAGCGGCATGAGCCCGATCATGAGGGCGACCGCGGGCTCGATGGCCGGCGTTCGTGTCGCGTCGGGCGGAGCGGACGGTTGTGACGGTGGCGGCGCCGGTTTGGCGGCGGGCGCGACCTTCGGTGCCACGGCCTTGCTCGAGGCGCAGGCGGCGGCGGCGGCGGCGAGTACGAGCGCGAAGACGGCGACAGGCTTCATCACAGAGAGCTCGGCAGGACGAAGGCCCCGACGTGGGGGCCGGTGAATTCAGATGATACCTCGAGGAGAAACGCGAGCGTGTCGCGCGTCTCCTCGGGTGTGAGAATCGCATCCACAAATCCGCGGGCGCCGGCAAACTTGGCATCGAGCTGGTGCTCGTAGTCGGCGCGCATCGCGTCGACCGCCGATGCGTTTTCCGCCTTACCCGCTTCGGCGCCGTACACGGCCTGCACGGCCGACTCGCCTTCCATCACCGCCATCCGGCCGGTCGGCCACGAAACGATGAAATCGGGGTCGAAGCCCTGGCCCGCCATCGCATAGTATCCGGCTCCGGACGCGTGATTGACGGTGAGCACCAGCTTGGGCACGGTGGCGGTGGCCATCGCTTCGACGAACCGCGCGCCCGCTCGAATGATACCCGTGTGCTCGGCCTCCGTCCCGACCATGAATCCGGAGACGTCCTGAATGAACAGCAGGGGGAGCCGCTCGCGGTCGGCGTTCTCGATGAAGTACGCGACCTTCTCGGCGCTTGCGGTATAAATGATGCCGCCGATTCGCGGCGCCTCGTTCTTCTTCTTTGCCTTGATCACGCCGCGCGAGTTCGCGATGACCGCGACTTGCCGGCCCTCGATCGCACCGTGCCCGCAGATCATCTCGGGGGCGACGTCCGGCTGGAACTCGTCGAGTCGTCCCGCATCGAACAGGCACTCGAACACGGCCCGCGCGTCGTAGCTCATGCGATGATCGGCGGGGATCAAGTCATACAGCTCTTTCAGGTTTCGTTTTGGCGCCGGGAACGTCCGGCGTTGCGATGTTGCGTGCGGCAGCCGGCCGATGTACTCGCGGATCTTCGCGACGCAGTCCTGGTCGTTCTTCGCGCGGTAATGCGCCACAGCGCTGACCGCCGTATGCGTCGTCGCGCCGCCGAGCGACTCGGCATCCACCACTTGGCCCGTTGCTCCCTTCACCAGGTTCGGGCCGCCGAGTCCCATGAAGGACGTCCCCTCGACCATGAAGATCACGTCGGACAGCGCGGGCAAATACGCGCCGCCGGCGATGCACGGGCCCATGACGGCGGCGATCTGCGGCACCTTGAGATAGTGCCGCATGATCGAGTTGTAGTAGAAGATACGGGCCGCGCCATACTGTCCCGGAAAGACCCCGCCTTGATACGGCAGGTTGACACCGGCGGAATCGACGAGGTAGGCGATCGGGATGCGCTGGCGCATCGCGATCTCCTGTGCGCGCAGGATCTTCTTGATCGTCTCGGGCCACCACGAGCCCGCTTTCACCGTCGCGTCGTTGGCGACGACGACAACCGGCCGACCCCCGACGCGGCCCACGCCGGTCACGACGCCGGCGGCCGGCGCCTGGCCGTCATACTGGTCGTAGGCGACGAGCAGCCCGACTTCGAACCAGAGGCTGTCTTTGTCGAGCAGCGCGGCGACGCGCTCGCGCGCGGTGAGCTTGCCCTGATCGTGCTGGCGCTTGATGCGCTCGGCGCCTCCTGCCTGCTCGAGGCGTGCGCGGAGCTGCTGATACTCGGCGCTGAGGGTCTTGAGGCGACTCACGAACGGCCGTGCGGACTACGCCGCGACATGTGCGGCGGCCCACTCTTGGATGTATTTGATGAGATCGGACGTCGGTGTGCCGGGGCCGAACAGCTTGCCCGTGCCTTGGGCCTCGAGTGCGCTCATGTCTTCGGGGGGGATGATGCCGCCGCCGGTCAGCAGCACGTCCTGCCGGCCGGCGGCGTCGAGCAGCTTGCGGACGCGCGGGAACAGCGTCATGTGGGCGCCCGACAGCACCGACAGACCGACGACGTCGACGTCCTCCTGAATGGCGGCCTGAGCGATCATCTCGGGTGTCTGATGCAGCCCCGTGTAGATGACTTCCATGCCGGCGTCGCGCAGCGCGGCCGCGACGACCTTCGCGCCGCGATCATGACCGTCGAGGCCGGGTTTGGCTACCAGGATTCTGATCGGCCGGGGCCGCTTGGTTCGCGCCATCACGAGCGGAAGCGCAGCAGCGCCGCGAGGCCATCCACGACACGGCGGGCTTTTTCGTCGTAGAGGACATCCACCTGCGCGCGCTGACCGAGCGCTTCTTCGAGTGCCTCGTCGATGCGGGGATCATCGTCGTGCCCGTCGGCGAGCAGGGTGCGGACCTGACCGCGGCCCAACGCCCTGAGCGTGGGCTCCACGCCGTTCACCGCCCAGCCGCGGGGGGCGCCGTCCGTGACGGCGTCGGCGTGCGCGCGCTCCCAGGCGCGCTCGCGCTCTTCACGCAGCGCGAGCGTGGCGTCGCGTACGGTGGCGAGCGTCGTCTTCTTGGGACTGAGCTTCACGACGCCGAAGACCAGATCGTGGACATAGGTGTGAAGGTGCGGCACAACCGCGCCTGCGTCCACACCGACGCTGCCCAACACGATTCCCGCCAGCGGCTTCTCGCGGTTGATCTGGAAGATGCGATCGGCGATCTGCGCGTAGAGTCGCTGCTTCTCCGCCCGGATCCGGTTGTGATAGTTGAACTCACCGATCGTGCCGGACGGCGTCCCGCCGCGGGCGCCACGGGAGGGGCCCATGATCTGGCGCTGCTCGCCTCCGTGGAACTTGCCGGCGCGTGAGCTGTCGATTCCCGCCAGCCCCGGCCGCTCGACACAGTCGTACGCCGTCACTTCGAAGAAGCGCGCGGCGGTGCGGTCGTACACGACCGTCAGAATTGTCCCGAACTCCTCTTCGAGGCCGAGCAGCTCCTTGATCAGCGGCTCACGCGCGACGGCGAGCCGCGAGCGATGTACGTGGGGCAGCGGCAGGACTTCGAACAACCCGAGCTCGCGCGAGGCGACGATGGCGATGGCGCGTGCCCGCGGCAGGTGGCCCGGCTCTTCGAGATACTCGAGCACCTGTCCTAGACCGTCTGCGATCGACTCGCGGTCCGCGTGCGACAGCGTCTGGCGGGCGAGCGCGGCTGCGCGCTCGCGCACGCGATTCTTCATCTTGATCAAGTACTTGCCGCGCGTGCGATCGCGCGGCTCGAGCTTGAGGTAACAGGTGACGACCCACTGACGGCCGGGCTCGATAGCCGAGAGACGGGCGATGCGCGCCCGGGCGTCCTGTTCGGTGATGGCGGCTGGTAGGGCGCTCATGATCTAGAAGAACACAGGTTCGCGGTAGGCTCCCCACACGCGCTCGAGCGCGTGGCGGATCTCGTAGAGCGTGGCGTAGCTCCGGGCGCAGTCCAGCATCGGGCCGATGACGTTCTGGTCCGCTTCCGCCGCCTGGCGCAGCGACTCGAGCCGGCGCTCGACCAGCTCATTGTCGCGTTCAGCGCGCACGCGGGCGATCCGGCGCCGCTGCTCATCCTCGGCATCGTTCGACACTTTCAGGATTTCGACGGGGTGATCATCGTCGGAGACGAACTCGTTCACGCCGACGATCACCTGCTCTCCCCGCTCCACCTGACGCTGGAACGCGGCGGCCGACTGGGCAATCTGTCGCTGGAACCAGCCGGTCTCGATCCCGCGGACGACGCCGCCGATGGAGGCGATCTCCGCAAAAAGCGCTTCCGCTTCCCGCTCGAGCTGGTCGGTGAGGGCCTCCACGAAGTACGATCCGCCCAGTGGGTCGATCACCGCCGCGACGCCGGTCTCGTGCGCGAGGATTTGCTGGGTGCGGAGCGCGACCTGCACCGACTGCTCGGTGGGCAGCGCCAGCGTCTCGTCCAGCGAATTCGTGTGCAGGGACTGCGTGCCGCCGAGTACGGCGGCGAGTGCCTGGTACGCGACGCGGACGACGTTGTTCAGCGGCTGCTGCGCGGTGAGCGTGACGCCGGCCGTCTGGCTATGGAAGCGCATCATCCAGGAGCGCGCCTGGCGCGCCTTGTAGCGCTCGCGCATGTGGCGCGCCCAGATCCGGCGCGCGGCGCGCAGCTTGGCGATCTCCTCGAAGAAGTCGTTGTGGATGTCCCAGAAGAAGGAGAGGCGCGCGGCAAAGCTGTCGATGTCGAGCCCTCGCGCGAGTCCCCGCTCGACGTACGTGAAGCCGTTCGCGAGCGTGAACGCGAGCTCCTGGGCCGCGGTCGCGCCCGCTTCGCGGATGTGATAGCCCGAGATCGAGATCGTATTCCACAGCGGCGTGTGCTTGGCGCCCCACTCGAACATGTCGACGATGACTTTGAGCGCGGGCTCGACCGGATAGACCCAGGCGTGCTGGGCCATGTATTCCTTGAGAATGTCGTTCTGCACGGTGCCGCGCAGCTTCGCGATCGGCACGCCCTGCTTCTCCGCGGCGGCCACGTAGAAGCAGAACAAGATCGCGGCAGGCCCGTTGATCGTCATCGACGTCGAGACTTGATCGAGTGGAATCCCGTCGAACAGCGTTTCCATGTCCGCCAACGACGAAATCGCGACGCCGCACTTCCCCACTTCGCCCTCGGAACGGGGATGGTCGGAGTCGTAGCCCATCAAGGTGGGGAAATCGAACGCGACGGAGAGCCCCGTCTGGCCGTGCTCGAGGAGGAACTTGTAGCGGCGGTTCGTGTCGGCGGCGCTCCCGAAGCCCGCGAACTGCCGCATCGTCCAAAGCTTGCCGCGGTACATCGTCGGGTGAACCCCGCGGGTAAACGGATACTCGCCGGGGCGGCCCAGCTGTTTCTCGACGTCGAAGCCGTTGAGGTCGGTGGCGGTATACAGCGGCTTTTTCTCGATGGTCATTTGCCGTTCCTCACTTGCTGCAAGACTTCGGCGGCCACGTCGTACGGGCTGCGCGTGCCGGACGCAACATCGTCCAGCCGGCGGGTCACGAGATCTTCGGCCTCCGTCTCATCCCATACCCACTGCCGGATGGCTCGGTTCACGACGGCACGAGTACGCGTTGCGAGACGACGTTTGCGCCGCTCCTCGAGCTTGCCGCTCGAGGCCAGATAGTCATGGTGTTTGTCGAGGGCGGTGATGAGCTCGGTCATGCCCTCACCCTTCGAGGCAACAGTCGTGAGAACCGGTGCCTCCCATTCATCACTTTGCCGGCCTGTGCCGCCCTTTGCCGCCTTTGTCGGACCATGGTGCGGCGTGATGTGCGCAAAGGCATTCCCCCGCCGGATGCCGAGCATCACCTCGACTTCCTGCTTGAGCTTGTCCGCCCCGGGCCGGTCGCTCTTGTTGATCACGTACAACTCAGCGATCTCCATGACGCCGGCCTTGAGCGTCTGAATGCCGTCTCCCGATTCCGGAACCAGCACGAGGACCGTCGTTTCCGCCGTCGCGGCAACGTCGAGCTCCGTCTGCCCCACCCCCACGGTCTCGATGAGGATGCGATCGAAGCCGAACGCCTCGAGCACGTCGGCCACCTCCTCGGTCGTCGTCGCCAATCCGCCCTGCGCGCCGCGCGTTGCCATCGAGCGAATGAACACGCCGGGGTCGAGGCTGACCGATTCCATGCGAATCCGGTCGCCCAGGAGGGCGCCGCCGGTGAACGGGCTGGTGGGATCGACCGCAATCACGGCGACCTTGAGGCCGCGCTCGCGATACGCCCGCACGAGCTGCTCGGTGAGGGTGCTCTTGCCGGCGCCGGGAGGACCGGTGATGCCGATCCGCCGGGTCCTGCCCTTGCCGATTTTCCCGTGCAGCGCGGACAGGACCTGCTCGAACCCTTCCCGCTGGTTCTCGACGAGGCTGATGGCGCGCGCGAGCGCCGCTGTGTCGCCGCGCGTCAGTCCGTCGAGCACCGCCTCCAGTCGCATATGCTCTAAGGATAACGCCGGGGGGGGCGTGGCGGTCACAGGAGGGTTCCGCGCAGGATGATACTGGCGACGGTGAAGTAGATGACGAGGCCGGTGACGTCCACGAGCGTCGCGACGAACGGCGCGGACGCGCTGGCGGGGTCGAATCCGAGTTTGCGAAGCACGAACGGCAGCAGCGAGCCGGCCATCGTTCCGAACGTGACGACGCCGATCAGGCTGCCGAAGACCGTGAAGGCGACGAGCAGATGGTGTTCGCCGTAAATGCCGGTGATCGCGTGCCACAGCTCGATGCGCAGGAAGCCGATCGCGCCCAGCACCAGACCGAGGACGAGTCCCGTGGCGACCTCGCGGCGGATGACGCGCCACCAGTCGCGCAGCTGCACTTCACCGAGCGCCATCGCGCGGATGACGAGCGTCGAGGCCTGCGAGCCCGAATTGCCGCCGCTCGAGATGATCAACGGAACGAACAGCGCCAGGATGACGGCCTTGGCGATCTCTTCCTCGAAGAACGCCATCGCCGTGGCCGTGAGCATTTCGCCGAGGAACAGCGCGGCGAGCCAGCCCGCGCGCTTCCGCACCATGCGGCCGAACGCGACCTTGAGATACGGCGCATCGAGCGCTTCCATGCCGCCGAACTTCAGGAGGTCTTCCGTGGTCTCGGCTTCCACCACGTCCACCACGTCGTCGAACGTGATGCGGCCCAGCAGCCTGCCGCCGTCGTCGACCACGGGCACCGCCGCGACGTTGTAGCGCGCCATCAGCCGCGCGACCTCTTCCTGGTCCTGTTGCGGCTGCACCTGCACGCTGGGCTGCTCCATGACGTCGCGCACCAGCTTGGTGGGCGCGGACACGATGAGCCGGGCGATCGGGACAATCCCCTTCAGATACCCCTGTGCATCGATGGCGTAGACCTGATACAGCTGGCTCTCGTCTTCCTCACTCTGACGCCGGATCGCCTCGAGCGCCTCGGCGACGGTGGCGTCCTCACGCACGCTGACCACGTTCATGGTCATCAAGCCGCCGGCGGAATCCTCCGGATAGTTGAGCAGCTTCTCGACGTCGGCGCGGTCCGTGAGGTCCTCGAGCACCGCTTCGCGGTCGCCGGCCGGCAGCTCGGCGACGAGATCGGCGGCATCGTCGCTCGGCATCTCCTCGACGAGCTCAGCCGCGTACTCGGGGCCGACCGCGAGCAGCATCTCCTCGGGGTGCTCGGCCGCTTCCATTTCCGCCAACGCGCTCGACGCGAGCTCCGTCGGCAGCTCGGAGATGACCCGCACGCGAATCGATTCCTCGAGTGCCGACAGCACGTCCGCGAGATCGGACGGATGGACGTTCTGCGCCCGCTCGAGGAACGGCCGCAGGTCGTCTTGTTCGGCGAGCTCCTTCAGCTCATCGAGTCTGAGATCCGGCTCGATCACGGTGTGCCGCCCAGGTTGATCGTCCGTACCGGCCCCACGCGAACCGCGATCCGCTCGACGCGCGTCGCGCTGGCGGCCACGATGTCGAACTCGAGCCCCTGAAACGCGAGTCGCTCGCCGGCGCGCGGGATGCGCCCGAGGGATTGTATGAGGAGGCCGGCGACCGTTTGCGCGGCTCCTGCGCCGCTCCCCGTCCCCAACGTCACACCGACCCTCTCGGCGAGCTCTGCCGCGGGCATGCTGCCCTCGATTTCGAGCACGCGGGCGACGGAGTGATCTGCCGCCCCCGCCCCGCCCGCCCCCGCCTTGGCGGGCTCGAACAGCTCGCTGACGAGATCGTTGAGCAAGTCCTCGAAGGTGACGAGCCCCGCCGTGCCGCCGAACTCGTCGAGCACCACGGCGAGGTGTTGGCCGCTGCGCTGCATTTGCAGCATCAGGTCGGCGGCGCGCATCGTGCCGGGGACCGTCAGCGGGGCGCGCACCTGAATCGGATCCTCCGGCTGTCGCCCCAGCAGATCGAGCGTGTGGGCGACTCCCACCACCTCGTCCAGCGAACCGCGATACACCGGATAACGGCTGTACCCGGATTGCTGGAGCACGTGCGCCGCTTCCGCGACGAGGATGCCCTCCGGAAAGGCGACGATCGCGGTGCGCGGCGTCATCAGCTCGCGGACCGGCCGGTCGGAGAACGCGAGGACGCCGGAGACGACCGCCATCTCATCCGTTCCGGCCAAGGCCTCGGTATCGGCGCTCGTCAGCAGCGCGGCCAGCGTCGTGCGCGTCGATTCCTCGCGGCGTGGAATAAACGGCGACAGCACGACCCCGGCGCGCTCCATCCACGGCACGGCGCGCGCGACGAGCGGCTCGGCCCAGCGGCGGCCGACCACGCGCGGCACGAGATAGACGGCGCTGATGAACAACGGGACGCCCACGGCGAGTGTGAAGACGCCGAGGAATGTCGGTGTGGTTGCGGCGAGAAGCGCCGGGATGGCCCCGGCCGCGAGCAGGACCCCCAGCGTTGTGAGCGTGTTCGCGGCGGCGAGGGTGCGCCCGGGATTTTGCAGCACGCCGGCGCGTGCCGCCGATCCACGCAGCTTGTAGGCCACCCAGCGCGTCAGCTCGTGCTGGCTGACCGTGGCGGCGGCGACGCCGATCGCCGCCGCGATGCCGGCGGTCAGCAGGCCGATCAGCAGAACGACGAGCGCGACGTTCATCGTTTCTCGAACGAGACCTGCGTGACGCGGCGTTGCTCCACGCGCTCCACCACGACGCGGTAGCCGTCCAGCGTCAGCTCGTCACCGGGCCGCGGCACGCGGCCGAGCACGGAATACACGAGTCCGCCGACCGTCGAAACTTCGGCGTGCGAGATCGTGGCGCCCAGGGCGGCCGACAAATCGTCGAGACTCACGCGGCCGTCCACCCACACGCGCCCGCCGTCGGTGCGAATGGCCGGTGTCTGCTCGGTGTCGTGCTCGTCGCGAATCTCGCCGACGATCTCCTCGAGAATGTCTTCGCGCGTGATGAGCCCCGACGTGCCGCCGAACTCGTCGACGACGATGGCGATGTGCGCCGGCGTGCCCTGAAAGTCCCGCAGCTGTTTGTCGAGCGTCTTGGTCTCCGGGACGAACGCGGCCGGCCGGACGAGCGATTGCCAGCGCGTCCCCGCCTCCGCCAATCCCATCGCGATGGGCACGAGATCCTTGGCGAACACCACGCCGGCCACGTTGTCGGGCGTCCCGTCCACTGCCGGCATGCGGGTATGCTGGCTCTGCTTGAACGTCTCGAGCACTTCTTCGGGCGATGCGGAGACGTCGATCCCCGTCATGTCGAGGCGCGGCGTCATCACTTCGTCCACGGTCGTGTCGGCGAGGGTGAAGACGCCGAGGAGCATGTCGCGCTGCGCGACGCCGAGATCGGGCTGCAGCGGCCGGGGCGTGTCGATCAGCGCGTGCAGGCCGCGGTCGGCCCACGCGAGCAGCCAGAGCAACGGCCCGAACGGTGCGAGCGTGCGACGGGCGAGCGGCAAGGCCGCCTCGGACAGCTCGGGTGCGATCCGGGCGACGCTCCGCGGCAGCGCGTCTCCCACGATGAAGAGGAGCA
>Ga0310810_10008224_pt1 | contig 11985 bp, 6 predicted proteins | sample NCmetagenome_FD_207641 | JGI IMG/M metagenome (GOLD analysis project Ga0310810, IMG submission 207641) | Soil microbial communities from experimental microcosm in Duke University, North Carolina, United States - NC | ecosystem: Engineered > Artificial ecosystem > Soil microcosm > Unclassified ...
GAACGGCGACCGATGCCGCGTCGAAATAGCGGATCACGAGCGGAGTGCTGCTGCCAAATGCGACCAGGACAACAACAAGCAGCAGAAGGCTCCTGGTTGAGGACTTCGCGCTGTCACTCAAACGAGCGGTGGCGAGACTGCCCAATCCACTGGACAACAGCAGAGCAAAAAGCACAACCGAGAGGCTATAGACAGGATGGCCGAGAAAGATCGCCAGCCTCTGCACCTGGGAAATTTCCACCAGCATGAATCCGAGCCCGATCGCGCCGAAGTACACAAGGTGCGGCGCGATGTCGACCCGGGAGTGTCGCGCGCTGTCTTTAGACCGCGCGAGCGCCACACCTCGAGACCGCGCGATGGCAAGCGGCAACACGATGCATGCAGCGGTCAGAATCGTCACCGTGACCATCAGCACACCGAGAATGCCGACCGCCGTCATGTTGAAGCGGACGATGCCTTGATCCTGCCAGCGGCTGACATTGAAGACATCGCGAAGGCGAAGCATGTGGAAGAAGAACGGCGTGTCGTCGGTCGGGGCGGCAATGTTCAGCGGGTGCGTCGCAATAGCCTGTTCGAGCCGCGAGCCGCTGGCGATCGCGGCAAACGTGTCGTCGGCTGAGTAGCGCGGACTCTGAATGACGTCGAACTTCATTCGCGCCGCGACGCTCTCGAGCCGATCGAGGTCTTCGGCCGACAACGGATCGCGAGACAGCAGCATCGTCCCGACACCGTCCGGCCCGTTGATCGACGCCGCGGGACGGGCCCGAACGATCGCGTAGTGGTCGCCCGGACGTGCGACTCCCCTCTCGATCAGCACCGTCGACGCCAGCGTCGCCAGCCGGTAAACCTCGCCCGGTCGATCCGCGAAATACCATCGCGACACGGAAAGAATTCCGCGTGGTGCCAGATGGTCGAGGAACATGCGCCATGCGTTCGTGGTATAGAGCGAGTTCTCCGTCAGTACGAACGCACCACTCGCAGTCGCCGCCCAGGTGTCAATCAGCGAGATCTGGATCAAATCGACGCGGTCCTGCAGGCGCGCGATATAGCTCCGTGCCTCGTCATTGACAAATCGCACGCGTGGATCGCGATCGAGGTGCCCGGTGAAATCACCAAAGCGGCGATTGACGAGATCGATGATGCTTTCGTTGATTTCGACTCCGGTGACCTCGCGCTGTTTGAAGACCAGTGCAGACAGCACATCGCGGCCGCCGCCGGCGCCGACGACGACGACGCGCGAGTCGGGACGCAGATAATGGGCGACATTGGTGACGTCGTACTTGAGGTGCGAGACCGTTTCCGGGTCGCCGTTGTACGCGGTCAACTCCGTTCCTGCGTATGAGTCGATATCGAGGTGCAGCTCTCGCGCTCTCTTCTCGGCAGGCAGGGTTGCGCTCAAGCCCCAGCCCGAAGGCTTGATGACGCGGTTCGGATCACCAATCACACGAATGCGAGAGAACGAATTCCAGCGTTCGACGAGCGGTCGCGCTTCGTACTGGCCCTTCACCCACATCAAACGGAGCCATCCGGCATTCTGTCTGGCAGCGACGCCGTTGGCCAGGGTCGCAAGAGTCAGAAAGGCGGCCAGCGTCGCGCACGTCCGGCGAAGTCGGCCGCTCCAAACCGTGGCCTCATTCAGCGTTCGCTCAGCCGCAAACAGCATCGACGCGACCGATGCAATTGCCGCCGTTGCGACCACGGCGGTCGGTGCGTCGGCGACCCGAAGCAGTGGACCGACAATCACGCAGCCGAGGGCCGCGCCAGTCAGGTCCGCGGCGTAGAGCGCACCAACCTGCTGCGGAAATCGTGTCAGCGCCAGCGATACGACGACCCCGCTCATCACGAATGGCACCGACAACGCCGCGTAGGTCAGCGCAAGCGCGTAGGCACTGACAAGGGACGGCTCGATCAGAAAGGGAATCGACAGATGGGTCAGGTAGCTCAGAACGATGGTTGCGGCAAAGAGCGCCGCTCCGAGCGCGAGGTGGCGGCTGACCCTATCCGCCACGAATAGCCGAGGCCCGAGATAGACGGCGATCGCGCCCACAGCCATGCCGAACATCGTCACCGAGATGGCGACGAACGCGAAATGGTAGTACATCGTGACGCTGAAGGTGCGCGTCAACAGCAGCTGATAGGTGAGCGTCGAAAGCGTGACGAGGAACAGGCCGGCGAACGTGCGCGCACCGGCGCGGACCGGCGCCTCTGGCGTCATCACCCTTTGATGCGCCCCTGGCCTTCGATAATGGTGACGTATCGATCGACGGGAACGTCGGTCAGGCGTTCAACTCTCCCGCTTGGCGGCGGCCATTTGATTTCGATCCAGTCGACCTTTGCCGCCGTGCCAATCCCGAGCACCTCGCGCATATCGTGTGACGAGAGATAGCTCCCGCCGTTTGACTTGTAGCGGCGCCGAATGACGTCGCCGAACGACCACGTGATCGTGGCACCAATCGCATCACGGTTGCACGAAGTCCCCTGAAGACGAACGCCGATCCAGTGGTGTCCCTCGCCGGCATTGTTCTTCAACAGCACCGGAGCGCCGCCGTTGTTGCCGATGAGGACGTCGATACGACCATCGTTGGTGTAGTCGCCAACCGCCAGTCCTCTCGCTGGAAACATCTTCTGAAACACCGGTCCCGCTTTCGCGCTGACATCAACCAGCCTGGTGCCGTCGTGATGGAACAGGATCAGCGGTTCCTTATAGCGGACCTGCTGCGAGTAATTCTCGATCATGTCGTCGGGATGACCGTTGGCGAGCAACAGATCGACCAGGCCGTCGTTGTCGTAGTCGAAGAACTTCAGCCCCCAGCCGCTCAGGAGCCGCGTCGACTGCGCAACACCATTGGCCGCGGCGACATCTGAGAAGAATTCGTTGCCGTCGTTGCGATACAACGAGAACATCTCCTGATCGACATTGGCGACGAAAAGATCCTGTTTACCATCGCCATTGAAGTCGGCCGCGTCGACGCCCATGCCCGAACGCGGCTGGCCGTTGGCGCTGAAGCCGACCTCGGCGGCCAGCGCAATCTCTTCCCACTTTCCCTTTCCCCGATTGGCAAACAGAAAGTTCTGAACCGTGTCGTTGGCGACAAAGAGATCCATCAAGCCGTCGCCGTTGATGTCGGTCGCGACCACACCCAGTGCTTTGCCTTTGACACGTTGAATGTCCGTTCCCGCGCTTATCTCGCTGAACGTCCCGTCTCCATTGTTTCGATACAGCACGCTCGGCGTCGGCTTGAACACCCGCGGAATGCAATAAAACCGCTTTCCGAGCTTGTTGTCGCCACAAAAGATGTTGCTCGCCAGCGAGAACTCAACGAAGCTGCAGAGAAACAGGTCGAGCTTGCCGTCATTGTCGTAGTCGAACCAGACGGCGCTGGTCGTCCAGCCAGGCGAAGCCAGGCCGGCTTTGTCGGTGACATCGGTGAAAGTGCCGTTGCCGTTGTTGTGATACAGCGTGCAGCGGCCGTAGGCCGTGACGAAGATGTCGGGGTAGCCGTCGTTGTCGTAGTCGGCAATCGCGCATCCCATCCCGAATGCCTGCCCGCCCGCGACGCCTGCCTTTTCGGTCACGTCGGTGAACGTGCCGTCGCGATTGTTCTTGTAGAGCGCGTTTCTGAGCAGCGTCGCCGGCTTGTAGAAGTCGGCCGCGCCGCTGTTCACCAGGAAGATGTCCATCCACCCGTCGTTGTCGTAATCGAAGAATGCCACGCCGGGTCCCATCGTTTCCGGCAGATAGCGATTCGACGACATCGCATTCTCGTGAACCCAGCTAATGCCGCTGACCGCCGCCGGGATCTCTTCAAACAGTGGTCCCGCGGCCGCCACGCCGCGACGAAACGGGAGGACGCCAGATGCAGTGACGGAGCCGACAAGAGTGAGGAACTGGCGGCGGGAGGAAACGAACGGCACCCGATGATTCATGAGTCCACGTATTTTATCCGTGTTAGTCCGTGTTCATCCGGGGCCGTCTAATCCGTGTTGATCCGTGTTCATCCGTGGCCGTCTGATCCGTGTTGATCCGTGTTGATCCGTGTTCATCCGTGGCCTGATCCGTGTTAGTCCGTGTTCTTCCGTGGCCATCTAATCCGCGTTGATCCGTGGCCTAAGTCTCGATCCTGCTCGCCGCATTGTTCCACCGGACGGTCTTTCCAGACCGCAGCGCCATGTTCGCCAGGTGCGAGGTCCGCGCGGCCTGATGCGCCACACGGACATTGGCATTCGGCGTTTTCCGGCTACGAATACAGTCGAGCCAGTTCTGCAGGTGCGTCAGTGTGCCGTCGCCACTCGAACGCACGTAGATATCGGGTTCCGGCGTCAGCGTTCCTGCGGCATAGGGCGCGTCGTCGCGATAGACAGCCAGGTGCGCACGATCGATTTTCAACGTCCCGCGATCCCCGCGGAACTCGAGGCCGCCATCGTCTACTTTGCTGACGTAGGTCCCGAGATAGACGGCGATGAAGTTTTTCGGGAACTCGATCGTGGCATTGACGGTGTCAGGCGCTTCCCAGGTTTTGAGACTGTAATTGCGGCCGGTGGCGGCGGCCGTCAATGGTGCCTCGACGTCCATGTACCAATGGACGACGTCAATCCAGTGGGTCATGAGATCGGTGATCTGCCCACCGCCGTAATCCCAGAAGTGACGCCACTGAAAGAACCGTTCCGGCTGAAACGGCCGATCCGGCGCCGATCCGAGCCATGATTTCCAATCCAGCTTGTCCATCGCGACGGCCGGATAGTTGCCGGCCGTGGCGTGTTGATACCAGTAGGTCTGGACGAACGTGATCTGGCCAAGCCGCCCCGAGTCGACAATCTGTTTTCCAAGCGCCCAGTGATCCCAACTGCGCTGCTGAGTGCCGGTCTGCACGATTTGCTTCGAGCCCTCGACGGCCTTGACCATCTCGACGCCCTCTTCCAGCGTGTGCGACATCGGCTTTTCGACGTAGACGTCCTTGCCCGCCGCGACCGCATCAAGGGTGATCTTCTTGTGCCAATGGTCAGGTGTTCCAATCAAGACCGCATCGATTTCACGATTCTCGAGAATACGCCGATAATCCGCGACCTTCGTCGTGGCTGTCGTGGCGATCTCGGCGGCCTGCAGGAGGCGCGGTTCGTAGACGTCGCAAATCGCAATCATCTCGTTGCCAGGCAGCCGCTTCAACAGGTTCATCAGTCCCCGTGCGCGCCCACCGGTGCCGATGATGCCAATACGGATGCGATTGTTCGCCCCTTGAACGCCGGCGCGCGCCGTGCGCGTGGTAAATGCGAGGCCAGAAGCTGCCGCGAGGAACGTGCGCCGGTCAATCATCGGAGGACTCCTTTACGCGCGACCATCGTAGCTCAATAGGATACAGCCGGGATCCTTTGGATCCGTTGCCCAGATCAGGAATCGACAGGCTGGGCGAACCACACGCCGCGTCGACTCGGGTCCCGTGTACCAATGCCGGCAGGGTTTGTATGGTAGTATGGCATTGGTATGGCAAAGTTTACCTTCGTGTTCGACGACGAAACCGCGAGAACGCTTCGCACGACTGCGGAGCGCCTCGGAAAGTCGCAGAGCCTCGTCGTTCGCGAAGCGGTGGCCGAATATGCGGCGCATGCCGGCCGGCTCACCGATGCCGAGCGGCGGCGCATGCTGGGCGCGATCGACGCCTTGATGCGGTCGACCTGCCTCGCGAAGTCGAGAGGCGGTCGCGGCTGAGATCCGTGCCGTCCGCACGGCGCGGCGCCACGGCGGCCGCAAGCATTCCGCGGAATGATCCACCTCGACACGTCGGCCCTGATTGCCGCCTTGTCTGGTCCGTGTTCACACGCCGCCACTCTTCGACGGTTCGTCTCGGATGGTGAACGGCTGGGCGTCTCGGCCATTGTGCTGTACGAATGGTGGCGAGGACCGCGGACCGACGACGAACTGGACGCGCAGGAAGCGCTGCTGCCGGCGCGGAGCGCGTGCCAGTTCGGTTTTGCCGAGGCGGCCCTCGCGGCAACGATCGACCGCCGTCTACGACGGTCGCGCCACCGCGAGATTGATGTAGCAATCGCCGCGTGCGCGATTATCCAGCAAGCGGCTCTCTGGACACTGAATCCTCGCGACTTCGCCGACATACCCGGGCTGGAACTCGTGCCGTGACCACGGAAAAACACTGAAGAGAACCACGGAAAAACACAGATCAACACGGATAAAAGAGCCACGGAAAAACACGGATCAACACGGATCAGATCTTGTTGTTGTGAGTCGATGGTCAGATCGAACGGACGCGTCCGTGTTCATCGGTGTTAATCCGTGGCGTAAATTCCGTGTTAATCCGTGGCGTAAATTCCGTGTTCTTCGGTGGTGGCTCGCGTCCACGTTTCTATTAGCCGCGGTCCTGGTCGTGGCCCGGGACGCAAGACCGCAGACCGCGTCCGCGGCTGAGCAGCAGGCACGCGTCACCTGCGGTGGTTGTCATGCGTTCCCCGCACCGGAAATCCTTCCCCGCGACGCGTGGCGCAAGGAATTCATCCGCATGATGTTCCTGCGCGAGAAGCGGGTGCCGCCGATCGGCGCCGACGCGTATCGAACGATTCAGCTGCCGCCCGACATGGAGCAGGTCCTTGGGCTCTACCTGGATCGTGCCCCGGAACATCTTGCTGCCCCCGAACGCTGGCCCGAGGCAAGCGAATCACCCCTCCGCTTCGAGAAGCGCGGCCTGCCGATGCCGGATTTGACCGGCACGCCGGCTGTCTCGCACGTTGAGTTCGTGGATTACGACGGCGATAAGAAAGTCGACGTGGTCGGAAGCGACATGCGACAGGGTGTCGTCTTTGTTGGCCGTCCAACAACCGCAGACCCGCTGTCGGTCGTCGCCAGTGTTCCGCATCCAGCTCACGTGGTGGTGACTGACCTTGATGGCGATGGCCTTCGCGACTTGCTCATCGCCGAGCTGGGTGAATTCTTCCCCGCCGATCACAACAAGGGGGCGGTCATCTGGCTGCGCGGCCAGGCGAGCGGCAAGTTTGGCGCGTTCTGGCTCGACGAGTGGCCCCGCGTCGCCGATGTCGAGGCTGCCGATTTCAATGGCGACGGGAAAACCGATCTTGGAATCGCGGCATTCGGCTGGCACACGACTGGTCAGATCACGATTGCAGAAAACCGCACGTCCGTTCCTTCTCGGCCGGAATTTGTCCGGCATGTGATCGATGCTCGTCCCGGCGGCATCAACGTGGTTCCTGGTGACCTGAATCGCGACGGCAAGATGGATTTCGTCACTCTACTCGCGCAGGAACATGAAACGGTCCTCGCGTACATCAACAAAGGTGCTGGAGATTTTTCCTTCGAGCAGAAAATTGTGTATGCGGCGCCACACCCGAACTGGGGCTCGTCTGGAATTCAGCTGATCGATCTCGATAAAGACGGAGATCTCGACGTGCTCCTCACTCACGGCGACACGTTTGATGACGGGATCGTGAAGCCGTATCACGGCATTCAGTGGCTCGAAAACACCGGGACCTATCCGTTTGTCGAGCACACGTTGGCCCAGATGCCAGGGGTCCATCGCGCGATGGCCGCCGACCTCGACGGTGACGGCGACCTCGACATCGTCGCATGCGCACTGTTTGCCGCCGGCTCCGACGTCGACGAGAGCACGTTGCCCGCGCTCGTCTGGCTGGAACAGACGAAACCGGGAACCTTCACACGGCACACGATCGAAATGGGCTTTCCGCGGCACGCCTCCCTGGATGTCGCCGACATCGATGGCGATGGCGACGCCGACATCGCCGTCGGTTTCTTCTCGATGGATCGATCGTCTCCGTCATGGGTGGATGTGTGGGTGAATCAGGGAAAAAAGAAATAGAGGCGTTCTATGCGCGCACTGGTCATCGCCCTTGGTCTGACAGTCGTTCAGATCGCGAGCGCACAACAATCTGCCCCGCCTCAGGACAGCCCTAACACCCCACGGTTCCGCGTCGCCGCGGACGGAGTGCGAATCGACGCGGTCGTCACCGATGGCGACGGTCGCGTGGTTGCTGATTTGACCGCAGACGATTTCGAAGTCCGTCAGGACGGGAAGCTGCAGAAGCTGCTCTTTGCGCAGTTCGTACCGGTGCTCACCGGGCCGGCCGTCGCCGCTGCTTCGCCGCGGGCATCAGCTGCGATCTCGGAGGCACCACCGGCCGCAGTTCCGCAGATAACACGTGACAACGTCCAGCGGACACTGGCGATCGTCGTCGATGATCTGAGTCTCTCGTTCGAGAGTGTCGAGTACGCACGACGCGCACTGCACACCTTCGTCGACCGCGAACTCCGGCCGAACGACCTTGTCGCGCTCGTGCGAACAGGTGGATCGTTCGGCGCGATGCAACCCTTCACTGTCGATCGGCGTGTGCTGCACGCGGCCATCGATCGGCTGGAATGGAACGGGTTCTCACGCAACGGGGTCGAGCCGTACGATCCGGTGAACATGTTCCAGACGTTTGACAACAGATCGGGGCTCGGCGATCTCACTGACTTCTCGTTGGTCGAAATCGTTCGACGATCGATGTCGGCCCAGGGCACGTTCAGCGCCCTCAATCTCGTCGTCCAGGGAGCTCGAGATCTGCCGGGTCGAAAGGCGATCGTTCTCGTATCGGAAGGATTTCAACTGCTCGAGCAGGGATCACACGACAACGGAGCGGAGCCCAACTGGAGACTGAGACGCCACCTCGATCGCGTGATCGAGCAGGCCACTCGAGCGGGCGTCGTGATTTACTCGCTGGACTGTCGCGGCCTGCAATCAGCAGCACTGCACGCGGCCGACAATCTCAAGGTCGGCCCGCTGCAGCCGGACGGATTCGATGCACGGATTCGAAACACGGCCCAGGAGCGCGTCGAGTTCAATCGCGACACGCAGCAAGGCATGGCATACCTGGCCGAACAAACCGGCGGCTTCGCGGTGATGAATAGCAATGACCTCGCAGACGGGCTCGGACGCATCACCAGCGACGTTCGCGACTACTACGTCATCGGATACACGCCGCAAGCGGGCACATTCGTCGGCAAAGGCAAGAAACCAAGCCTGCACAAAATCTCGATTAGGGTGAAGCGGCCCGGACTCCAGGTCAAAACGCGTAAGGAGTTTCTCGGAATCAGCGATCCCGCCGAATCGATCGGTCCCAGGACGGCTGCACAGGAACTCGTGCACGCGGCGACGTCGCCATTCGCGGAAACCACCGTCGCCCTGCGCGCCACAACGCTGCCCGGCTATACGCCGGATAAGGGTTCGTACGTCCGCACGCTTCTCCACATCGACGCGAGAGGGCTGACATTCATTGATGATGAGACCGGTAAGCGGACCGCATCGGCCGATGTGCTCGGGATGGTCTTCGATCAAGACGGCATCGAAGTGGCGCATTTGAGCACGGGATTCTCGATTGCCTTGACGCGCGAGGGGACGGAAGACGCACTCCGCGACGGTCTGGCCTACACGTTGCGAATCCCGATACGCCAATCAGGCGCGTATCAGGTTCGGTTTGCGATTCGCGATCGGCAGTCGGGCGCGATCGGCTCTGCCGGCGAGTATGTCGAGGTGCCCGACGCCGCAAGCGGTGCGTTTGCGCTCTCAGGGATTGTCCTGCGAAGCGACGCCGATCCGGTCACTCCAGGCCTCGATGAAGCCGATCGATTTTCGGTGACGCCGATGCAGGCCCTTCGGATCTACCCGCGCGGCGCCCGGCTTTCCTATACCTACGAGGTCTACAACGCGCCGGTGCCGGTCGAAGCGGTCATGACCATCTGGCGTGGCAAAGACAAGGTGCTGTCGACCCAACCCTCGATCCTTGTCCCGCCTCATGATTCGCCTCAACGGTTTGCAGCAGGCGGCGGCGTCAAACTCGGAGACGCCTTGCCTGCCGGGGATTATGTGCTCGAGATTGCCGCGAAGCTCGCCGACTCGGCACACAAAAAGCAGAGGGCAGCCGCAATCCGCCGCATTGATTTTGATGTGCGATGAGACGGGCCGGGAGTCCAGGGCTGAGGGCTGGTTACCTCGACCGGACGGGAAACAATTGAATCGTGTCTGCGGCGCTATAGGGCGATGCCACGATTTCTATGCCATCGGCCATTAACGACGATCCCGCGATCGCGCCGAGCGACCCGTGGTTCCACGACTGCACGTCGTACATCAAGTCGGACTGCAGGCCGATTGGGCGAACAACTGTGCGCGCGACTCCCGGGTCGGTCTGGTAGGCCCACAGCACAACCGGATGCATGGTGTCAGATGCCGTCTGCAGAACGTCCCACGCTGGTCCATTCACATTCGACGCTTGCGGCGTCAGCAGCGCTCCTGACGCCTCGATGAGCGTTTCCCGCAGGTTCTTGTAGGTGTCAATCTCGAGGCGCATCGCGTCGGCTTCTTCGTCGTCAAGATCCGTGGTGCGAAAGCACAAACCAAGAATTCCCGGCATTCGGCTGCGGAAAATGAGCGGCAGGTCCGAAGCGCCCCTCAACGGCTCTTCCCGGTCGGCGAGGACAAACGACATCAGATAGGCGGGCGGAAAGATTGCACTGAGTCCCTGGATGTTGTGGCGCACTTTTGCGGAAGGAGCCGTCCGGTCGTCCATCCAGGCCGTATCCGTGTAACGCATCATCCCGAGGTCGAGGCGGTTGCCGCCTCCCGATACGTTCTCAATCTCTAAGTCGGGATACCGATCGCGCAGCCGTGAGAGCACTTCGTACAGACCATTGACGTGCGCGAAATTGCCGTCGGTCGCCCCGTGCACATGGCCGGAGCGGTCACAGTTGATCCAGAAATTGTTGTCCCATTTCAGATAATCGACGTGGGCGGCGTCGATGAGGGTTGTCAATCGATCGAACACCCATTGGCGGGCGCCGGCACTCCCGAAACAGAGCTGCGCCGATTCGGACGACCCGTATTTCCCGTCGTTTTTCGCCAGCCATGTTTCCTGCGCAAGCCCGCTCCGTCCTACCGTGGACAGGGCGACCCGTTCGGGCTCGACCCACAACCCGAACGTCAAGCCGCGCTCGTGCGCATAGTCAGCCAGTGCCCCGAGTCCGGACGGGAACCGCGCCGGGTCTACCTGCCAGCTTCCCAACCCGGAGCTGAAATCCGCTGCGCCTGCCCGCCCGGCTCCGACATACCATCCTGCGTCGACCACGAATCGGTCCGCTCCGAGCCGTGCAGCGCCATCAATCTCAGCACGCATCGACGATTCGTCAATCTGGACACCGTACGCGAACCACGTGTTGTAGGTGACGCGCGGATTTAACGCTCGATCGCGGCGAAGGTCGTGGAGGATGAATCTGCGGAGCGCGGCGGATGCGTTTGCCAGACTACCGCGAGTGACGCCAAAGAAGGCGTGCGGACCATCTATCGGCGACGACACGCTCGTTGACATCGAGGGCAGACCTATTTTCACCTCGAGGCTGTCACCGTCCCGTGCCGCAGTCAGCGACCATGCTCCTGACCACAACAGTCCGGCGTAGAACTCATCGCGACCGGTATCGACGGCAAACCACGGCACGGCTTGCTCCGATGCGCGCCCTGCCGCCCCCAACGTCAGGCGTTCACCACTCGTGAGAGCGCGGTGCTGCAGTGTGAACGCCGACTCACGCGACACTTCGACACTGTCTCCCTGAAGGCCGTTTACCCAGTGGATCGTGCCTGCCGGAATTGTCAATGCGAACGCATTGAGATCTGACACGGTGACCGGCGATCCCAGCGGCGCAAACGTCGTCCACGTCTCGAACGTCGGAGAACCGCTGGCCGCCACATAGTGGCGCGTCGTTCGCAGCCGCACCGCGGGCACGTCGTAGGTGACGTCGAGCCTTACCGTGAAGCCGTCAACCGACGTCGAGACGTTTTGAAAGACGAATCCGGCCGTGCGATTGCCAAACGGCAACGTCTTTCCGCCGACGATGACCTGCGTGTCGGGAAGAGAACCGAGTGTACGTGTTTCATCGGCCGGTGACGCGAGACGGATGACGCGAAAGTCGTGGGTCGCGTC
>Ga0310810_10008225_pt1 | contig 11984 bp, 10 predicted proteins | sample NCmetagenome_FD_207641 | JGI IMG/M metagenome (GOLD analysis project Ga0310810, IMG submission 207641) | Soil microbial communities from experimental microcosm in Duke University, North Carolina, United States - NC | ecosystem: Engineered > Artificial ecosystem > Soil microcosm > Unclassified ...
TAGTGTAGTTATTGCGTGGCTCTCGCTGTGGCAACTATCACGATTGAAATTCCAGACGACCTCTCAGAACAATTGACTCAATGTTAGCGATCGCTTGCCAGAATTATTGCGTCAGTGCGTTCAGCAGGCTGTCCTTCCAATTCTTGAATTAGAACACGGACTTACCAGGGCAGCACCTCTCCATTAGCGTGCCAAAAAGTGCCTGTATTCTCCAGCGTCAACTCATCAATCCGAGCCAACAACCCTTTCACCGACTCTTCCGGCGTAATGCCACTAGATGTAAAATTGGTCATGCGGGTTTGAACTAACCCTGGATGCAGAATTGCCACTGCAATCCCACGCCCTTTGAGGTCGATAGCCAGGGATTTGCCTGCCATCGATAACGCTACCTTCGACATCCGGTAGCCATAAGCACTGCCAGAGGTATTGTCTTCAATTGACCCCATCCGACTCGTCATCAGCGCAATCTTGGAACCCGCTTTCAGCTTGGGAAGGAGTGCATGGGTTACCCGTAGGGCACCGATCGCATTCACCTCAAACTGTTCGCGAATACTATCAAAATCCAAGTCTTCCAGCGTGACGCCCTTGATAATTCCCGCATTGTTAATCAAGACATCGATCGCAGTATCACCCAAGCGATCGCATAAAAAAGCAACCGAAGCATCCGAGGTGATATCAATCCCCTCCTCTACCTGTACGCCCAAATCCCTTAATTCCTTGACAGCAGTGCGACAGACGGCGATCGCCGTATCTCCCCGTTCTTTGATTTGGCGGCAGTATTCGTAACCAATCCCGCGATTTGTCCCTGTAATCAGATAAGTCGCCATCAGCTTGCCTCAGTTCCGCATTCGATTTCTTTGGGTACTCTATCAATTTTTCCTGATGCAGCCAGAAGGATGACGGATAAAGAAAAAGTAGATGCACCCTGATGTTACCCCCAGCGCGATCGCGCTGGGGGTTTTTTATTGAATGTGCAAAAAGCTGCATTAATACAACTCATATTTCAACAAAGTGCAGGGTATGGAACCGTTATAGACAGGAATGCGACGAGCCGCTTTCAATCCTACCCGCTTTGCCAATTCCTTATTCCCCGTTAAAACAAATGCTGTCCAACCTTTAAAACGTTGCTTGAAAACATCACCCAGCAGCTTATAAAAATCACCCAGTTCTGCCGCATCCCCCAAACGTTCTCCATAGGGCGGATTGCAGATAATTACACCCCTATCCGCTGGTGCTTCTAGGTCTTTCAGTTCAGTTTGGGTAAACTTTACCTGGTCTGCAAGACGGCATCCTTGTGCATTAATCCGAGCTTGGTTTAGGATATCAGGGTCTTTGTCACTCCCCATAATGGGTGCTGGGAGTGCCGGAAGTTGGCTATCTTCAGCATCATCCAGCAACTGCGTCCAGAGCTTTTCGTCAAAATCAGGCCATTTCTCAAACGCAAACTCAGTACGAAACAATCCTGGAGCAATATTTAAGGCTTTTAAACTAGCCTCCAAAGGTAGGGTTCCAGAGCCACACAGTGGGTCTAAAAACGGCAGACTTGGCTCCCACTCCGCTATATCCAGGAGAGCCGCAGCTAGAGTCTCCTTGAGCGGGGCGAATCCTACGGCTGGTCTATACCCCCGTCGATGAAGGCTTTTTCCAGAGCTATCCAGACTTAAAATGCAACGGTCTTGATAGATGTGGGCATTAATTAATATATCGGGATTTTCGGTATCAATACTAGAGCGCTGACCAAACTGGCGGCGCTGTTGGTCTACGATCGCATTTTTTACCTGTAGCGCGGTGAAGTGGGTGTGATTGAGCTTGTGATTCCCTCCTGTTGCATTCACGGCTAGGGTGTTGTGAGGCTGGAGGTACTGCTGCCAATCGACTTTTTGCACCTCTGTATAGAGGCGATCGGCATCTGGACAGGGGAATTCCCGCAGTGTGACGAGTACCCGAAAGATGGTTCTCGCCCATAGATTCACTTGGTACAGCAAAGTGCGTGAAGCACAGCTATCCGCGCCAGCTGAATCGCCCACAAAATGCACCCCAGTAAAATCAGGACGAACGTCTTTTGCACCCAGACGTTCCAATTCTTGGGCAGCAATGGGCTCTAAGCCGCGAGCAACCGTAGCAAAATATTGGCTCATGCACCTCCGTTGTTGTTAATCTGGCACTTTACATCGTTACCCGACAACAACAAATCTTACTCTAGTGCAGCGCGGGAGAAATAAATGACCAACTTGCCAATCTGCCTAATCCCATAAACACTAACTATTTAGCTTGCTGGTCACTGGTCACTGCTCACTGCTCACTGATACTAACCAATTAATTTCTCCCAGGTTTTGGGGCCTACAGCGCCATCAACCGTTAAACCTTGTTGTGTTTGGAATTTTGTAACGGCCTCAAGGGTACCCGGTCCATACACACCATCTGTCTCACTTCCCACACGGAATTGCAAGTATCTAACCACTGGCCCTCCTGCATGGTTTGGCATGAGTGTTGGCTTCGCCAATATCTGATTAATTGCACTCCATGTATCCGACCCAGCAATTTCATTGGCGTTTATGCCTACAATCGTCTCAAAGCTCTTTGTGGCATATTGGGTTGCAGGATCGGTTGTCCCAGTTTCGCCCAAAGGTTTCCCGCTTTGGTCTCGGATTTTCAGGCGCGGATTGTCTGTACAGCTTTTGGATAAAACACCTGAGCTTGAGCTAGCCATTTTTTCATCCGATTTAATTCTGATTGCACCGTTTGAGTGGTTTTATAAATAGAGCGAAATTCTTCTTTCATTTCATAGGCAATTCTCAAGCAGGCTGACTGATTTAGAAGTTGCTCAAGCATCTTTTGCTCCAACTCCGTTAAATCTTGTGAGTTTTTCAGAAGTAAAAATCGGCTCCCCTTCACTTTTACCCCCACCTGTTTCCGCATTTTGTTTAAAGCTTCATTAACTAGCTTCATCACATGAAATCTGTCAAAAACCACTGCCGCCTTGGGAAAGACAGAGGTAATCACTTTGGGAAATCCTGCCCACATATCTATGCTGACCTCGCATACTTGCTCCCTCACTTCTAGCGGTTGCTGCTTCAAGACTTCAATGATTTCCTCTTGTTTATGGCTATCGATAACTTCCAGCAGATTGCCTGTATCAACGTTACTGACCAAGGTGATAAAGTCGCGGTAGCCTTTCCTTGTACTGATTTCATCCATGCTCAGACGTTTGACTTGACTCCAGTCTTTTTTTTTAGCTGATTACTTACCCGCTTGAAAATCCCTTGAATTACCTCGCTACTCAAATCTTCTTCTCGGCTGACTTGTTCTACACTTACACTTAGGACTCGCTGGTAGATGTGTTGTTCATATCGCCTTGTGTAAACTTGCCGCCAGTCAATAAACTCTAGTTTCTCTGTCACATACCTCTGGCATCTGGGACAATAAAACCTACGCCGAGGTAATTTCAAGTAGACGGGTTGACCAAAGGTAGGTAAGTCTCTCACTAAGATGAAAGTGGCTTGGTGGAATTGTTGCGTATACTCTTGACAATGACGGCAGTTAATTCCCCGACTTGTGAATTTGAGATGCAGACAAATATATCCTTCTAGTTGCTGGTAGCCTGCTACCTTAGTTCCCGGTAGGTTCAGTAGTTTTTCAACGGCAGAGGTCATCGTTAAATCGTCATTCTTCCTGAGAGAGCAAGGACTCTCACCTTGCGGGAAAAGGATTTCGTCCAGGAGTGAGAGTTATTGACCGCAAGGCGAGAGCCCTCCCAAATCAATGTTTACAACTATTCTCGGCGCAAAATTACACCATAGAGTTGGTCTTTCATAAATAATGTTTATCACACTAGGTACGGAAGAGCCATACCTATATTGGTATAGAAATCATTTGTCTTTTCTGAAGTGAGCAACTCCCTTAATTAACTGGGATTTGTTGAAGATATTCATCTTCATTTGCTAAAGCAATATTTTTCTTTAGCCTATGACTTATTTACTCGTTTAGGTCATTACAATCTCCTTTTTTCTGAAATATCTTACGCTGGTGTATTACATAGCTTTTTTAGCAGTTATTGCTCCTGTATCTCATTAGTGATTCTGAGTTAATTTACCTATTTTTTATGTGATTTTGATAAAGGTTTTAGCTTTTACCAACGGATTAAAGTAATATTGATTTTCCTGCAAATAGGGTTAACATTTAAATTTACCCAATTCAGCGATCGCAGGAATCTGGCATCCTATTATTACTTGAAGTTAGGAGCATTTCAGGCATTTTGGCTCAGATTTTTTTGATGAAATCAGACAGGATTATTAGTTAATCAATTTATGTGTTTATTGAGTTTAATTAATGCCATAAGAGTTTTATTAATCATTTTGTAAGCATTGGAGATTTGTTTGGGCTTAATTGATTTAGGTTTTTAAGAAAAAATAAAATTGTCAAAAGCCGTCAAGGGCCGTTGACTAATGTCCTGAGTAATCAGCGTCTTCTGGGCAATGATTCTCTCAATTACCGTCTTGGTAATCCCAATAGGACGGCTTAGTTATAGCAAGGAGACCATCAAGGAGTGATCGCCGATGACCAAAAAGACGCCGATCTTTTCATGCAGAACCTTGCGAAGTCCAACGGCGATCGCAGATCGCACCCGCTATAGTGAGGTTAACGTCCTACCGATGCAGCCATGCGCCGTTCTAACGGGTGGCACCTCTGGGCAGCGACAAACGATAGACCATGCTCCGTCAGAGCTTGCGCTGTTCTGTTCACCGCATCCAACTTGTCCAAAAAGTTCAAGGTTAGGTGTTCCCACTCTCCAGCCGCGATAATTTCCTTCTTGTCGCGGAAATAGTCCAGGATGTCCGATGGGTGTTCGCGTGTTTGCTCGATCGCCAGATCGCCCCCTTCATGCTTAGCTGAAATATTAGGTACACACACAGCCAGCTTCATCAACTCATCCCTGCGGTTGTACGGTTGCCGCACAATGCTTTTCCAGGTTTCAGTGATGTGATGTTCAAAACGGACAACGTTTTCAAAATCCAGAGCTTTCCGGAACTGGCTGGTTATCTCGATGGTCTCGTTGTTCACCGAGTTACTCCAGTTAAACCCAATCAACGGGGAGCTACCATCATCCCTGGAGAACAGTTTAGCTGTGAGTAGAGTCCACAGAGCCGAATACGGATTGTCATTTCCCATGAATACCGAGATTTTGAACTCGATATCGACACCAAGACGGTGGAGAAGATAGCCCAGCAGCACGGTTCCGGGGTTAAGATTCAATACCTGCCGGATTCCATAGTGGGTGTAATAGTACAGGTACTCATCCAGCCATTGTAAAGCGTAATCATTGGGCTGACCCACACCACCGAAGTAGCCTGTGATAGTTTCAACTCCACCTAGATGCACGTTTGAGCCATCAGTTCCCTTCGTATCAAGGGTTTCAACAAAACTCGCGCCAATAATCTGCATGGCAGCAGCAACCGCAGGCAAGTCGCCATCTATTTCTTGTTCCCTCATCTGACGGACTCGGATAAAGCGTCCTGGCATGAGGGATTGTTGTGCGATCGCACGTTTGGTAGCCGCAATCACCCACGGGAAATACTGACAGGCACTGATTTCAAGAGTAACAGCAAAATCATCTGCAAAGTGGAGACTATCTGCTGTATTACCAAGCACCTTGTGTCGATACTCTGCAATACTGATGAACGCACCTTGATCAACTTGCTGTTGTAGCCATTGCAAATCAACCAAATATTCTGGCTTACTTCGTTCTAGATGTCGAAGTAGTGTCGGAAGCTCCATCGCTTGTTTTGCCTGAGTATTAATCTCCTCCGGAGTTCCGTACTTGGCAACAACATCCAGGAAATCATCGATTACACGCATGTTTGGAGCTATCAGGATAGCGTTGATAGCCTCTAAACTTTCGGGAGGAATTTTGAGCCGTTCTCGGATGTTTTCAATCATGGCAATTTTTTCTTTTTAATAAACCACTCCAGACACAGAGAGGAGAGTGGGTAATCGGTAATGGGTAATGGGTAATGGGTAATGGGTAATCGGGAAGAGAGATATTCATTGTTTGTTGTGCGCAACTCATGGATGAGTCTTGCACTAAAAACTTTGCGTGCCTCTGCGTAAACCTCTCCGTCCTTTGCGTTAAAAAAAGCAATTTGAGCGTTGTTCGCTGGTTACCGAAACTGATTAAAAAGCTCTAAATGATGCCGTACTTTTTCCCAACATGAGTATGAGCCGCAGACACCTGAACCCGAATCCGAGCTTGACCTTGGGGAACAACGGGATAGCTAAAGCCGATGACATAGATACCGTCCTCCAGTAAGTCGCGTGCCATATCCTGCGCCAGCTTCGCGTCATACAGCATGATTGGCACGATGGGATGAATGCCAGGTTTGATGTCAAAACCACGATCGCTCATTGAAGTGCGGAAGTAACACGTATTCTCCATTAAGCGTTCCCGCAACTGGGTCGTTTCGCTGAGCAAGTCGAGTACTTTAATACTGGTGTAAGCGATCGCAGGTGCTAGGGTATTGGAAAACAAATAAGGACGCGATCGCTGCCGTAGCAGGTCAATGATCGGCTTATGCCCTGTGGTGAAGCCACCCGATGCCCCACCCAGCGCTTTTCCCAGCGTACTGGTGATGATATCCACCCGCCCCATCACCTTACAGTGTTCGATCGAGCCACGTCCTGTTGCCCCCAAAACCCCCGTAGCGTGGCTATCATCCACCATAACCAGCGCATCATAGCGATCGGCGAGGTCGCAAATTTGCTCCAACTTCACGATATCGCCATCCATACTAAACACCCCATCAGTGGCAATCAAGCGAATTTTGGCTGATTGCGAGTCTTGTAGTGCTTGCTCCAACTCCTGCATATCGCCGTGAGCAAAACGGTACCGCTTGGCTTTACATAGACGAATGCCATCAATGATACTGGCATGATTCAGCGCATCGCTAATAACAGCACAATCAGCATCTAAAAGTGTTTCAAACAGCCCACCATTAGCATCGAAACAGGAGGTGTATAAAATCGTGTCCTCCGTACCGAGAAACTCCGAAATCTTGGCTTCTAGCTCCTTATGAATCGTTTGCGTCCCACAAATAAAGCGCACCGACGACAAACCAAAACCATACTTAGCAACCCCTTCTTGCGCTGCCGCAATTACATCAGGATGATTGGCAAGTCCTAAGTAGTTGTTGGCACAGAAATTGATAACCTCCCGACCTCCCTGGACTTCAATCTCAGCACCCTGCCCAGACATCAAAAGCCGTTCTTCTTTGTACAAACCGGATTTGTGGATATCGTCGAGAATTGACTCAAAAACATCAGTCGCTGTTGTAAACATAGCTGATACGATTTTGGATTTTGTATTTTGGATTTTAATACCCTTGCCAGTTGCTCCTTTGAGAACTTCAACAGTCGAAGTAATAAAGCCAAACGGTATGAATTATCAAGTATTTGTGTTATGCAAAAAGTAGAACTAAAGTCTGTCTACCAACCCACGTTCAATCCAAAAAACAGACTCCTCTCTCCCTTCTCCTCCTCTGAGCCCTCTGTGCCTCTGTGGTTCTTTAACAAAGACTTTGTGAACACGCCATAGACTCTTGTCCTACCCTCCTCATCCGCTCTTCAAGTTTCGCCAGCATATCTGCAACGATCGCAGGCAAATCATAACTATGTTTCCACCCCCAGTCTGCTCGTGCCCGCGAATCATCAATCACACAAGGCCACGAATCAGCGATCACCTGCCGGAAATCAGGGGCATAATCACAAGTAAAATCAGGCAAATACTTTTGAATTTCAGCAACCAGTTCTTCCGCCGAGAAGCTCACCGCCGCAATATTGTAGCTGGAGCGAACTTTAATCAAGGCCGAGTCTGCTTCCATAAGATGAAGGATAGCCGCGATCGCATCTGGCATATACATCATCGGGAGACGGGTTTCCGGGCGGACAAAACAGGTATACGTGCCGTACTTGAGGGCGGCATAGAATATTTCCACCGCAAAATCAGTCGTACCGCCTCCGGGAGGAGTGCTGTAACTGATAATCCCTGGTAAGCGGAGGCTACGCACATCGACACCGAATTGATACGCGTAATAGTGACACAGCAACTCACCCGTCACCTTTGTAATGCCGTACACCGTAGACGGGTCTTCTACCGTGATTTGGGGCGTATCGAGCTTGGGGGTATGAGGCCCAAACACGGCGATGGAACTGGGCCAAAAGATTCGTAGTTGATGGGATTTAGCCACCTGGAGAACATTTTTGAGTCCATTAACATTGATGTTCCAACAAAGCTCCGGGTTCTGCTCTCCCTTCGCCGATAGCAAACCCGCCAAGTGATAGATCGTATCGACTTGATAGTATTCAACGATCTCCTGGAGACGCTGCTCATCCGTCACATCCAGAACTTCATACGGAAGCAAGTTGCCGTCTAAGTGTGGCACTGCCTTTCGAGTACTCTCGATTACCTGTGTTGCTCCAAAGCGCCTACGCAAGGCTGAAACGAGGTCGCTCCCGATTTGACCTCTAGAGCCAGTCACTAAAATTGTTTTCATTCTAAGTAGAACCCTATGCGTTAGATGTATCCAGGGTCTGCTGACAACTATGCGGAAGCTCTGTAAGTTATTGATTACTGTTGTTAAGTAAGCCTGTTTCCAATTGCTTTTGGAAGTGACACAGTATCCTATGTCACTCCAAGAAAAATGCTGTTACCCATACCTAGGACAGTAAGCAATACCTAGGGGAAGAATAGTCGAAATGTTACTGTGGTCGATTGATGGAATGACTCTGGTATAGAGAACCTTCCTTCAGGATTGCCCTGAGGTTAGTTTGCCAATACTTACTCCTCAAACACCAAGCTTAAGAACAGAAGCTATAAATCTATATTAGTATCTATTTTAGTATCGCGTTATACAAAATTTTACGATACGTGACAACTTCTTGCTGGTGCAGTATAGCAGAAATCAATGATCAGCTTGCCAATATTCCCGAATCACTATGAACACGAACTATTGAGCTGACTGCTCACTGTTGACTGTTCACTGCTCACTGTTCACCATCGGTGTCATCTCCCCACTCAGCCGTTGACTCTGCTGCCTTCGGTGTCCTCTTTGGATTCACCTCATAAATCGGTTGAGATGGAAAAATTTCCAACTGTTGCGGCTTCAACTTCGGCTTCTCAACCTGTGTGTACCCTCCGCGCTTGGGTGGTTCCTGCTTCACGTCTGAACCATGCCGACGCAATGATGTCCCTTCTTCACTCGTATCTTCCGCAACTACCTCATACAGCAGCGCTAGTTTATTACCATCGGAACCCTTACGCAACACCCTACCCAAGCGCTGAATATACTCACGACTTGAACCCGTACCGGATAGAATAATTGCCACACGAGCATCAGGAACATCTACCCCTTCATTCAGAACGTGGGACGCCACTAAGGTTTTGTATTCTCCCTCCCGAAAGCGAGTGAGGATTTCATGTCGTTCCTTCACAGGTGTCTGATGGGTTATGGCTGGGATGAGTAATTCTTGGGAGATTCGGTAAACAGTGGCGTTATCGTTAGTGAAGACGAGGGTGCGCTCTGGATAATGCTGAGTCAGTAAGTCAGTCAGAATCCTGAGCTTACCATCGGTACCGGAAGCAATTTCTTTCGCTTCCCGATGGGCTAACATGGCTCTGCGTCCAGCTTGCGATCGCGCACTTGCCATGACAAACTTTTGCCAGCCGTCAAGGCTTCCTAGGGAAATTTTCGATTCTCGCAAAAACTCATTGCGGAGTTTGATGCAGGTATTGTAGCGATCGCGTTCTTTTTGGGACAGCTTCACTTTAATCTGCACTAACTTGTGTTCAGCTAAGGCAAAACCAGCCAAATCCTCCGGTTTTTTGCGATAGACTTCTGGCCCAATCAAGGCGTTAAGATCCCAATGGCGACCATCGGAGCGATCGGGAGTGGCGGTAAGTCCTAAACGGTAAGGTGCGATCGCATATTCCGCAATCACTCGATAGAAGTCAGTGGGTAAGTGGTGACACTCATCAAAGACAAGCATGGCATACTGATTCCCTAAAGATTCAGCATGGATGGTTGCACTGTCATAAGTGGAGATCAGAATTGGGGTTTTATCCCGCGAACCTCCCCCCAGCAATCCCACCTCTGCATCCGGAAAAGCAGCGGTTAAGTGAGCATACCACTGATGCATTAAATCCAAAGTTGGCACCACAATCAACGTGGTGCGGGGCGTTGCTTGCATTGCCAGTTGAGCTAAATAGGTTTTCCCGGCTGCTGTCGGAAGTACCACCACCCCTCGACGCCCTGCTTGCTTCCAAGCTAAAAGCGCTTCTGTCTGATGAGGATAAGGTTCCATCTCAAAGCTGGGAACCAATTCTAAGGGAGAAAATTCCTTCGCCTCATCGTTAAAGTCAGTCCCTTCCGCTTGCAGCGCTTCCACCAACTGACGATAGTGCATGGCAAGGATGCGAAACTTCTCAACCCGGTCATCCCAAGTCGCATAATCCACCCAACTTTTCCCCCGTGGCGGTGGATGTAAAAGTAAGGTGCCCCGATCGAACGCTAAAGTAGGGGTACGAAACATTTGTATTGCGACTTCCCAATTCCCCAGTTATTGATTCCCCAGTTATTTTACGTCGAGAGCAGGGGGAGAGGTTCAGCGGAAATATCCAGTAAAGTACCTGATGGCTCGAACTGCATCCAAAAACTCAACTCCTAGATTCAGTAGACCGAAAACTTTTGCAATCGCTCTAGGCGATCGCAAACGCTGTAACCCTGATAGGATGCCAGTTTTCCCGCTTGGTCTACATTTTGGAGTAACTGAAGAGAAACTCACCGCTCAAATCGTTATTGGGGATAGCTCTCAGGCTTTTACTTTGAGCGTGACTTTCCGGAACTGACAGAAGCTTTTCACGGACGCGATCGCATCCGTTAGGTCAAGTAAGAAACCATGCTGATTTCTTAGGAGAGCGATAGTGTGCTGGAGTGTCATACTGCCAAAAAAAGTTGGAATCGAGTTGCACTTTTAAACGCTTTTCCAGGAGGGCTTGCAGTTCCAATAAATCTAGGGAGTCTAATCCCATATCCACAAGCTTTTTGGAGCTTGCATAAGCTGCTTGATATTGAGAACCCATTATCTGAGAGATACATTTTTCAACGATATCACTTAAGGCTTCGTTTTCTATTGATTGAGACCTTGTATTTGGAGTTTCTTCAATTAAAGATGGATCTGAGCAGCTTTTTACACTTAAAAAGTTATTTTTGACTGCTGATTCAGCAGATTGGCTTTGATAGGTTTGCAAGTTATATTCGATTAAAACTCCTGTTCCTAGATTGTCCGTGTCTTCTGGACGATAGTTGGGGATAATTCCTTTGATTTTTGCTCCTCCCAACTCGTGGAATCGCACAATTGGATCTAAAAGCTGACCTTGCTCATTTCGCAGTTTAAGGTATTCTGCAATTGGCATATGAGAGTGACTAACATATTTTTTACAACGGGTTACACCTACTACACTCTCAATACCGCTAGAGAGGGTGCAGTATTGGAGCATAAACTCTCGCAATTGATCGCCCAGTCCTCGTTCTTGAAATTCGGGGAGAACATTGATAGCCAGCAATTGGATGACTGTTCCCTGCGGATTGTGGAGCAACGGCACTTGCTGGTAAGTCGTGTTTTGTAGAATCGCAGCGTTGGTAATCTTTTGAGAATACATAACAGCTACAATTTGCTCATCCCAAACTACAACCAGATGCCCATTAGGGTTACGATCAATTCTTTGCTGAATATCATCAGCAGACGCTCGTAAATGCTCTGACCAACATTGGCTTTCCAAGTTAATTAAAGCGGGTAAATCTAATAAATGGCTCTTCCGAATCAATGGGGTAAAATGTAGCTTAAGCTACATTTTACCCTGTAACCAAAAATGGACTTTCATTTAGACTCTTTACTAAACTTACCTAATGTCACTGTTTTTACTTCCTCTCAAA
>Ga0310810_10008226_pt1 | contig 11984 bp, 7 predicted proteins | sample NCmetagenome_FD_207641 | JGI IMG/M metagenome (GOLD analysis project Ga0310810, IMG submission 207641) | Soil microbial communities from experimental microcosm in Duke University, North Carolina, United States - NC | ecosystem: Engineered > Artificial ecosystem > Soil microcosm > Unclassified ...
TCACCCGTGCCGGCGTCGAAGATCCAGTATTCACCAGCCAGCCGACAACCAGATTTCATGGCTCCGTCCCCGGCATGCTCGAAGAAGTTAACAAGCTTTCGCGAGAGGGTCGCAATGTCCTCTTCGCTGCCGCCAATACCGGTGAACTGGAGCGACTGGCCGACATATTTACCGAGTACAACGTCCCGTTCCGGCTGGGAAGCAGAACCCGCGGCGGCGAGAGTTATGCCGACGAAACCGCTTATTTTTCCGGCGACATATCTGCCACCACGCTGGTGAAAGCTTACGTTCCGGATGGATTGCTCCTGCCGGAGGGGAATCTTGCGATTTTCGGGTCGCGTGACTTGTTCGACGAGTCCGAAGCAGTTGCGGCGCGCCCCTTGCGGCAGAAGTCGAAGGTTTCGGCCTTCCTTTCCGATTTCCGCGATTTGCAGGTGGGCGACTATGTGGTGCATGTGGAGCACGGCATCAGTCAGTACCAGGGCCTGAAAGAAATTAACCAGGGCGATGGGCCAACCGAATTCATGCTGCTGGAATTCGCGGACGCGGCGAAACTATATGTTCCCCTCACCCGCCTTGACCTGGTGCAGAAATATCGCTCCGCGGAAGGCGCCAGGCCGCCCCTAAGCCATCTGGGCACTGCCGCCTGGGCCAAAACCAAAGCGCGTGTGCGCAAGGCCATGCAAGACATGGCCGACGAATTGTTGAAGCTTTATGCCGAACGCAAGATGGTTGAGGGGCATGCGTTTCCGGCTGATTCGCAGTGGCAGAAAGAGTTTGAGGCAGCCTTCGAGTTTAACGAGACCGAGGATCAGGATCGCGCAATCGCCGACGTGAAGCGCGATATGGAATCGTCCCAGCCCATGGATCGTCTTTTGTGCGGTGACGTGGGATACGGCAAGACGGAAGTCGCCATGCGCGCGGCGTTCAAGGCGATCAGCGACAACAAGCAGGTAGCGGTGCTGGCCCCGACCACGGTCCTGGCCTTCCAGCACTATGAAACTTTCAAGCAACGCTTTGCCGCTTTTCCGGTGTCGGTTGAGATGATCAGCCGGTTCCGCAACGCGAAGGAGCAAAAGGAAATTCTGCAAAAGGCGGAGGCTGGCAAGATTGACATTCTTATCGGAACTCACCGCCTGCTTTCCAAAGATATCAAGTTCACCGATCTGGGGCTGCTGGTAGTCGACGAAGAGCAGCGGTTTGGTGTGCGCCACAAAGAGCGCATCAAGCAGATGCGCAAGCAAGTGGACGTGCTGACGATGTCGGCCACGCCCATCCCGCGCACACTGCACATGTCGCTGGTCGGATTGCGCGACATGAGCGTCATTGAAACTCCGCCCAAAGACCGCATGGCCATTCAAACCGTGGTGGCGGCTTGGGATGACAAGCTGATTCAGTCGTCCCTTGAGCAGGAACTTGACCGCGGCGGCCAGGTTTATTTCGTGCACAACCGGGTGGACACGATCTGGGAAATCGCCGCCAAGCTGCAGGAATTGGTTCCGCGAGCGCGCGTGATTGTGGGACATGGCCAGATGTCGGAAGGAGAATTGGAAAAAGTGATGCTCAAATTCATGCATCACGAAGCCGACGTCCTGGTGGCTACCACCATTATCGAGAACGGCCTCGATATTCCGCTGTGCAACACCATATTGATCAACCGGGCGGAGCGGCTGGGTTTATCCGAACTTTACCAGTTACGAGGGCGCGTGGGGCGGTCGAACCGCCGCGCCTATGCTTACCTGCTGCTGCCGGCGGAAATTGAGTTGACAGCTATTGCGCGGCGTCGCCTGGCGGCGCTGAAGGAATTTTCCGATCTGGGGGCGGGATTCAAGATTGCCGCTCTGGACCTGGAGCTTCGCGGAGCGGGCAATTTGCTGGGTGGCGAGCAGAGCGGCCACATTGATGCCGTGGGATTCGAGCTTTATACCAGCATGCTCGATCATGCCGTGCGGGAATTAAAAGGAGAGGCCGCGCCCGAAGAGGAAGCCATTCAATTGAATCTCGGACTCAATATCCGCATTCCTGCCGAGTACATTGCGGAGGAGAACCAGCGGCTGCGCATGTACAAGCGGATCGCGGGAGTGGAAAACGAATCGCAATTGACCGATGTCAGTGGCGAGTTGCAGGACCGTTACGGGGAGCCGCCGCTGGCGGTGCGCAACCTGCTCGATTATGCGGTGCTCAGGCTCATGGCCACGCGCGCCGGAGTTACCGGTATGGAGCGAAAGCGGGACCAGGTCAGCATACGGTTCCGCGAAAATGCCAATGTTGACCCGGAGCGGCTGATGCGCTTCGTGGCCGGGCAACGCGGCGCACAGTTTACCCCGCAAGGAGTTCTCAAATTTGTCCTGAAATCGGCGCGCGCCGAAGACGTTTTGCTGCAGCTGCGGGAACTGCTCGGAGAGCTCGGGGGAAGTGAATTGGCGGTTAGCCGCCAGCCGTCGGTTGTGAGCGATAACAACGCCAGGCCGGCCGGGAGCATCTGAGCGGCTGTTCCAAAAACAGTTTTAGTATGATTGCACTCTGCTGGAGACCGAAAGACTCCCAATGACAATGCGAGTTCGCAAGGCTGTTTTTCCGGCGGCGGGTTTGGGTACGCGATTTCTTCCCGCAACCAAGGCGCAGCCCAAAGAAATGCTGCCCCTCGTCGATAAGCCGATCATTCAGTACGGAGTGGAAGAAGCGCTGGCGGCGGGCTGCGATCAGATCATCATGGTCACCGGTCGCGGCAAGACTGCCATTGAGGATCATTTCGACCAGAGCTACGAACTGGAGCAGTTGCTCCAGGCCAAAGGCAAGACCGAGTTGCTGGAGATCGTGCGCCAGATCTCCGACATGATTCACCTTTCCTATGTCCGCCAGAAAGAGGCGCTCGGACTCGGTCACGCGGTGCTCATGGCGCGCGAGTTGGTGGGAAATGAGCCATTCGCAGTTTTGCTGGCGGACGACATTGTGGACGCTTCGGTGCCGTGCCTGAAACAGATGATCGAGGTATTTAATGAAACGCAATGCTCGGTGATTGCTACCGAGAAGATCGAGGGAGCCGCGATTTCCTCGTACGGCGTGCTCGACGTCAAGCCGGCGGAAACACGATTTGGAGACAGGGTATTCGAGATCCAGAACATGGTGGAAAAACCCAAAGCGGAGGAAGCGCCATCGAACCTGGCGATTATCGGGAGATACATCCTCACGCCGGCAATTTTCGAAATGCTCATCAAGACACCTACCGGCAGTGGTGGGGAACTGCAACTCACCGACGGCATGCGCATGCTGCTCAAGGAAGAAAAGATGTATGCCTATGTGTTCGACGGGCGACGGCATGACACCGGGGACAAGCTTGGATTCCTGAAAGCCACGGTGGAGTTCGCGCTCAAGAGAGATGATCTGGGAAAGCTATTCCGAGAGTACCTGAAACAGCTCACGCTATAACGATCGTTTGAGCGAAGCTAGTGCTTGCTCCAGGTCTTCCATCAAGTCGTTTACATCTTCAATTCCTGTCGAATAGCGGATCAGCGCTTCCGGGATTCCCATGGCACTGCGATCTGCGGCGCTCACTTCGACGTGACTGGTAGTGGCTGGTGGTCCCACAATAGTTTCCACCGCTCCGAGATTTGCTGCGCGATGCGCGAACTTCAGCTTTGGCAGAACTTTCCTGACCGCCTCATAGCCGCCGTGCAGCACGAAACTCATCATGCCTCCAAACCCGCGCATTTGCCTGCTGGCCACTTCATGCTGCGGATGTGACGCAAGACCCGGGTAAAAGACGCGCGATACCGCGGGATGCCCTTCTAGGAACTGTGCGATTTTCGTTGCGCTGGCGTTCTGGCGCTCGATGCGGATGGCCAGGGTTTTCAGCCCGCGCAGCAACAGGTAGGCGGCAAATGGGTCCAACGCAGCTCCCGTGATTTCGCGATAGTGGAAGATGCGAGAGACAAGATCTTTGCGGCCACACAGCAGTCCACCCAGCGCATCGGCGTGTCCGCCGAGGTACTTGGAGGCGCTATGCACGACCAGGTCAGACCCCAGTTGGAGTGGACGCTGATTCACCGGAGTTGCAAACGTATTGTCAGTGATGACTGTAGCCTCGACTTGATGAGCAGCTCGTGCCAACCGCTCGATGTCAACTACTTTGAGGGTTGGATTGGTGGGGGTTTCCAGGTAGAGGACCGCGCAGCCCTTGGCAATCTCAGTTTCGATTTCGTCGAAATCAGCGGTCGCGCACAAACTAACGTCCACGTTGATCTGGGGAAGAAATTCCCGAAATAGCTGGTTCGTACCGCCATAGGTGTCCTTAACCGTGACGATACGGTCACCCGGTCGCAGCAGCGTGAAGAGCGTGTTGCTGATAGCAGCCATGCCGCTGGCCATGCTGGTGGCAGCCTCGGCGCCTTCCAGGACACGGATCTTTTCTTCCAGCGCCGTCAGCGTGGGATTGCTGTTCCGGCTGTAGATGTGGCCGGGCTGGCGGCCCAGTGCTACTTCTTGCCAATGATCCAGATCGTCGTATCCGAACGAGACACTCTGCACGATAGGAACTTGAGTGGTTCCCTGTAACAGGGATTCTTCTTCTCCCGCCCACAAGGCTTGTGTACCGATTCTCGCGTTCAGCAGGTCACGCTTCATGGCCAACACTCCTTCCTCCGATGCATTGCCCGGAACAGATCCTTACGCTGGCTAAGTTTTATTGGCGATTGAGCTCTGGAACGGGCTCATGCGCCGACTTAGTGTAGTCGTCGGCGGTGCTTTCATTGCAACGAAGAGGAGTTCGACGCCTTTCCAGGGCTTTTAGCTAGCCATGGCGGTGCTCGTCAAATGTCCCCAGTCATTGTTTGCTGAGAGACGCCTTTAATTTCCGGGACTTCTCTTCCACTCCATTGGCCAGCTTCTCTTTGTGAGCTGTCATTTTGCGGGTGAGCTCCGGGCTGGAAACTGCCAGAATTTGCGCAGCCAGGATACCGGCGTTGGTGGCGCCTGCTTTGCCAATCGCCACCGTCGCGACCGGAATGCCGGCCGGCATCTGGACGGTGGCAAGCAGCGAGTCAAGTCCGTTCAGGACGGAGGTTATGGGAACGCCAATCACGGGAAGGCTGGTATGGGCCGCAATTACCCCGGCGAGATGGGCGGCACCACCTGCGCCGGCAATGATGACGCGAATTCCGCGGTCCGCCGCCTCAGCTGCGAATTGCGAGGTGCGGGCCGGGGAACGGTGCGCCGAAGTAACGTCAATTTCGTACGCGATGCCGAACTCTTCCAGCGCTTTGGCAGCTTCTCGCATGATTTCGAGATCAGAGTCGCTACCCATGACGATTGAGACGAGCGGTTTGGACATGGTCTCCTCAGGGGCTGAGCCCCGGTTAATAAATCAGCTATGCGGCCCCGAAGGGCCTGCCTCTTATAAAGATCCGCTCGGCAGACCGAATATAGGCACACGCTACTTTCTCAAGGCCCGGGCAGCGATGTCTTTGCGGTAATGAGCGCCCTCGAATTCGATGCAACGGACGGCTTCGTAGGCGCGATCCACCGCGGCTTTCAAATCCGCGGCGCGAGCGGTGACACCCAAAACGCGTCCCCCTGAAGTGTAAAACACCCCATCACGTCGGGTTGTGCCGGCATGAAAAACTTTCACGCCAGGGATTTGTCCGGTCGCTTCGAGTCGGGAGATTCTCTTGCCTGCATCGTAGGTACCCGGGTAACCTCCTGAACTCATCACCACGCAAACCGAGGAATCATTCGACCAACGGAAATCACCTTCGCTGGTGCGGCCTTCGATGGAAGCTTCCAGCGCTTCGACGAGATCGCTTTCCAGCCGCATGAGAATGGGCTGTGTTTCCGGATCACCAAAGCGGCAGTTGAATTCCAGCACCATGGGACCGCGAGCGGTCATCATCAGGCCGCAGTAAAGGACTCCTTTGTACTCGTTACCTTCCTCCTTCATGCCCGCAATCACCGGCCGGGCGACATGACTCACCAGCCAGTTACGCATTTTTTCATCCACGATCTCCGGAGTTGAATATGCGCCCATGCCGCCGGTGTTCGGTCCATTGTCTCCGTCGTACACCCGTTTGTGATCCTGGGCGGCAACCAGCGGAGCCACCCGGTCGCCGTCGCTGAACACCAGGAAAGACAGCTCATCCCCCTGCAGGCATTCTTCCAGCACCACGCGAGCCCCGGCTTCCCCCAGCATTTTCCCGCTCAACATCTCGCCCGCGGTAGAAATGGCTTCCTCCTTGGTCTTGGCAATCACCACGCCTTTACCGGCAGCCAGTCCATCGGCCTTCACGACAATTGGAGGATGAAAGTGAGGCAAGGCATCGCGAACCTCGTCCAGCGAACTGCAGATAGCATAGTGGGCGGTGGGAATGCGGTGACGCTGCAGAAACTGTTTCGCGAAACTCTTGCTTGACTCCAGTTGCGCCGCGGCTTTGGTGGGACCAAAGATTCTCCACCCGAGGCGGTTGAATTCGTCCACGATGCCGAGAGTCAAGGGCAGTTCGGGGCCCACGATGGTCAGGTCTGGCTTGACCTGGTTGGCGGCGGAAATGAGCGAATCAAGGCTCTTGATGTCGGCCGGGACACAGTGGGCCTCGTCGCAGATGCCGGCATTGCCCGGTGCGCAGAAAACCTGGTCGACGCGGCTTGACTGGCGCAATTTCCAGACAAGCGCGTGTTCCCGGCCTCCGCTTCCCAGAACTAAAACCTTCATAGAAGAAACACAAGGGTAGGGTGGAGAAGCGGATACTGTCAAACGGACAGAATCCGAGTCACGCAGAGAGAGGTTGTACACTGCTATCGAGCTTTGCAGGGCGGAAAGGGCAGAGTCTTGGGAGAGGTGGCGCAAAACGAGGGTAGACCGGAAGAAGGGCGGAGGTGGTTTCCCGCTTTCCGCGACGCGCAAGTCTGGTATTACTTCGGACCTGCATTTGTTGCCAGCGTTGCGTACATAGATCCAGGAAATTTCGCGGCCAACATCCAGGGCGGCACAGAGTTCGGCTACACCCTGCTGTGGGTGCTGCTATGGTCCAACGCCATGGCAATTCTGGTGCAGTATCTGTCCGCGAAACTGGGCATCGCTACCGGACGCAGTCTTCCCCAAAACTGCCGGGAACATTTCTCGCCCAAGATGAACATCTCATTGTGGGTCGCGGCCGAGATTTCGGCGCTGGCCACGGACCTGGCGGAGTTTCTGGGCGCCGCGCTCGGGTTTTATCTTCTATTCAATCTGCCGCTGCTGCCCTCGGCTCTCCTGACCGGAGTGCTGGTGTTCATGATTCTGGGCACCGAACTTTACGGCTTCCGCAGGCTCGAGCAGATAATCATGCTCTTTGTGGCCGCGATCGCCACCTGCTATGCCATAGAACTTTTTCTCGCCAAGCCGGACTGGGGACAAGTCGCTTACCACGTTCTGGTTCCGCAGTTGACTCCGTCAAGTGTGTACATCGCAGTCGCAATGCTCGGCGCTACCGTGATGCCGCATGTGGTTTACCTGCATTCGGCGCTGGTGCAGGGCCGCGTGAAAGAGCACGAAGCCCATCCCGAACCGTGGCTCAAAAAGTTGCATCACGCCAAGTACGAATTAATTGACGTGCTCGCCGCGATGAACGGAGCCTGGCTGGTCAATTCGGCCATGATCATCATGTCCGCGGCCGTCTTCTATCACTCCGGCCGCCAGGTGCTCACGATCGAACAGGCGCATGAGACTCTGCGGCCCCTGCTGGGACGCTTGTCAGCCACGGCATTTGCCTTCGCCCTGTTGTGTTCAGGGCTCTCGTCGTCAACGGTCGGGACTATGGCAGGGCAGGTCATCATTGAAGGATTCCTGAAGATTCGCTTCAGCATTTTCCTGCGGCGACTACTCACCATGATTCCCGCAATTGCCGTGATCGCGGCGGGATACGATCCGCTGAAAGTATTGGTCCTGTCCCAGGTGTTGCTGAGTTTCACTTTGCCGTTCGCGCTGCTGCCCTTGATCGTCCTGACGCGGCGGGCCAACGTAATGGGCGATCTGGTGAACAATCGCGTAGCGAACTGGTTGGCTTACTTCACCGTGGCGGTGATTATCTCCTTGAACATGCTGCTTCTCTACCAAACTTTCGGCGGCACGTTTTAAACTAGAAGGTCCAGACAAGGTTCAGGAAGCATCTAGATAGTAGTAGCGGGCGAGGCCTCGCCGGTTCGGAAAGGAATTACTGATGTCGCAGAACAGTTTCAACAGCCGTTCCAGTTTGCGGGTGGGAGGGAAAGATTACGAGATTTTCCGGCTTGCGGCTTTGGATAAGCAGGGCATCTCTACCAGGCATCTGCCCTACTCGCTGCGCATTCTTTTGGAGAATTTGCTGCGCACGGAAGATGGCCGTAACGTGACGCAAGGTGAAATCCGCGCGTTGGCGGGATGGAATCGTAACAGCAAGCCGAATAAAGAAATCGCCTTTACCCCGAGCCGCGTGCTTCTGCAGGATTTCACCGGTGTGCCGGCAGTGGTTGATTTGGCGGCAATGCGAGACGCCATGAAGCGGCTCGGTGGCGACCCTGGCCTCATTAATCCGCTACAGCCGGCTGAATTGGTCATCGACCACTCGGTGCAGGTAGACGAGTTCGGCTCGGTGAATGCATTCGCGCTGAATGCCGAGTTGGAATTCCTGCGCAACAAAGAGCGCTACGCATTTCTCCGCTGGGGACAGACCGGGTTCCGCAACCTCGCGATTGTTCCGCCCGATACCGGGATCGTGCACCAGGTGAATCTCGAATATCTCGGCCGCGTGGTCTTCGTCAGCGAAACGGACGGAAAGCGGGTGGCCTATCCCGACACCCTGGTCGGCACCGATTCCCACACCACGATGATCAATGGCTTGGGTGTACTCGGCTGGGGAGTCGGCGGAATCGAAGCTGAGGCTGCCATGTTAGGTCAGCCCGTGTCCATGCTCATTCCACTGGTCGTGGGAGTCAAGCTGACCGGCAGATTGCGCGAAGGCACCACGGCCACTGACCTTGTGCTGACCATCACCGAGATGCTGCGACGCCATGGCGTTGTCGGCAAGTTTGTCGAATATTTTGGTCCAGGACTCCGCGACCTGCCGCTTGCCGATCGCGCCACCATTGCGAATATGTCGCCTGAGTATGGCGCAACCTGCGGAATCTTTCCCATCGACCACGAGACTTTGCGCTACTTGCGGTTGAGCGGCCGCTCAGATGAGAACATTGCCCTCGTCGAGGCCTACTGCCGCGAGCAAGGCCTCTTTCACGACGAAAAAACTGCCGAGGCCGAATACTCAGAGTTGTTGACTTTAGATCTGAGTACGGTAGAGCCCAGCCTGGCCGGTCCGAAGAGGCCGCAAGATCGCGTGGGACTCTCCTCGGCCAAGCAGTCGTTTGCGGCTGCGCTGCCCACGTTGATCAAGCCGAAAGCCAGTCCGAAGGCGCCCGCGCCTCCCAGTTCGCCGGAAAAGCAGGTAGGCCGATGGGAGGCTGAAGGAGGCAATCCAGCGGCGGTAGGTGTCGAGGATCCCGCCATTCATGAACATGTGCCCCAGAACGTCAAAAGCGCGCTGCGTCACGGCAGCGTAGTCATCGCCGCCATCACCAGTTGCACCAACACCTCGAATCCTTCGGTCATGGTTGCGGCGGGCCTGCTGGCTAAAAAAGCCGTGGAACGCGGACTCGGGGTCCCTCGCTGGGTCAAGACCTCGTTAGCCCCGGGATCGAAAGTTGTGCGCGACTACCTCGATCGAGCCGGCCTCACCCCATACCTCGAGCAGCTCAATTTTCACATCGTCGGCTACGGGTGCACGACCTGCATCGGAAACTCCGGTCCATTGCCGGCTGAGGTTTCAGAAGCGGTGGAGGAAAAAAACCTGGTAGTCGCTTCCGTGTTATCGGGCAACCGGAATTTCGAGGGACGTATTAACTCCGAGGTCCGGGCCAACTATCTGATGTCTCCGCCCCTGGTCGTTGCCTTCGCCCTGGCTGGCCGCATTGACGTCGACCTTCGGCACGAGCCCGTTGGCAAGGGAAAAGACGGCAAGCCCGTCTACCTGGCCGAAATATGGCCTTCGCACACCGAAGTTGAGCAGGCCATACAGAGCTCGATCGACTCCAGCATGTTCCGAAAGAATTATGGCGAGGTGTTTGCCGGCGATGAGCGCTGGAGATCCCTCAAGGTTCCTAAAGGTGAGACCTACGCCTGGGAGCGCGATTCCACCTATATCCGGCGCGCCCCCTATTTCGACGAGATGAACTTGAAGCCCGCGCCTCTGTCCGATATCCACCGAGCCCGGGTCCTCGCCGTGCTCGGCGACAGCGTCACCACCGACCACATCTCTCCGGCAGGTTCGATCAAAAAAGATAGTCCTGCCGGAAAGTACCTGATCCAGCACGGCGTTCAGCCGGCTGATTTCAACTCCTATGGTTCTCGCCGGGGCAACCACGAAGTCATGGTGCGGGGAACTTTTGCCAATGTCCGTTTGCGCAACAAGATGGTGAATCTGGAAGGCGGGTACACCCGGCATTTGCCCGATGGCGCCGAGATGACAATCTTCGAGGCGTCGGAAAAGTACGCTGCCGAACGTGTGCCTTTGGTCGTGATCGCCGGAAAGGAATACGGCTCCGGGTCCTCGCGCGACTGGGCGGCAAAAGGGCCTCTTTTACTCGGAGTGCGCGCGGTGATTGCTGAAAGCTACGAACGTATTCATCGCTCCAACCTGGTCGGCATGGGCATTCTCCCGCTGCAGTTCTTTCCCGGAGAGACGGCCGAGTCGCTACAGCTTACCGGCGAAGAAGTGTTCGAGATCAGCGGAACCCAGGGGATCGTCGAGAAGTTTGCTCCTGGCCGCACCGTCAAGGTTCGGGCTACCAACAATGGCAAGGCTACCGATTTCAAAGCACTGGTCCGCATCGACACCCCGCAGGAAGCTCTGTATTACGCCAACGGAGGTATCCTGCAGTTCGTGCTGCGGCAACTGCTCGCCGGCAAGCCCGAGGCCGTGCACGCCTGAGCCTGAATGCTTTGCCTTTGGCCCGCTGGATCATTGAGCCGATGGCCCAGTTCGATCATTGAATAGATGTCGGGATGCCCTGATAATGGTCTGCGGGCGCGTAGCTCAAACGAGCATCGGATTCTAAAGTAACGATGCCCTGGGTGCAGTGTCTGCCCGCGCTTTATGACTCGATTGCAGGCCGCGTGCGGGGCGACTCGTGCCAGTGGCTTGTAACGCGTAAGTTCAGTGATACCAAACGGGCCCGTAGCTCAGTTTAAAACCATCAACTCCCGTTGATTCCAAAAGGTTTAGGCCACTTGAGACCTCAAAAAGTGGCCTTTTTCTTTGCCCTAGATTTGCCCTACTTCCTATGCGTCGAGCTTTTTCTTTGCTGAGATGACGATCACAAAACGGCGCTATCCTTCCAAACGTTTTTAAGGGCTTCCCTTGAGTATTCGTCTGATCGCTTGGACTACAGCAATGGCGTATGTTGGATTCCTTATTGCTGGGAAGGGATCAATTTCACCGCTGAGCGTTACCGCTTCCCGTGCAGTAGTGGGTGCTGGTTTTGGATTGAAACTCGCACTGACGTTCTCTCGCAGATCGAAACGAAAAGACCAACTTTTCTTGACCAGTCTGAGACGGTATTAACGCTTCAGATAGTGTTGCAAAACTGCGTCTCCTTTGTTTTGGTAGGCCAGATAATCTGAAACTTCAAGGCGGAAATAGATCAGGTTGAGCAGGGTTTCCACGCTCACACCTGTGTTCAGGAGTTCGATCATCTCTTCAACGGTAAAGCCTGCTCTTTCGCCTGCCGAGGCCAGTTTGCGGATCGCTCCGACGAGCACTTCATTTTGTTGGGCCATACCTCACCCTGCTGAGCACGATGATGCCTCCACCTCGAACACTCCCTCTGTGATCGAGATCACAGGTTCAGGTGATGCTTTCAAACGTACTTACCAGTGTGACAAAGTCGGTCATAAAGCCTTGAGGGTACTTACCTTCTGTGCCACA
>Ga0310810_10008228_pt1 | contig 11982 bp, 14 predicted proteins | sample NCmetagenome_FD_207641 | JGI IMG/M metagenome (GOLD analysis project Ga0310810, IMG submission 207641) | Soil microbial communities from experimental microcosm in Duke University, North Carolina, United States - NC | ecosystem: Engineered > Artificial ecosystem > Soil microcosm > Unclassified ...
TCAGGACGCTCACGCCGGCCGCGGCGGCGACCCCGCCGGCGAATGCTGCATTGCGCAGCCGTTCCCGGGTGATCGGCGCGAGCACGGCCACGAGGGCACCCACCCATCCCAGCGCGACCCCGAGCGTGGCGGCGATGGCGACACGGTTGCTGATCCCGGTCGGCGAGTAGTCCGCGTTCTGCGTGTAGAAGAAGACGACATGGCCGAGGAAGAAGATGGTGAAGCCTGCCCCCACGAGCGCTACGGCGGCGGCAGCAAGGCTCCGTCCCTGGTGGTGCCCGGCTTCCCGCATCACCCACCACACGTACAGGAAGACGATCAAAGTCACCGCCAGCGCCGTGACCGACACCGTGACGCTCGGGTAGTCCCGTAGGATCCGCACGACGACGAGAGGCAAGCGGATACCGTATTCGCCGTAGCTGACCGCGACCGACCCCCTCAGCAGCCGGCCGAAGGATGCGACCTTCTGGCTGAAGGTCAGGCTCGCGAGCCGAGGCGCAGCCGCCTCGAGCTTCCAGAGCAGCACGGGTAGCAACACGAGCCCGGTGGTGGCGAGGAGGGTCAGCAGTCGTACGGCCGCAGGTACCGGACCCCCTTCCGCCCGGACCGCTCGACGACCCTGAACGGCCGCCAGCACCGGGTTGAGGAGGAAGAACGGCAGCACGACCTCGTACGCGAGCACGGAGGTGACCATGGCCACCAAGGCCAGCACCCGCCATCCCCAGCTGCCGGTCGAGGTCGAGCGGGTCGCCCGCAGGTCGGCGTGGAGACTCAAGAGGTACAGGCTCATCGAAAGCGTGACCTGTATCGTCGCCACCCAGAGCCGGTCTGTCGAGTAATGCGGCAGCACACTGAAGACGAGCGCGACCGCGAGAGCCAGGTGACGCCAGATGCCCAGCTCCCTGCAGACCAGATAGCACAGCACGGCTCCGGCTCCGAGGAGCGCCGTGTTCACGACGTGGTATCCGAGCGGCTCCAGTTTGAAGAGCCGGAACAGTACCGCCAGGACGAGGATCTGAACGGGTCGCATCCGCATGTCGTCTCGGTAGAGCGCCCCGAACGCCGCCCGGATGGTCGGTTCTCGGGACCCGCTCATGTCGGCCAGAAACGCCCAGTCGTCACTGTGGAAGCCGAGACCCCCGAGATACGGCGCCGCCGAGCCCACGACAATCAGGAACACGAACAGCGAATCTCGGAGCACTCCCGGCTTCGGACGTGCCGAGGCGTGGCCCGGAAGCGTCTCGATCCCTGGCTTCATCTCCTCTCCCATTTCGCTCTCGTCGCAGCTCTCGGGGCCTTTGCGGCTGAGAAGAATGTTACAGCCCGATACGCTCCTACCCCCTGCCCGACACTTCGAAATCGACGTCTTCCAGGGCTCTGCATGCCAACCCCCCGTGAAACCGAACGTCGATTCCCGCGCGAGGGTTGGCAGCCTGTATGCAGTCAAGAACCCCGGAAGACCCGCAAGTATTTCGCGATGTCAGGAGGTTCCCCCTATGCGACACGTCCTCTTGCTAGTGGCAGGCGTCTCCCTCATGGCCGCAAGCCCGGCCGCGGCAGACGGGGTGCGGATCGGCATCAGTGTTCCCGTGCCCGCTCCACCGACGGTGGTCGTCACGCCTCCCCGCCCGCCGGTCGTCGTCGTGAATCCGCCCCAGCTGGTGGTCGTCCCCGGGTCGCCCGTGTTCTATGCGCCGGGTGCCAGCATGAATTTCTTCGCGTACGGAGGGCGCTACTACACGTTCCACGAGGGGGCGTGGTTCGTCTCGACCACGTACGGCAGCCCGTGGGCGACGATCGCACCCGCCAAGGTCCCCCGGCCGGTCCTCGCGGTCCCGGTCGCGTACTACAAGGTTCCACCGGGACACGCGAAGAAGATGGGGCACGGCTGCCCGCCCGGCCTGTCGAAGCAGGGCCGCTGCTGACGCGGCCCCGGGAGGCCGGGCCCGACATGGACATCCCCTACAAGGGCTACACGATCGTCCCGAATTCGGAGCGGCAGCCAGACGGCCGCTGGCTGCCCGTCGCCGATCTTCAGGCCGACGACCGCGGAGTCCTGACGCCGAGGCCTCCGCTTCGAGCCGAGCCGCGGGAGATCCGAGCGACGCGCGCCGACGCGGACGCCGTGGCGCTGAAGATGGCCAAGGCGTGGATCGAGGAGATCGAGCGTGACGGGGCGTCGAGAGCGCCGATCGAGGCCGCCTCGACCCCGCGGATCTCGCCGGAGCCGAGCGCGCAAGACGCACGGGTCAAGACCGCGCCGCGAGTGAAGCGGATCGAAGTCGAGAAGCGTGCAGCTCCCGCCCCCGTGGAGACGCTCAGCTGGCCTGGTCTGCACGAGGCGGACCGGTTCACCCGCCTCCTCGCGGTCCACTCGCTCCTCGATCGACTCGTCACGGTGGCCCTGGCCACGCGGCTCGCCGCGAGCGGCGAGTCCATCTTCGACACCATGGCCGCGCTGCCCTTTCCCTCCCGGGTGGCGCTCGCGTCGACCCTGCACGTGGTCCCGGATGCCGCCGCCGAGAGCATCCTGGAGATGGATCGCGTGCGGAACCGACTGGTGCACTCGAAGTCGGCCCCGGGGAAGCCGGCCTGGGACGTGGGCGGCGCCGTCGAGAGCGTACCCCAGGATGTCCTAGACCGGGCCCTGCGGAAGGGATTCGAGGCCGCGCAGGGCCTCATCGCGACGCTCCGGGCCGCGGCGCAGGGTTGAGGAGGCAGCGGACGCGCTCGAGCAGCGCGTCGATGCCCAGCGGCTTGGCGAGCGCCACCGCCGCCGTCGTGTGGAGGAAATCCGACTCGGTGGGGGCATCGCCGTAGCCGGTCATGAACAGCACGATCGGCCGCGAGGGCCCGAGCTGCGCGACGGCCTGGAACACCGCCTTGCCGTCGACGTCCGGCATCCGCACGTCGCAGACGATCAGGTCGTACACCGTCCCCGCGAGTCGGTCGAGCGCGGCCCGGCCGCTGTAGACCGCGTCCGCCGCGTGCCCGTCATCCTGGAGCACGGCCTGCACCAGCTCCGCCACCTCCGGCTGGTCGTCCACCACGAGGATGCGGGCCATGCGGTCAGTCGCCGCCGGGCGCGGGCAGCGGGCCTGCGGCCGCCGCGGCCACGGTCCACGCGTCCTGAAGCCACAGGACCCACGCGCACTCGGCGGAGATCACCACGGTGAGGACGAGCAGCCAGCAGATCAGAGTGGCCCGGGTGGCGTCGGACCGCGCGTCAACCCCGCGGGTCACCGGGCGCCCGGCGGTGTGCGCCTGGGCGCGCCTTGCTCGGACTTCCATCTGTCCGGGAGCGCTTGCGGGGAACCCGCCTGCGGCGCAGACGTGGCCGGCCCGGCGTTGCGGTCGAATAGCCCTCACGCCCGTAGCGATCGTAACGCATCCGCGGGAGACATGGCCTCGGCGAACCTACGCCGCGCGGATGAAGCGGTGCTGGATGCCGCGGCCGAACAGGAACGCGAGCCCGTCGGCGTCGACCCGCCACACCAGCGCCCCGACCCGGAGGGAAGGCCCCTCCGGCGGAATGAGCTCCAGCCGCACCGCGGTGCCGGTCCGGAGGCGTACCTTGGTCCTGATCCTCGCACCGTGCGTGCTGACGTCCACGGCCTGGCATGCGTACCGACTGGTCCCCGCCTCGATGACTGCCGGCCATGAAATCCGGGTCCGAAGGTGCCGCCGCCGCTCCTGCTGCTCGGCCGTTGCCATGTGCACGTACCTCCTCGTGATCAGTGCGTCGCCGCGAGCGTGGTCGCCTGGAGGATCAGGCGCTGGGCCAGCTCCCACTGGCGAGCACGCTCAGTGACGGCTGCCTCGCGCGCCGCTTGGGCGCGCTCGAGCTGGGGGCCGGATCCGTTCCGGCTCAGCTCCGCAATCTCGGCCTCCGCCTTCACCTGCCGCCCCCATACCTGGGCGCTCCCGATCAGAAGATCACCCGCCTGGAAGAGACTCGCTGCGAGTCCCTGGGTCTCCGGGTCGTTGAGCAGACGGATGTAGCGATTCCTGAAGGTCCCCCACTGCCGTCGCAGCGTATCCATCTGCGTCGCGAAGGTCGCGGCGGTGAAGGCGCTCGGGTCGGCGAGTTGCTTGCTGACCTGCTGCAGCGTGGTCAGGTGCGACTGGAGCCCCCGACGATACTCCTGGCGGAGCCCGTCCCCCAGCGAGAGGAGCGGAAGTTGATCTCGGGTCGCCTGGTTTCGTAGGCGGACGAGGCCCTGATTCGCCTCTTCCAGGCACGTCATCCTCGTCCAGAGAAGCTGCCCTTGAGCCTCGGCCTCCGAGGCACGCCCCGCCGCACTCGCGGTCTGCTGGGCCGCCAGCGCCCGCCGCGCCTGCGTGCCGCACTCGATCTTCATGGTGCTCAGGCGTCGGAACTCCGTGCGCACTTGCTCGTCGGAGAGTCTCTCGACCTGAGGCGTGGGAGGGACAGCCCCCGGGATCGTCACCTTGGGTTCCACCGCCGCTCCCGGAGACGCCGAGAGGCCGATGGCAGCCACGACAGCCGCAACTCTGACGACCACGCGCCCCTGTCGCAGCAAGAGGCGAGCCATGCGGCTATCGCGGGAAGTATCGAGGCTATGCCGCCGGTACAGCCTCCGGGTGTCGAAAATCCCAACAGCGGGACCGTCCCGGAGTTTCCGGCCTGACGCGAGCCTGGTTGCTCAGGGCCCTGTTCCGGGGGTCGCCTCTCCAGCGTCACCGGGGTGGGGCTCGCTCGCCTGTCGGACCAGCTCGCCGATACGCGCGAGGACGGCCCGGAGCTGATCCCGCTCCAGCAAGAACGCTTCGGCTTCCTGGCCGAGCCGGAGGTTCTCGGCGCGCAGCTCGTCGATGCGACCGGCCTGCACCTTGAGCTGTGCGATCTCTTGCGCCATCGCAGCGAGACGGCCTTGGAGCTCGTCCAGGCGTTCGACCCGGTCCTGCCAGAGGTTGAAGAGCTGCCGCCCTTCTTCGACCCACCGGGCGATGACGACCTGGTCGGGGCTCTCCGGAGCCGGCCCCACCGGCTCCCGGTGGTGGTCGTCCCGCCGTCGTCTCCGAGCCCCGAGCACCACACCGAGCAGGATCACGATGAGGAGGACGACGGCCACCCCGAACAGCAGGGCGGCGGGGTCCCCGGCGACAGCGGCGATCCAGCTCTCGAGGCGGCGCACGATCCCCTCCGAGTGGCCCACCTGCCTCTCCTCAGAAGGGCGTACTGTGGAGCGGGAGTATAAGCAACGCGGACTGCGGGGTCAACCAGACGGAGCCAGTCGACATGAGAAGTCGGTCTGCGAGCATCGGAACTGTCTACACGGTCGGCCACTCCACCCGCACCGCCCGCGAGCTCATCGCGCTCCTTCGCGCGCACCGGGTGGAGCAGCTCGTGGACGTTCGCACGATCCCCCGGTCGCGTCACAACCCGCAGTTCAATCGGCCCGCGCTGTCGCGATCGCTCCACGCGGTCAAGCTCGGCTACCGGCACCTGAAGGCGCTGGGTGGCCTCCGCCACGCCCGCGCGGACTCGACAAGTCTCGGCTGGCGCAACGCGTCATTCCGCGGCTTTGCCGACTACATGCAGACCGACGAGTTCGCGGCCGGCCTCGCCCGCCTCGAGCGAATCGCGGGCCGGCGGCCTACCGCCATCATGTGTGCGGAGGCCGTCCCGTGGCGGTGCCACCGCTCGCTGATCGCGGACGCGCTCACCGTCGCGGGATGGCGAGTGCTCCACATCCAGAGCCGGCAGACGGCGCGGCCGCATCGGCGCACGCCCTTCCTCAGGGTGCGAGGCGGGACGCTCCGCTACCCGGCCCCGAGGAAGACCTCGTGACCGACGGTGGGGTCATTCGCCCTTGCTGCGTCGATCGTAGGAGATGGCATAGGCGGCCGACCGCGCCAGCAGGATCGGATCCGCGGAGAGGTCGATGCCGTCCGGCCGGTTGGTGGGGTCGAAGATCAGGCGCCGCTCGTCGGCCGCGCTCGTCGGGGAGATGGCGGCGATCTCCAGGTGCCCCAGCTCGACCTGCGGCCGACCCTCGGGCCAGAGCGCGGTGACGTCGTCCGTCGGGTCGCCGGCCTCGGCCAGCTGCAAGACTAGCCGGAACGCCACCGGGCCGGTCCGCAGCCGGCCTTCCAGCTCCTCGCGCAGGAAGCTCGGGCTTCGCTTGCCGGCATCCTCGGGGGAGAGGAAGGCCTCGCCGGCCTGGGGCACGAACCGATAGCGACCGAACCGGCTCGTGCCGTCCGAGGATGTGAAGCGGAAGGCGTGCTCGGCATAGTAGGTCGCCTGCCCGTAGCTGGCCGGCACCGGCCGCTTCATCACGCGCTCGACGAAGCCGCGTCCGGCGGGATGGCCGGCGAGAAAGCGCGGCACCGCGTCGGGGTCGGGCCGGCCGGTGGCCGGGACGGGGAGCTGAGCCCGGAGGAACTCGAGCAGCTCGTCGGGCGTCCGCGCCACGAACCCCTCGACCGAGTTGGCGAGGATGTCGGCGCTCTTGCCGTCGGCGAGCTGGAACTTGACCGCCATCGAGCGCACGTTGGGGACCCCATCGTGCATGTCGGGGTTTCCGTTGGCATTGGCGAGCCGGATGACGGTCGGCACCGGTTGACCTGCGAAATGCGGCGCCCGCGTGACGCGCGGAGCGTCCGCCGACGGGCGAAACGTGCCCGAGCAGACCAGGCCCTTGGCGTGGACGGGACGGAAGCCGGGATGTGGGCCGGCGAGCGTTCTCATGGCGTCGACGATCTGACGGATGACGGATTCCGGTGCGGCGGTTGCCGACATGTGCGCGTCTCCTTCCACGCCTGTATTGGGCAAGCGTAGATAACATATCGGGGGATTCGACGCCCCTCAACCGACTGGGTTGCGGGTCCTCCTCCGCTCTTGACGCCACGCCGCTTTCAGCAGATCCTCGGGCCGATCGAGGACGCCCCCGGCCACATGGAGGAACGCCAATGACGCCGAATCCCACCGACCACGCCCAGCTGGAAGCCCTGGTGATCCAGGAGGTCGAGCGCCGCGTCGGCGACCTGCGCAAGGAGCTGAAGGAGGAGCTCGACGCCCTCCGCGAGCGCACCGTGGGCAACCGCGCCACTATCGTCGTGTTCAGCGGGGACCTGGACAAGGTGATGGCGGCGCTGGTGATCGCCACCGGCGCGGCCTCCATGGGCATGGAGGTCTCCATGTTCTTCACCTTCTGGGGGCTCTCGGTGCTCAAGAAGGAGCGCCAGCTGGGCGGCAAGGGCGTGCTCGAGAAGGCCTTCTCGGTCATGACGCCGGCCGGGATCGGGGGCCTGGGCGTCTCCAAGATGAACTTCGCGGGCGCGGGCGCCCTGATGCTGCGCAAGATGATGAAGGACAAGGACGTGGCCAGCGTCGAGGAGCTGTTCGCGATGGCGCGCGAGATGAACGTCCGGCTCGTGGCCTGCACCATGTCCATGGACGTCATGGGCGTGAAGGAGAGCGAGCTGATCGACCACCTCGAGTTCGGCGGCGTGGCCACGTACCTGGGCGACGCCTCCGACTCGAAGGTCACGCTGTTCATCTGATGGAGGACAGCACCGAGATCACCCCGCGCGAGCTCTTCGAGCGGCTGGTGACGCGCGGCGAGGCGCCCCCCATCCTGGACGTGCGCAACGAGGACGAGTTCGCGGCCTGGAAGATCGAGGGCATCCGGCCGCTCGCCCACCTCAACGTGCCGTACTTCGGCTTCATCGACGAGCCGGAGCAGAGCGCCGAGCGGGTCGCGCGCGCGGGCGACGCCTGGATCGCGGTGTGCGCGAAGGGCGACTCCTCCGCGTTCGTGGCCGAGATCCTCCGCGAGCAGGGCACGCGGGCGGTCAACCTCGTCGGCGGGATGGAGGCGTGGGGCAACCTGCACGTCCCGGTACGGGTCGACGACGGGGCCCGCGGGCTCGAGCTCTGGCAGATCGACCGCTACGGCAAGGGCTGCCTCTCCTACGTCGTCCTCGCCGGGGGACAGGCCATCGTGGTCGATGCCTCGCGCCACCTCGAGGTCTACGAGGCGTTCCTCCGGGAGCGCAGCGCCACGCTCGTCCAGGTCCTGGACACGCACGTGCACGCCGATCATCTCTCCGGCGGCGCCGAGCTGGCCCGCCGCGCAGGCGCGCCGTTCTTCGTGGCGGCCGGCGAGGGTGTCGAGCTGCGCCGGGCCGTCAGTCCGCTGGCCGATGGCACCGAGCTGATGCTCGGAGGCGACGCCGGGAGCGCCGCGGTCACCGTCCGCGTGATCGCGACCCCGGGCCACACGCCGGGCTCCACGTGCTACCTGGTGGACGGCCGGTGGCTCCTCTCCGGAGACACGATCTTCGTGAGCGGCATCGGGCGGCCCGACCTGGGCGGGCAGGTGGAGGCCTGGGGCGCCGCGCTGTTCCGCACGCTCCACTATGGCCCGCTGAGCGCGCTGCCCGACGAGATCGTGGTCCTGCCGGCCCACTTCGCCTCGCCCGCGGAGCTCGACCGCCGCGGCGTCGTGGAGCGGCGGCTCGGCGACATCCGAGCGGCCTCGCCGGAGCTCGCCCTGCCGACGGAGCCGGCCTTCGTCGAGGCCATGCGTGCCGCCGTGAAGGCGCCGCCCGACGTCTACGGCAAGATCATCGCGGCCAACCTCTCCCCCGCGGACGTGCCCGGCGAGCAGGCGTCGGAGTGGGAGCTGGGGAAGAACCAGTGCGCGGCGTCCGTGCCGGCGGGGCCGCGCGGCTGACCATCGGAAGGAGAGAGCTCGTGGAGAAGATCCTCGACGCGCGCGGCCTGAAATGCCCCATGCCCATCGCCAAGGCCAAGAAGGAGCTCGAGTCCCTCGGCGCCGAGGACGTGCTCAAGGTCCTGGCCACCGACAAGGGCTCGGTCCTCGACATGCAGGGCTGGGCCAAGGCGAACAAGCGCATCAATCTCATCAAGCAGGAGACCGAGACCGACGAGAGCGGGCGGGAGATCTACGTCCACTACCTGGCCCGCCTCTCCTGATCCCGTTCTCGCGATGATCATCGACTGCGACGGGCACATCCTCGAGCCGCCCGACCTGTGGGAGAAGCACCTCGAGCCCCGCTACCGGAGCCGGGCGCTGCGGATCCGGGTCGGCGACGACGGCTACGAGTACCTGGAGATCGACGGCAAGCGCGCCACCCTGCCCCGCCCCGGCCAGCTCGGCACGCTGGGCGGCATGGGCAAGCGCGTCGACGAGGCGCGGCGGCTGCGCGAGCGGGCCATGAGCGGCGAGATGCGTCCCGACGAGGCGCGCGGCATTCGCCCGGGGCCCGAGCAGACCTACCTGCGCGGCGCCGCCTTCGGCACCATGGACATGGCCGAGCGCGTGCAGCTGCTGGATCGCGAGGGCATGGCCCGGGCGATCCTCTACCCGACGCTCGGGCTCCTCTGGGAAGCCGAGCTGATGGACCCCGAGCTGTCCGGCGCGTACTGCCGCGCGTACAACCGCTGGATCGCCGATTTCTGCCGCGACTCCGGCGGCCGGCTGGTCCCCGTCGCCCACCTCTCGCTGGGCGACCCCGCGGAGGCCGCGCGCGAGCTCGAGCGCGCGGTGCGCGACGGCTGCCGCGGGGCCTTCGTGTGCCCGTTCACGCTCACCCGCCGCCCCCACGGCGCGCCCGAGCACGACGCGGTCTTCGCGGCCGCGCAGGACCTCGACGTGCCGCTCGCGATCCACCCCACCTTCGAGCCGCCCGCCTGGAACGTCCACCACCGCTACGACAAGTTCGGCTGGGCGGTGTGGTACTTCGACCTCTTCGCGGGCCAGGGCGTGCAGCACGCCTTCGCCACGCTCTTCCAGCTCGGGGTCTTCGAGCGCTTCCCGAAGCTCCGGGTGGTGGTGCTCGAGTCGCAGGCCGGCTGGATCGGCTACTTCCTGGATCGCGCCGACGCCATCTTCGCCGGCACCACGCTCGGCGCCACCGTCCGGCTCACCGAGAAGCCCTCGTACTACTTCAGGCGCCAGTGCTTCATCTCCGCCGATCCGGACGAGCGGACCATCCCGGCCATGATGCAGCTGGTCGGCGAGGACAAGTTCTTCTGGGCGAGCGACTATCCCCACCCCGACCATCCCGGCAACTACCTCGAGGAGCTCCGCGAGATGGTGGCGCCGATGCCCGACTCGGGGCGCCGCGCCATCCTGGGCGAGAACGTGGCCCGGGCCTACAAGCTGTCCTGAGAGGACGACGACCATGATCACGAGGTTCGGCAGCCTGTTCGCGGGGCACGTGGACCTGGATCACGAGGGGCTCGACGGCATGCCCGCGAACGACCGCTGGCTCTCCGATGAGAAGCTGGCGACGGTGTTCCCGAAGAGCGAGGCCATCGCGAAGCTGATGGACCGGACCGGCTACGACATCTTCTGGCTGGCCGAGCACCACTTCCAGCGCGAGGGCTACGAGTGCATCCCGAACGTGCTGATGCTGGCCCTGCACCTCTGCCACCTCACCCGGAACATCCGGATCGGCTGCGGCTTCAACATCGCGCCGATGTGGCACCCGCTCCGGATGGCCGAGGACTTCGCCACCGCGGACTGGCTGACCGGCGGGCGCGTCGTGTTCGGGGTCGGGCGCGGCTACCACACCCGCGAGGTCGAGACGTTCGGGGCGCCGCTCCTGGATCAGGCCGCCAACCGCGAGCTGTTCGAGGAGCAGGTCGACCTGATCTTCACGTCGTTCAACCAGCGCGCCTTCTCCCATCGGGGCAAGCACTACACGATCCCGCCGCGGGTGCCCTACCGCGGCTACGAGCTCGAGGAGATCACCCTGGTGCCGCGGCCGAGGACGCTGCCGGTCGAGTGCTGGCAGCCGGTGGTCAGCGCGAGCCCGCGGGCGCTCGACTTCATGGCCAAGCACGACATCCGGGGGATCATCGGCGGCGGCGCGGCGCCCGGCGGCGCCAACGAGAAGGTCGTCCACGCCTTCCGCGAGGCGCGCGCCCGCGCGGGACGGGAAGGCGAGCCGGGCGAGGGGCTCTGCATCGGCTTCTCGTTCCACCTCGCCGACACCGTCGACCAGGGCATCAAGGAGGCCACCCCGTTCTTCGAGGAGAACGTCAAGATGTTCGCCCCGCTCGGCTTCGTGCCCGGCCTCACCCCCGAGCAGATCGACGCGGTGGCCGACCCCAAGCGCGCGCGTCAGGCCAACCTGCCCACCCTGCGCCACGCGGTCAAGGCGGGGAGCTGGCTGATCGGCCCGCCCGAGCTCATCACCGAGCAGCTCATGGAGATCCAGCACAAGTACCCCGGCCTCGAGGTCGTCAACGTGGGCCAGCCGGTGGGCACCCCGCAGGCGGTGATCCTCGACCAGCTCGAGCGCTTCTCGGCGCAGGTCATGCCGGCCTTCAAGAGCAAGTAGGCGCGCCGAGCCGGGCGACGTCGAAGCCGTACAGGCGCGCGGTGTTGGCGCCCGCGATCTTGGCCTGCTCGTCCTCCGGCACGCCGGCCAGGATCTCGGCCAGGATCTTCCGGGACTGGGGGAACGTGGACTCGCTGTGGGGGTAGTCCGAGCCCCACATGAGGTTGTCGACCCCGATCGCGTCCCGCAGCCGGATCCCGATCGCGTCCTCCTGGAAGCTCAGGAAGACGTTGCGGTGGAAGAAGTCGCTCGGGCGCATGCCGTCCTTGAAGCGGTAGAGCGCCTCCTCGTGCCGCTCGCGATACGTGTAGTCCATGCTGGAGAGCACGTGCGGGGCCCAGGCGAGCTCGAACTCCACGATGGCCACCCGCAGGCCGGGATGGCGCTCGAACACGCCGGAGAAGATCATGTCGCACATCGAGATGGCGGGGTAGAAGGCCTTCGTCGACCGGCTGGTCGCGTCGCGAATCGTCCGCTCGCCCGCTCCGCGGATCTTCCCCTGCCGCCGTGTGGCGGTGTGCAGGCTCAGCGGCATGCCGAGCGCCTCGGCCGCGGTCCAGAAGGGCTCGTACTCGGGCTGGTCGTAGCGCCGGGTCTCGAGGGGATATTCCGTGATCATCGCGCCGGCGAAGCCTC
>Ga0310810_10008229_pt1 | contig 11982 bp, 14 predicted proteins | sample NCmetagenome_FD_207641 | JGI IMG/M metagenome (GOLD analysis project Ga0310810, IMG submission 207641) | Soil microbial communities from experimental microcosm in Duke University, North Carolina, United States - NC | ecosystem: Engineered > Artificial ecosystem > Soil microcosm > Unclassified ...
CCGCCGCATCGCGCATCCGCTGCACGGGGGCGACTGCGGCCATGGGCAGAAAGCCGATCGTGTAGCTGCCGGTGATCGACGCGAGTTTGCTCAGGGTCGACCGTTCGAACGCCTGCGTCACGCAGCGTCCGGTTCGGGAGTTGACGCCGTCACGCCGCCAGGCGTGAAGCCGGCGACGGCGAGCGCCCCGATCGATAGCCCGGTTGCCGCGAGCGCCGTCGCGACGACCCCCGCAGACGGCGTCACGAGTTCGAAGAACGCGCGCGTCGGCGGCAGGGCGAGGATCGCGGCGTGGATTGCAGCAAGAGCGAGGCACATGGCGGCGATGATCTGGCTGCGCCGGCGACCGTGCGCCTCGAGCGCGAGCACGAGGTACAGGCCGGTGAGGATGATGACGGTCGTCGCGACCGTGCGGGCCTGGGGGACCGAGTAGTCCAGGCCGTCGAGCGCGAAGAGGTAGCTCGCGACGACGCCGACGCCGACGAGCACGCCGGCCGGAACGGCGAACTCGGCGACGTCGCGGGCGAACCGGGTCGTGCGCCAGTCGCCGCTGCTCGGCGCAAGCGCGAGGAAGAACGTCGGGATCCCGATCGCGAGCGTGGCGGCGAGGCTGAAGTGGCGCGGCAGGACGGGATACGCCGTCTCTGTCACGCCGATCGTGAGGATGAGAAAGGCGGCGAACGACGTCTTGGTGACGTAGAGCTTCGCGACGCGCTGGAGGTTGCGCAGTATCTGGCGGCCCTCCGCGACGAGGGGCGCGACGGCGGCGAAGTCACCGTTGACGAGGACGAGGTCGGCCACGCTCTTGGCGATCTGCGTGCCGCTGCCCTGCGCGATCGCCAGCCGCGCGGCCTTCAGGGCGGGCACGTCGTTGACGCCGTCGCCGACCATCGCGACGTGGTGGCCGCGGCGCGCGAGCGCGAGGACGATGTCGCGCTTGTCCTGCGGCGAGACGCGTCCTACGACGGCGACCTCGTCGGCGAACCGCTCGAGCGCGGAGGGATCGTCGCGCGGCAGGTCGGCGCCGGAGGCGATGCGCCCGGGCTCGAGCCCGGCATCGGCGGCGATCGACGCGACGGTGTCGGGCGCGTCGCCGGAGAGGATCTTCAGCGCGACGCCCTGGCGCTGGAAGTACGCGACCGTCGCGCGCGTCTCGTCGCGCAGGCGCTCGGCGAGGACCGCGAGGCCGAGCGGCTCCAAACCCGGCGGCGGACCGTCGTCGGCGTTGCCGGGATCCAGCGGCGCCGCGCTGCGCGCGAGCGCAACGACGCGGCGTCCGGCGCGCTGGCGCTCGAGCGCCTGGGGACCCAGGTCGGCGCCGGCCACGACCTCCGGCGCGCCGAGGACGAGCGTTCCGGCGTCGAGCTCGAGCGCGCTCCAGCGCCGCCGGGAGACGAACGGCACCTGCTCGCGGACCTCCTGCGCCACGCCGGGATGCGCGGCGGCGATCGCGTCGAGCGTCCGGTTGCGCGCCGGCGACGAGGCGGCAAACAGCGCGAGCGCGGCGGCGAGGTCCTCGGCGCTCGCGCCGTCGGCGGGGACGAGCTCGGTGACGTGCAGCGCTGCCTCGGTCAGCGTCCCGGTCTTGTCGAGGCAGATCACGTCCGCCGACGCGAGCGACTCGATCGCGTTGAGCTGCTGGGTGAGCACGCCGCGGCGTGCCATCCGCACGGCGCCGACGGCGAACGTCAGGCTCATGAGCAGGACGAGCCCTTCGGGGACGAGGCTGATGACGCCCGCGGTGGCGGTTGCGACCGCCTCGTGGGCGGGCGTGTCGTTGTGCCACAGCGAGTAGCCGAGCAGCGCGCCGAGGCCCGCGACGAGGACGAGCGTCGACAGCAGAACGCGGTTGACGGCGCGCTCCAGCGGCGAGCGCGGATGGCGGAACGAGCGCGCCTCGCCGAGCAGCTTGGCGGCGTAGCTGTGCTCGCCGACGGCGGTGACCACGAGCGTGCCGGCGCCCTCCACGACGAACGCGCCCGAGCGCACGTCTTCGCCCGCGGCGCGCGGGACGGCGCGCGACTCGCCCGTGAGGACGGACTCGTCGAGCGCGAGCGCATCGCTGTCCAGCAGCCGTCCGTCGGCGACGATCTGGTCGCCGGGCTGCAGCAGGACGAGATCGCCCTCGACGAGCGCCTCGACCGCAAGCGCGCGCTGGCGGCCGTCGCGGACGACGGTCGCGACCGGCGCGACGAGCAGCGCGAGCCGGTCCAGCGTGCGCTTCGCGCGCACCTCCTGGGCGATCCCGATCGCCGTGTTCGCGACGAGGATGGCGAGGAACAGCGCGTCGCGCCAGTCGCCGAAGATCAGCGTCACGATCCCGAACCCGGCGAGGATCAGGTTGAAGATCGTCAAGACGTTGGCGCGCACGATGCTCGCGTACGAGCGGCTCGTCGGCGTGCGCCGGTGCGGCCTGGCGGCGAGCCGGCGCGCGGCCTCGGCCTCGCTGAGCCCGCCGGGCGCCCGCGGCGGCGTGGCAACGGCGCCGTTGGGGGTGGCGAGCGCGTCCGGCATCCGGCCATCTCATGCGATGGTGCCTGCACCGCCATCCGCCCACGCCCGCACGCCGCACGCGGGTTCTCCGCAGTTCGATCGCCACCATGCGGGGATGACGACCGCCATGACCCGCAAGGCGGCGATCCAGGGCGCAGAGGAGGACGGGCACGCCGCCGTCGAGCCGGAGAGCTTCTTCGTCGCCGATGCTGATGGCTGGGGATGCGTCGCCATCCGTGACCCGCGTCGGCGTGCGGACGTTGCCGCATGCGGCGAGCGCCATCGTAGGACCCCGCAGAGGATCTGCGCACGAACCCGGATGGCGACAGCCGTCGCGTCGCGGAGACTGGTGTCCATGTCTCGCGCCGCACTCATCGCGGCGTGCTGCGCCGGCGCGCTGCTGCTCGTGGCGCCCGCCGTCGCGCAGACGCCCGTTTCCGGACGTACGGTCGACGCCTACCCGGCGAGCCTGGCGTTCGATGCAGCCGGCTTCGCGCTCGCAAGCTGGACGGGCTTGCAGGGCGCGACGGCCGATGCCGCCCGCCCGTTCGTCGCGGTCGCCAAGCGAAAGCCCGGCGCTTCATGGCACGCTGCGCCGGCGCTGCCGGCGACGATCACGTCGCATACCGTCGCGCTGGATCGCACGGGGCGAGTCGCGCTCGCCACGACGCGCCAGACCCCGCTGTCGCGGCACCGCAGCCGCACCTCGGTCGTCGTCAACGTCGCGACGACGGGCGTCCTGCAGTTCGCACGCGGGGTGCTCATCGACAGCGGCCCGCCGCGGCCTGTGACTGCCGAAGGCCCGCAGCCGACGCTCGCGCTGCCGAAGGTCGCCTTCGTGCCCGCCGACTCGATCTACGTCGCCTGGCAGCGCACGTACCCGCGCTCGCGCGCGGGCGTCTGGCTGGCCGGGGTGCGCCGCTTCAACCGCGCGATCCCGGCCCGCCGCATGGCGCGCGGCGGCGGCGAGCCGTTCCTCGCCTTCGCTGCCGACGGGTCGGGCGTGCTGGCGTGGCGCGCCGGCCGCCGTGTCGTCGCGCGCCTGCGCACCGCTGCTGGCCACTGGACCGCCGCGCGGACGGCGGCAACGGTCCCGGCGTCGATGGAGATCGAGCACGTCGCCTTGGCCGTGGGACCCGGCCGGCGCTCGCTCGTCGCCGTCGTCGCCACACGCCGCGCGGCCACCGGGATCCGCGTTCGCGCGAGCGTGCATTCGTGGGTCGCCGGCGCCGGCTGGCGCGCCGGCGTGCTCGGCGAGTACACCGTCCAGGGCAGCGTCTCCAACAGCCACGTGACCGGCAGCGGGCTGCGCGCCCTGCCGCTGTTCGAGAGCCAGGGGCGCATGCTCGTCGCGTGGCCGCGGCTCGTCGACGGACACGTCCGCGCAAGTGTCACCGAACTCGCCCCCGAGGCCACCGGCATCGGGACCCGTCCCGCGCTCGACGTGTCCGACCCGGCGTTCGACGCGTCGATCGAGGACGTCGCCGCCGGTCCGGACGGGCGCTTCGCCGTGGCGTGGTTCGACCTCGGCGACGGCCGCGGCTCACCGAGCCTCAGCGAGGTCGACGCGACCGGCGCGGTCACCACGACGCCGCGACTGGCCACCGAGCGCGCGCTCGTCGGAGCCCAGGTCGCCTACGACCCGACGTCCGGCCGGCCCACCGTCGTCTGGAGTCAGGGCGATCCCGCCACGGGGCACCAGATCGTCGCGATGCCCTGACCGAGGAGACGAGCGCCGCGTGAAGCTTCGGGCTCGCTGTCGCTGCACCCGCAGGCGCGCCGAGTCCGTCGCGGTTCGGCCATCGCCCGTGGTGACCTTCACCGCCAGCGTGTAGTTCCCCGGTTGGCAGCCGCGCAGCCCGCGTCGGACCGCGCCGTGCCGCCGGTGCTCGCGGTGACGTTGACCGCGCTCGTGCCGGCTTTGACCGCCCGCTCGACGCGAAGGAGCGTGCGGGTGCCGCGTCACAGAGAGACGAAGCGCGCCCGAGAGGATTCGAACCTCTGACCTTCGGTTCCGTAGACCGACGCTCTATCCAGCTGAGCTACGGGCGCATGGGGGTCGTGCAGTGTAAGCGGAGAGGGCGGGATTCGAACCCGCGATGGAGGTTGAGCCCCATACTCGCTTAGCAGGCGAGTGCCTTCAGCCACTCGGCCACCTCTCCCGGGCAGGTCGTGCCAAGTGTAGACGTGGCCTGCCTTCGTGTCGTTGCGACCGCGACTTCGTTCCAACTCTGTGCCAACGCTGCCGCGCGCCCCGACGCGTGGTTCGCTGTCGGCATGTGGCTCGGACTGCTCTACCTCGCGCCCGGCGAGACCGGCCAGTACGGCGGCGACGCGGCCGTGTTGCTGCTCGCCTGGGAGGCCGGTCGCGTCCGCCCGCTGACGATCGGCGTCCCGCTGGGGATGGTGCCCCAGATCGCCGGCATCTTGCGCGAGGCCGCGCAGACGGCGCCGGTGCTCGCCCCGCGCTGCGACGCCTGTGACACCCCGCTCGACCTGCCCCTGCACTGATGCGGTTCGCGCTCATCCATCTCGACGACATCCCGCACGGGGAGGACGAGGTCGTCGTGATCGTCCCGGGCGGCCCGAAGACGGCGTTCTGCGTCCCGCTGGGCGCGCTGGGTGGATTCCTGCCGCTGCTCGCCGAGGGCGCGGAGGCGCTCCCCGCGGCGCGCTGTCCCGGCTGCTCGACACAACTGCCGGCCGGCATCGACGCGTCGTATGTGGACACCTTATGGGTATAAGATGACTACATATGGCCGATGTCGGCGTTCGCGAGCTCAAGCAGCACCTGTCCGCCTACCTCGAGCGCGCCGAGCGCGGCGAGGTCCTGCGCGTCACCGATCGCGGGCGGCCGAAGGCGCTGCTCGGTCCCCTGCCTGGCCGTGCACGCATCGAGGAGGGCATCGCGGATGGATGGATCACTCCCGGCTCCGGCGCGCCGCTGCGCCCGGTGACACGCAGAGCGGGCGGCCGTCGTGTCCTCGACGCGCTCGCCGAGGATCGCGGCGCGTGAGCCTCTACGTCGACTCCAGCGCGCTGCTCAAGCGCTACGTCGACGAAGCCGACTCCGAAGCCGCCGACGCGCTGCTGGGCAGCGACACCTCGCTGATCACCGCGCGTCACACCACCGTCGAGGTCCGGCGCAACCTCGCGCGCGTGCTCCACGGACGCGACCTGGCGGCGGCTCGCGCAGACTTCGCGCGCGACCTCGGCGCCTTCTCGATCATCGAGCTCGACGAGCAGACCTGCGACGCGGCCGCCGACCTCGCCGAGGTCACCGGCGTCCGAACGCTGGACGCGCTGCACCTCGCCGCCGCACAGCGGGTCGGCGGGGCGGCGGTGCCGTTCCTGACGTTCGACGTGCGTCAGGCCCAGGCGGCGCGCTCGCTCGGGCTGACCGTGGTCGGGGTCTGACGTCGCAGACGGATCTCGCGGGGCGTGTCGATTTCGCCCAGGCTCGTTCGACGTACCTGTAGAGGTCAATCGACACCGGCGAGAGAGGAGCCACCGTGTCCGCAACCGTGCTCTACATGTCCATGTCGCTCGACGGCTTCATCGCCGGGCCCAACGAGGGACCGGGCAACGGACTCGGCGACGGCGGGCACCGCCTGCACGAGTGGTTCCTGGCGGGTGCCGACGCCGCCCACCCCGAGCGCGGTGGCCGGCCGGCGGGCGTCAACGGCCGGGTGCTCGACGAGGCCATGGCCACCGGGGCGGTCGTCGCCGGCCGCGGGACCTTCGAGCCGGCGGGCGGCTGGGGCGGCGACCACCACGACGGCGTGCCGATCTTCGTCCTCACCCGCCGGAAGCCCGACGGCGATCCCGGCCGCTGGCCGCTCGTCACGTACGTGACCGACGTCAGGACCGCGATGGCGCGGGCCAAGCAGGCCGCGGGCGACAGGAAGGTGCTCGTCCACGGCGCGGGAGTCGCCCAGCTGGCACTCGCCGCCGGCGTCCTGGACGAGCTCGAGATCCATCTCGTCCCCGTGCTCCTCGGCCAGGGACGCCGGCTGTTCGACCACCTCGGTCCCGAGCACGTCGAGCTCGAGCGCACGCGGGTCCTCGAGGGCGACGGCGTCACCCACATGCACTACCGCGTCCGGCGCTGAACGCGACGAGCGCAAGCCGAGCGCCTGGGGACGGCCCGGTTACATTCCTGAGTCCCGGAGGGGTGGCAGAGCGGTTTAATGCACCGGTCTTGAAAACCGGAGTTCGTGCAAGCGAACCGCGGGTTCGAATCCCGCCCCCTCCGTCCGCGCGCCAGCCCGGGCGCCTGTGTGACGCGCAGCACACTTCGCGCGCCGTTCCCGGGTACTCCCACGTGTCCGAGCCGCTCATCCGAGCGTCCCGTGACACCCAGGAGCCAACAATCGTGACCAATCCAGAGATCCCTGAGCGCACGCGCGGCGGGCTGGCCGGCAAGCTCGCCGGCCGCGCCAAGCAGGCCGCCGGCGCGGTGCTCGGCAACGACGACCTCGCCCGTGAGGGCCGCCTGCAGCAGGCCCAGGTCGAGGCCGAGGCCGACGCGAAGCTCGCCGCCGAGCGCGCCCGCGTGGTCGAGGCCGAAGCCGAGATCGAAGCCGCCCGGACGGAGAACGAGATCGAGCGCGAGCGCCTCGAGAACGAGATCGCCGAGCGCGAGCGCGTGGAGGCGATCGAACGCGATCGTGAGCGCGCCGAGCACGCGGCGCAGGCCGAGGCCGCGCAGCGCGCGGCCGCCGCCGACCGGCACGAGCGCGGCCAGAAGGCCGCGGCGAACGCAGCCGAGAACGCCGCCGAGCAGGAGCGTGCCGCCGCCGCGCGCGAGGCCGCCGAGCTGCGCGCACGGGCCCGCCAGGCTGAGACCGTCGCCGACGCGATCGACCCCGAGGAGCGCTAGATGAGCATCCGATCCATTCCCCGCACCGCCGTGAGCGGCTCGATCAAGGTCGCGCGCCTCCCGCTCGACCTCGCCGTCGCGCTTCTACCGGGCAACGGCGAAGGCGCCGCCGCCGGCGCGAGCATCGCGCTCGACCGCTTCGAGGCAGAGGTCCGCGACCTCGCCGGCGCGGCACTCGGCGACGACGTGCTGCGCGAGGACGCCGCCCTGCGGCGCATCGCGGCCGACGAGCGCGCCCGCGCGCTTGACCTGCGCGCCACCGCCCAGCGCCGCGCGCAGGAGTCCGACGAGCGCCTCGAGGAGACCCTCGAGCAGGCCGACCGGCGCCGCGCGGCGGCAGCCGAGCAGGCGCGCAAGCAGCGCGCGACCGCGGCCGCGCAGCGCAAGGAGAAGACGCAGGCGGCCGCGACCGCCGAGCGCCGGCGCAAGGCGTCCAGCGCCAAGGCCCGCGCGAAGACCGACGAGGTCATCGACGAGCAGGCTGCCGACGCGCGCCTGGAGCAGCTCAGGCGCGACGCCGCGGCGCTCGACGAGAAGGCCGGCGCGCTCACGGCCGAGGCCGAGGCGCAGCGCCTGCAGGACGCGGCCACGAGGAAGAAGGCCGCGCGCAAGCGGCGCTGAGGCGCGACCACCGGCGGCGCTCGCGGAGCGCCGCCGGACGGACACGAGACAGAGCTGTAACATTCGTCCGCATGTCCGCCACCATGCCGTCCAGCTCGGCCACTTCCGCTGACACCGTGCTCTGCCCACGCTGCGAGGCAGGCTTCGAATGCGGTGCGAACTCGACGAGCAGATGCTGGTGCGCCGGCGTCATGCTCGACGACAAGGTCCGCGCCGACATGGCGGGCTTCTACAAGGGCTGCCTGTGCCCCGGCTGCCTGCAGTTCATCGAGGACAACCGCCCGGAGCGCATCAGCGTCTGGGAGTTCCTCAAGAAGAACCTGCGCCGCACGCCCGCGGACTGACCCGCCCGGCCGCCGCTCAGCGCACGCCGACGGCGGCGAGCGCGTCGGCGACGCAGGCGTCCCGCACGCGCCGTGCGTCGATCGCGAACGTCCCCGGCAGCCCCTCGGCCGCGCCGAGCACGCCCGCGCCCACGCGCGCGAGGTGCATCGTCCCGAGCGTCTGCGCGTACAGCCGGTTGGCGACGAAGTCGGGGTCGTCGACGTCGAGGACGCCATCCGCCGCGCCCGCCGCGAGGATCGCCGCCAGCGGCCCGATGCAGGCGCTCATCGCCGCGCCGAGGCGCAGCCAGATCCCGTCGGGCACGCGCTCGCGCAGGTCGCTCGCGGGACGGCGCATGAGCGACAGCGCGCAGTCCAGGAACGCCGGGTACTCGAGGCAGAAATCGGCGTAGCGGCCCCAGCCGTCGCGCAGCCGGCCGACGTGGTCGAGGTCCGGATCGACCCCGCGCAGGCGCTCGGCGAGCTCGTCGAGGTAGAGCGTCACCGTCGCGACGTACAGATCCTCCTTCGACGCGAAATGGCGGTAGATCAGCGCCTTGTTGATCCCGACCGCCCGCGCGATGTCCTCGATCGGCGCGTCCTGCAGGCCGCGCTCGTCGAACAGCGCGCGGGTCGCCGCGACGATGTCGCGTTCGCGCGTGCGGCGGGCGCGGCGCAGGGTGCCGGCGGTTCGGGGCATCGTGGCGAGTCTAGGAAGTAAACGGACGGTTGACAAGCGTTTACATCACCCTCTAGCCTTGACGCCATGTCAACCACCGTCGACTCACCGGAGACCGCCGAGGCCGCGTTCTCGCTCAACCTCACCCAGGACCAGCGCGACATCCGCGAGTGGGTCCACGGCTTCGCGAAGAACGTCGTCCGCCCTGCCGGCTCGGAGTGGGACGAGCGCGAGGAGACCCCCTGGCCGATCATCCAGGAGGCCGCGAAGATCGGCCTGTACAGCTTCGAGGGCTTCGCCCAGTTCTTCGCCGACCCCAGCGGCCTGACGATGGCGATCGCCAACGAGGAGCTCTTCTGGGGCGACGCCGGCATCGCCATGGCGATGATGGGCACCGGCCTGCCGGTCTCCGCGATCGTCGGCTCCGGGACCCCGGAGCAGATCGGCGAGTGGATCCCGCAGTGCTTCGGCACGCCCGACGACCCGCAGGTCGCCTCCTTCTGCGTCTCCGAGCCCGACGCGGGCTCCGACGTCTCGGCCCTGCGCACGACGGCGAAGTACGACGAGCTCAAGGACGAGTGGGTCCTCAACGGCCAGAAGGCCTGGGCGACGAACGGCGGCATCGCGAACGTCCACGTCGTCGTCGCGACCGTCGACCGCACGCTCGGCTCGCGCGGGCAGGCGGCGTTCATCATCCCGCCGAAGACGCCCGGCCTGACGCAGGGGACGAAGGTCCGCAAGCACGGCCTGCGCGCCTCGCACACCGCCGACGTCTTCCTCGACGACTGCCGCATCCCCGGCAGCTGCCTGCTCGGCGGCAAGGAGAAGCTCGACGCCAAGCTCGCCCGCGCCCGCGAGGGCGGGCGCTCGAAGTCGCAGGCCGCGATGCAGACCTTCGAGGTCACGCGCCCGACGGTCGGCGCCCAGGCGATCGGCATCGCCCGCGCGGCCTACGAGTACGCGCTGGACTACTCCAAGGAGCGCCGCCAGTTCGGGCGCGCGATCATCGAGAACCAGGGCATCGCCTTCGCGCTGGCGGACATGAAGATGGAGATCGACTGCGCGCGGCTGCTCGTCTGGCGCGCCTCGTGGATGGGGCGCACCGGCCAGCCGTTCACCGCGGCGGAGGGCTCGATGAGCAAGCTCAAGGCCGGCGAGGTCGCCGTCTGGGTCACCGAGCGCGCGATCCAGATCCTCGGCGGCAACGGCTACACGCGCGAGTTCCCCGTCGAGCGCTGGCACCGCGACGCGAAGATCTACACGATCTTCGAGGGCACCTCGGAGATCCAGCGCCTCGTGATCGCGCGGGCCATCTCGGGCGTACAGATCCCGTAGTGATCCGCCAGGCGTCCATCGAGCTGCACGGGCACACCTGCAGCTACCGGACCGGCGGGCGCGGGCCGGTGCTCGCGCTCGTCCACGGGATCACGAACTCGTCGGCGAGCTGGGAGCCGGTGCTCGGACTGCTCGCGCAGCACTTCACCGTGATCGCGCCCGACCTCCTCGGCCACGGCGACTCGGCCAAGCCGCGCGGGGACTACTCGCTCGGGGCCAACGCGTCGCTCCTGCGCGACCTCCTGCTCGCGCTCGGGCACGAGCGCGCCAGCATCGCCGGCCACTCGCTCGGCGGCGGCATCGCGATGCAGTTCGCCTACCAGTTCCCCGAGCGCGTCGAGCGCCTCGTGCTCGTCTCAAGCGGCGGCCTCGGCCGCCAGGTCACGCCCGTCCTGCGGGCCGTCGCGCTGCCGGGCGCCGAGCTCGTCCTGCCGCTGCTGGCCTCGCGGCCGCTCGTCGACGCCGGCACGAAGCTCGGCGGCTTCATCGACAGGCTCGGGCTGAGCCTCGGCGCCGACATCAGCGCGATGGCCACGGGCTTCGCGTCGCTGCAGGACATCGAGGCGCGGCGGGCGTTCGTCCACACGGCGCGGTCGGTCATCGAGCTCGGCGGCCAGCGCGTCAACGCGACGGACAAGCTCTATCTCGCCGCGGCCGTCCCGACGCTCATCGCCTGGGGCGATCGCGACCCGATCATCCCCGCGCGCCACGGCATCCGCGCGCACGAGCTCATGCCCGGCAGCCGCCTGGAGCTGTTCGCGGGCGCCGGCCACTTCCCGCACCACGACGACCCGGTCCGCTTCGCGACGATGATCGAGGAGTTCGCCGCGCAGACCGAGCCCGCGGCCCCCGACGAGGACCGCCTGCGCCGGCTCGTCGTCGAGCGCGGTCGCGCGGCCTAGCTGCGCGGCCAGACCTGGCTCGCCGCGCGCGGCGAGCCAGTCGCGACGTCCTGCGGGACGTGGCGGCCGAACTCCGCTCGCGCCGCGAGCCGCAGGAGCTCGTCGGGGTCGTCGTCGAGCTCGTCGCGGCGGTAGGCGAGGTACGTCGCCAGCGCGGCGGCCATGATCACCGGCTCGACGCGCACGTCGCCCATCAGCACGTCGGCGGCCTCGAAGAACTCGCGCCTGCGCTGCGGCCCCAGCGCCGTCACCGGCTCGTCGCGGTCCTCGTAGATGCGCAGGAACTCGGCGACCTCGCCGTCGGCGCCCTCCGGGTCGACGATGTCGACAGCGCGCCGGACGACCTCGAAGACCGTCGGCGTTCGTGTGTGCGATCCGTGGCTCATCGGCGCCCGCTTACCCCGGTGCGCCGCGGTTCACGCGTCGATCTCGACCGCGTGGCCGGCGGCGTCGGGCTCGGCGAAGCGCACGAGCGCCTCGCCCTCCTCGCGCAGCGGCTCGAGCGCCCGCTTGACGATCCGGCCGAAGGGCGCGAGGTGCAGCGTCGCGACCCTGCGCTTGACCTCGATCGTCCACGTCCCGGACACGATGCCGTCGACGAGGAAGGTCGCGCGCACGCGGAGGTTCTTCGTCGTCACGAGCGGACGGTGCTCGTCGGCGATGACGCGCGAGCGGTCGTCGTGGGCGAGGACGAGGTTGTCGAACTCCGGGAGATAGCGCGGCGGCGCCGGCGTGCCGGCGTCCGGC
>Ga0310810_10008231_pt1 | contig 11981 bp, 12 predicted proteins | sample NCmetagenome_FD_207641 | JGI IMG/M metagenome (GOLD analysis project Ga0310810, IMG submission 207641) | Soil microbial communities from experimental microcosm in Duke University, North Carolina, United States - NC | ecosystem: Engineered > Artificial ecosystem > Soil microcosm > Unclassified ...
GACGTCTTCTAGCGCTCGTCATCGTGCTCGCGCTCGTCTACGCCGGCTGGCACGTCGGCGTTGTCTGGTCCCAGTACCGGAAATTCCAGGACGACGTCCGCAACGTGGCGTTGTTCGGCAATGACAAGACCGATGACGACCTGAAGTCGAAAGTGATGGACCTCGCGTCGCAGAACCAGGTGCCGCTCCAGCCGGACGCCATTGCGATTACGCGCCGAGCCGGCGAGGTGACGATCGAAGCGCACTATACGCAGGCCGTTACAGTCCTGCCCGGCTATACACGGTCGCTCGACTTCACTGTGAAGTAAGCCGGCTCCCGCTGGTCGGGTCGTGACCGGCGGCTGTGAGGCCCTCTCCACGCTCTTTGACAGCGCTCGTCTCTAGATCCGCGAGCCGAGCGCGCTTCGAGCGGCGCCGCTGTGGTTGGCCGCTGTCAGCGCGCAGCGCGTCGCCTCCCCCCGCACCGCGTCCGCATACGCGGCATCTTTCACCGAGCCGAGATTGATCTCGACGTTCTGCCGAGCGCCGCGCAGGCCAGCGCCGAGGAGTTCGAGCGCGACCTGCACGTCGCTGGATGCAGAAGGATTGCCCAGTTCCCCGATCGTGACTGCCTGCTCCAGCGCGTCCGCGCATGCGCGCATCACCGACAGCGGCGCGTCGATTGCGCTGTGCAGCGCCTCCTGGATGGCCGAGCTCCTTGCGGTCTTCTCCTCGTCCGTCGCTTTCGGCTTCCTGTATGCGGAAACGACGCGATCGTACGCCTCGCTGTCGCGATCGATGAGTGAGGCGAGAACATCTGCGAGAACAGCGCAGCGGGCGGCAGCGGCGGAGAGCCTGCCGCGGTCACCGTCTGTGTCGGCCTTCGATTTCGGAAGCCCCGCGACCATCGCGAGCAGCGAAGCGCCGACGGCGCCGGCCAGCGCGGAAGCGGAGCCGCCGCCCGGCGTCGGCGACGACGAGCGAAACGCTGCGAGCAGATCCGTGACGGAGTGATCGACGAGTTTCACCACGTCAGATTACCCGATACCGTCCGGCCGTTCTTGATCACACCCGCGATCGACTGCGCGCCGGCGCGAATCAGCTCGATCGGATCCCCGTCGACGAGCACCGCGTCCATCCGTTTGCCAGGCTCCAGACTGCCGGCCGTCTGCGCGCGGTCCACACTATGGGCAGCGTTGATCGTCGCGGCAATCAATGCTTCTTCGAACGTCAGCCCCATGCCGAAGCATGCCAGTGTCATCGCGAACGGCATCGATGGCGAGAATCCGCCTCCGGGGTTCACGTCCGTCGCGAGCGCGACGGGCACTCCGGCATCGATCAGCGCCCGGGCCGGCGCGAACCGCCCCAGCTTCAGATAGAACGCCGCGTTGGGAAGGAGCGTGGCGACGACGCCCGCATCGCGCAGGGCGGCGATACCGTCGGCGGGAATGAAGATCAGATGATCCGCGGAACGCGCCCCGACGGCCGCGGCGACGAGCGACCCGCCGCTCGCGCCAAGTTCGTCCGCATGGATGCGCGGCTTCAGTCCGGCGCGGACGCCTGCCTGGAGAATCTGTCGCGATTCCTGAGGCGTGAAGACGCCGGTCTCGCAGAACACGTCGCACCATTCCGCGAGTCCTTCGCCGGCAACGGCCGGGATCATTTCATCGATGACGCACGCGACGTAGCGCTCTCTCGCGTGGCGGTACTCGAGGGGAATTTCGTGCGCACCCATGAAGGTCGGTACGAGATCGATGGCGTGCTCCGCGTCGAGCGTGCGGATCGACCGCAGGATCTTCAGCTCGGATTCGACCGTCAGGCCATATCCGCTCTTGATTTCAGCCGTCGTGGTGCCGCACGCCAGCATCTCGTCGAGGCGCGGCCGCGTGGCGGCGACGAGATCCGCCTCGCTCGCGTCGCGGGTGGCGCGCACGGTCGAGGCGATGCCGCCGCCGGCCGCCGCGATCTCGGCGTAGGTGGCGCCGGCCAGGCGGCGCCGCAGCTCCTCACGTCGATCGCCGGCGAAAATGGCGTGCGTGTGCGCGTCGACGAAGCCGGGGACGATGGACCAGCGGGACCCCTCGATCGAGGGCACGCCGCTGTATTCGGGTGGAAGCTGCGCGTCCGGGCCGGCGTAGCGGATCGTGTCGCCGTCCCACGCCACCGCGCCGTCAGCGACGACCGCGACGTCGCGTTGCGCCGGTCCGCGCCGGGGCGCGGGGCCGGCGCAGGTGAGGATCTGCCGACAGTGCCGAACGACCGTCAGCATGAAAAGGGGACAACCGCCATTATTCGCAAAAAATGGGGACAGCCGTCTCAATTCAGGACGGCTGTCCCCATTTTTGCAAAAAAATGGCGGTTGTCCCCTTTTTTCGCGTCGCGCGGGGGGCGCTCGGATGTTCAGACGCCGAGCGCGGCCAGGACCGCCGACACGTCGAGCCCGGAGATCGCGACCTTCTTGTCCCGCGACGTCTCACCCGCAAGGAGACGCACCGACCGGCGAGGCACACCGAGCGCCTCGGCGAGATAGCGCAGCAGCGCATCGTTGGCGGCGCCATCGACGGGCGGCGCCGCCAGGCGAATCAGGACCGCGCCGCCGCGCCGTCCGTCGACTCGCGTGCGCGGCGATCGCGGGATCACGCGGACGTCGAGGACGGCCTCAGAGACTGGCCTTCCGCTCATCCAGCCTGACGTCGGTTGCTCGCGGCGCCGGCGGCGCCTCGATCTGCCGAGGGCGATGCAGGAGCAGGTTGTCGTCCGCGCGGGTCTGGTCCTGATCCCGGATGAACTCGAGCGCGCGGTAGAGCGCCTGGATCGCGCCTTCGAGCTGCCCCTCCGCGTCACGACGACGGAGCTTCAGCTCGTTGATGTCGCGCTCGATTTCTTCGAGGCGACCCTGGGCCTTTTGCAGCAGCAGGTCGGCGCGCCCCTGCGCTTCGCGAACGATGATCTTCGCCTCGGCCTGCGCGGCGTCTTTCACTTCGTCGGCCAGCCGCTGGGCGGTGAGAAGCGTGTTGCGCAGGTTCGTTTCCCGATCGCGATGCTCCTGCAGGAAGGACTCGAGACGGACGACTTCGGTGCGCAGCCGATCGTTTTCCCGCAGCGTGTGCTCATAGTCGTCCGACGCCTCCATGAGAAAGGACGCGACCTCCGCGCGGTCGTACCCGCGCATGGACGTGCGGAAGCGTTGCTGGCGTATGTCGAGCGGGCTGACGCGCATCTTGCGCTCGGCCGGCTGCGGAGCGGGGAGGTTCTCGACGGTCGGCGGCTGCTCTGGACGTTCGCTCATGCGTGCCTCTCTTGTGGGGGGTTACTTCGCGCGATCGCGCGTGCCAAAAATTGCGGTACCTACACGGACGTCGGTCGCCCCCTCCTGGATGGCGACCTCGAAGTCATGGCTCATGCCCATCGAAAGCCGCCGCAGCTGCGACCCCTCCGCGCTCTGGCCCGCAAGACGGTCGCGGAGCTCGCGCAGCCGCCGGAAATACGGCCGTGCGGCTTCCGGGTCGTCCGACCAGGGCGGCAGCAGCATCAGGCCCACGAGCCGCGCCGCGCGGCATCGCGACGCGCCGCGCACAATCGCGTCGACCTGCGCCTCGGGCGCCCCGAACTTGGTCGCTTCGCCCGCGAGATCGACCTGGACGAAGACGTCCGGTGTCGCGCCGCTCTCCCCGGCGGCGGCGTCGACCTTCTCGAGCAGGTCCAGCGAGTCGATCGAATGAATGGCGGCGAACGCCGTGGCGGCCCGTCTGGCTTTGTTCGATTGCAGGTGTCCGATGAGATGCCATCTCGCGTCGAGGCCGGGCGTCTGTTCCTGCTTCTGCAGCGCTTCCTGGACCTTGTTCTCGCCGAAGTCGCGCTGGCCGGCGTCGTACGCGGCGCGAACGGCCTCGGCTGGAAATGTCTTCGACACCGCAATCAACCGGATGTCCCCGGGGTCGCGCCCGCTGGCGCGGGCGGCCGCCGCGAGTCGTTCACGGACGGCCGCAAGGTTCGAGTGGACGTGCTCCACCCGCGCTACTTGATCGACGCGAGGATGTTCTTCGCCGTTTCGGCGTACTGCCCGGTCGGCGCCAGCTTCAAATACTCTTCGAAGTGCGTCTTGGCATCTGCCGTTTTGCCTGCGTTCACCAGCGCCATGCCGAGCCAGTAGTGCGCTTCGGCCAGGGTGGGATCGAGCTTGACGGCCTGTTCGAACTGCGTCTGCGCTTCGGGGATCTTGCCGGCGTTCCAGAGAATGACACCCTGGTTGAACACCGCTGACGCACTGCCGCCGCTCGCGCCAGGAGTCCCGGATGCCGCCGCGTTGCTCAGCTCCGCGGCTTTCTTGCTGGCTTCCATCGCCTGTTCGGGCTTCTTCTGCGCGTTATAGATCGTGGCCAGACCAGCGTAAGGATCGGCGAAATCGGGCTTCAACTCGAGGGCCTTCTTGTACGACTGCTCGGCCTCGTCGTACTTCTTCTCCCGCACCTGGATCGTGCCGATGTTGGAGTAGCACTCGGCGCAGTTCGGCGCCGACGCGAGCACTTCCTGAAACTTCGCGATCGCTTCGTTGTCTTTGCCCTGATTGACGAGATCGACGCCGTCCTTGAACGCCGCGTTCATCGCGTCGACTTTGGCCTTCTGTTTCGCGGCTTCTTCCTTGGAAATCGGAGCCCCGGCGCCCCCGGCGCTCGGCGCCAGCGTGAGGTCCAGCACACCCATCTCCAGGTGGATCTGGGTTTCTTTGGTCGTGGTGAGATCACCCTTGGTGGCGGTGATCTTGTAGCGGCCGGGCTGCAGCCCGACCTGCATGTACTCACCCTTCTTGTTGGTCTTCGTGTCGAGGGAGCGCCCCGACACCTCGATGTTCTGAATGCTGACCTTGGCGCCGTCGACGGGATTGCCCTGAGCGTCGACGACCTTGCCCCGAATGGAGCCGCTCTGCGCGGCGGCGGGAGCTGCGACGAATGCCACGGCCATGCCCAGAACCGCAGTCATGACAGCGCGGCGTAGCTGGACGCCCATCATCTCCTCCAGTTATCAGGTGAAAAAATGCCGAGAGCAGTTTACACCGAACGCGTTACGCGCGGCGGCTCAGGTTCGTAATGAGGTACTCGCGGATCTCGCCGCGCCCGGAGGCGCGCGCGTTGATCGCGCGCCTGGCACGGACGGTGGTCGCTCGAAGCCCAGCGCCTCGGGCCGACACGCTCCGCGCGTACAGCTGGCGGATTTCGGGGGCAAACGAATTGCTCAGGAGGACCTGCGCGCCGCGAGCGGCAACCTCGATAACGAAGCGTTGCAGGGCCGACTGGGCATCCGGACCGAATCCCGCGGCCGTATACGACGTGAACCTGGAAGTGACGCTCAGCGGCGCATATGGAGGATCGAGATAGATGAAGTCCCCATCGCGCGCTCCGTCGAGCGCGACATCGAACGGGCACGCGTGCAGCGACACACCTGGTCGACCCAGCAGCCCGCTCCACGCGTGCAGGTTCCCCTCGTCGCAAATGCGCGGACGGGTCTGGCGTCCCACCGGCACGTTATAGTCGCCCCGCGCATTGACCCTGAAGAGCCCGTTGAAACCTGTCCGGTTGAGGAAAATCAGCATTGCCGCGAGCGCAGGCGAATATGCCGAGACAGGGTCCGCAGCCGCGTGCACGCGCCGTCGCGCAGGATTGAACCTGCCGTCGCGGACGGCGTAGTACGCGCGGTCCGGGTCCTTCTTGTACTGCGCCGCGAGCCGGTCGAGCTCGGCGATCAGGCGGTCGACGTCGTCGCGAACGGCGCGATAGCAGCCGATGACGTCCGCGTTGATGTCGGAGAGGTGCACCTCGCGCCCGTCGAGCGCGCCGGCATTGTGCAGATCCAGGAAGACGGCGCCGCTCCCGAGAAACGGCTCCAGATACCGCGAGAAGGCCCTCGGGTAATAGTCACGGAGCCGTGGGAGGAGCTGCCGCTTTCCGCCAGCCCACTTCAGAATCGGCCTGACCTCAGGCATCTGCGAAAAACCGGTCGAGCGCGTTCACATCGTGTGTTATCGGCGCGGGCGGCAGAGACTGCAGGAACCGCCGTCCGTAGCCCATCGTCCGCAGCCGCGGATCGAGCACCGCGAGCACGCCGCGGTCCTGCCGGTGACGGATCAGGCGGCCGAGGCCTTGCAGGAGCGCCAGAATCGCCAGCGGAATCTGATAGTCGCCAAACGCGTTGCCGCCGGCCGCATTGATCGCATCGATCCGGGCGGCCGTGATCGGGTCCCCGGGCGACGCAAACGGCAGCTTGTCGATGATCACGCAGCTCAGGGCCTCGCCGACGACGTCGACGCCCTGCCAGAAGCTGGAGGTTGCGAACAGCACTGCGTGCGGGGTCGCCTTGAAGTCGCGGATTAGCGCGGATCGCGGAGCGGTACCCTGCACGAGCATCGGATATTCGAGCTGCATCGATGCAAGCTGGTGCACCTGCCGGAGGTTTGCGTAGCTCGTGAACAGCACGAACGCGCGGCCGCGCGTGCGCTTCAAAATCTCGACGACTTCCGCCGCGGCCGATTGCGTAAACGAGGGAGAGCGGGGATCCGGCATCCGCTTCGGCAGATACAGTATGGTCTGCGTCGAAAAATCGAATTCCGAGGGCAGCCGGATTTCCGAGGCGCGGCCGATTCCAAGGCGGCTGCGCACGTAATCGAACGAGCCGTCGACGCTCAACGTGGCGGATGTGAGGACCGTCGCGTGCATGCGATCGATCAGCAGCTCACGGATGATGTCCGACACGTCGATGGGCGAGGCACGCAGGTACACCCCTCGTCCGCGGGTTTCGAGGAAGTAGACGTACGCGTCATCGCCGGCGGCAATCAGGAACGCGAGATCCTTCCGCAGCTCCAGCGCGCGCCGCGCGAGCGCCAGCACGTCTTCCGGAATGTCCTTCGTCAGCGCGATGGTTGCCTCGAGACCCACGAGCGCGGTATCGAGGGCGGCCGCGTCTTCGTCGGCGGCCTGCAGGTCGCGCCGGCGCACGCGGACGCGATTGTCGGCGGCCGGGCCGGGACCGACTTCGAACCGCACCATCTGCAGCGTCGCGAAGAACGCCCTGGCCGCATGGCGGACGCGTTCGACATCCACACGGAGGGCATCCGCCTTCTCAGGATCCGGAATCTGCTTTGCGCCGAGCGCCCGGTCGGCGTCGCCGATGAAATCATCGACACGATACGTGCTCAACGCGATTCCGAAGTACTGCGTGGCGACGTCTTCGAGCTGGTGCGCCTCGTCCACGATCGCGTACCGGCACGCCGGGATCACCTCGCCGTTGGCGTTCTGCCGGACGGCGGCATCGGCGCAGAGCAGATGGTGGTTGACGATGACGACGTCGGATTCGGCCGCGCGCTGCCGCATCTTCGTGACGAAGCAGTCATCGAAGCGGGGGCAGTCCTTGCCGACACAGTTCTCCGCCGTGGCGGCGATGTCGGACCAGAACGGAAGGTCCTCCGGGAGGTCGTCCATCTCGGCACGGTCCCCGGTTGTCGTTGTCTTCGACCACTCGTCGATCGTGTCGAGCGCGAATTTCTCGTCGATCGTACGAAAGGCATGGCCTTCGCGCATCGTGTCGAAGCGATGCAGGCAGAGATAGTTGTTGCGCCCCTTCATGTACGTGGCGCTGAACTTCACGTCGAGCGTCTGCTGCAGGACGGGCAGGTCCTTGAAGAAGATCTGCTCCTGAAGATTCTTGGTCCCGGTCGAGACCAGCACGCGCTGCCGGCTGAGGATTGCGGGAATGAGATAGGCGAGCGTCTTCCCCGTGCCGGTACCGGCCTCGGCGAGCAGGACGCCGCCATCGCTGATCGTTTCGGCGACCGCCGCCGCCATCTGGCGCTGCGCGGGACGCGCTTCGAAGCCGTCCAGCGCCTGCGAGAGCGTACCGCCCGGGGCGAGGACGCGGTCGACGGCGTCCTGCAGCAGGCGTGTGGACGTCAGTCCTCCGGATACAGCGGGAACTTGCGGCACAGGGTTTCCACTTCCACCTTCACGCGCGCCAGCAGGGAGTCGTCGTCGCGCGACGCGAGCGCCCGCGTGATGAACTCAGCGATGACGTCCATCTCGGCCTCGCGCATCCCCCGGCTCGTCACGGCAGGTGTGCCGACGCGGATGCCGCTCGCCACCATCGGAGGGTTCTTGTCGAACGGGATGGCGTTCTTGTTGACCGTGATGCCTGCTTTGCCGAGCGCAGCTTCCGCCGCTTTCCCGGTGATGCCGCGTGAGAACACGTCGACCAGCATCAGGTGATTGTCGGTGCCGCCGCTGACGAGGCGGAAGCCGGCGGTCGACAGCGCGGACGCGAGCCGTTTCGCGTTGGCGACGATCTGCTTCTGATAGTCGATAAACGACGGCTCCATCGCCTCCTTGAGGCAGACGGCCTTTGCCGCGATGACGTGCATCAGCGGGCCGCCCTGGATGCCGGGAAACGCCGTGCGGTCGAGATCTTTGGCGTACTTTGCCCTCGACAGCACCATGCCGCCGCGCGGTCCGCGGAGCGTCTTGTGCGTCGTCGTCGTGACGAAGTCCGAATAGGGGACCGGGCTCGGGTGCACGTTGGCCGCCACGAGTCCCGCAATGTGAGCCATGTCGGTGACGACCGGGGCGCCGATGTCGCGGCCCACCTTCCCGATGCGCTCGAAATCGATGATGCGCGGGTAGGCGCTCGCGCCGACCATGATCATCTTCGGCTTGTGCTCGTGCGCGAGCCGCTCGAGTTCCTCGTAGTCGATCCGCTGATCGTCTTCACGCACGCCGTAAGGCACGATCGTGTACAGCTTGCCCGAGAAATTCAGCGGGTGGCCGTGCGTGAGATGCCCGCCGTGCGCGAGGTTCATTCCGAGCACCGTATCGCCCGGCTTCAACAGCGTGAAGTACACAGCCATGTTGGCCTGCGCGCCCGAGTGCGGCTGCACGTTCGCGTGCTCGGATCCGAACAATTCGTTCGCGCGCGCGATGGCGAGCGATTCTGCGACGTCGACGAATTCGCAGCCGCCGTAATACCGTTTGCCCGGATACCCTTCGGCGTACTTGTTCGTCATCACCGAGCCCATCGCCTCGAGCACGGCGCGGCTGACGAAGTTCTCGGACGCGATCAACTCGAGTCCCGTGTTCTGCCGATGGCGTTCGCCGGCGATCGCTTGTGCGATCTCCGGGTCGGTATCGGCGAGCGTTCTCCAGCGCGGGTTTGTCATTGGTCCTGCTCGATGGCTGTGATCTGGTCGATCCGCCGCTGGTGGCGTCCGCCGTCGAACGGCGTCGCCAGCCAGAGCGCGAGAATCTCGTCGGCGAGGCCGCCGGCGACAATCCGGCCGCCGATCGCCATCACGTTCGCGTCGTTGTGCGCGCGCGACATCCGCGCGGTATACAAATCGTTGCACAGCGCGGCGCGAACACCGTTGACCTTGTTCGCCGCGATCTGCTCGCCTTGTCCGCTGCCCCCGATGACGATGCCGCGGTCGGCGCGGCCGGTCGCGACGAGGCGGGCCACTTCCGCGCAGATCGGCGGGTAATCGACCGGCGTCGTGCCGTGGGTGCCGCGGTCGTCGACGTCGTGCCCGAGCCCCTTCAGCGTGTCGATCAGGTGCTGCTTCAGGTCGAAGCCTGCATGATCCCCGCCGATCGCGATCCGCATAGATGTGGAATTATAAGCTGCCGCATATGCCAGCCGTCACGATCAGCCGGAAAGGCGAGCAGCGCGTGCAGGCGGGGCATCCATGGGTGTACCGCAGCGACGTCGTCGGCGCGGAGGCCGTCTCCGCAGGCGATATCGTGCGCGTCGACGGTCCGCGCGGCCGTCCCCTCGGGTACGCGTTCTTCAGCGATCGATCGCAGATCGTGATCCGCATGATCGCGGGACCCCACGAAGAACCGTCTCCCGATTTCTGGCGCTCGCGCATTGTCGCCGCAGCGCAGTATCGGGAATCGCTGCACCTCGACGCAACGGCCTGCCGAATCGTGCACGGGGAGGCGGATCGCCTGCCGTCGCTGATCGTGGACCGCTACGGGGACTATCTCGTCGTCCAGGCGTTGTCGCAGGCGGTCGACCGCGCGCTGCCGGAGATCACCCGTGCGCTCGTCGACGTGCTGCACCCGGCGGGCATTCTCGCCCGGAACGATCCACGCGTGCGGCTGCTCGAGGGGCTCGAGCAGCGTGTCGAAGTGCTGCACGGCAGCGTCCCCGAGTCGATCGCGGTGCGCGAAGGCGCCGTCGAGTACGACGTCGATCCGTGGCACGGCCAGAAGACGGGACTTTTTCTCGACCAGCGGGAGAACCGGGAAGCGGCGCTGCGCTACGCGCGTGGACGCGCGCTCGACGCGTTCAGCTACAACGGCGGATTCGCGATGGCGATCGCGCCGCGTTGTGAGCACGTGCTCGCCGTCGACATCTCGGCGGACGCGGTCACGCGCATTCGCGCGAACGCGGCACGAAACGGGCTGCACCAGATCGAACCGCGCGAGATGAACGTCTTCGACGAGCTGCGCGAACTGGAGCGCGCCGGAGAGCGATTCGACACGATCGTCCTCGACCCCCCTGCGTTCGCGAAAAACAAAGGGGCGGTGCCGAAGGCGCTCTCCGGCTACAAGGAGATTAACCTCCGCGCGCTGAAGTTGCTGAACAGTGGTGGGTTCCTCGTGACGTGCAGCTGCTCGTACAACGTCATCGAAGCGATGTTCGTCGACGTCGTCTCCGAAGCCGCCGCCGACGCGGGCGCCACGATCACCGTCGTCGAAAAGCGCATGCAGGGTCGCGATCATCCAGTCCTGCTGAATGTGCCGGAGACCTACTATCTGAAGTGCCTGGTTCTGCGGAAGCTGGCGTGATGCGGATCGCCGGCCCCTGTGTTCTCGTGGTTTCGGCGCTGCTCATCGGGACGGGACGGCCAGTTCGCACCGATCCGTTCACCGGCATGCCGTTCGCCCGTATCGACGCCGGGTCGCTTCTGATGGGCACGCCGCCATCGGAGCCGCAGCGTGAAGCGCAGGAAGTGCAGCATCGCGTCACGATCGCGCGCCCGTTCTATCTCGGCATCCACGAAGTGACCCAGGGCGAGTGGACGAAGGTGATGGGGAGCAACCCGTCGCACTTCCAAACGTGCGGTGCCGCGTGTCCCGTTGAAAACGTCTCCTATCTCGACGTGCTCGCGTTCATCCGTGCCCTCGACGCTCGAACCAGCTGGAAGGGATTCCGGCTGCCGACGGAGGCCGAGTGGGAATATGCCTGCCGCGCCGGGGGGACGAAGGCGTTCGGAGCGTCTGACGCGCTCACGACGGCCGACGCTAACTTCGACGGCGACTATCCCTACGCCGGTGCTCCCAAAGGCCTGAACCCCGCACTGCCGCTCCCGGTCGGCAGTTTTCGTCCAAACGCGTGGGGTCTCTTCGACATGTCCGGGAACGTGTGGGAGTGGACGTCGGACGACTACGCTCCATATCCCGGTGCCACCGCCCCGGACAGCCCGGCGTTCATTTCGGGACGGAAGATCATCCGCGGTGGAAGCTGGCTGTTCGGCGCCGATAGCGCGCGGTGCGGCCTGAAGGCTTGGACGAGGTTCCTCCCCGAATGAAACTGCTATAGTGGCGGTTTCAGGGTCCTGAATCATGCCCACCCGCGCTGCTTACACTCCGCTCACCGCGAACGACTTCAGCTCAGCATTCCCCGCATCGCAAAAGGTATACGTCGATGGCCCGTCAGGCGTGCGCGTGCCGATGCGCGAAATCGCGCTCACCAACGGCGAGACGCTGCGCGTGTACGATTCCAGCGGTCCGCACGGCGTCGATCCGCAACGCGGGCTCCCGAAGCTGCGCGAACCGTGGATCGCGCCGCGGCGCGGGCGCCAGAACGTGACGCAACTGCACCACGCGCGCAAGGGCGAGATCACGCCAGAGATGGAGTTCATCGCCATCCGCGAAGGCTTCGATCCCGAGTTCGTGCGCAGCGAAGTGGCCCGGGGCCGCGCGATCATCCCTGCGAACATCAATCACCCCGAACTCGAGCCG
>Ga0310810_10008232_pt1 | contig 11980 bp, 13 predicted proteins | sample NCmetagenome_FD_207641 | JGI IMG/M metagenome (GOLD analysis project Ga0310810, IMG submission 207641) | Soil microbial communities from experimental microcosm in Duke University, North Carolina, United States - NC | ecosystem: Engineered > Artificial ecosystem > Soil microcosm > Unclassified ...
CAATCTCTCCGAGCCTCGGGCTCGAGTCGGGCAACGGATATCTTCAGGGCTGCTTCCAGAGCGCGTTCGACATGTCGATCTCGAAGCAGGTCAAACTGCCCGGCAACAAGAGCGTGTCGTTCCGTGCCGACATTTTCAACTTGCTGAACCAGGCGATCGTGACGGGCCGCAACACGTCGATGCAGCTGGCGAGCCCGACCGACCCGGTGACGATCGTCAATCTGCCGTTCGATGCGGCGGGCAATCCGATTGCGGCGCGCACCAAACCGAATGGCGCGGGCTTTGGCGTGGCGAATACGTATCAGGCGCCGCGCACCGTGCAATTGCAATTGCGCTTCGCCTTCTAGTCGATCTTTCCAATCAGTCGCCCGAGCAGCTTGACGCCATACACAGCGGCTCGGGCGCGAATGTCTTCCGCGTTGATCGCCGAAGCCGGCGGCAGTCCCAGCGACGCCATATCGTCGACGGCGCGATCGTCGCCGTCGAAGGGATGCAGCGCGATCCAGTACAGAATCTTGATCAGGTCCGAACGCGGTATCTGCTCCTCGAGGCGAGCGTAGACGACCGCAGGAAGGTACCGCTCCACCTCCATTTGCAGCAGATCGGGGACGGCGGCGACATACAGAAGGTTGCGGGCCCGCTGCACCGGATCGGTCACGGAGCCGGGCGCCCACGTGGGAAGCGCTGCCGCGACACTGTGGACGAATTCCGCCGTATCCGGATCGGGTTGCTGTGCCGCTGACGCAATCGGCGTGATGATTCCGCCATCCGGCGGCAGCCCATCGAATGCGAGATCCCTGTCGATGTCTGCCTGCGACACAGCCTGCCACGAGGTTGGATGCGTTCCGGTGAACGTCGACGCTGCGTCGGCATTGGCTCGCGACGACGCAGCCGCCGCCTTGGCGTTTGCCGTCGGACGCGCGCCCGCCGCCACCTCAGCGTTCGTCGCCCGCAATGTCTGAATCGAACCGGCGGCAGACTCGATGACGATGTCGGTCTGTCGCGTCGGCGATGCAAGAGCGGCATCGGAAGCGGCCCTTGCGGTCGGGACCGCGCCGCGGAATTCGGCCGCGATGCCGACACCGGCCCACGCGGCGAGGGCGACAATAACCCAGCCGCGGCCAGCGCGCGACGCCCATCGTTCGTGTTCGTCCCAGCGGAACATCATCGCGCCGGCGATGCAGCCCGCGGCGCCGACGACGAGCAGGGCGCCGACGCTGAAGAGCGCCGAGGTAATGCCGTTGCCAGTCACGCACGCCTGCAGCGCTTCGACGGCGTAGCGTCCCGGAAAGAATGCGGATGCGTGCTGTGCCCAGTCGGGAAGGCTCGCGAGCGGCACCGCGATCCCGCCGATGATCAGCATCGGCAGGAAGATCGTCTGTCCAAGTGCTTGAACGGCTGGAACCGTATCCGCCATCATCGCGATCACGAGACCGCATCCCAGGAACGCAAAGGAGACGAGGGTGAACGCGATCCAGAGGTCGACGGGATGTTGCGGGCTCGGCATCCCAATCAGCATCGCCAGCGCGAGCTGCAGGAGGCCGGCCGTCACGACGAGCACGTACCTCGCGGCAACCGTGCTGGCGACAAGAGCACCGACAGGCACCGGCAGCAGACGATAACGGCGCCACACCCCTTTTTCGCGCTCGCTTACCAGCGTTGTCGGCAGTCCAAAGCACGCGCCCCCGAGGACGGTGACGGTCAGCAGTTCACCGATGTGCCGAATCAGCGGAACGCGATCGAACCGGTACAAACCCCAATAGGCGGCGAGGAAGATGGTCGGGAACAGGTACCCGTAACTCATCGCCAGCGGGTTGCGGAAGTACAACCGTATGCTGACGACGCACTGGCGCATGGCGGCGCGAATCACCGATCGTGCTCCGCTCCCGTCAGCCGAAGAAACACATCTTCGAGCGTTGCCCTCTGCACGTGCAGCTCGAGCAGCTCAGTCCCGGACTGTTCGAGGCGCGACGTCAGCTCGCGCACCGTTCCGCGCGGATCCGAGGTGCGGAATGCGATCGTGTTCCCCTCCGACGTCAGGTCCAGAATGCCTGGAATATCTGCCAGACGTGCGGCATCCAGAGGCGGCTTCGTCGCGAGCGAGATCGACTGCATCGATCCCGATTCCGCGGTCAGCGCGCGCGGGTCGCCCGTCGCGATAATCACGCCGCCATCCATGATCGCCACACGCTCGCAGAGGCGTTCCGCCTCGTCAACGTCGTGGGTCGTCAGCAGCACCGTGTGGCCCTCTTTCTTGAAACGCGCGATTTCTTCGCGCAATTCGCGGCGGGATTGCGCGTCGAGTCCGGCGGTCGGCTCGTCCAGGAGGAGTACCTCGGGCCGGTTCACAAAGGCGATCGCGAGCGCGAGGCGCTGGCGCTGTCCGCCCGACAGCGTTTCGAACGTGGCATCCGCTTTGTCGACGAGGGAGAAACGGTCGAGGAGCTGTTCGGGATCCGCGGCGGTGCGATAAAACCCCGCAAACAGCTGCAACGCCTCACGCGGTGTGATCGCGTCCTGGAGTGCGGTGGACTGCAGCATCACGCCGAGGCGCTGCTGCACGTCGCGGGTCTGCCGTCTGGCATCGAGGCCCGCGACCGTAATCTCGCCACCATCCGGCACACGCAGTCCGACGATGCATTCGAGCAGCGTGGTCTTGCCGGCGCCGTTTGGTCCGAGGAGACCGAAGATTTCACCTTCGCGGACCTCGAGCGAGGCGCCGCGGACTGCCTCTACGTCACCGTACGATTTTTTCAGGCCGCGAACGCTGATGACGTTCGTCGTGACGACCTCATCGCGGCCAGTACTTGTCGGTCAGGAACTGCCGCTTCGGCGGCGCCTGCGCCGGATCCTCGGCAGGCTTCGCAATCCGCTTGAACGTGTAGGTATACGTGTACGGCTCGACATAAATCGTCGAGTCCTCCCACGTAAACGTGAGCAGCAGTGTGTTGGCATCCATCAGCCGCACACGCTCCGTCAGATGTGTTGTTTCCTTGGCGCGGCCGCCGCCGGTTACGCGCATGACGCGCCAGCGGGTGTCGCACATCTTCGCCGGAAACCCGACGGTGTCGACGAGCAGGGTGTCACCCTGCCAGCGTCCGGTGGAATGCCCGTTGCCCGTAGCTTTGTACGCCGGGCTCCTGGTGTCCGGGTGCGGTCGACCATCCATGTACACGGTCTGCGGACCCAGTTTGATCTCCGTTGCTGTGACCGCGATCTCCTGTGCGCCGGAGCTGGCAAAAGACATGGCCAGGTTGCCATTGGCGCAGTCATCCGCCTGTGGCCCGCGGCCGCGGCCTGCGGTGTTGACGACGTTACCGGCCGCAACCCGCGCGGCGTCTTCCGCATTCAATTTGACGATCCCGGGACGCACCTTCGCCTTTACGCCCGGGCCGTTGTCCCACCATTCCTGCCAGCTGCCTGTTGCTGCGGTGTCCTGTACGAGCCAGAAGCCCGCAATGGTCGGTGCCGGTGTCTGCGCACGCAGTGTCGCTGCCAGGATCACTGCCAATCCAGCGGCCAGTACGATTCTCATCGCCTTCATGATGCGTCTCCTGTCGCGCGGACGTCAGCTCTTTCCTTTGGGCCGGGCGATATCACGGTACAGTCGCTTGCCGTCTGGAAACGTGGCGTAGAACAGCGATGCGCCCTTGTTCCCGTCTTTCAGCGGATTGGCCGCGATCGTGACCCGATCGCCGGCTTTCAGCGTCGCGCTCGACCAGCCCTGCAGACGCATGATGCTGGTGCTCGCGCACTCGATGTCCCATTCGCCTACGGTCTGCGGATCGACACCGGGAGCGGAATCGACCTTCAGGATGATGTGGCCGTGCGGATTGATCCAGTAGTACTCGGCGACGGTCCCCTTGAGTGTGATCAGTTTGTCCTGATTGAACATCGCGAAGGAGTGGTGCGCGCTCACGGTTCCGGCCATCACCAGAATAACGACAGCCGCGGCGAAGGGCCGCCAGATGCTGAACGACATGTCAACGCCTCCCCTGAAAGCCGAACGGAAGTGGTCTACCAGTTTGGAAGCCCGAACTCAGACGATGTGGGACCGAGGGTGCGCATTATAAGTCCGCTTCTGTCGAATGCGATCGGCCGATCGCGCCTACGGTGGTGCGAAGACAGCGTCTCCACAAAGACCCCGTTCAAATTGGACAAACCGGTTGGTGTCAGGCGTTGCGACGACGGCGCGGTTCCCCCGCGCGGGCAGCCGCCGGGCGGACGATATCCTGCGCTTCCTCGGCATGGTGCATGGCTGCCTGGCGCAGATGATCGTCCATCAGCGTTCGCGCCTGGCTGGCATCGCGTTCGCGGATCGCAAGATAGATGCGGCGATGCATGTTCGCGGCGTCGCGCAGGTTGCGGTCGGTTGCCCGCGCCGCGGTCGGCCGGCGATGCTCGAAGAACAGCGTCGAGACCATTTCGATCAACGACGCCACGATCGGATTCCTGGACGCAACGGCAACCGCACGATGGAACTGCATGTCGTGGACGAGAAAGAGCTGCGGGTCGTCCATGCTGGCGAAGAGACTGGCCACTTCCTCCGCAATAGCGGCGAGGTCCTCGCCGGTCGCGCGCTCAGCGGCCATCCCCGCGGCGCTCGCCTCAAGGACGCGGCGCGCTTCGAACATTTCATCTCTCGTAAAGCCATGCAGCGCCGCGAGAAAACTGAGGGGCTGGCTGTCGAGCTTTGGCGGACCGCCGGGAATGTAGGTTCCTGAACCGTGCCGCGCTTGCACGACCCCCATCGCCGCCAACGCACGCAGGGCAGCGCGAACCGTGGGCCGGCTGACGCCGAGCTGCGTGACGAGGTGACGCTCGGGTGGAAGGCGGTCGCCGGCACGCAAATGGCCGCGCCCGATCAGGTCGCGGACATGCGAGATGACCTGATCGGTGCTGGGACTTGCCGGCCGTGTTGCCATGTGCGCCAGATCATACTGCCTGGGGGATTGGACAAGCCACCTTCAAATGGCCACAGCTTCTGGTGGTCCAATCGAGGCGAGGCTGGGATAAGATCCGCGCGGCGTTCGGAGGTGAAAGACGTGCATTCACGACGAGACTTTGCAAAGGCGACGCTGTCGCTCGTGGCGCTGCCGCTGTTGACCGCTTCGAGGCTGTTTGCCATCGAGTTGACGGTCCGCGGCGTCAAGCTTGGTATCACCACCGCCTCCCTCAACCCGCTTCCCCAGGTGCCCGGCAAGGATCCGCTCGACGTCCTGATTCAGCAACTGGTGAAGCTTGGTGTCGGCAACGTGGAGCTGTCGGGCGGCTTCTTCGGTCCGCCCGTGCGCGGCGCCGCCGTCGGCGGTCAGGTGCCGAAGGCGCCCAATCCCGAGTATGAGAAGTCGCGAGAGGAGCTGCGTCAGTGGCGCCTGTCAGCCGCTTCGCTCGACCGGTTCCGCGAGGTGCGGAAGAAGTTCGATGACGCGAAGATCAATCTGTATTCGATGTCGAACACGATGGCGGACGACGTCACCGACGCCGAACTGGACGCGATGTTCCGGCAGATGCAGGCGCTGCGCGTCAACGTCTTCCAGACCAATCAGACCCGTGTGTCGATGGGGCCACGGCTGGTGCCGTTCGTCGAGAAATACAAGATTCGCCCTTCGTTCCACACGCACGCGGAAGTCGACGACCCGAACGAGATTGCCTCGGTTGAAAGCCTGCAGAAGTTGTTGAGCCTGTCGAAAGAGTTCCGCGTCTGCCTCGACATCGGCCATTTTGTCGCGGGCAACAACGATCCCGTGGCGTATCTGCGCGAGCACCACGATCGCATCACGCACATCCACGTCAAGGATCGCAAGCGCAACAAAGGTCCCAATGTCGAGTGGGGCACCGGCGACACGCCGATCAAGGAATGCCTCACGATGATCCGCGACAACAAATGGCCGATCTATGCCTTCATCGAACGCGAGTTCATGGGGACACGCGGGCCGGTGGAGGAAACGCGTCGCGATCTCGATTACATGAAGCAGGCGCTGATGGCCTAGTCCGGCGGCCGCCCGACGCGATACAGGACTTCGCCGGCACGAGGGACGAGCAGGGTGTCGTGTCCCAATTCGGTCGGCCATTCGTCGGGACTGATGGTTCGGTGATCGAGAAAGCCAAGATTGATGTGGTCGCAGCGTTCGCTCGGGATGCTCGTGGCGAGCGTGACCTCGACGCGCGGCGTTTCGACGGCGCTCGCCGCATCGAAGGTGCCGGCGCCCTTCAAGTGCGTCGAGTGTGCCAGGATGCCGCCGGGAAAATGCGCAAACCGCGCCCACTGTTCGACGAAGTAATCCCGGCAGTGATACCCGATCTCGTCGAGCAGCGAGCCATGGACACGGCTCACTTCGTTCACGTGCGGCGCATAGATGATCACCTCGCCGCCGTCGGCCATCGCGGGCTCCATCTTGTACATGCCCTTGGCCGCCGTCCACATATCGGCGTACATCGACGGCATGACGGAGACGACGCGTTCGAACGGCGAGTCGACCCAGACGATATGCCGCCGCGACGACAAACGCGCGGCTTCCCTCCAGGCGTCGTGAACGTCGCCGCAGAACAGCCCGGCCACGCCGTCGTGCGTCGTGACGAGCGCCACGAGCGACACGGGCACGTCGAGAAACGCGGCCGCGCGATCGATCACGGCACGGACGGGGGTGTCGATGGTGCCGATGATCTCGTAGCTGGTGATCAGCGCGCCCAGCCAGTGGGTGAAGTGAATGATGCCGGGGGCGGCGATGCCTGGAAACAGGTACTTGGCGCCGCCGGAAAACCCCGCGACTTCATGGGGGAACACCGGGCCGCAAATCAACAGATGGTCGTACTCGGTGACCAGTCTGTTCAACTCGACCGGCACGTCCTGCGACAGCCTGCCGTTGGTGATGGCAGCGATCTCCGATGCAGGAATCGTCCCCAGGGTCGCGAAGGCAGACGGGTCGTCCCAGCGATGGTTGAAGATGCGCGAATGGAGGCGGTCGGCAACGCCGTTCACCACTGGGCGCCCAATGTGGGCGCTCAATTGCGCGTCGGTCATCGGTGCATGCGTGCCGAGGGCAACGAGATAATCCAGAGCGGCCACGCGCGGGCCGATCTCGCGCTCGAGGATGTCGAACATCATCGGCATCGGCATGGTGCGCGTGCCGTCAGGGATCAGCACGAGCACGCGCCGGCCGTCGACAGCCATCGCGCCGAGACCCTCGCGTGCGGCCGCTTCGATCTCGTGCGCCGCCAGGAACCCTTCCGCTGCACCTTTGCCGGTGACCACGCGTGCGTATGGTAGCACCCGCATCGAACCAGCCGATTCGTCTTGGCGCCATCACCGACGAGTTCTCCCCGGACATCGAGGTGGCGCTCGATGCGATGTCGGCGGTGGGCATGACGGGCGTGGAACTCCGCACGATCAGCGGCAGAAACATCGTCGACTTTCCGGACAGCGACATCGAGGCGATTGTCGCGTCGGTACAGCGGCGGCGGATGGAAATCGTCTCTATCGCATCGCCGCTGCTGAAATGCGTCCTGCCGGACGGCCCGCCTGTCGACGATCGATTCCGACAGGACGTTTTCGGATCGCCCTTCACGTTCGAAGATCAGCCGCGCCTGACGCGCCGTGCGTTCGCCATCGCGAGGCTGACGGGCGCTCGCATCATTCGTGTGTTTTCGTACTGGCGGACGGTCGATCCTCCGCGCTGCGAAGACCGCATTGCTGCCGCGTTGCACGCGCTGGCCGAGGAGGGGGCCACGCACGACGTGACGATTGGGCTGGAGAACGAATACGCGTGTAACGTCGGCACCGCCGCTGAAAGCGCGCGGCTGCTACAGCGGCTCGCGCACGGTCATCTGCAGCTGATCTGGGATCCCGCGAACGCATTCATCCTCGGGGACACACCGTACCCCGATGGTTATCGTCTCCTTCCGCACGAGCGGATTGTTCACGTGCACGTCAAAGACTGCGTGATGCGCGACGGGCACGCTGTCTGGGGGCCGATTGGCGAGATGGGGATCGATTGGGCTGGCCACATTGGCGAGCTGGCACGCGCCGGGTACGCAGGGTGGCTCAGTCTTGAAACGCACTGGAAAGGGGCGTCCGGCGACAAGCTGGAAGCCAGTGTGATTTGCGCGCAGCGGCTGCGCGCGCTCGTGGCCGCCGTCGCGGCGTGAAAGTGGGCGCCCTCTTGGATTCTTCGCTTGCTCTCGGTTCTGTTTTTCGTTAGCCTCTGCAACCGGTCTCGCCTGCAACCGGTTACATGAACGTGGAGCAGAGAACGATGTCGTTCAAGACAGTAATCGTGATTCTCGGCGTCGCGCTCGCGGGAACGGGCAGCGACGCGGTGGCCCAGCAGCGCCAGACGTCGGCGCCGTTGCCGGATCTCTCAGGCGTCTGGAATCGGCTCGACACCGGAGGTGGTGGGACGTACCACGGCATCGATTTGATGTTCCCGAATGCGCAGCTGCTGCCGGAGGCCGAGGCGAAGCTGCCGCCGGATCTCGATCAGGGACTTGATCCGAACGCGCCGGCGCCGGCGTTGGTCAGGCTGCCAAACGGCGCCTACTTGACCCCCCAGGCAGCGGCGGCGGGCGGTCCGTCTCCGACCGCCGGACGTTGCAACATTGGCGGCGCCTTCGGCGGGGTCGATATCAATTCCGCCGGCATGGCGATCATTCAGTCCGCCGATGAAGTCGTCATCGCGCGTGACGGCGCCGCGGGTGGACGCCGTATCTATATCGGCAAGCGGATGCCCGACGTCTCCGCGATTACGCCATCGGGAACCGGCTATTCCGTCGGCCGCTGGGAAAACGGTGCGCTCCTCGTGACGACGACGGGCTTCACCCCGGGACTCGTGAGCTTCGGACGCGGATGGAGGGAGCGCGCAACCGTTCTCAACGAAGTGTTCAAGCTCACCCCGGACGGCAAGCGTTTGACGATCACCTACACGTGGATCGACCCCACGATTTATGTGAAACCACACACCTACGACATCACCTTCGAGCGATGGGACACGGGTTACGTATTCGAGAACTGGTGTGATGCGAGCATCGACCATCCGGAAAACTACACGTCCATCGTTCTGACCGCGCCGAGCACGGACACGAAAAACAAACCCGACGCTAAGAAATAGGAAAACGTGTGATGTGCCAACAATTGCGGCGAACGATCAGAACGGCTGGTGTCGTAGCCTGCGCTGTGGCCCTGTCGGTCGGCGCGCCGTCCGCGCAGGGACGCGGCGGACGCGGCAACGCACCGGCTGCGCCTGTCGATGCCAAAGATTTTTCCGGCTACTGGGAACTGCCGCCGGACGGACACGACGGACGCAACATTCCCGCCGCGACCCTTGCACCAACGGTGACCAGGCAGAAGCTCGCTGCCGTTGACGCTCACGACGCGAAGGGTTACCGCTGGTGCTACAACCTCGGCGTCCCTAATGTGATGCTCCTGACGAGGCCCTTTGACATCCGCATCAGCGCGGGATTCATGGCCATCATCCCGGAGTACACAGCGGCGCAGAACCGCTGGATTTACCTCAACCGCGACAAGCACATTCCGGCGGAAGAGTACGAAGCCGGCGTCAACGGCGATTCGATTGGCCACTGGGAAGGCAACACGCTCGTGGCCGAAACGACGCTGTTCCACCCCGAGAACGGCATACTCGGGATCCCTGGCGGCGGATTCCGCACGCCCGAATCGAAGCTGGTCGAACGATTCCGCCTGTTGAACAACGGTCAGGTGCTTCAGGTCATCTCCACGTGGACGGACGCGAAAGTGTTTCGCACACCGCATACCTACGAACTGCGCTACACCCGCTTACCGCGTGGCTACGAGTCGCGACCGAGCGCGGTATGCGATCCGTATAACGACGAGCGCGCGCAGTTGTTCGCGGGACCACCGAAGAGCACGCCGTAATCGACGGCGAGAGGACGAAGATGCGCCATTCCTTTCTTATCGCGATCGTCATCGCCTGCGTCGCCATTGCGGACGATCACCTTCGCGCGCAGCAGCCGAGCGTGCCTGACATCGAAGGCACATGGGTCCGCCTCGACACGGTCGGAGCGGGAAGCTTCGGCGCCGTCAACGCGCTCACGGGCAATGCCGTGCTGACTCCCGAGGCCGCGGCCGCGGCCGCAGCGGGGCGCCAGGGCGGCGGCGGGTTGAGGCTCGGGTTGGTCGCCGACGACGATAAGCCGCACGCCGCCGGCCAACCGTACGTCGTGACCGACGGGAACTGCATGCTGCCCGGCGGCCTCGAGCCCAATTCATCGGCGTTTCACATCATCCAATCGAAGGACGAAGTCTTGATCGTGCGGGAAAATCCGGGGCTCCATCGGACCATTTACATGGACGGGCGCACGCATCCGGATTTGTCACGGTGGCGGCCGACAGCCGTTGGTCACTCCGTCGGCCACTATGAGGATGGTGCCCTCGTCATCGATACAGTTGGATTGACGCCGGGCGGTGTTGCTGGCGGCGGCCGCCGCACGGCGGAGACACGCCTGACGGAGCGCTACGTGCCTTCACCGGATGGCAAGCGGCTCACCATGACCTACACGTGGAGCGACCCGAAGATTTACCAGAAGGCCCATACATATCAGATCACCGCGGAGCGCCAGCCCGCCGGCAGCTGGCCCTTCGAAGACTGGTGCGATTCGGGCGATCCCACTCAGCGGACATCCGTGATTCCGCCCAAGCAGCTTCCATAAGCCGTGATCATGAAACGAGAAATCACGCGTTCCATCGCCATCGCCGCCGCGGCGGTGCTGGTGGCATCCTCCGCAACCGCCCAACGTGGCCGCGGAGCTGCGCCAGCCGCGGCGTTCGATGCGCACGACATCAGCGGCTACTGGGAACTCTCCTTCGACAGCCGCCATGTGCCGCCCGCGACGCTCGCCGCGACGGTCACGCCTGCGATGCGGGCGGCAAAACGGAAGCAGGACGAGTACGCGACCCGCTGGTGCAACTGGATCGGGATGCCGGCGGCCATGGATGCAACCAGGCCCATCGACATCCGGCAGGGACGACGCGAGATCGTCATGAACTTCGAGACGATCGCGACGCCTCGCCACATCTATCTCGATCGATCGAAACACATCGACAAGGATGTCTACGACGCGACGACGATGGGAGATTCGATCGCCCGCTGGGAGGGCGACACGCTGGTCGTCGACACCGTTGGTTTTGACGGCGCCAAGGGCCTTTCGGCGATTCCGGGCGGCGGCTTCCGGACCTCGGATTCGCATCTGGTCGAGCGCTACCGTTTGATGAACGGTGGGGGAGTCCTCTCTGTGACGTTCACCTGGTCCGATGCGAAGGTGTATCGGACGCCCCACACCTATGAGTACCGCTACTATCGCGCGCCTGCGTCATACGAAGCGCAACCGCCCATCTGGTGCGATCCGTTCGATGAGGGACGTGCGGCGTTTCTAACCGGCTCGACGTTGAATGGCGCCGGCGCCCGCCCGCGTTCGTCGGAACGGTAGACGAGGGATCGCGCGTTATGTTCATCCACTCCGTGTATTTCTGGCTGAAGCCGGATCTGTCCGCCGACGAGCATAAGAAGTACATCGACGGCTTGCACTCGTTGCTCACCATTGAAAGCGTTCAGGCCGGCTATATCGGGATTCCAGCCGACACGAGGCGTCCTGTCGTTGATCACACCTATTCCCACGCGCTCGTGGTGATGTTTCGGGACGCGAGTGGCCACGAGCGCTATCAGCTCGATCCGGTCCACGACCGGTTCAGGACCGAATGCCGGGACTGTTGGAACAAGGTGGTCATTTACGACTGCGTGACCGACGGTCAAGATCGATGAACACAACTCGTCGTCGTTTTGTCGGTACCCTTGCCGTCGCCGGAGCTGGCGCGCTGCTGGCGCAGCGCGCTTCTGGACAGCAGCCGGCGGCACGCCCGCGCCGTGTCGACTTCCATCACCACTTTCAGCTCGCCGAGATCATGGCGATCGACGCGCGCGCCGGAGCGTCACCTCCGACCGTGCCGTGG
>Ga0310810_10008233_pt1 | contig 11979 bp, 10 predicted proteins | sample NCmetagenome_FD_207641 | JGI IMG/M metagenome (GOLD analysis project Ga0310810, IMG submission 207641) | Soil microbial communities from experimental microcosm in Duke University, North Carolina, United States - NC | ecosystem: Engineered > Artificial ecosystem > Soil microcosm > Unclassified ...
CAGGATGAAGATAGAAACAAGGACTTTGAGTTTCCACCGAGGTCCAAAATGCCTCACGAGCGCAGGATCAGCCGTCCTGGGTTCTTCAGCGGCACCCGTCTCGGCAACGACATTGATGGGGCCAACGAACCGGTAACCTTTGCCCACAACGGTCTGCAAAAAACGCGACTGATTGGGATCATCGCCCAGACTTATGCGAATTTTCCGAATTGCGGTGTTGATGCCTTGTTCTGTATCGAGAAAAACCTCTTTCCCCCACAGTCGCGCAATAATCTCTTCCCGCCCCACTAACTGGTCTCGTCGTTCAACCAGTAGGATGAGCAGTTCCATAGGAATTTTCTCCAGCTTGATCACACTCCTCCCCCGGCGCAACTCGTAGCGGCTCAGATCGAGTTCGAGAGGTTCATCCTGGACTGGAGCTTCGGACAAAGCGCATCCCTCCAAAGCAATTCGCGGCATTCTAACTCAGGATGTCCTCCATCGCGACAAATTCCTTTCCCTGCAATTACTTACAACTTCTCTATGCCAACTTGATTCAAGCTTGAGGAAGGCTTCATTGCATTGCATCCCAGGCTGCGCTAGATGTGCGTCGCGGGGTTCTAAGTGAGGATATGACGCCCCGGAGGAGATTCCATATGCGATCCACGCACCATCTGTGTTTTTGGTTGGTAACGTCCTTGGTGATCATTAGTGTAGGTAGCGCCTCCGCGCAGATCACCCTTCCCGTTTCGGAGGAGAAAGTCTTATACGAGGTGATCGGCGAATTCAACAACAGCGGGGCAGCCAGCCAGCAGTTCGGCTACTTCGCAGACATCACCGGCTTGGGCAACGTCTTTAGCAGTACCTCCACGAAGAACGAGACCACAGCTCTCTTCACCTTTGTAACCAACGCTATGACGTTCCAAGTGCTTAACAACGGGCCCTTCAGAATCGTCGATCGTACTGGCACTACAACCGTTTACCTCAACAATGGCCCATCGGACTTCAGCAATCCCGCCACCTTTAGCCAAGGAACACCAATTCAGGTGTCGAACTATCGGCAGCAGGTCATCCTGAATACGCTCACCAACGCGTTTGTGACTATTCATACCAATACAATCACGAGCGTGGAGACGTTCACTCTGAACGGAGTGGCTTACCGGCTGGGTCAGGCAGGCAAGTCATTCCGCACCAACTTCTCGGGACAAGTCAATACCCCGGGAGCGTTACCCTCTGGCTGGTTTGCGGGGACATCCATCGGCAGTAAGAACTAACCGGCGTGGGAAAAGGCGAGGTCGGCCGCCTCGCCTGTGACTTTCTTGGAACCGGATAAATGAATTGTTGGATTAAGGCTACCTACCGGTTAACACTCGGTCCAATGCCTCCTCAAATCGTGTCAAGCCCCCCACGTGATCAATCCCTTGCAACGGACTCATTCGTCTCGGCGAAACTCCCATCCCATCCTGTCCCATTTCCCCCACCCAATCAGTCATACTGGAAGTAGAGGGAGTGTACCTCCTGCAACAGGGGTGCATGGCCCAGTGCCAGTTCCTCAGATCTTTGAAACTCAAGCCACCGCTCTCCGGCAGTGAGACACCGGAGCAGCGGCCCAATCTCGCCAGCATGCCCGGCTGGTAAGATCGCTCGAACTCGCGCAGCTAAACGGCGACAGCCCGAGGTAATAACTAACTAGTAATACAAAGGCCTAACTCCTTTGTTAGGCATATTTTGCGATTAACTCCTTTAAAAAGCCGGAATTTACGGGCGTATTTTGCGTGAGTTCCTTTGTTTTGAAGAATTTACAGGAGAAAAACCCTCCGCGCAAATTCAGTCAAACAAAGCACTTAGCAATTCGGTACCACATATAGTGTTTACTCGACAAAACTCAGAAACACACAATCTGTTGTGGTCAGGCAGTTCTCTTGTTCTAATCTGCGGACGTAGAAACGAACCCGTTTCATCTGACTTCACTTTTCGGGGAGAGCACAGCATGAAGCTGCGCGGTTTGCTGTTTGTCATTTTTTTCACCATCACCAGTTTCGGCCAGTCCGGCGTTGCCCCTCACAAGGACGGTCAGTTCACGCTGCAGCAAGTGCTCAGTGCGCCTTTCCCCACAGACTTGGTGGCTTCCACCAGCAAGGGCAGGTTCGCTTGGGTCTTCAACGCGCAGGGCCGCCGCAACCTGTGGGTTGCCGAGTCTGCCCCGAACGGCTACGCCTCGCGTCAGATCACGAAGTACTCCGATGATGACGGCCAGGACATCGGCGAAATCGCCTTCACCCCCGATGCCGACTCGCTCGTTTACACCCGTGGCGGCGATCTGGAATTCACCGAGAAACCCTACCCGAATCCCGCCCGGGCATCCGAAGGTGTCGAACAGGATGTCTGGATCGTTTCCTTGACTGACGGTGATCCCCGGAAGCTGGGAGAAGGCCACTCCCCCGCCGTTTCCCCCAAAGGCAACGCCGTTGCCTACGTATCGAAAGGTCAGATCTGGCTGGCGCGCCTCGGTGGCGACGACAAGCCCGCACAACTGACTCACACCCGGGGTGATGTGAACTCTCTTCGCTGGTCCCCCGACGGCTCGTTTCTGGCTTTCGTCAGCGATCGCGGCGATCACAGTTTCATCGGTCTGTACTCGCTCACCTCGAAAGCAATCACCTACCCCGACGCCAGCACTGACCAGGACACCGAGCCGGTTTGGTCGCCAGATGGCCAGAGGCTCGCCTTTCTGCGAATTCCTCAGTCCAAAGAGGACCTGCTGTTCAAGCCAAAACGCACCGCGACCCCGTGGTCTATCCGCATGGTCGACCTCTCAGCCGGAATCGGGCGCGAACTTTGGAAGGCGGCCGAGGGCCGTGGCAGCGCTTTTCGCGAAGTGACTGCCCAGAACCAGTTGCTCTGGGCCGCCGACGATCGCCTCGTTTTCCCCTGGGAGCGCGATGGTTGGACTCACTTGTACGCCCTTCCAGTACGCGGGGGCGCCGCCACTCTACTCACTCCGGGAGCATTTGAGGTTGAGCATGTCGCTCTTAGCCCGGACCTGAAGTCCGTCGTGTACTCCTCAAATCAGGATGAGATTGACCGGCGCCACATCTGGAAGGTGGTTGTCTCTGGCGGCCAGCCCGCCGCTCTGAGTTCGGGAACCGGAATTGAGACCCAGGCAGTGATGAGTAGCGACAGTAAGGCCGTGGCAGTTCTGCGCTCCGATGCTCGCCTGCCCATGCGTCCTTCCATCCTGGACGGTGCCCGCAACCTTCGCGATCTCGCCAAAGATGCCAATCCTGCTGACTTCCCTGCTTCGCAACTCGTAGTTCCTCAGCAGGTCATCCTCTCGGCCGCCGACGGCTTGCTCATCCACGCTCAGCTCTTCCTGCCCAGGAACACAGGCGGCCGCCATCCCGCCGTGGTCTTCTTCCATGGTGGCTCGCGCCGCCAGATGCTTCTCGGATGGCACTACATGGGCTACTACAGCAACTCGTACGCCATGAACCAGTATCTGGCCAGCCAGGGGTACGTCGTGCTCTCCGTGAACTACCGCAGTGGTATCGGGTATGGCCTGGACTTCCGCGAAGCCCTCAACTACGGTGCCGACGGCGCTAGTGAGTTCAATGACGTGATGGGAGCAGGTCTCTATCTCCGGTCGCGCAACGATGTCGATCCCACGCACATCGGCCTGTGGGGCGGCAGCTATGGCGGTTATCTGACCGCGCTCGGCCTGGCGCGCTCATCCGATCTGTTCGCCGCGGGAGTGGACATGCATGGAGTCCACGTCTGGAACGAAGAACTCAAGAACTGGACCAAGTCCTACGATCCCACCGCCGATTCGCAGATTGCCCGGGTAGCTTGGGAGTCCTCGCCCGTTGCCTCTATGTCAACCTGGCGGTCACCTGTTCTGCTGGTACACGGCGACGATGATCGCAATGTGCCATTCGCCCAGTCGGTGGATTTGACGGAGAGATTGCGCAAGCAGGGCGTGCACTTTGAGCAGCTCATCTTCCCCGATGAGATCCACGACTTCCTGCTGCATCAGAGTTGGCTGGCGGCGTACAGCGCTACCGCCGGCTTCTTCGACCGATACTTGCGGGCGAAGACGTCAACAACTGCCTGTGGAACGGACTGCGCGGGCGGAGATGCTCGTGCAGCCACCCACTAGGTCACTGCTGCGGAGCGCTTACAGGAGTAGGCTGCGTCGCCGTCGACGGTTGCGGCAGATACGGCATTCCCGCGTCCCGGTCGGTTCCAATCTTGGTTCCGATCACCTCGCCGGAGACCACCATCTCCACGCGCCGGTTCAGCTTCCGTCCTCCCGCCGTAGTGTTGTCGGCAATCGGTCGGGTCTTGCCGAAGCCACGCGCTATCACGCTGTTGATCGAGACACCTGCATCCACCATGTAGTCCCGGACCGACGCCGCACGCTTTTCCGAAAGCAGCTGGTTGTAGTCGTCACTGCCGGTTGCATCCGTGTGGCCTTCGATCTCGAAGTGCAGTTCGGGATAGGCTGTGACTATGCCGGCTACACGAGCCAGCCGCTCGCGTGCCGCCGGCTTCAGAGTGTACTGGCCGCTATCGAACAGCACGTCAGGCATGTTAACGATGAGCCCGCGGTCGCTGTCCCGTGTTTCCAAAACCTGATTCAGCTGGTTCATGAGGCGAGCTCGCATCTCTTCCTTCTGACGGATGGCATCGGATGCCGCCTGCTCGGCCTGCGCTTTCGCCTGCTCCGCCTTCTGTTGCTCGAGGAGAGCCGCGGCGCGAGCTGCCTCGGCTTCGGCCTTCGCCTTCTCAGCATCCGCCTTGGCCTGCTCTGCAGCCTGCCGGTCCGCTTCAGCCAGGGCACGGCGGCGAGCATCCTCCTCAGCCTGTGCTTTGGCTTGTGCTGCACGCTCCGCCGAAGCCTTGGCGTCGGCTTCAGCTTTCTCCTGTGCTTCCTGCATGGCGCGCTTCTCGGCGGCGATCCGCTCCTGCTCCTTTCGCTTGAGGGTGAGGACGCGGGCATCCTCGGCCATCTGGGTAGCGCCACGCGCCATGGTCCCAATCGGTGTCCTGCCCTGCTTGCGGCGCAGGTAGTCCTCAGCGCGGTTCAGGTTCTCCACCGCCTTGGCCAGCGTGTCTGCCGCGTACTGGGGGGCTCCGGCAGCTTTGGCGATGGCAACGGCGTTGCGCGCCTGAAGCAGATCGAGCGGGGTCTTCGGATCAGCCGTCGAGGACGGCAGCTGTGCGGCAGGCACATCGATTGTGTACTGTCCCGCTTCGAGCATGTCGAACTTGGCGTCAATGGACTCTTCCCACCCCTTGGTTTGGTACTTGATGATGTTCTCCATGACAACCATGCTGCTCGGCCGCGTCACCGAGAAGTACGGTTCGGCCGTGACGATGAGCCCGAATGCCTGGAGATCGGTCGTGACATGCAGGTCGGCCCGTCCATCTTCCGGGAGAACCTCTCCGAGGTTGAGCGAGCGGCCTTCCGGGGTGATCGCCCACAGGACGTACGTGAGGTACTCCTGACCGTACGTTTTCGCGGTTTGCAGGTGAGCAAACTCAGCGTTGATCTCCAGACGCCCCTCTTTGCTGTCGACTTTGGCTTTGCCGGTGCCCTGCGGCAGCAGGCTGGTTCCCTTGAAGTCCACGCTGGTGGATCCGCCGCGATGGCGATAGTTCACAGCTTTCGTGGTCCGGGACACAACCTTTACGTGGAAAACAGGAGTTTGGTCCATTGGCTCGACAGCCATCGACTCCTGCTGCTGAGCTGCAGCCGACGCGATCATGAACAGCAAAACGACAGATGGGAGAAACCTTCTCATGCTTAACCTCGACTCGATCCAGGATTCACCTTGACGGTATCCAAGACTATAGCCTGAAGTAAGCGAGCCAAAGATTACCTATGTAACTTCCGGCGCTAGAGCAGGTCTGCAAGACCTGTGTTTGGAATCAATCTGCTAAGCTTTTTCTATGCCTTTGGAACGCCTGCAAAAGATCATCGCGGCCGCCGGCGTCGCCTCGCGCAGGAAAGCCGAGGAACTGATCTCTTCAGGCAGAGTAGCGGTGAATGGCCAGACCGTGACGGAGTTGGGTACCAAGGCCGATCCGGAGCACGATCATATCCGCGTGAATGGCAAGCTGCTGCACGGCGCGGAGCGCCCGGTTTATCTACTCATGAATAAGCCGAAAGGCTTTGTAACGACTGTCAGCGACCCCGAAGGACGCCCCACAGTCATGAGCCTGCTTAAGGGTGTGAAGGCTCGAGTCTATCCGGTTGGGCGACTGGACTACGCCAGCGAAGGCCTGCTGTTGCTCACAAACGACGGCAATCTTGCGCAACATCTGATGAAGGCTGCTTCGCATGTTGCCAAAACATATCTGGTGAAAGTCAGCGGCCAACCGAAGGAGGATGCGATTGCGCGGCTACGGGGCGGTGTTTCCATACCGACTGAGGGTGGACGGCGGGTGAAGACCGCGCCGGCGAAGATCGCCATCATCCGGGAGGCAGATAATCCCTGGTATGAGGTCACGCTGATTGAGGGCCGCAATCGCCAGATCCGCCGGATGTTCGAGCAGGTTGGACATCACGTGGAAAAGATCAAGCGCGTGCGCTACGGATCCCTACAACTGGACGTGCATCCCGGCAAATACCGGCACTTGACCCCGCAAGAGATTAGCCGGCTCAAGACCACGGTGATCTCTTCCCGGCTGTCGAAGTCTACGCGTTGAGCAGGCGAGAACAACGTGACCGAAATCAATCTGGCGTCCAACGAAAATCCTCTTGGGCCCTCGCCGAAAGCCGTTGCCGCCCTGCAAACAACTGCAACGCGGTCCCACCTCTATCCCGATAACAACGCTTCTGAACTGCGCCGCAAGTTGGCAGAACACCATTCGGTTTCCGAAGAGCACATTCTGATAGGGGCAGGTCTGACGGACCTCATCGCCATTCTGGCGCGTGCAATTCTGAAGCCGGGCCTGAAAGCCATCACTAGCGAACGGTCATTCATTGTGTACGGAATGGCAGTACGGGACGCGGGTGGAAGCTTAATCGAAACCAAGGTGCGGGACGGTGGCTTTGACCTGGACGCCATCGCGGCTGCCGTCGATTCCCATACTCGCTTGGTCTTTCTAGCCAATCCCAACAATCCAACCGGCACGGTGTTCGATGCGGCCGCCACTCTGGAGTTTCTGTCCAAGGTTCCTGAAGCGGTTACAGTTGTTTTGGATGAGGCTTATTACGAGTACGCGAGGTACTTTGCGGCAGAACGCGGGGTGAATTACTCGCAGTCGCTCGATTACATCCGGCAGGGCCGCAATGTGATCGTTCTGCGTACATTTTCCAAGGCACACGGTCTGGCGGGTCTACGTGTGGGATATGCTCTGGGGCGACCGGAACTGCTGAATCATTGCGCCCAGCGGCGCAACACATACTCAGTTTCGCAGCCCGCGCAATTTGCTGCCATGGCTGCGCTGGAAGACGAGGTACACATCCAAAGGTCGGTCGAAAGCAATGCGATAGAAGCTGCGTGGCTGGCAGAGCAATTGTCAAAGCTGGGGAACAGAGTTGTTCCGACTTGGGCAAACTTCGTTTACTGCAATATCGACTCGGATGCAGATGAGTTGGCACACAAACTGAAACAACAGGGAGTGGCGATCCGATCGCTAAGTTGCTGGGGAAGTCCCCAGGCAATTCGAATCACCATTGGCACTCGAGAGCAGAACGAGCAGTTCCTCGCAGCTTTCAAAGCGATAAGCCGTTGAGTACCGGGTTCTAACTATTGGTTCTCCACCATCGGCAAGCGCGCCGCGCCATACAATCCGGCATCGCTGCCCAACACGGCACGGGTCACGATTGTGTTTCGAGTCACTCTGACATCCACTTGCGCCGAGGCTCCCTGATCGCCCGTAGCCTGGCTGGGTGGAGCAGTGGCTGCGTATACCATGCAACGCTGGCGTAACTCCTCAAAGATCTGCGGCGCAAATGCTTCCCATGCGCTCGATACCCCGCCTCCAATGACGTACATGGGCAAGTTCAGCGAGTTGATCAGGTTGGCCAGCAGAATTCCCAAAGCACGGCCCACAACGCGGAAAATCCGGCGAGCCTCCTCATCACCCTGGATGGCGAGGTTGTAAACGACTTTAGCGCTGAATTCTGGATCCGAGTTTGCAGCTTTAGCCAGTTCCGGAGCGCGTCCGCTGACAATCGCCTCTTTGGCCATTCGCACAATCGCGGTAGCCGATGCGTACTGTTCAACACACCCGAGGTTTCCACACCCACAGCGAACGCCATCGGGTTCAACCGTGGTGTGTCCAAGTTCTCCCGCCATCCCATTCATTCCGTGCCACACGCGGCCATTCAATACGAGTCCGCCACCGACTCCGGTACCCAAAGTGATCATTGCCATATCACTTACAAGGCGTGAAGCGCCGAGCCAGCTCTCGCCAAAACCAGCTGCATTCGCGTCATTCTCTAAGATGACGCGTGTTCCCAGCCTGCGCTCCACCTCTGCACGAACAGCGGTGTCGGACCAGCCCGGCAAGTTTGGAGACTCGCGAATCATTCCACTTTCCATGTCGATGATCCCGGGGACTCCAATGCCGATACCGATGAGGTTCGATCCATTGCCGTACTTCTCTGATAGGCGGCGAATCGCATCGCTCATGTCGTCCAGAACCCGCGCACGCCCTAGTGCAATTTTGGTCCCCAGCGTTACTTTTTCGATAAGGCGGCCTTCCACGTCGAGCGCGGCGATGCGTAAGTTTGTCCCGCCGAGATCCACTCCTATAGCGAAATCAGGCATAGTGACGAATTATATAGATGAGCAGATTTGGAATAGAGCCGGCACCAGAGGCCGATCAGCTGACGATACAAATTAAGAACTGTAAACTGATTGCATGCCCGAACTTCCCGAAGTCGAGACTATTGCGCGAGGACTGGACAAGCGAGTCGCGGGCGATGAGATCGAATCCGTGTGGCTCGGCTCGAAAAAGGAACCGCTCAAGTCGTCCGCGGAAGAAATTACCCGCACGCTAGAAGGAGCTCATATTGCCGGTGTTCGTCGAGTCGGAAAACACATCGTCTTCGATCTACTTCGGCCGACAGCTGAATCCCCGGAGAACGGTGCCGGCAGCAATGTCCGCAAGAAACGCAAGATAAAGGTTCGCCCGCACACCCTAGAGCCTGCCCAGTGGATTGTGCATCTGGGCATGACGGGGCAGATGCTGGTCTGTCCAGCCGACGCGGAGATCAAGAAACACACACACGCCATCGCCAAGTTGTCGTCGGGGCGAGAATTGCGTTTCGTCGACCCCCGACGTTTCGGCCGCCTCAGCGTGGTGAGCGACGGCAGCTTTGCGGCGGCCGGAATCGAGCCGCTGAAAGTGGACCTCGAGGATTTCCAGCGCCTTTTTCGCGGGCGCAAAACACCCATCAAGAGCGCGCTGCTGAATCAGAAGCTCCTGAGCGGAGTGGGGAATATTTATGCCGATGAGTCCTTGTTTCGAGCCGGAATAAGGCCGCGCCGCCGGTCCGCGATGCTGACTCGAGAGCAACTGGCGAAGCTCTTTCCGGCGGTTCGCGAGGTACTTAAGGAAGCTATTCGCCTGGGCGGTTCGTCTATTTCTGACTATGTGAGCGCGGACGGTGAAGAAGGTTTTTTCCAGCTGCAGCACAGGGTTTATGGCCGCGAGGGGAAACCGTGCTTTAAGTGCAGAGCTCCCATCAAGCGGGTGGTGATTGCGGGTCGGAGCAGCCATTATTGCCCTAATTGTCAGAAGTGACCGGCTAGCCGTAATGTGCTGTCGTTCTTTGGCATTCAATCAGTGCTCGATTGCCGTCTCCGTCTACCCAAGGTATGATGTTTTGTACACACCTCGCGCGCCTTCATTCTCATTTTCCGGCAACACTTGATCGGCGAAGGAGTGTGTACGGCCCGCATGCGGCCATGGGTGGCTGCAAATCACACAACGGAGTTAGCTTTGAGCAGAGGCAGGACTGCGGTTATAGTCGGCGCGCAATGGGGCGATGAAGGTAAAGGCAAGATTGTAGACGTCCTTTCGGAGAGCTTTCCGCTTGTGGCCCGTTACGCGGGTGGTCATAACGCCGGTCACACTGTCATCATTCACGGCAAGAAGTTTATTCTCCAGCTTGTGCCGTCGGGAGTGCTGCGCCCGGGCTGCCGAGGGGTGATCGGCAACGGAGTTGTGCTTGACCCGTTCGCTTTTCTTAAGGAAGTTGCCGGACTGCGGGCTGCGGGAGTGAAGATTGACGGAAATCTGTTCGTCAGCAATCGCGCCCACGTAATTCTGCCCTATCATCGGATGATTGAACTGGCAGCGGAAAATGCCCCTGGACGCGTGAGAATCGGTACAACGTCACGCGGCATAGGCCCGGCCTACGAAGACAAGATGGGACGCCGCGGGCTGCGCGTTGCGGATCTTCTCGACCTGAAGTTGCTCAAGACTCACATCGAGAATGCGGTGCGTGAAAAGAACATGATTGCGCACGCGTTGTTCAATTCCGAGCCGCTGGATGCGGATAAGATGTATGAGGAATACGCGCAGGCATCGACACAAATTGCGCCATTCGTCTGCGACACCGCCGTGCTGTTAAATGAGGCGCTGAATTCCGGCGAGTCGATCATGTTCGAAGGCGCCCAGGGCACAATGCTCGATATCGATCACGGAACTTATCCGTTCGTCACCTCTTCAAGTGCGACTTCGGGCGGGGCAGTCATCGGGACGGGAATTGCACCAACGGCCATCGACAGCGTGGTCGGAGTTACAAAAGCTTACTGCACGCGGGTTGGTGAAGGCCCCTTTCCCACTGAGGCTCTCGACAACCGCGGCGAACAGCTTCGGGCGCGAGGCAACGAGTTCGGAGCAGTCACCGGCCGTCCACGCCGGTGTGGATGGCTCGATCTTCCTCTTTTGCGCTACTCCGCGATGATCAATGGGATCTCGTGGCTGGTCGTCACCAAGCTCGACGTGCTGGACGAGCTTGATGAAATTCCCATTTGCGTGGCCTACAGGATTGACGGCAAGAAGACTGTCGAAATCCCAGCCCAGGACAGCGGATATCCCAATATCGAGCCGATTTATGAGAAGATTCCGGGCTGGCAAACGTCTACGCAGGGCATAGACTCTATTGAGAAACTGCCGAAGGCGGCCTGCGCCTATCTGAAATTTCTCGAAAACCAAACCGGCGCGCGTGTCGGCATGGTTTCAACCGGCCCAGATCGCGAACAGACGATTTTCCTGGATGAATTTGCCGCCGAACTCAAGACGGCAGCAGCTCAGGGAAGAACGATACGAAACCCCAAAATAAATTGAGCACGCACGGAGCGCAGCGATGGTTGTGTTGGCTGTTACCTGGATCGCCAAGGTAGGCCGTGAGGCAGAAGTCGCTAATCTGTTTTCCAAGCTGACAGAGGAGTCACGCAAGGAGCCTGGGTGCCAAACGTATCTGGTGCACCGCCATAGGACTGATCCGCGTCGCTTTTTCATTTACGAACAGTACAAGGACGATGTTGCCCTTGAAGCACACCGCGCCGCCCCGCACTTCCTGCAGATCGCCAAAAAGGAATTACCCAAGGTCGCGGACCGGGTCGAAGGGCATTTGTATGAACCCCTCGGGTGAGGGGCTTATTTCGGCTTGTCCGCCATAAGTACGCCGCCGGAAGCGTAGCTCTCTTTCGAGACCTCATTAAAGGCTACGATGACGGCTTCCCGACGGGCCCCAGCCTCTTCCACTACAACGTCAGTGATCCGTTGGGCTAGCTTGCGTTTTTGATCTGCGCTGCGGCCTTGCAGCATCGTCACTTGAACCAATGGCATAGGCTTTCACTCTCCAATCAGGTCACAGATTCCGGTAATGGACACGCCTTGCAGCCAAGCAACTGAGTGGGAATTCGGCGCAGATCCTTGGCCTGGATTGTTGTTTACTGCGCCAACTCGTATCCCGCGAAAAAGAAGCTCAGCTCAAAGCGGGCAGTATCCTCGGCATCAGAACCGTGGATT
>Ga0310810_10008234_pt1 | contig 11978 bp, 8 predicted proteins | sample NCmetagenome_FD_207641 | JGI IMG/M metagenome (GOLD analysis project Ga0310810, IMG submission 207641) | Soil microbial communities from experimental microcosm in Duke University, North Carolina, United States - NC | ecosystem: Engineered > Artificial ecosystem > Soil microcosm > Unclassified ...
GATGCAGGCACATCCGGTGCTGATGGATTACATGCCGTTTACGCACCAGACGCGCGTTCGCCTCGAAACACTGGCGCAACTGCAGCCCAGGATGCTGGCGGCGATGCACGGATCGGCCTTCGAGGGTGTTCGCGAGGGAGACTGTGCCACGGCACTGCGCGCAGCGGGCGACGTCATGGAGCGCCACCTCGGCGTGCAGACCGTGACCAGCCATTGACATTGACGCCTTCGTCGCACGGCCTGTACCGTAGCGTCGTGACGAGTTCTCGCGCGACTCCGCTCAGTGCGTGCGACGACGGTGTCCTGGCGCGCGCGGTGTCCGGCGCAAGCGGCGAGGACGCCTCGGACGCCGAGACGGAACTGTATCGCCGGTTCGCACCGCGTGTTCGCCTGTTCGGGCTGAAGCACCTCTCTGATCGCGCGGCCGCTGACGATCTGGCGCAACAGGTGATGCTCGTGGTGATCACGCGTCTCAGGACTGGCGAGGTTCGCGAACCCGATCAAATCGGGTCGTTTGTCCTCGGCACGAGCCGCATGATGGTGGCCGGCAAGAAGCGTGGAGAGCGCCGGCGGGCGGCGATCTTCGCGCGCTTCGACGCGCACGAGGAGGCCGTCGACCCCGCGAACGATCTGGCACTCGATGGCAGCCGCCTCGCGCCTTGCCTGGCGGCGCTGCGCGAGCGGGAGAGAACGATCCTGTTGCTCACCTACTACGCGGACAAATCGGCACCTGAGATCGCCGCCGCGATGGGCATGACGTCCGGGGCCGTCCGCATAGGCCGGCATCGCGCACTTGCGTCGATGCGAGACTGCATCGAGACCCGGAGAGCGTCATGACTGCTACGCGCACGCCGTGTCCCTCGTTCGGCGAGCTCGCTGACTACTGGACCTCCGACATCACTCCCGATGAAGCGGAGCAGATCGAGACCCACGTCTTCGACTGCGAGCGCTGCGCACGGATGCTGGCGGAGGCCGACCGGCTCCGCGTCGGCATCCGGGATCTCGCGCGATCCGGCAACGTGCAGGCATTCGTGAACGACGCGGTGCTCAATCGCCTCGCGCGCGACGGCGTGCGCGTCAGGTCGTACGCGCTCGACCCGGGCGAAACAGTCCGCTGTGCCGTGTGGGCCGACGACGACGTGATTGTCGCGAGGCTGAGAGCGGACTTTACCGGCGTGGAGTCAGTCGATGCGGAGATGCGCTTCGACACGGGAGAAGAGTGGGCACAGGCCACTGACGTTCCAGTGCGCAAGGGAGAGACGGAACTGGTGCTCGCGTTGCCGGCCGGCCTCGTCCGCAACGCTCCGACCGTGCCGATGCGCTTGACGCTCCGCCACTCAGCAGGATCATCCGGCGAACGAATCCTCGCGCAATATGTGTTTCACCACGAGGGCGCACTCGAACGGCCGTGATGTTCGCGTCGTCGTCCGAGGACTGAGGACCGGGCTTTCAGCTCGAATGATCGTGGATGATCCGCCAGCCGTCTGCGGTCTTCTGCCACGTCAGGCTGAACCAGCCGCTCCGGTCCGCTTCACCGCCGCCCGTCAACACGAAGTGCCCCGTCGATAGCGCATGCGCGTCCCCGAGCGGACGCACGTCGATCCGATCGAACGAGAGGGTCTGCTTCGGCTTGCCATCGCGCCAGAACGATTTCACGAGCGACTCGCCCACGACAGCGCGGCCCTGAATCGGACCGTTACCGCCCATGAATGTGGCGTTCTCGGTGTAGAGACCGATATGGCCCTGGAGATCGGCCTTGTTCCACGCGTCCGCGCTCGCCATCAACGCGGGCGGGATGGCGGTGGCCGCGTCGTTCTGGGCCGACGCCGATCGACACGCCGCAGTGAAGAGCACGCACATCACGACGAGAGAGAGTGTCGAGCGCATAGGAATGTCAGTTGGCGACGCGAAGACAGCGATATCCGGTTCCGCAGGAGTCAGCGTCGCCGATCTCGATCTCCCGCATGCCGACAAGCGTGTTGACGATGATCTGCCCTTCGGCGGTGATCACGAGTCGATCCATCGGGTTCCCATTGTCGCCCAGCGGCGTCGTTCCCAGATGCAGACTACCGCCACGTGACGTGCCCGTTTGATCTCCGGAGGCTCGGGAGTAGATCTGCGCGGTGCGGCCGTTGCCGCCACAGCCCGACCAGAAACCCGATTGCCCGGGCTCGCAGCGCGCGCCCCACGCCTGCCAGTAGAGGCTGCCGAGCGTCGTCCCATCCGGCACGTGCTGCGGCTTGCCATTGAAGTCTGCGTTATCCGGACCCGCTCGCCGCAGCACGAGATCGGGTGCGTCGCCGATGTCGGCGAGCACCATGCCCTTGGCGTAGCACTTTGGCGTGCCATCGGCGAGCGGATGCAGGACGTTGGACTGCGAGTTCGACTGCCGGCAGAAGAAGTCCGGCGCACCCGGCCAGCCGTCGGTCCGGCCCCACAGCAACTGCCCCCTGAACACGTTGCCACTCACGCTGTTGGCGTTCGGTGGCACGAACGGAGCGATGGCCTCCTGGGCATGCGCGGTGAACGCGATGGAGATGATGGCGACGATCAGCGAACCGCGACGTGGCATGACGACCTCCGACGTCGATCGTATGCCACGCCCGCTGCAACGGCGGGTCCATAGACAGGACCAGCCCTACGCAGACCGAGGACCGAGGACCGAGGACCGATTACGCCAGGGGTGCGGGGAGCTGCGACTCACCCATCAGGTATTTGTCGATCGCACGAGCCGCACTGCGGCCTTCCGCGATCGCCCAGACGATGAGCGATTGCCCGCGTTGCATGTCGCCGGCAGTGAAGACGCCCGGAACGCTCGTCATCCACTGCTCGTCACGCGCCACGTTGCCGCGATCGGTCAGCTTGATGCCGAGTCCGTCGAGGAGGCCGTCTTTCTGCGGACCGACGAACCCCATCGCGAGCAGCACGAGATCCGCGGGAATCTCGAATTCGCTTCCAGCGACGGGCACGAACTGCAGGCGTCCGTCCTGTTTTACGACTTCGACCTTCACCGCGTGCAAGGCGCGCACGCGACCGTGCTCGTCGCCGGAGAATCGCTGCGTCGACACGGCGTAGAGGCGCTCTCCACCTTCTTCGTGCGCGGACGAGACGCGGAAGATCTGCGGCCACAACGGCCACGGATTGTCTTCGGCGCGCATGTCAGGTGGCCGATCCATCAGCTCGAGTTGATAGACCGAACGCGCTCCCTGCCGGTGAGCCGTGCCCAGGCAGTCGGCGCCGGTATCACCACCACCGATGATGACGACGTGACGATCCTTCGCGGTGATGAACTTCGCGTCTGGAATCCTGTCGCCCTCGTTGCGGCGGTTCTGCAGCGTCAGGTACTCCATCGCGTAGTGGATGCCGGCAAGCTCGCGACCGGGCACCTGCAGGTCGCGCGGCCGCTCGGATCCTCCGGCGAGGAGCACGGCGTCGTAGTCGGACACGAGACGCTTGGCGGGCACGTCCACGCCCACGTTCACGCCCGGCCTGAACACAACGCCTTCAGCCTCCATGACCGCGAGCCGGCGATCGAGGAAGCGCTTCTCCATCTTGAACTCGGGGATTCCGTACCGGAGCAAGCCGCCGATGCGATCCGACTTCTCGAAGACCGTCACCGAGTGACCGGCGCTATTGAGCTGATCGGCGGCCGCGAGACCGGCGGGACCGGACCCGACGACCGCGATTCGCTTGAACGTGCTCGTCGCCGGCGTCCGCGGGGTGACCCATCCTTCTTCCCACGCGCGATCGATGATCGTCGCCTCGATCGACTTGATCGTGACCGGACTGTCGTTGATGCCGAGCACGCAGGCGCCTTCGCACGGCGCCGGGCACAGCTTGCCGGTGAACTCGGGGAAGTTGTTCGTCGCGTGCAGGCGATCGATCGCCGCGCGCCAGCGATCGCGGTAGACGAGGTCGTTCCAGTCCGGAATCAGGTTGCCGAGCGGGCAGCCCTGATGACAGAACGGGATGCCGCAGTCCATGCAGCGGGCGCCCTGCTTCTCGAGCTCGCCCTCGGGATACGGCAGATACACCTCGCGCCAATCCTGAACACGCTCGTCGACTGGACGCGACGGATGCTTCTTGCGCTGAATTTCAATGAACCCGGTCGGCTTACCCATGGACGGCTGTTCCCGCACCCGATACGGTCGTCACGACCTGCGTGACGACGAGTTGCTCGACCAGCGGCTCCGGTTGCTCGCGACGCTTCGCCTGTTCGGCAAGCGCGCGCTTGTACTCACGCGGCATCACCTTCACCATATGACGCCGCACGCTGTCGAAGTCCGACAACAAGCGCTCGGCATACATGCTCCCCGTGTACGTCAGGTGTTTCATGATCGCGACGCGCAGGAAGTCGAGATCGTCGGCGTCGGAGACCGGCTCCAGATCCACCATCTCCATGTTGCAACGACGCTGGAACGTCCCATGGAGGTCGAGCACGTAGGCAATGCCGCCACTCATGCCGGCCGCGAAGTTGCGGCCCGTCCGGCCGAGCACCACGACGCGTCCTCCGGTCATGTACTCGCAGCCGTGATCGCCAACACCCTCGACCACCACCACCGCACCGCTGTTGCGGACGCAGAACCGCTCGCCGGCCACGCCGCGCACGTACCCTTCACCGCTCGTCGCTCCGTAGAACGCGACGTTGCCGATGATGATGTTCTCTTCGGACTTGAACGCGGAGAGCGCCGACGGCGCAACGATCACGCGGCCGCCCGACAGCCCTTTGCCGAAGCCGTCGTTCGCATCGCCGATCAGCTTCATGGTCATGCCCGCGGGCACGAATGCGCCGAAGCTCTGGCCAGCCGAACCGGTGAACGTGATGCGGATCGTATCCGCGGGCAGACCAGCCGCACCGTGACGCCGGGTCACTTCCGATCCCAGCATCGTGCCGACCGTTCGATCCGCATTCCGGATATACGCCGTCAGATCGACCGGCTGCTTGTGCTCGAGGGCGGGCATGGCCGCCTTGATCAGATCGTTGTCGAGCGCCTCCTGGAGCCCGTGATCCTGTTCGATCACCCGGCGACGGGCGACCGTGTCGGGCAGGTTCGGCTGGTGCAGCAGCGGCCTGAGGTCGAGCCCCTTGGCCTTCCAGTGATGCACCGCTTGCTCGATGTCGAGACAATCGGCGCGGCCGACCATCTGATCGATCGTTCGGAAACCGAGCTCCGCCATCAGCTCACGCACTTCCTCGGCGATGAAGCGGAAGAAATTCTCGACCATCTCGGGCGCGCCGGTGAACTTCTTGCGCAGCTCGGGATCTTGCGTCGCGATCCCCACCGGACAGGTGTTCAGGTGGCAGACGCGCATCATGATGCAGCCCATCACGACGAGCGGTGCCGTGGCGAAGCCAAACTCCTCGGCGCCGAGCAGCGCACCGATCACCACGTCGCGCCCGGTCTTCATCTGCCCGTCAACCTGCACGACGATGCGATCGCGCAGCTTGTTGAGCACGAGGACCTGCTGGGTTTCAGCCAGCCCCAGTTCCCAGGGCAAGCCTGCGTGCTTGAGGCTGGTGAGCGGTGATGCGCCCGTTCCGCCGTCGTGACCAGAGATCAGCACGACGTCGGAATGCGCCTTGGCCACACCGGCAGCTACCGTGCCGACACCACCTTCGGCTACGAGCTTCACCGAAATCCGCGCCCGCGGATTCGAGTTCTTCAAATCGAAGATCAACTGCGCGAGGTCTTCGATCGAGTAGATGTCGTGGTGCGGTGGCGGCGAAATCAGGCCCACGCCCGGCGTGGAGTACCGCACCTTCGCGATCCACGGATAGACCTTGTGTCCGGGCAGCTGACCGCCCTCGCCCGGCTTGGCGCCCTGCGCCATCTTGATCTGCAGTTCGTCGGCGTTGACGAGATATTCGCTGGTGACACCGAAGCGTCCCGACGCGACCTGCTTGATCGAGCTCCGCTTCGAGTCGCCATTCGCCATCGGCACGAAGCGCTCCGGGTCCTCGCCGCCCTCGCCGGTGTTGGAGCGCCCACCGAGTCGATTCATCGCGATCGCCAGTGTCTCGTGCGCTTCCTTGCTGATCGAGCCGTACGACATCGCGCCAGTCGCAAATCGTTTGACGATCTGCGCCACCGACTCGACCTCGTCGATCGGGACGGGCGGACCGGCTGGCTTGAAGCGGAAGAGCCCCCGCAGCGTAGCGCGCCGCTCGTGCTGCGCGTTCACGGCGCGGGTGTACTCCTTGAAGATCGTGTATTGGCCGCTGCGCGTCGCGTGCTGCAGCTTGAAGACGGTGTCCGGATTGAACAGGTGATACTCACCGTCGCGACGCCACTGGTACTCGCCGCCCGCGTCGAGCTCCGACACACCGGCCGGACGCCGGCCGTAGGCGCGCTCGTGGCGCAGCCGCACTTCCTCCGCGATGATGTCGATGCCGACGCCGCTCACACGCGACATCGTGTGCGTGAAGTACTTGTCGATGAACTCCTGGTTCAGCCCGATGGCCTCGAAGATCTGGGCACCGCAGTAGCTCGCCAGCGTCGAGATGCCCATCTTGGACATCACCTTGAGGATGCCCTTGTTGAGCGACTTGATGTACTTGGCCACCGCCGCTTCACGGGTCGTCCCGGTCAACATGCCCTGGCGGATCATGTCGTCGATCGTCTCGAACGCCAGGTACGGGTTCACGACACCGGCGCCGTAGCCCATGAGCAGCGACACGTGATGCACTTCGCGCGCGTCACCACATTCGACGACGAGCGCGCAGCGCGTGCGTGTCCCTTCGCGAACGAGATGATGGTGAACGCCCGCCGTGGCCATGAGGCTCGGGATGGGCGCACGGCGTGATCCGTGTGTGCGATCCGAGAGGATCAGGATGTTGTAGCCCTCGGCCACGGCTTCACTCGCCTGCCGACAGAGCTCGTCCATCGCCTGTTCGAGCGACGCGCCACCCTGCTCCGGATCGAACACCATCTCGAGCGTCGTTGACCGGAACGGCGAGTCAGGCGCGAGGTGGCGCAGCTTGGCCACGTGCTCGTTGTGGATGATCGGGTACTTGATCGCGATCTGCTGGCACGATTCGGGCTCGGGCTTCAGCAGATTGCGCTCGGGACCAATCGTCGAGCCCATCGACGTCACAAGCTCTTCACGAATCGCGTCGAGCGGGGGGTTCGTGACCTGCGCGAACAGCTGCTTGAAATAGTCGAAGAGCACGCGTGGCCGATCGGACAGCACGGCCAGCGACGTATCCGTGCCCATCGAACCGACCGGCTCCTCACCCGCGGTCGCCATCGGGCCGATCAGAACGCGCAGATCCTCCTGCGTGTAGCCGAACGCGAGCTGCCGCTTCAGGACGGTCTCGTGATCAGGTTCGACGGCTCGGGCCGTCGGCAGATCGTCGATGTCCACGAGATGGGTGTCGAGCCACTCCTGATACGGATGCTCGGCTGCCAGGTCCCGCTTGATCTCCTCATCGTCAACGATGCGCCCCTTGGAGGTATCGATGAGGAAGATGCGGCCCGGCTGCAGGCGTCCCTTGACGAGGATGTTCTCGGGCGGGACGTCGAGCACGCCGACTTCCGACGCCATGATCACGAGGTCGTCTTTCGTGACGTAGTAGCGTGACGGCCGCAGTCCGTTGCGATCGAGCACGGCGCCGATCATCGTGCCGTCCGTGAAGGCGATCGAGGCCGGACCGTCCCACGGCTCCATCAACGAGGAGTGGTACTCGTAGAACGCCTTCCGATCCGCAGACATCTCCTCGTTGCCACTCCACGGCTCGGGGATCATCATGAGGATGGCGTGCGGCAGCGATCGACCGGCCCGGACGAGCAGCTCGAGGACGTTGTCGAAGGTCGCCGTGTCGCTACCACCTTCGCGAATGATCGGCAGCAACTTCGCGAGATCGTCGCCAAAGAGATCGCTCGAGAGCAGTCCCTGGCGGGCTCTCATCCAGTTGATGTTGCCGCGCAGCGTGTTGATCTCGCCGTTGTGCGCGATGAACCGGTAGGGGTGCGCGAGCGGCCACGATGGGAACGTGTTCGTGCTGAATCGCTGATGCACCAGGGCGAGCGCGGAGATCAGCTCCGGCTGCGCCAGATCGGGAAACATCGGCCGCAGCTGACGCGCCGTGAGCATCCCCTTATACGTCAGCGTGTTCGCGGACAGGCTGACGATGTAGAAGAAGCGGCGCGAGAGCGGATTGATCTTGAGCGTGTCGACCGCGTGCTCGACCCGCTTCCGGATGACGTATAACTTGCGCTCCACCTTCGCGCTGCGCGCTTCGGTCGACACGCCGTCCAGTCCGGTCAGACCGATAAACAGATGCTGGAAGACCGGCTGCGTGGCGCGTGCGCTCGGACCGACCATGGCGTTGTCCGTCGGCACGTCGCGCCATCCGATCAGGCGCTGTCCTTCTTCCTCGACGACTTTCGCGATCAGATCCTTGATGCGATTCCGGTCGGACTCGTCATGCGGAAGGAACACGAGACCCGCGCCGTACTCGCCGGCGGTGGGCAGCGCCGCCGGTGCACACGTGCGCAGAAACGCGTCCGGCATCTGAATGAGGATGCCGGCGCCGTCACCGGTGTTCGCCTCGCACCCGCACGCGCCGCGGTGTTCCAGGTTGACCAGGACCTGCAGCGCCTTTTCGACGATGTCATGGGAGCGATGTCCCTTGATGTGCACGACAAAACCCACGCCGCACGCGTCGCGTTCGGCGGAGGGGTCGTACAGACCCTGAGCGGGAGGTGGAAAAGGTATTCCCGAAATTGACATGGTCGGCACATTGTGGAGGGGATCCCAGCATAAGGGAAATACAATGATCTGACCGCCTCAATCTAATCTCGACATATAAGGCCATTTTTATCGGGTATGCCAACCGGCTCCGCCTCCCGCCCGCCCACCGCTCGTATTCGCCAATCCGCTGAAAAGCGGCCTGAATCCCTCAACATTCTCGTATCATGACCCGACAATCTGGACGGCGAACCGGGTCCAGTACCTATCCAGAGTCGAGCCCAGAGCCTAGAGTCACCGCAGAGATTTAGTAGAGGAGCCGCTGCATGCATGCGCCGATGAAGTACGTCGAGAAGGGTCTGTCGATTGCCGCCAACGGTATGTGGCAGGTGTTTTCGACAGCCAACAAAATCAAGCAGAACCCTTCGTTCATCCCGCGCTGGTCGGACAAACCCCTGCTCAAGTCGTATCAGAAGACCAAGCCTCCACTCGGCTGGCCGCGCGAGACCGATTCACTCTGCCCCACCTGCACTCGTGAGGCGCGCCAGGAGATTCTCGACGGCAAGAAAGACGTCAGCGTCCTGCTGAACGAGAAGGTGGGCGAGATCAAGGCGACGATTCTCGAACGCGACGGTCAGATCCTGATGGTGAAGGACTGCCCCATTCACGGCCACTTCGAGGACGTGATGGCGATCGACACCGAGTTCTTCAAGCACCTCGAACAGGTGTTCCCCGGGCGCGACATCAAGGCGCACAACGACGAGAAGCTGCACAACCATGGCAGTTCCACGGTGCAGCACGGCCGCGGCTCGGTGCTGACCGTTGACCTGACGAACCGCTGCAACATGATGTGCGACCCGTGCTTCATGGACGCGAACCAGGTCGGGTTCGTCCACGAGCTCACGTGGGAGGACATCAAGCAGGTCCTCGACAACGCGATCACGATCAAGCCGCGCCGCCAGATGTCGGTGCAGTTCTCGGGCGGCGAGCCGACGATGTCGCCGTACTTCCTCGACGCGGTGCGCTATGCGCGCAAGGTTGGTTACAACAGCGTCCAGGCGGCAACCAACGGCATCGAATTCGCCAAGAGCCCGGAGTTCTCCAAGGCGGCGGCCGAAGCCGGTCTCCGCTACGCCTACCTGCAGTTTGACGGCATCGGCAACGCCGCCAACTCGCACCGGCGCGTCGGCAACCTCTTCGACGTGAAACTCCGCGCCATCGAAAACCTCCACAGCGCGGGCGTGGACATCGTCCCGGTCGTCACGATTGTCAACGGCGTCAACAACGAGCAGGTCGGCCGCATCGTCGAGTTCGCGCTCGACAACCCGAAGCGGATCAACTTCCTGTCGTTCCAGCCCGTGTCATTCACCGGCCGCGACGAGGAAGTCACGCCGGAGCGTCGCGCCGCACAGCGCTACACCTTGTCGCATCTGGCGCACGACGTGAAGAACCAGACCGGCATTGGCGAGCCGATCCGCGACTGGTTCCCGATCTCGTTCATGTCCACGTTCACCGACTGGGCGGACGTCGTGCATGGACCGGATCGCGAATGGGGTCAGCTCACCTGCGGATGCCACCCGAACTGCGGCATCGGCATGGCGCTCATGATCGACAAGGAAACCAAGGAAGCGGTGCCGGTCACGGCGTTCCTCAACGCCGAGCGCCTGGCCAAGGACGTCGCTCAGGTCAACGACGCGGCGCGCGGAAAGTTCCTGTCAGTCGTCGGCATGGGGCTCGCCCTCATGCGCAACTACAACTCGTTCAAGGCGCCGACGCACTTCCGAATCGCCGACCTGCTCAAGAAGTTCGACAAGACGTTCGGCGCGACCGGAAAGAACTACGGCAAGGTCTCCGGCGACCGCACGATGAGCGACATCGAGCAGCGGCGGGCCGACCGGTGGAACTTCCTGTTCATCGCCGGGATGTGGTTCCAGGATCTCTTCAACTACGACTTCCGCCGCACGGAGATGTGCATCATTCCGTACGCGACGCAGCAGGGTGAGATCTCGTTCTGCGCCTACAACACCGGCATCGGATGGCGGAACATCCTCGAGAAGATGCACATGACTGCGACCCTCACGAAGTGGTACGAGGATCACGGCCGTCACGAAATCTTCGCGGGCAACAAGAACGTTCCGCTCACCGCCCAACCCACGACGCTGATCTTGAACGCCGAAGCCGTGGCGGCGGGCGCACAGACGGACCTCGACGATCTGCACATTGCGAAGAACGCACGCCAGGAGAAGCTGGCCGCGCGCAAGCAGTCGCAGATGACGCCCGAGGAGATCCGGCAGCACATGGAGATGGAGCGGCTGTATCGCCAGCAGGTGCTCAAGGAGCAGCCGACGATCCAGATCCAGGGGCTGAATGTGGGCGGCAACAAGAAGCAGAAGGTCCAGGAAGTCACGCACAAGGACGTGAAGTAGGTCCTCGGTCTTTGGTCTCTGGTAGGGGCGGGTCTTTAGACCCGCCCTTGCTTTGTACGCCGCAAGAAACGTCAAGATGCGTCCCCGCCCGCTTCGCTACAACCTTGACGCGGCTCAAACATGAGTCCGCGTCCTCGATGTTAGACTCCGCCCCCAATGCTCCTCGCCGTCGTCGATGACGACGTGGACGTGCGCACCGCGCTAAATCGCCTTCTCCACGGAATGGGCCATCAAGTCCGGCTCTTCGCCTCCGCGGAAGAATTTGCCGGTGACCGCCACGACTGTGATTGCCTCATCCTGGATATCCGGCTGCCGGGTCTGAACGGATTGGAGTTACGCGAACAGATGCGAGCCGCCGGTCGTATTCTCCCGCTCGTGTTCATTACGGGCGATGGCGATTGGTTCCTGGGCAATGACTTCCCCGCTGATGTACCAACGCTCCGCAAGCCGTTCGACGAAGAGAGCCTCGTCGCCATCCTCGACAGAGTCGTCCCGTCCTCCCGTCAATTGAGCGAGTGAGCGTGGCACTTCCACCGTTCGAGCAACTCGGGCGTCATCTCATCGAGGGAAGCAATGATTGCGTCAAGATCCTCGATCTCGATGGCCGTATCGACTATCTGAATCCGGCTGGCGTCGAGTTGCTCGAGCTCGGCAGCGCGCAGGACCTGCTCGGCCACACCTGGATGGAGCTCTGGGAAGGCGAACATCAGACCGCCGCTCGCGCCGCTATCTTCCGCGCACGCGGCGGCGAACGCGGGCTGTTCGAAGGGTTCTGCCACACGGCGCGCGGTGCGAAGAGGTGGTGGGACGTGGCCGTCACGCCGATCGCAGGCCCCGACGGAGCGGTGATGCAACTCCTCG
>Ga0310810_10008235_pt1 | contig 11978 bp, 15 predicted proteins | sample NCmetagenome_FD_207641 | JGI IMG/M metagenome (GOLD analysis project Ga0310810, IMG submission 207641) | Soil microbial communities from experimental microcosm in Duke University, North Carolina, United States - NC | ecosystem: Engineered > Artificial ecosystem > Soil microcosm > Unclassified ...
CGCCGCATCTGGCTGTTTCGGCCGCGGCGGCTCCTTGCCCCTTGATCCGCCACGCGGATGTCCGTCCCTCCGGTCGCGTCATCAGGGGCCGGTGCGGGGCAAGTGCGCACTCTGATAGACTCGGCGCGGTCAACCCGCGCCGTACCGAATCCCTGGAGGAGGAGCGCCATGTCCCGCGCAACGACGACGATGCTGGTATGGCTGCTGGCCGCGGCCCTGGTGGGCGGCTGCAGCCGCAGCAAGGAAGACCTGGTGGAGAAATCGCGGAGCGCCTCTACCCGCGCGGAGCTGGAGCGGGCGCTGGGCAAGCCGAGCGACATCGCCAAGCTCGGGCCGGTGGAGCAGTGGACCTACAAGGCCTCGAACGGCAGCGTCGTCTTTCTGATCGTGGGCGACAAGGTCACGCTGCAGGCGGCCGGACCCGACGACAAGAAAGACACCAAGTAGGAGGATCGACCGTGAGCGACACCAGTCACGAGCACCTCGCCCGGCGGCTCGACCGCCTGGAGCGCGAGAATCGACGCCTGAAACAGCTCGGCACGCTGGCCCTGGTCGGCCTCGCCGCGCTCACCATCATGGGCCAGACCGCCCCCGTCCCGGTGGCCAACAGCATCGAGGCCGAGCGCTTCGTGCTGCGGGACGCGTCCGGCAACGTGCGCGCGAGTCTCGGGCTTCGCCCCGACGGCACCGCCGCCCTCGGCCTGGCCGACGACACGCAGCAGGAGCGGGCGCTCGTGAGCGTCACCGCCCAGGGGCTCGCCGCGATCGAGCTGACCGAGCGCAGCGGCCGGCGCCGCGCGGGCCTGGCGGTGCATCCCGACGGTGCCGCGACGCTCGATCTGCTCGATCAGGCCGATCGGCCGCGCGTGGAGCTGCGCGCGCACGGCGACGGCCGCCCGACCGTGACCCTGTTCGATCAGGTCGGTCGTCCGCGCTCGCTCCTGGCCCTGACCGCCGAGGGCGCGACCGGACTCACGCTCTACGATCGCAACGGCCGCCGGCGGAGCGCAGTGGGGCTCGAGCCCGCCGGCGCGCCCGCGGTGTGGCTCTACGACGGCGAGGCCAACGGGCGCGCGATGCTCGCGGTCACCCCCGACGGGCAGCCCACCCTCAACCTCTCCGACGCGGGCGGCAAGGCCCGACTCTGGCTGCGGGTGAGCTCGGACTTCCAGCTCCCATTCCTGAGCCTGCACGATCGAGACGGCAAGCAGCGCGTGTCGATCCTCCTTCGCCAGGGCGGCGTGCCGCAACTGGCTCTCGGCGACGCCAACGAGCGAGTCATCTGGAAGGCGCCGTCCCCCTAGCCCCGCATGCACGGCACCAACCTCCTGGTGCTGCTCGGGCTCGTCTGCTACCTGGGCGCGAGCTTCGTCCTCTGGCGGCTCCTGCTCAAGGAGCCGTCGCCCTCGAGCGCACGCCGCCGCGACCCGGCCGGCCCGCGCCCGGCCCACCTCCGCCCGCGCCGCTGGCCGGTCCGCCTCGCGAAGGCGGTGGTGACCCTGCTGGGTGGCGCCTCCTCCGGGGCGGCCACCCTGCTGGTGGTCGCGACGGTGGTCAACGCGGGCAAGGCGGGCACGCTGAGCCCGTGGGCGATGCTCGCGGTGTGGGCGGTCGGCTCGGTCGTCGCGATGCTGTTCGTCGGACGTGCGCCCCTGATCCGCCGCGCGGTGACCCGCACGTGCCTCGTGGTGGGCATGCAGGGCGTGGCCCTGCCCCTCGCCACGCTCGTGTCGTTCGTGGTGGCGGGCACGCGGCTGGCCGGCTCGGCGGGGACCGGGGGCGAGCGCGCGATGACCGTGCTGGGGATACGGCTGGCCGGCCACCTGCCCGCGGTGTGGATCGGCCTGGGCGCATTCTGCATCGGCCTGGCCCTCGTGATCGTGGGCGACCGCGCGCGACGACGCGTCGTGAGACGACGCGCAGGCTCCCGGCGCTTCCGCTCCTCCCGCGCCGGCGTGCTCTCCGCCCGCGGCCGTCCGCGCTAGACGGGCGCGGTCCGCTCCAGACGGCGCAGGCGGTCGCGGGCCTCCGCCAGGACGAGCGAGACGTGCACGCGACAGTGGTAGACATCCCGCTGGTGCTGCAGCGGCAGCCGCCGCGCGAGCGTCTCGATCTGCCCGCGGAGCGCCTCCAGCCGCGCGATGCCCTCGCGGAGGGCGCCCGGCTCGGCCGCGCCCGCGATGGCCCCCTCGAGGTCGCGCAGGACCGCGTAGTGCCGCTCGAGGACCCGGTTGCCTCGCCAGCGGATCACCCAGGGAAGGATCTTGAAGAGCGGCACCCACACCGCGAGGAGCGGCAGCAGCACCAGGCGGAGCTGCACGACCCAGCGCAGGGCCCAGTACGGCAGCACACGCGACATGAACGACTCGCCGCGCTGCAGGAACGAGTCGGCCGCCTCGTGCAGGGGCAGGTCCACGCCCTCGCGCGTGGGGAAGCGGAGCGGCGCGTCGATCAGGCTTCCCCCGGCGTGCACCTCGCGGGCGACCGAGAGCAGCTGCTCCACCACCCGCGGATGCAGCGTCGCCCGGCACACCAGCAACGCGGCGGGGGCCATGACCGTCGTCTCCTCGCGCGGCAGATCGTCCTTGAGGTCGAGCACGCCCTCGGCGAGCCGGACCGCGGACAGGTAGCGGAAGTTGCGCGCGAAGGCCACGTCGCGCCGGAAGCCGAGCAGCCGCACGTCCGGACGCCGCAGCAGCGCGGCCACGTGCGAGTCCTGATACGAAGAGACGAAGAAGGCGGCGTCGATGGTCCCCTCCTCCAGGCGCTGACGCGCCTCCGCGGCCGGCAGGCCGAGCAGGTTGTCTCCGCGGGCGGGAAGGCCCAGCTCGCCCAGCAGCGCGCGCGCGATCGCCTCGGTGCCGCTGCCCGGCGCGCCGATCGCGATGCGCCGCCCCGCCAGCGACCCGAGCCCGTCGGTCACCGGCTGGCCCCGGTAGAAGATCCAGAGCGGCTCCCGGTACAGCGCAGCCATGCCCCGCAGCCGGCCCTCCGGGTCGGGGACGAGCGGGTAGGTTCCGCCCTGCACGAAGGCCACGTCGGCCTGCCCGGCGAGCAGCCGCTGCAGGTTCTCGAGCGAGCCCGCGCTCGGCCGGAGCTCCACCCGGAGGCCCTCGCGCGCCAGCCGCCGCTGGTACTCGCGGCCGAGCGCGTCGTAGGTGCCGCCCGCCTGCCCGGTGGCCAGCACGATGCGCCGGGGCGGGAACGGGTCGGTGTAGTGCAGGCTCACCGCGACGACCGCGGTGGTGAGCGCCACGCCCACGGCCACCAGCGCGAGCCGGCTCCTCACCGCCGGGCGAACTCTTCCCTGATCGCCCGCAGGCGCGCCCCGTCCGCGAGCAGGTCGACCGCGCTCAGCGCCATCAGCTTGGCCCCGGCCAGCAGCCCGGGGCGCGCGGAGGGCGCCGCCGCGGCCGCCGCGAACTCGCGGGTGTGGATGGCGGTGCCCAGGGCGGCGATCTGGACCCATGCGTGAATGGTCGGCGTCACCTGGCTCACGTTGCCGATGTCCGAGGAGGCGAGGCGGTCGGGAGCTGCGGGTCCCTCCGCGAGCCCGGCCGCGCCGAGGTTACCCGCGAAGAGATCGAGCAGGCCCTGGTTGCGACGCAGGGGCTCGTACACGTCCGGATGCCGAGTCACGCCGAGCCGGGTGCCGGTGGAGGCCGCGGCCGCCTCCGCGCACGCGACCACCCGGCGGTGGAGCGCCCACATCGACTCGAGGCTCGGGCCGCGCACGTTGAAATCGGCGACCGCGCGCTCGGGGATGACGTTGGCCGCCATCCCCCCATCGGCGACGATGCCGTGGATGCGGCAGTCCGGCCGCATCTGCTGTCGCAGCATGGCCACCGCGTTGAAGGTCGCGACGCAGGCGTCGAGGGCGTTGGCGCCCTCCCACGGATCGACCGAGGCGTGCGCGGCCCGCCCCGTCCACTCGAACGAGACTCGCGCCACCCCGAGCAGGTCCTGGTGGAGCAGCGTCCGGTCGAAGCCGTGGATCATCATGGCGGCGTCGACGTCCCGGAAGAGGCCCGCCTCGACCAGGCGCCCCTTGCCGCCGCCGCGCTCCTCGGCGGGCGTGCCGATCACCAGGATGCGCCCGGCGGGCAGGCCGTCGCGCGCGGCCAGGAGCGCGGCGCCCGCGCCGGCGCCCGCCGCCGCGATGACGTTGTGGCCGCACGCGTGACCGACCCCCGGCAGCGCGTCGTACTCGCACAGGATCGCCAGGGTGGGCCCGGGGCCGGTCTCGAGGCTCGCCCGGAAGGCGGTGGCCACGCCACCCACGGCCGCCTCCACGTGGAAGCCCTGCGCGCCGAGGAACCGGCGGAGGCGGTCGGCGGCGTGGGTCTCCTCGAAGGCCAGCTCGGGATGCGCGTGGATGTCGAGCGACAGCGCGGTGAGCTCGTCGCCCAGCCGGTCCACCGCGTCCGCGACGCGCTGCTTGAGGGCCTCCATGGGGGCACCACGATACCATGACCCATGCGCACCCGAGCCGGCTGGGCCGGTCGCCTCGCGATGCTGGTGACGGTGGCGGCGGGTGTCTGGGTCGGCGTCCTGATCTGGACCTGGCCTTCGGTGGGTCGGCTCGTCACCGCGCGCCCGTCCACCACCGCGTTCATCGAGCAGTACCGCGCGGAGCAGCGCGCGGCCGGCCGGCCGGACCGCGTGGCCTGGACGTGGACGCCCTACGCGGCGATCTCCCCCGCGCTGAAGCGGGCGGTGCTCGTGTCGGAGGACGTCAACTTCTTCTCGCACCACGGCTTCGCCGTCGACGAGATGCAGAGCGCGCTCGAGGACGCCCTGCGCGATGGGGAGCTGCCGCGGGGCGCCTCGACGATCACCCAGCAGCTCGCCAAGAATCTCTGGCTCTCGCGCTCGCGCAATCCGCTCCGGAAGGCCAAGGAGGCGCTGCTCACCTGGCAGCTCGAGCGCCGGCTCTCGAAGCGGCGCATCCTCGAGCTCTACCTCAACGTGGCCGAGTTCGGGCCGGGGATCTACGGGGTGGGCGCGGCCAGCCAGCGCTACTTCGGCAAGGCGCCCGCCGACCTCGACGAGCGCGAGGCGGCGCAGCTCGCCGCGGTGCTGCCGAGCCCGGCGACGTGGCGCCCGGGCTCCGCGAGCCCGACCTACCGCCGGCGCGTCGCGGCCATCGAGCGGCGGATGGAGCGCGCCGGCTTTCTCTGGAAGCAGATCTGAGGGCGCGCGCCGCCGCTCAGAGGAGCGCGAGCAGCTCGGGCAGCGCGGCGATCCGGTGGTCGGCCTCGCCGAACTCCTGGTGCCGGGTGTGGGTGCAGGGCACGACCGTGCAGCGCATGCCCGCGGCCTTGGCCGCGAGCAGCCCGTTGCGCGAGTCCTCGACGACGAGGCACGCCGACGGAGGCACCCCGAGCCGCTCGGCCGCGGCCAGGAACACGTCGGGCGCGGGCTTGCCGCGCGCCACCTGCGTGCCGGAGACCACCGCCTCGAAGAGCGGCCGGAGGTCGAGCGCGGCGAGGTTGGCGTCGATCACCCGCACCTCGGCGGAGGAGGCCAGCGCCATGCGATAGCCCGCGGCGCGAACCCGCCGCAGCACCTCCGGCACGCCCGCCATCGGGATCGGCCCGCGCGCGATCTGCTCGAGCATGCCCTCGACGTACCAGTCGGCCAGCGTCTCCTCCGATTCCGGGAGCCGGTGGCGCGCCTTCAAGATGCGGCACGAGTCGAGCGTGGTGCGCCCGAGGAACTCCGCGTTCTCCTCTTCCCCGTACGGCAGCCCGTAGCGGGCCATCACCCGGCGCAGGGCCTCGAACCCGAAGGGCTCGGAGTCCACCAGCACGCCATCCATGTCGAAGACGACGGCCCGGATCGTCACCGGGCCGGAGCGGCCATTGCGGGCCGCGCCACGCCCGCCGCCTCGAGGAGGGCGCGGACCGCGTCGCGGTCGGCCGCGCTCACGGGCAGGAGCGGCGGCGCGGGCCGGCCGTTGCCGAGCCCCCGCAGCGCGCAGGCGGCCTTGAGCGCGGCGAGCCAGGACCCCTGGCGATAGAGCTGGGCCAGGGCGGCGATGCGACGCTGCAGGGCCGCGCACTCGGGCGCCGCGCCGCGGTCGACGGCGGCCTGCAGCTCCACGAAGAGGGCGGGCACCACGTTGGCCAGGCCCGGGACCATGCCGTCGGCCCCCTGCAGCAAGCTCGCCGCGGCGAGCGACTCGTGGCCCTGGAGCACGCGGAACCCGGGGCGCTCCTGCTTGATCGCCAGCAGCGCCTGGAAGGCCTCGAAGTCGCCGGCCGAGTCCTTGATGCCGAGCACGCGCGGATCGCGCGCGAGCGCCCGCACCGTCGCGGCCGGTAGCACGTGATGCGTGCACTGGGGGATGTTGTAGAGCAGCGCGGGCAGCGGGGTCGCGTCCAGCACGTGACCGACGTGCCGCTCCTGGGCCGCCGCGTCCACCCCGAAGTAGTAGGGCGACCCGACCACCAGCGCGTCCGCCCCCTCCCCCGCCGCCTGATGGGCCGCCTCGATCGCCGGGCCGGTCCCGGGCAGCATCACACCCGCGAGCACCGGCACGCGCCCGGCCGCCGCCCGCACCGCCTGCCGGACGACCGCGCCGCGCTGGGCCGGCGTGAGCCAGGCGCCCTCGCCACAGCCGCCCAGCATGAAGAGCCCGGTGCAGCCGGCGCCCACCACGTGCTCGACCAGGGCGGCCATCGCGTCCGCGTCGGGGGCGCCCGCGTCGTCGAGCGGCGAGATCAGCGGCGGCACGATCCCGTGCAGCACGCGCTCCCACTCCCATCCTCCCATCGGCTTGCCGTTGCTCGTCATGTCCGGAGCATAGCAGAGTGGCCTCGCGGCCCGCCCTGAGGTAGGCTCTAGCGACAAGGAGGGCTCCAGCCCATGTTCGGTCTGCGCAAGCGCAGCATGCCGTCCGCCGCCGACGCGCTTCCCGGGCGCCAGGAACGAATGCCGGTGCCCGATACCCATTTCGTCAGCGGCGCCCGGCTCGAGCCGCCCTTCCCGGCCGGTACCGAGCGCGCGGTCTTCGGCCTGGGCTGCTTCTGGGGCGCGGAGCGCAAGTTCTGGGAGGTGCCCGGGGTGTACACCACCGCGGTCGGCTACGCGGGCGGTCACACCCCGAACCCCACCTACGAGGAGGTCTGCAGCGGCGGGACCGGCCACACCGAGGCGGTACTGGTGGTCTTCGACCCGGCCAAGGTCTCCTACGAGAGCCTACTGCGCGTGTTCTGGGAGAGCCACGATCCGACCCAGGGCATGCGTCAGGGCAACGACGTCGGGACCCAGTACCGCTCGGCCATCTACTGCTACGGCGACGCCCAGCGCCGCGCCGCCCTGGCCTCGCAGCAGGCCTATCAGGCGGTGCTCACGAAGGCGGGCTACGGGGCGATCACCACCGAGATCCGGGAGGCGCCCGAGTTCTACTACGCCGAGGACTATCACCAGCAGTACCTGGCCAAGAACCCGTGGGGCTACTGCGGCATCGGCGGCACCGGCGTGGCCTGCCCGGCGGGTCTGGCGCAGTCGGCCGCGTCGTCCTAGCCCGCTCGCCCCGATGGGACCCCGGACGCTAGCGGTGATCCGCCCCGCGGTCGCCGCGCTGCTCGGGATGCTGCTGGCCGGCTGCTCCCTCGCGAGTCAGATCGGCGCCACCGCGCCCGCCAGCATCACCCAGCAACTGCTGATCCGCTCGCTCGAGCGCGCGCTCGGGGACGTCGATCTGGCCCGTATCACGACGCACCCGGTCGCGCTCGAGGTCGCGGTCCAGGCCGGCAACGAGGGATTCGTGAAGGATTTCGTGACCACGTGGCTCAAGGTCCACGGCGTGCGCATGGCCTCGGACTCCCCCGAGCTCAAGCTCAAGATGTTCGTCTCGGTCTACGGCACCGACCGCGACCAGACCCTGATCGGCGTGCCCGCGTTCCAGGCGCCGGTGGTGAACTTCCCGGTGCCGGAGCTGGCCTTCTTCAAGTGGGTGCGCAACCGCGGGCAGGCCGAGCTGCGGCTCTGGGCCTTCGACAGCAAGGGAGACGTCGTCGTGGACGCGCCGCACCCCGGGGTCGGCAAGTCGAAGTACGACGACTTCACGGTGCTCCTCTTCTTCGGCTTCTCGCTCTCCGACGTCGACAAGCGCGGCAACTGAGGTGACCGTCATGCGTCCCGCGCACCTCCTGACGCTCGGCCTGCTCGGCCTGCTCGTCTCCGCCTGCGCCACGCCGGCGCCCGACACGCTGCGCAAGATCCGCGAGACGGGCCGCGTGACCCTCGGCTACCGCGACTCCTCGCGGCCCTTCTCGTTCCTCGGCGACGGTGGTCAGCCGGTGGGCTACACGATCGATCTGTGCATGCGGGTGCTCGCCCAGGTCCGGACCGCGACCGGGCGTCAGGACCTGGACATCAAGTGGGTGCGCGTGACGCCCGAGGACCGCATCGCGGCGGTCGCGGAGGGCCGCGTGGACCTCGAGTGTGGCTCCACCACCGCGTCGCTCTCCCGCCAGGAACAGGTCGACTTCAGCTACCCCACCTTCGTGGACGGCGGCAGCCTCCTGGTCGCCGCCGACGCGGCGGTACGCACCCCCGCCGACCTCGCGGGCAAGCGGATCGCGGTGATCCCCAAGACCACCACCGAGGGCGCGCTCGCCGCGTGGCTCGCCCAGCAGGGGGTGCAGGCCGAGATCCTGCCGGTGCGGGAGCACGCCGAGGGCTTCGCCGCGGTGGCGGAGGGCCGGGCGGTCGCCTACGCCTCGGACCGCACCATCCTCATCGGCCTCGGGCTCGTCTACCAGGGCCCGCGCCGCCTGGTGGTGATGGACGACTTCCTCTCCTACGAGCCGTACGGGCTGATGCTGCGCCGCAACGACCCGGCCTTCCGGCTCGCGGTCAATCGCGCGCTCGCCCAGATCTATCGGTCGGGCGAGATCGTCCCGATCTACAACCGCTGGTTCGGGGAGTGGGGGCCGCCCAGCCGACTGCTCGGAGCCATGTACCTGCTCAACAGCGTGCCTGAATGACGCCCCCCGAGGCGTCCGGCGACGCGCGGCCGCTCGAGGGCCTGCTCGTCGTCGATCTCACCCGGGTCCTGGCCGGCCCCTACTGCACCCGCCTGCTCTCGGACCTGGGCGCGCGGGTGATCAAGATCGAGCGGCCCGTCGAGGGCGACGAGATGCGCCGCAACCCGCACCAGATCGAGGCCGGGCGCGAGGACCAGTCCACGTACTTCGCGCGCGTCAACGCGGGCAAGGAGAGCGTGGCGGTCGATCTGAGCCGGGCCGAGGGCCGCGAGGTGGTGCTGGACCTGGTCCGTCACGCCGACGTCTTCATCGAGAACTTCGCGCCCGGGGTGGCGGGGCGGCTCGGCCTCGACTATTCGGCAGTCAACGCGGTTAAGAGCGACATTGTCTACTGCTCGATCTCCGGCTTCGGGCAGACCGGGCCCTGGCGCGAGCGTCCGGCCTTCGCGCACATCATCAACGCGGCCTCGGGCCTGATGGCGCTCGAGCAGGGGGACGAGGCCGCCCCCCGCGCCTCGAACCTGCAGGCCGCCGACGTGCTGGCCGCCGCCCACGCCATGGGGGTCATCATGGCCGCGCTCTGGCGGCGCGCCCGCACCGGGCAGGGTGCCCACGTGGACGTCTCGATGCTGGAGGCGCTGGTGGGCGCCGACAGCGTCACGTTCGCCTCGGTGCTGAACGGGGGCGAGGAGCACGGCAACCCGCGCCCCGGCATGATCGTGCACAAGGTCGGCGGCCGCTACATGGCGATGCAGATCGTGGGGGCCCCGCGGCTCTGGGAGCGCCTGCTCGCGCTGATGAAGCAGCCGGAGCTCGGCCGCGACCCGCGCTTCTCGTCGTCGCTGACCCGGCGCCGCAACTGGCGCGAGCTTCGCTCCGTCATCACCGGCTGGCTCGACGGCTTCGCCACCGCGGACGAGGCCCTCGCGGTGCTGACCGCGGCCCGCATCCCGTGCGCGCCGGTGCTCAGGCCCGCGGAGGTCATCGCCCAGGAGCACCTCGCGGTGCGCGCCTTCTTCCCGGTGGTCCCCCACCCCGCGCGCGCCGATCTGCGGGTGACCGCGAGCCCGTATCACCTGGACGGCAAGCCCACGCATCCGCGAGGGCCCGCCGCCTATCGCGTGGGCGAGCACACCCGGCGGGTCCTGCGCGACCTCCTCGGCTACAAGGACGACCGCGTCGCGGGGCTGATCGCGTCGGGCGCGGTCGAGGGCCCCGCGTGAGCGGGCGCGAGGAAGCGCTCCAGCGCACCGAGAAGGAGATCATCGCGGAGAAGGCGGCCACGCTCGGACGCGCCGGGGAGCGCCTCGAGGCCGCGCTGGCGCTCGTGGCCGATCGCAGGCAGGCCCTCGAGCACGCGTCCGACGGCGTCGCCCGGGACGAGGCGCTCGCGAGATATCGGCAGGCGCGGGCGCGCGCCCTCGACGCGCGCCGGACGCTGATCATCCAGCGCGAGGCCATCGGGCTGCGCACTCACCGCGTCGTCGACCAGCAGTACCCGGAGCCGCCCGCGCTCGGCTGACCCAGCAAGAATTTCCTGGACGACGATACGCTGACGCGACACGCCGACCCTCCCCCGGCCCAAGTCCCTGATTCGGTAGCGCTCGCCCCTGGCCCGCCTCTTGCTCCCCTCAGCGGACCGGAGGAGCCAGCCATGATCCGGGCCATCGTCCTGGGGTGCACGGGGTTGCTGACATGCGGCTTCACATGGCCGCCGGACTACGCTGAGCAGTCGCGCGCGGACGTCGCGACCTGCGTGCAGTACGCGCGCCAGACCTCGCCGCGCTTCGAGGCGGAGGTGCGCGAGGTCGACCTGACGACCGGCCGGGTGGACATCGCCCGCACCGCGAACGATGCCCGCGGCGAGGTCGCGTTCTCGAAGTGCCTGCTCGCGGTCCGCCAGTGGCGCCTGATCGAGCGCAACCTGCCGCGCGTGCCCGAGCCCGATCCCCCCGCCCTGGCCACCATGGCCGGGACGTCGCCCCTCTCCGTCGTCCGCTGATCGCGGCCCGATCGTGGTAGGCTCCGGGCCACCATGAAGCTCGGCATCTGCCTGCCGCACTACGGGAGACCGATCGAGCCGTCGCGGCTCGCCCAGCTCGCCGGGCGCGCCGAGGAGGTCGGGCTCGACTCGGTCTGGGTCACCGACCACGTGGTCGTCCCGAAGGACGTCCCGCTCATCTATCGCGACGACATGCTGGACCCGCTCGCGGTGCTGCCCTGGCTGGCCGGGGTGACCGAGCGCATCGCCCTCGGCACCAGCGTGGTCGTGCTGCCGTATCGCTCCCCGCTGCCGGTGGCCAAGCTGCTGGCCAGCGTGGACGTGCTCTCGAGCGGCCGCCTCATCGTGGGGGTCGCGGTGGGCTGGCTCGAGGGCGAGTTCGCCGCGCTCGGGGTGCCGTTCCGCGAGCGAGGCCGGCGCACCGACGAGGCGATCGAGCTGTTCCGGGCGGTGTGGACCGAGGACCACCCGGAGATCAAGACGGCCAACCACAGCCTCTCCGGTGACGTGAAGGTCTCCCCGATGCCGCTCCAGAAGCCCCGGCCGCCCATCCTGGTGGGCGGGGCCTCGGACGCGGCGCTCCGGCGCGCTGCGCGGCTCGGCGACGGCTGGCACGCCTCCGGGATGGCCGCGGCCGCCTTCCGCGCCGGCGCCCTCGCGGTCGGCAACCACTGGAGGGACGCCGGCCGCGACGGCACGCCCGAGCTGACCCTGCGCGTCCCGCTCCTGATCGACGGCGTCCACCGCGCGGCCGTCGATCCCGCGCTGCTCGGCACGCGCCACGTCGTCCGGGGCTCCGTCGCCGCGGTCGCCAAGGAGCTGCGCCAGTATCAAGCCGCCGGCTGCAGCCACGTGGCGCTCGAGGTGAGCTACAGCACCTACCCCGCGATCCTCGACACGATCGACGTCCTCGCCGAGGAGATCCGCCCGCTGCTCGACCAGCGAGACCGCTGACCACGAGGTGCCGGGCGCCGGCC
>Ga0310810_10008236_pt1 | contig 11977 bp, 13 predicted proteins | sample NCmetagenome_FD_207641 | JGI IMG/M metagenome (GOLD analysis project Ga0310810, IMG submission 207641) | Soil microbial communities from experimental microcosm in Duke University, North Carolina, United States - NC | ecosystem: Engineered > Artificial ecosystem > Soil microcosm > Unclassified ...
GGTGATGCTGCGCGTGCCGCAGCGAAGACTCGCCTGGCGAACTCTAGCCGATCAACGCGCTCCTGACCATCTTGCCGCCGGAGTCGTTTCTTTCGCGCCACTTTCTGACAAGAGCACATGCGTGACCATGAAGCTGACCTCGAGCTTCGGTGGTGCTGTCTCGAATCGGGTCGGTAAGTACTTGCAGAATTTCAAATTGTTAGTCGAAACGCCGACGAGATTGAAACCGAGCTGCTGATTCCTTCGACCGGCGGGGACTACCTCGGATGAGGGAGTTCACAGCACCTCAGCGGAGGCGACTGAAAATCCTCCTCATGCGCACTGGCAAGAGCGCGATGGCCAGCGAAATTCAAACATGCCTAACGAGATTCATTCTTACAGCGATCTGCAGCAGCAAATCCACGACGACTTGCGTGTGCAGCATCCGGAATGGGTCAAGCCTAACGGCACCTGCCCTACATGCGAATCGTACGAGTTGCGACTTGCTGAACTACTCGGAGTGAGTCGGGAGGCGAGCGTGGCGGAAGTGCGTAAATCATCCTTCCTCGGCGACGCAAGCGACTACTGAAGCGCAATTGCAACGAATATGAAACCAACAATCGAGATCAGGACCCTTTGGACGCGTCCCTCGCTATCAACACAAAAAGCAAAAAGAGGAAGCATATGAATAAGAAAATGAAAATTGTGGTCATTGGCGGCAGCGGCCTCATTGGAAAAAAGCTCGTGAACAACCTCCGTCAACAGGGGCACGAGATAGTGGCCGCATCACCCTCCTCAGGGGTCAACACCCTCACTGGCGAGGGACTGGCGGAAGCGCTGGCAGGCGCTCAGGTCGTCGTCGACGTGTCGAACTCGCCGTCGTTCACGTTTATTCCCAAACGGGGAGCATTGTACCAGTGGGAATCCGAGGACAATGCAGCAATGGAATTCTTCGAAACTTCGGGACGCAACCTTCTTGCTGCGGAAGCGGCCGCCGGCGTGGGACATCACGTTGCGCTGTCGATTGTCGGCACCGACCGCCTTCAGAAGAGTGGTTACTTCCGTGCAAAAATGGCCCAGGAAAATCTGATCAAGGCCTCGACGATTCCCTACACGATCGTCCGCGCAACGCAGTTCTTCGAATTCGTGGGGGGAATTGCCCAATCGGGCACCGTCGGGCAAACGATTCACCTGTCACCAGCTCTGATGCAGCCGATGGCGTCCGATGACGTGGCTAACGCACTGGCGGAGGTCACACTCGGCGCGCCGGTGCAAGGCATTGTCGAAATAGCTGGCCCCGAACGAGTGCGTCTTGACGAACTCGTCGGACGATTCCTACGCACAACTAAGGATCTTCGCGGGGTCGTCACAGATCTCCAGGCACGTTACTTCGGCCTGGTATTAAGCGATCAATCGCTCGTGCCCGGTGATAATCCACGCATCGGCCCCACGTTTTTCGAGGACTGGCTCAACCGTTCCATACCTCAACAACGAGCTACTAAGAAAGCGGCGGCAGCGCCGACACCGACTCGTCCGTCTCCGCAGAAGATCGCGCCGGCGTTACTCTTGCTTGCCTGCGGAATTGGCTTCGCCGTCCTCGCCGTAACTAGAGCTTCCGCCCTTGACTTAGATGACAAGTCAAAGGTGACACTCGTCTACGAGCACGTGCTTCCGAATGTCGCCGGTAAGAGCATCAAAGGCGTGCTCGTGGAATACAAGCCAGGAGGCTCATCGCCTGCGCACACCCATCCAAAGTCCGCCTTCATTTACGCGACGGTGTTGTCCGGGGCGATCCGAAGCCAGGTCAACGATGGACCGGTTAAGGTCTATCGCGCCGGCGAGAGCTTTTCTGAAATGCCCGGCGATCATCACGGCGTCAGTGCCAACGCCAGCGAGACCGAGCCCGCACGCCTCCTGGCCGTGTTCGTTGTCGATTCCGACGAAAAGAATCTTACCACGAACGACACAAAATGAGACCGACGATCGCACATCGCAAAATCCAAGGGGAGGGGGGCGATTGGACGCCGCAGGTTCGAACTCTCGCGAGCCTTGATAAGGAATTCGCAGGCGCTCCCGACAAAGCTAATCCGATCGAACCGGAGAGGGCGTTGGCGGCAGTCGTTCTACGCCAGGCGGCGAACGATCTGCGAAGGTTTCGCGAATCGGAAGATGCGATCGGTCGCGAGATGTATTGGGACGCGCGCAGCTGGTTCCTCTCGAATGACACTGAGTGGCCGTATTCGTTTCTTAACGCGTGCAGCTCGTTAGGCATCTCGCCGGAAAACATTCGTGACGAGGTCTTCGCGGATGCGCGGTCCGGGTGGCTGTCGCACTCGCGCCGTGTCGCTGTCGCAACGGCAACACAGTTCGTCGGATCGCTTTCGACTTTCTTCTCGTCTCGTCGCACCAGTGCACTTGCACTCCGACACTCATGAAAACACAATCTCGAAATATCCTGCTCAAACTTTGGCACAGGCTCATCGGGTGTCCTGCTCCCGCGCATGATCTGTATCTCTCGCTCAGCATCACGCTCTTCAATTTCACCAGTGGCTGGGATCGCGTCCTGCAGAAGCAGCGGCAGTTCATGGCCTGATGACAACAACAAGAAAGACAAACCTATGAGCACCGTCACTACCAAAGACGGCACGCAGATTTACTACAAAGACTGGGGCAAAGGGGCGGCCAAGTGGTCTCTCCGAGTCACCATTGCCGCCGGATTTCTGTCTGCCGTAGCAGACAGATTTGGATTATGGGGGCCACCAGGTGCGGCGAATATCGATTGGGGCGCATGGAAGCCCTTCGTCGATCACACGAGATTGCTGACATTTTATCTTCCGCAAAGCCTCGCGCCATTCGCGGCGATTTTCGCGACTCTCGCTGAAGCCGTGCTAGGCGTCTGGCTTCTTGTTGGATGGCGGACACGTGTCGCCGCATATGCCAGCGCCGCGCTCTTGCTCACGTTTGCTCTTTCAATGACTTTAGCCGTCGGAGTGAAATCGCCACTGAATTACGCCGTGTTCACTGGAGTGGCTGCTGCCTTTGCCCTCGCAGTTTTGAATACGTCGCCAACGCGGCAGAGAATAATCGTAAAACGTGCGAGTGACAAGCGTGATGAACATCAGCTGGTGAGCGTTGGCGCCGCGCAATCGGACAAAGCACATCGTCAGTCCATCTGATTCGCTTGTCACGGGCGCAGCCGTTCGTATTGCCTGACCCGCAGCGCGGACCAAAGATCGACATCCTCTGCGTCGATCGTTACTTATATCTGCGATGGCGGTAGTCTCAGAAATCGCGCTCGTGTACGTAAAACTGGTAACGCCTCGTCGATTCGATTGTCGACGTGTTCAAAAGAGGCAATCATAGTCCTTTCTTCGGTAGTACCGCAAAATCCCACGCAAGCGCCGTGGCGACCGAATGACGGCGTCCGTAGCCTTTGAACATGAAAACAAACAATTCAGTCATAGTAGCACTGATCCTTTGGTTCTTGTTCTTCGCCTCAAACGTCTTCGCGGTGCTTAGGTCTCCTTATCCGCGCAAAACTGATTCCCCGGATCACATCATTGTTATTGTTTATGGCGGCGTTAATCACATTGTCGACACGGCAAATAAACCAAAGGTTCCGTGAGATTCCGGACCCAAATGAGTCGAAGTCTGGCGCGCCCGTGTGCTAGAATTTGTGCTAGAACGAGGGTGTTTCTACCCACCGTTCGCGACGGCGACGATTTCACACGGAAACCTGTTTTTCCATTCGTAAAACGCCTTCGGCTTGAAATGAAAAGCGACGCCCTGAAATCGATAATTTCGCAATCCTAAGTCTGGCGCGTCTGTCAATTCCGCCACCCTGGCATTACAAACTCATTCAAACTAGCACAAAACTTAGTGCAATTTGCAAAGGGAGCTGGAGATTCCAATCAAAGCAAGTTTGGACGCGCCAGACTTACAAATCGGTAGCTAATCGTGCAGCGACTGACTTCGAAGAGGCGTGTTGCGAGCGACTTTGAATCACAACGGCGAATTAATATGAAGCTCAGCCGCGTGGATGAACAAAGATGCTCATTGAAGCCAAGAGGAAAATCACGGGAAAGATCACGCGGCAGGAACGATCAATCGTTATCGCCAGCCGATTCCGCTTTTGATTTTCCAATATCGTCGTCACCAACACTTCAATGAAAGAAAAGAAGACAAGCACGGTGCTCATCAAAATGAAGGCATCGAGGTTGGTTGTGTATGGGAGACGCGGCAGTTGGTTGTCGATGGCGAATCGATAAGCAATAAGAGTAAGCATCGAAGTGACTGCGATGCTGATCTGGGAGTTGGAGGTGACGGGGTCGATCCAGAAAACGGCCCACGACATGATTACAATGAGAACAAGTGGGAGGATCACTTTCCAAACGTAGTGTTGCGCGTTGCGCGAAGCAGTGAATTCGAAAGCGTAACCTGAATACTCGAAGCCTGGCGCAAGCGCGTAGCTGAGCGACTTAGTGTTCCAGCTTTCGATCGTCCAGTCCGGTAGCGTGATCGACGTCGCGATACCGCCAGCTTGTTTGAGCCCGTTATCGATCCAATCCTGGTCTGGCACGAATTGGACTTCGTTAGCCCGATAACGAACCGCGACGAACTGAAGCCGAAACGTTTGTCGATCGAAGGGGAACGATCGCAGTCGTAACGGTTGTGTGAATGCTCCGGCGTAGCGCTGACGGTAATTCACCGTGCCGTCAGGTTCGACCTCGACAGAGTCCGGAAACTTGCGACTCACCGAGTTTGTTTCATTCACGACGGCGATCCGCGGATGCCAAACCTGTTCAAGCGGGTAACGCACAACTCCGTTGCCGGTATGAGCTAAGCGAGGATCTTTCCAGCGCAACACGAGCGCCATCTCGGCAGTGAAGCTTTGCTGAGCGCTGTCTATGCTAGTGATGTCGACCATCCAGATTCCGATGGAAACTCGCGTTGGGCCGTCATCCGCGCGCGGCCGCTCAATCACCGCGGGCATTTCCGCGCCGCCCGCGTCCAAGATCGATATTGCGAGAAGGCTAACTAATGACAAATAGTTTTTCTTAGTCATTGGAGCGGGCCAAATTCAGTTTGAGAATCCGTCCAACTTCTTTAATTGCTTCCGGATTCGTCTCCGCGTCGTGACCTGAATCGACGATCAGCTCCGATTGCGCGCCATCGAGATGAGAACTCCAATACGGAACTACTCCGTCGGAACTATTGGGCGTGTTGCCCCGGCCGCGATCGCCCATGATCGAGTGATATGGAATGCCGCGCGTGATGGGAAGCTTGTCGACCGCTTGCACAAACCGATCGTTAGGCTCAAGCGTATCGACGCTATTCGGCATGCGCTTCAGCGTTCGCGCAGCAGGATCGGAGACTAAAAGCGGTTTGGTCGAAGTGTAGACTGAAGTGAACAGCCGCGGAGTTCTGACCAGGGCGGCGCCGATCCGGCCGATCCCGCCCGACGCTAACTTGCTGCCGCGATGCGGCGTTGAAATAAATATGACCCTTTGAACGTCCGGTCGATGACTGAAGACAAGCGACTCCTCGAGAAGTTTGCGTGTGTCGCTCGCCAGCGGTGTCTTGGCCGGCGGCGTGGAAAAGAAATCGCGCCAGATTTTGTCACCCGCGTCCGTGATCATTAATCGACAAATCATTCCGCCCATGCTGTGGCCAATGAGCACGACGCGTTTGTGGTTGGGAAACGCCCGATCGATTCCATCGAGATCTTGGCGGAACAGCGCGGCCGAGTAGGGATACGGATAACCGCTCGGATAACTGTAAACCCAGAATTGATAATGCTCCCTGATCCATGGGTCGTTGCGCAAGGAGTCAATCATCGGTGTCCAACTCGCCGGCGTTTCCTGCAAGCCGTGAACGAAAATCACAGGAGTCCGTGCGGGATCGAATGGCTGCAGCTGAGTTAGCCGCGTCGTGTCTGCGTACTTTTGTGGATTTATCACCCGCGCAAATCCGAGCCGCTCCGGTCGCTCGCGCGCGATCAACATCGCGGTGGGCGCATTAAGATCGATGGCCAACGGGAAAGTTCGTTTGCCGATCGCGACGCGCTCCGTTTTCATCGGATCGACAAATTCCAACTCCGCTCGCTTGTCCGCGAATTTAATTACCGCCGTCACCGGTGCGTAAACACGACGAAGCTTAAACTGCTCGCGAGACCGCGGATTTTCTACGCGACCTACAGCAACCAACGGCGCCCCGATTCCGCTTATCGACGGACGCGTTTTGAAAAATTGACCGCTGATTTTCAAGCTGTCGGTCGGAAACAAATCGTATCGACTCGGATCGTGTTCCTGATCAACTGGCTTCGGAGTCGTAAGAAGATAGTTTGTTTGATCGACAGTTACTGAAACTTCGCGTCGCCACGGTTGAATGTTCGCGCGCTCGACGTTTGCAACCGCGCGCGCTACCGAGAAATTGTAAAGATTTCGCGCGGACAGGTTGTCCGGCTGCTGCTCCAGAACATTCAACGAGAATCTGGCGGCGAAGAGGTCGCCGCCTAACGAAACTAACGGCTGTTCTCGTTCCCGAGCGGCCAAGCGCTGAATCGCCGGCTGCAGTTGTTTGTCACTTCCGGTTGCCGGAACTACTGGCCGCGTTTGCTTTACTGTCGCGAGATGGGCGCAACCGCAGGACGCGAACAGGGCTACACAACAAAATGCTACGCGCACTGATTTCATTTCGAGTTTCGCTGGCTTGCGCGCTCAGGCCAGATGTATTGGAAGACGAGCCCGGTGACGACGAGACCAAAGAGAATTCCAACGACACGATTGCGGACGTTATCGAGATCGGTATCGGGCGCGTAGCCTTGAAAGACGCTGTAAAAGAAAGCGAATGCGAGTTGCAGCCCAGCATAACTTATCCGCTCGCTTCCCGTGGCAACCCAGCCGGCGATCGCAGCGAAGGTGACTTTGAGCGCAAAGTGCACGTGTGCCGGATTGGTGAACGCATCAGAGACAAAAAAGCCTTTCGGTTTTGGAAGATGTGCAGGCGGGCCCGGCGCATCCGGCAGAAACAACAAGTTCAGCACGACGGTGAGTCCGACGCCGTAAGCGATCGCGACCCACAGCCAAAGGAGTCCTCGAACTAACAGTTCAGGTGAGGGGACTGCTTCTCCGACCGACTGCGAGACAGTGACAACAAAACCGATGAGGAATCCGAGTGGCCCGAGCACAAAAATGCGTGACACATACATTCCAAGAAACAGTGCGATCGCCATTCCGGGAATGCGCAGTTCAGGATAACCATAGGTGAACTTGTAAAGTAGGAGACTCGCGCCAATGCCGATGGTCAGGCCGATAAGCCCGATGACTCCGGTAATTGTCGTGAGTAGCTTGCTCTCCTTAGAGATGAAGAAAACCATATAGGCGCAGGTAGCCAGCTCCGGCACTTGCAGCGCCATCGAAATGATGACGCACAAAACGGCGCCCGCGACTATGATGGCTGTTCTAATCTTGCGCGCGCTCGTCGGCGCGAGCTCGCGTCTGAGCCAGCCAAGCCAATCGGAATCGATCGGTCGCGCTTCGACAAACGTCGCGCTCATAAATTATTTCGGTGGCGGACCTTTGATGATGGCAACCGCCGACGCGCCCATGCGGAAAAGATCTTCGTCGGGATTTTCGACTTCGATGCGCACGGGGAATCGTTGCGCGACGCGCACCCAATTCAGTTCACGTTTCACATAAGGCACGCCGGAGGGAGGCAGATCGATCTCGCCTTCGGGCTTCACCGCCCATCCGATTCCCTGCACTTTTCCACGGAAGCGTTGGTTAGGCGCCGATGAGAGATAAACGATAGCCACGCTTCCGGGAGCCATATGTCGAACTTCCGCCTCGCGGAAATTTGCCACCACGTACCATTTTGTCGTGTCTAGAAGTGAGAATACCGGCACGCCGATGCTGGCGTAGGCGCCGCCGGAGATATTTAAATTTATGACACGGCCGTCGAAGGGCGCAGTCACTTTGCAGTAGGAGAGATCCAACTCAGCTTGTTTAACAGCTGCAACCGCGCCGGGTCGTTGCGCGAGCAGCGTTTGTAATGTGCTGAGCGCAGTCTTGGCCTGATTCAGTTTCTGTTCCTCGGCGGCCAATGCCTCGGCCGCTACGCGCGACGCAGTCGTGGCCTGATCAACTTGCTCCGCTGTGGCGAACCCTTTCGGCAGAAGCGGCTCGAGCCGGTGCAAAGTGTCGTTGGCCTGTTTCTCCTGCGCTTTCGCCCGCGCCACACCTGCTTCGGCGGCCTTGACTCCAAACTTCAGTTCCTCATCCTGCGAACGTCCGATCTCAATCTGCTCGTCCAAGGCGGCAAGGGCCGACTTCGCTTTTTCCAAAGCCAACTCGTAATCGTCGGGATCGATTTCGAAAAGCAAATCGCCTTCTTTGACTAACTGATTATCCTGAACGGCCAGCTTGACGATTTGCCCGCGGACGCGAGGAACAATTCCGACCACATTCGCGCGCGCCGCCGCATCATCGGTTCGGGGATGTCGCTCGATCGTTCCCCAGACGTAGAGTGTGATCAGCACCGCAGCGGCGCCTATGATCACTGACGTGATCTTGCGGATGAATTTGCGTCGTTCGACAGAGACGTCCGATGAAGCTGTGACCCTTCCCACATTCTTGTCGGCTAAAGGTGTGGCGGCTTGATGCATATCAGTTTTGGTAAAACAAAATCCACGTCGCGAAGGTGAAGACGATCATGAGACACGAGTAGATGAGCGGCGCCGGACCGAGGTACGCTTTCAGGTTGCGGAATTGCACAATCCAATGGGCAATCAGCGTCAGCGCCAGGCCGCTCAAGATGCAGACCATCCACGCGGGAAAATATGAGCCAAGAACATCGACCGTTAACGAATGGTGGCTCAAAAAGCCCGCTGCGCCGGAAACGAGAACGATCAGCGCGAAGCTGGCGGCCACAAATTTTGCAACTGTTCGATGCGTTCTCATCGTTCTAACGATCTGACGGCTAAAGGTCGGAGAGGTCGGGAGGAGGGCCGCGCCAAATCTCCCGCGCTCAATGCAAGCGCGGTTGCGCCTGTAAAAATGGCGGACTGCGTGTCGTGACTTACGCTCCGCGCCGACGCCAGATTTCGCTGCGCGCTAGCAATCTCCGGATAGGTGCTGAGCCCGTTCTCGTAAGATTCGAGTACAGCCTCGAACGCATTTTGCGATGCGGTGACAAGCTTGACGGCGGAATCCTGTTTGCGGAGCTCGGTCTTGAAATCCGTGTAAGCTTTCCAGACTTTGCCCGGCGCGGTCTTGAAGCGTTGTTCAGCCAGGTCGCGTTCGTAATTCGGCAGGTTCGCCGGCGACCAAGTCCGATCGGAACTCGGTGGCGGATCGTTCCTGGCATTGGCCACGGCAAATGCCAAGAGCAATTGCAGACTCAAGACACGGGTGGTCACGGCTCATCCCTTCTAGCTCGCTTGCAAAAGCAGACCTGCAGTCGTGTTTGCTAAATCGCACGGCAACTGCGTTTCGTCGGTCTCGCGACGCCGTCCAGTTTCCGTATCGAGTTTCTCGACCAACGCAGCGACATGTGTGTCGATGATTCGGTGACACGCGGCTAACTCGCCCTCGCGACTGCGGGCAGCCTCCCGCGCCGCTGCTTCCAAGTCATCTATATTATATAGAGCGACATGCTCGAGCCCGCGCACGGCCGGATCGATGTTGCGCGGCACGGACAGATCGATGAGAAGCAGCGGGCGATGATGCCGCGATCTCATTAGATTGTCGGCATCATCCCGAGTCACCAGCGATTCCGGACTGCTCGTCGCCGCGATGACAACATCGACATCGGGCATTTCGAACAGACAATCGCCAAGGCAGACGGCTTGTCCCCCGCATTGGATCGCCAGATCGATTGCACGATCGAAAGAACGATTCGCAATCAAGATCGAGCGAGCGCCTTTCGTTACCAGCGACCGGACACAGCATTCCGCCATTTGGCCGGCGCCAATGACCATGATTGATTGCCGCGATAGATCACCAAGGGTCTTCTCCACTAACTCGACCGCTGCACTCTTGATTGAAACCGCGCCACGCCCGATTCCGGTGCGAGAACGAATCTCCTTTGTCACCTGAAACGCCCTTTGAAACAGCCGATTTAAAACGCGGCCGGTCAGTCCGGCGTTGCGAGCGATCTCGTAGGCGTTTTTGATTTGGCCAGTGATTTCAGTTTCACCGAGCACCAGCGAGTCCAAACCCGGCGCGACGCGAAGCAGATGACGCACGGCATCGGCATCCTCGTGGACGTAAATGTAATCGTCCAGTTCTCGCGGTTCCGCGCAGAGCAACTGTAAAAGCGATTTAATGTGACCCGTTGCCTGTCGGGTTGTCCCGTAGATTTCAACACGATTGCATGTTGAAAGCAGAACGATTTCGTCGAGATGGCCGAAGCACTTCAGCACAAACGCAAGATCAACAATCGCGGACTGTTTCACCGCGAGCTGCTCGCGGAGTTCAACCGGCGCGGTTTTGTGGCTGACTCCCGCGGCGAAAAGTTTCATCACTTAGTCAAAGTGGTTTCGAGACGCGCGGGCTGAGCTCCCCGATCTCCGGTGGCTGGACTGGGCGGCCTGGTTTGTGCCGGTTCAGATTGCTGATAATTCACGATGAGCCGCGAACCGCGTTGTCCGGTCAGGAACAACCAGCCCCATTGCAAGAACACGCTGATTTTCAGACTGAGCTGCGACAGAAAAGTGATGTGGATGAAAGCCCAGGCCAGCCACGCGAAGAGACCGTGCAGTCGAATCTTGCCGCTCTCCAGAATGGCGTAGCCTTTGCCGACAACAGCCATGTTGCCTTTGTCGAAATAACTAAACGGCTTGGGCGCCTTCTTGCCTGCAAGTTGGCGGTGAATCAATTTTCCAACGTAGCGGCCCTGTTGCATCGCAACTTGGGCTACGCCGGGCAATGGTTTTCCGTTCCGGTCGAGTGATGCGGTGTCGCCGATCACGAAAACTTCCGGATTGCCCGGCACTCTGAGATCCGGTTGAACGCGCACGCGGCCGGCCCGATCCGTCGGTGCTTCCAACCACTTTCCGGCCGGTGACGGCGCGACTCCGGCGGTCCAAATAACCGTCTTACTCGCGATTCGCTCACCCGCGACGATGACGCCGTCTTCGTCGATCTTCTCGACGGCATGGCCCAGGTGGATTTCAACTCCGAGTTTTTGGAGATGCAGCTCGGCAGCATCAGACAGACTCGGCGCAAACGTCCCAAGAACGTTTCGAGCCGCATCGATCAAAACAATTCGTGCTGAAGTCGGATCGATCCGGCGGAATTCGGAACGTAATGACGTCCGAACGAAAATGGCGAGTGCCGCCGCCATCTCGACGCCGGTTGGTCCGGCGCCAACCAAAACGAACGTCAACAAATCGCGGTGAAGATCGACATTTTCTTCGGCCTCAGCCTGTTCAAACGCGCTGAGGATCTTGTTTCGAATGCCGACGGCATCGGCCAAGCTTTTCAAGCCCGGAGCAAACTTTTCAAATTCGTTGTGTCCGAAATAACTGTGTCGCGCACCGGTGGCGAGAATGAGATAATCGTACGGAACTGGCACGTGCTCGCGATCTGCATCGTTTACAAAAACGCAGCGTTGCGCTTTATCCACACCGGTAACCTCGCCCATGATCACCGCGGTATTTCTATTTCTTCGCAACACTTCGCGGATTGGCGAACTCATTTGCGATGGCGCGAGTACTGCCGTCGCTACCTGGTAAAGAAGCGGCTGAAAAACATGATGGTTCGTTCGGTCAATAAGAATGACCTCGACCGGCGCTTTGCCAAGGGCTTTGGCCGCAGCCAGACCACCAAAACCGCCGCCGACGATCACGACCCGCGGTGTCTTTGACGTCTGCTCATCCGCACCACTAATAGAATTGAGATTAGCTTCGTTCATCCATCCCTTTCTCAAGCTTCTAAGGCCTGAAATTTCAAGAGAATCTTGGTTTTTCTCGCTGGCGCCTCGGTATGGGGCCGAA
>Ga0310810_10008237_pt1 | contig 11977 bp, 11 predicted proteins | sample NCmetagenome_FD_207641 | JGI IMG/M metagenome (GOLD analysis project Ga0310810, IMG submission 207641) | Soil microbial communities from experimental microcosm in Duke University, North Carolina, United States - NC | ecosystem: Engineered > Artificial ecosystem > Soil microcosm > Unclassified ...
AAGCGAATCGGCTCGCTGCGCACGAAGACGGAAGACAGCATGGACTTCGCAGTCGACACCATGATGGAGGAACGCGTCGACAGTTACTTTCGCATCGAGCAAGGGCTTGACGAGATCATCAAATCCCTCTTGCAGATCGAAGAAGAACTCGATCACATTTGCGATCTGTCTGGCGCCATGCGACTAGAATCGAGATTGGAATTCGTTGAGGACCGCTGGGACGATTTGGACAGCGAGATTCGTGAGCGGCCGAGACGCCGGCGGCGCCGGATGAGCCTCGCCGACATGCTCAAGGCCGCGAGCGGGGGCGGGGGCGATCTCTCACAAACCGGCGGCGTGAATAATGCCGTCGATGCGTATGCCATCATGGGAGTCGAGTTCGGCAGTTCGCTTGCCGACGTCACCACCGCGTTCCGGCAAAAAGCGAAGCTCCTCCATCCCGATGCCAATCAAGGGGACCGCAGCTCGGAACCGGAATTGCGCCGCATGCTCGAAGCGTATCAGTTCCTCAAAGAGTATTTGAGCCTCAGCAGCACAGAGCCCATGCGGCCGCCCGACCGGCCGTTCAGTCCGGCCGAGTAAGATCCAGTGACGACGCCTTTCGAGGACCGTTACATTACCGACGCAGCCGCCCTCGAGGCGCTCTGTAGGCATCTGCGGTCGAGCCGCCGGCTCGGTTTGGATACCGAGTTTGTCGGAGAAGAGAGCTTCATCCCGAAACTCGAACTCATTCAGGTCGCCGCTCAGGACACCGCGGCCGTCATTGATTTTCCCGCCGTGCAGGCCAGCGGCTCTCTCGCGCCGTTTTGGGAGTTGATCTGTGATCCCCACGTGGAAAAAATCGTTCACGCCGGTCGTCAGGATCTCGATCTGTTCGCGCTGCATGCCGGGCAGATTCCTAAGCCGTTCTTCGACACGCAAGTCGCGGCCGCCATGCTTGGGTTCGGCGCGCAAGTCGCCTATGCAAATCTCGTCCAGCGGATCCACGGCACGAAGCTCGCCAAAGCTCACACCTTTACCAACTGGAGCGCGAGACCCCTGTCGACGGATCAAATCGCCTACGCCGCTGAAGACGTTAAGTTTCTTCTCCCTCTGCACAGCCATTTGGAGAAACGGCTTCACGCCCTCGGACGCATCGAATGGGTCAAAGAAGAGTTCTCACGTCTCGAAACAGCCGTCGCCGAAAAAAGCAAAGATCCGCTCGATCGCTATCAACGCATCAGGGGATGGGAGAGCCTCAAGCCTCGGCAGGCCGCAGTTCTGCGGGATCTCGCGGCGTGGCGTGAGACCGAAGCGCGACGGCGGAATGTTCCGCGAGGACGAGTGATGCGGGATGAGGTCCTGCTTCAACTTGCGCGGCATCCTCCGGCTACCGTCGACGACTTGCGGGGGCTCCGCGGGCTGCATGGCTCGGAAATCGACCGGAATGGGGACCAGTTGATTGCCACCATCTCGGCATCCCTGGCACTACCGCCATCCGCCTGGCCCCATGTACCCCGCGACCGGAAACCGGAGCCTGAATCGATCGGTCTTGTTGAGCTCCTGCAGGCGGTGCTCAAGGCACGTGCCGCCGAGGCGGAAATTGCTCCCACCCTCCTGGCCACGAGCGCCGACCTGCAAGCACTAGTGGAAGCGAAGGAAAAAAACAAGCCACTCGACTTGCCCCTTCTACGCGGTTGGCGACGCGAATTGATCGGTGAACTGCTCCTCCAGATCCTCGAGGGGGCCGTGTCGGTTGCCGTGGATCCGGTGAAAGGCGTATTGCGCATGTCCGGCGACGTCACAATGGCGAAGCCAGAGTAAGCCTCAGCTCCGTGGTGCACTGTTCAAAACTGCCCGATTCCCGCCATAAACATCCATTCCCGCTCACATCGGCTCATCGCCAATGCGTGAGTCACCGAGGTTGAATCCTCTCGCCTATTGCAAGCTTGCGAAGATGGCACGTCTCCTTCTTTCTGGGTACAAAACTGGCAAGGTCGCTACCAGATGACACGGGGCCTAGTACGAGCACTGTTGACGTTTTTTTTCCCCGGTGGATTATTTTTCCTGGCCGCCTTGGGATTCCTGCGTCCCCAGGGACTGCCTCCATGGTGTCAGACGCCGGTCGCGGCCTTGCCGTACCTTGCATTGACGTTCGGGTTGGTGTTCGGATGGTATTTCGCCAACACACGGATGCTCCTCTCCCTCCTCACGTTGACGTTTGCCCACCAAACACTTTCCGCGTGGCCCCTGGATAAGGACCCGGCTTCCCTCTCACACACCGTCTTTGCCGCGAGCGCCTTTCTCATTCCTCTAAATTTTCTGACCTTGTCACTTCTCAAAGACGAAGCCATCGGTTCTCTGTGGGGAATTGTGCAAATGTTTACCTTTCTGCTTCAGCCGTTCGCCGTGTGGTGGCTCTGTGATCCTGCGCACTCCGACATCGCCATGGCGCTCAAGACCGCGTACTTACCAGGATGGTCGACGGCCTGGACTCTGGTGCCGCAACCGGCTCTACTCGTCTTCATCGTCGCAAGCGGCCTGCTTCTCATTCGATTCGCGCTGCGGCGGCACCCGATGGACGCAGGGGCGGCATGGGCGCTGGCCGCAGTGTTTCTGGCGTATCATGGGACGCAGCTCGCATGGTCTCCGACCAACTTTTTCTCAACCGCCGGTTTGATCGTATTTCTCTCCCTGATACAGGCGATCTATCAGGAGACCTACCGCGACGAGCTCACGGGGATTCCAGGACGAATGGCGTACGAGGAAGCGACGGCGCAATTGGGCAAGCACTATGCGCTTGGCGTGTTGGCGATCGACCAACTCAAGGCCTATAGCGGTGCACACGGCAAATCGGTCGCGGAACAAATTCTCAAGCTGGTCGCGCCGAAGGTGCAGGCCGCCTGTCAGGCTGGGCGGGCCTTTCGCGTGAGCGGGGAAGAACTGACGTTGCTCTTTCCACATCAGTCCGCGTTGGAAGCCCTCGTGGAGTTGGAGAACATCAGAAAACGCATCGAATCGACTTCCCTCGCCCTTCACGACGGTCGTCGGATCTGGGAAGGCGCTCGTGGGACTCCGGGGACCGGTCGGAAGGATGAGTACCTTCCGATCACAGCCAGTATCGGAGTAGCCGACACGTTGGCAGAAAAAGCGACACGGAGCATGGTCATCAAGGCTGCTTATCGCGCCCTATACGAGGCCAAAGCCGGCGGTGGAAACGTCGTGAAGCGAGGAGTCGTCAGCAGCCTGTCATTGCGACGGTCCTATGGTCATTCGCTCGCCTCATGAGCGACAGCGAAGATTAAACCACCCTATAATAGGTCTTTCACGCGGTCAGCCGGTCGCGCCAACCATGCCTTTTCACCGCGCTCGACGATGGGACGTTGAATCAGCTCCGGATATTTCACCATCAAGTCGATCAGTTCGTCGTCAGACAATGTCGTTCGGGCCAAGTTCAGTTCCTTATAGAGATCTTCTTTCGTTCGCAGGAACTCGCGCGCAGACAATCCGGATTTTTTCAAGAGCGCCTTCAGCTGCGGCTTCGTAAACCGCTGCTCATAGTAATTGACCGACGTGAACGGCGTGCCGCTGTCTTTGAGGAATTGCACCGCCTGCCGGCACGTCGAACAAGTCGGTTTCTGGTAAATGATCAACTTAGGCATGAAGACTCCTTTCAGCCGATCGCGCTTGACGCCAATTTTTTTTGTATGATAGACGTTTGCATTCTCCACGAGTGCGCGTCACACGATGCCGACGGCAGGGACAAGCTCCAGCGGCCAGTTTTCTTGCGCTACGCCGGCGCAACACACGCTGCGGGATCTCCGCACGAAACGGAAAGGACAACCCGTTTTCGTTATGGGACACGTGCTCGAACGAAAAGGGCAGGAGGCCACGTTCGAAGTATTCAACGATCGTCTGGCCGTCGTCAAATTTGCCGACGGCGTCGCAATCGGATACGATCCTTACGAACTGCTGCTTCCGACCGACATCGATTCGGATGGAACCGCATATTTCGAAATCCGTCACTGTACCCAATGCCAGCAATTGTTTCCCCTGACAAACGAGGAGTGTGAATCGGATACAGAACCCACCGCCTGTCCCGAGTGCCGGAGCTGATTGACCGTCAGACCTGATCGTCAATCGACCAGCGGCGCCACCTCGATCGCTTTCTTAATCAAACAATCGCCCGCAAACGACTGCAAGGACATCGGCAGCATACTGGCGTCAATAATTCGAACCGTGACCACCCGATAACCATCAGCAGCTTTCGTGCCTTCCACACGCATTGCGTGGCAGATTTCGAGCTTTTTCCAAATCAAATTGTTCAAAATCGTCTCCGACGCCAGGAGCTTGGTATCGGTCGCCACATCGTTCACGGAAGCCTTGACCGCCACCCGCGATTTGTCCTTCGGTACTTCGCTGACGACGGCAAAGATGAGCAGTTCGTCCTCCGAACACCCGACCTGGGGAGTTCCCAGAAGGAACGACACGAGAACCGCCGTCCCCAAAAACCACTTCATGCTGTCCTCGCGTCAGACTGGCCACGCAATGCGGATCTCCGATGACCGGCGACTCTCACGAAGACTGCCCGAATTTTCGGAGTCCGAGGCGGTGGTCCGACAAGTTTCCCCAGAAATCGGCGAAGTCATTGAGTCCTTGAGCTTTGAGGACGTTTAAACGGTGAGAACTGTGCGCGGCCCGAGCAGACAGTAGTGGAAGCAATCGGTTCGTCATCCGCGGCAGCATCGCGCGCAGTATGCCAAGGGGGTCGAATCATTTCAAGGCTGCGACGCCGACCGATCGAGGAACGCTTGCATGATCGTATGAACTGGGGCACAGTACGATCTGGAGCTCGCCCATGCCCCATGATTTTATGCCAGGCCTCGCCGGCATCCCCGCGGCAAAATCCGCCGTCAGCGACGTAGACGGAGAACGCGGTGTTCTCGAATATCGCGGTATTCGGGTTGAAGAACTCTGCCAGCGCTCCTCCTACCTTGAAACGGCCTATCTCCTGTTGTTCGGCCACCTCCCGACCCAGCAGGCGCTTACAGCGTGGGAGCAGGACATCGTTCGCCATCGGCGCCTGAAGTATTCAATCATCGACCTCATGAAATGCCTGCCTGAACAGGGACACCCAATGGACGCGCTCCAGGCGGCGGTTGCGGCGCTTGGAATGTTCTATCCCGGCCGCAACGTTAAAGATTTAGAGAACAACTACTGGTCGGCCGTCCGATTGATCGCCAAACTTCCGACAATCGTCGCGGCTTGGGCAAGGCTTCGCCGGGGGGATGAGGCCATTCCTCCTCGGGACGAACTGGGTTTCAGCGAGAACTTTTTCTATATGCTCACAGAAACCGCTCCTCATCCATTGTGGGTCGACATCTTCGACGATTGCCTGATTCTCCACGCAGAGCACACCATGAACGCATCGACCTTTACGGGCCTTGTGACCGCTTCGACGCTCGCCGACCCCTATACGGTCGTCGCCTCTTCCCTTGGCGCACTGAAGGGTCCGCTCCATGGGGGCGCAAACGAGGAAGTCGTGGAGATGCTGCGCAGGATCGGCACCGCCGATCGTGCGGCCGCATATGTCGAAGAACAGCTCCGCAATAAGCGCAAGCTTATGGGATTCGGCCATCGGGTTTATAGAGTTAAAGACCCCCGCGCGACGATCTTGCAGAGCTTGTCTGAGAGGCTGTTCAAGACATGCGGCAGCTCGCAGCTCTTCGACGTTGCGCTCCACGTTGAACGCAAAGCGGCCGAACTGTTGGGGGAGAAAAAGGTGTATCCGAACGTCGACTTCTATTCAGGGATCATTTACGACAAGATGGGCATCGATGTCGATCTGTTCACACCCATCTTTGCCATAGCACGAGTAGCCGGCTGGTTGGCCCATTGGCTGGAGCAACTCACCGAAAACAAGCTCTTTCGTCCTGACCAGATTTATGCCGGTGAGCATAATCGCCCCTACGTGCCCATTGATCAGCGCTAATCTCCGCCGGTCCCGCTGACACCTCGCTCTTGACTTGCCGAATGAAGGGATTACCTGCCTTTTTGACAGGAATTGAAACGCCGCGTCGCGACAGCCATAAGAGAGTCATCAAAGACTCAAGAAGTCTATCTCTATACAGAGGAGGTTAAGTCATGACAATCGTACGGTGGGATCCCTTTCGTGAACTTGAAGACATGTCAGAACGGCTGAACCGGGTCTTTTCACGACCGTCGGCCCGAAACAGCGGCAAGGAGAACCTCACGGTCGCCGACTGGATGCCCTCCGTCGACATCAGCGAGACCGAAGCCGAGTATCTCATCAAGGCGGAGCTGCCTGAAGTGAAGAAAGAAGACGTAAAAGTCACAGTGGAAAACGGAGTCCTTACACTCCAGGGAGACCGCAGACAGGAGAAAGAGGAGAAAGGCAAACGCTTTCATCGAGTCGAGCGCTCGTATGGAAGCTTCATTCGCAGCTTCTCGTTGCCAGAGTCAGTCGATGAAACCGCCGTCAAAGCGGAGTACAAAGACGGTGTTCTGAATCTCCATCTGCCCAAAAGCGAAAAGGTGAAGCCGAAAGCCATCGACGTCAAGGTTGCCTGATCGGCGAACTCCACGAGGAAGAGTCGCCGGAAGGCCCGCTTCGGCGGGCCTTCTTGCATCTAGACGTCCTCGCTGCGCTCGAGCATCACGAGTTCCCAATACCCCTCGTCCAGTTCAAGCCGCAAAACATACCGCCGGCCGTCGCTGGCGCTGACCCGGAAATAACTGTGGGTATCGCTGTACCAGCGATCCACGATCTGCTCCACGTGCACCGTGGAGCCTTCAAGCGTAAAAGACCGAGGCGTCTTTTCGCCTTTATATCCCAAGAACGCCTCAACGATGACATGGGGAAGGTCCATGGGTTGGCCTTGTAGAAGCCGGCGGCCTGAGTTTATCATGGCGCCCGCACGTTGGAAGTCCTTCACATGCATGGAGCGGCCGCATGAAAACACCTTCTGACCACTCGGCACCAGCCGGCACGAGAATCGAGCGCGATACCATGGGCGAGCTGGCCGTCCCGGCCGATGCTTATTATGGAGTGCAAACGGCTCGCGCAATGGAAAACTTCCCGATCAGCTCCATGCGCATGCCCCGATCCATGATACGAGCGATGGGCCTCATCAAACGAGCCGCCGCTTCGGTGAACCATTCGCTCGGCTTGCTGGCCCAGCAACCGGCGGACGCCATCGCGCGGGCGGCCTCTGAGGTAGTCGAAGGGACCTTGGACGGCGAATTTCCCGTCGATGTGTTCCAGACCGGCTCGGGAACCTCAACGAACATGAATACTAACGAAGTGATTTCCAACCGCGCCACCGAACTGCTGGGGGGAAATCGGGGCAGCAAACTCGTACACCCAAACGACCATGTGAATCTGGGCCAATCCAGCAATGACGTCATTCCAACGGCCATTCACATTGCCGCCTCGGAAATGATCGAACGCCAACTCCTGCCGGCGTTGGCACGACTTCATCGAGCGCTGGCCCAAAAGGCAAAGGACTTCGACGGCATCGTCAAGATCGGCCGGACTCACCTCCAGGATGCGACTCCCGTGCGCTTGGGTCAGGAGTTCGGCGGCTATGCCCGGCAGATTGAATTGGGCATTGAACGAGTGAAGCGGGCCCAGGAAGCGCTCAGCGAGGTGGCACTGGGCGGAACGGCTGTCGGGACGGGTCTGAATTGCCATCCTGACTTCCCATCCAAAGTCATGGCGTTGATCTCCCAGGAAACCGGCTGTCACTTTCGGGAAGCGGCAAATCACTTCGAAGCGCAGTCAACGCAGGATTCCCTGGTGGAAGCCAGCGGGCACCTGCGCACTCTCGCGGTCAGCCTGATGAAAATCGCCAACGATATTCGCTGGCTGGGATCCGGTCCTCGATGTGGCCTCGGAGAAATCTCTCTTCCAGAAACGCAGCCGGGATCATCCATCATGCCGGGAAAGGTGAATCCGGTGATCGCCGAATCAGTAACGATGGTCTGCGCGCAGGTCATTGGCAACGACGTGACCGTGACGATCGGAGGTCAGGCCGGCAATTTTGAGTTGCTCGTCATGCTTCCAGTCATGGCATTCAACCTCCTCCAATCCATTGAACTCCTGGCCACGGCGTCCAGCAACTTTGCGGCCAAGTGCATTGAAGGGATTACCGTTAATAAAGAGCGCTGTCAGAGTCTCATTGAAGAGAGCCTCGCCATGTGCACCGCATTGGCCCCGGCAATCGGTTACGAAGCCGCAGCCAAGCTGGCGAAGGACGCCTATCAGTCCGGTAAAACCGTGCGACAGGTCGCCAAAGAACGCAACGTGCTGCCTGACGACCGTCTGGAACAACTGCTCGACCCCTGGCGCATGACCGAGCCCGGTGGGCCTGTCGGTAGCGCTGGAGGGTGACCGGTCCTTTTACGGTTTTGACAGCATTGAAAAGGCTATGCTAAAGTCCGCGGAACTGTTGAGATTATAGACACTTTTACCTCGAAGGTTAGGACTGGAATGAACGCAGAGCACAAGCATGTCGTTATTGTGGCCGGTGCCGGGCCTGCGGGAATGGCGGTCGCGGCTGCCTTGGGCAAAGCTGGCCATGAAATCATCATTCTCAACCGCGACATTAAGTTCGGCGGCCTTGCCGAGTACGGCATCTTTCCCAGCAAGCTCAAATTACGCGGAGGCTTGAGAAAGCAATACTGGGACCTGCTGGAGCAGCCGCATGTCCATTATTTTGGAAATGTTTCGATCGGCAAAGGGAAAGACCTGACAGTGGATGACGTGCGGGGACTCGGGGCGAGCGCCGTCGTGTTTTCGATTGGAGCGCAGGGGACAAAGGCCATCGGCGTTGAAGGCGACTCTGCGAGTGGCGTGTTCCACGCGAAAGACGTGGTCTATCACTTTAACCGATTGCCGGGATTCGGCGACCGGCCGTTTGACACAGGCAAGCACGTGGCGGTGATCGGCGCGGGCGACGTCATGGTCGACATCGCTCACTGGCTAACCCGTTACAAGAAAGTCGAACGCGTTACGGCCATCGTCCGGCGCGGCCCCGCCGAACGGAAATACAATCCGAAGGAAATCCGCGCCGTCTGCGCAAACATGGATCTGGACGGCATCAAGAAAGAATTTGACCGCATCAAGGATCGCCTCGTCGCCGTCGGACAGAACCCCGAGGAAATATTGAAGGGCCTGTTGGACGAATTCACGAAATGTGAGCCATCAAACAGCCAAACGAAAATGGGATTTCGCTTCCTCGCATCGCCAAAGCGTGTGCTCGTTGACGCGAGCAACAAGGTGCGCGGTCTGGAAATGGAAGACAATAAGCTCGAACCCAAAGGCGAAGACACAGCGGCCGTCGGCCTCAAGCAATTCTATGAATTTCCGTGCGACTCGGTGGTCTTTGCTGTCGGCGATAAAGTTGACGAGACGGTGGGTTTGCCCTACAAGGGCGGCGTCTATGTCACCAACCCGAACAAGACCGGCAACGATCCGGATGATGCCTTGTTCCAAGCATATGACGAGTCAAGCGGTAAGGTTCTCGAAGGCGTCTTTCTAGCCGGATGGGCCAGAAAGGCGAGCGAAGGACTTGTCGGGGTGGCCAAGCGTGACGGAGATTGGTGCGCTGAGGTCGTGCTGCGCTACCTTTCTACTAAACCGGCGGGCAATTCTAAGGCGGTACTTGACAAATTGCAGGCGCTGCTGAAGGAACGGAAGAGTCGCCCGGTAAACATCAACGAACTTCGTGCCCTCGAAGTCGCGGAGAAGTCGTTCAAAGGAACGACCGATTGTATTGGCGAATTCAAATACGTGACCAACCACGAAATGCTTAGCTTCATCGAGCAGACAAGACCGTAAAGCGGCTCAGCCGTCCCCCCACTTGAGTTTTTCCCGCAACACTGCATAGTAGCTGCTCTCGGGAAATCGAATCAACCGAGTGCGATGCTCGGAGACCTTCAGGACCACTGTATCGCCTTGGGTCAGGGCCACCCCGACTTGTCCGTCGAGCGTCGCCATCGCGCCCTCATCCCTGCTTGTTAGCGTCACGTCGATTTCCACGTCGTCGGGCACGATGAGCGGGCGATGGGTCAGTGTGTGAGGACAAATCGGCGCCAAAATCAGCGACCTCACTGCTGGACTGATGATCGGCCCTCCCGCCGAAAGCGAGTAGGCGGTCGAACCAGTCGGTGTGCTGACGATCAACCCGTCACCACGCAAATTCGTCACGAACTGTCCCTGAATGGTGATCCGCAATTCGATCATGCGGGCGAGGATGCCTTTGCTGATCACGACGTCGTTCAAGACAACGCCTTGGGCGACCGTCTCACCGTGGCGGTGGATGTGCGAGCCAAGCATCAATCGTTCATCGAGCACGTATTCATTCGCGAAGACGCGTTCCAAGGACGGATACAGATGGTCGAGCCGCACCTCGGTCAAAAACCCGAGTCCTCCCATGTTGACGCCGAGAATCGGGATGCTTCGTTCACCGGCCAACCGTGCGGCATTGAGCATTGTGCCGTCGCCGCCAAGGATCAACAAGACATCGGCCTTCTGGGCCAGTTGCGTCTTCTGCACGCCGCCGCGTTCGTTCAAGAGCATGGCGGACGTATTGTCTAAAATCACATCGATCTTGCGATCGCGTAGCCAGTTCACGACTGCCTGAACTGTCGCCTTGACTTCCGGAAACTTGGGCTTCGTTAAGATGCCGATGCTCTTGCTTTTCATTGGGCCGCTTGCGGCTATGCGGTGAAATTCGGCGGAAAGGTGCGGGATTGTATCGGGGAGAATTTCGCGAAGTCAACGAAGCGGGCGACGCATGGCGTTGCTTTTTTTTCGCCGCGCCACGTCCGGACGCGCGATTCCGTCGCAACCTTGACACTCCAAAAGCTTCTAGTTAGAATTAGGCCAGATATTTCGAAGGGTTTGCGTCGGTCGCGATACGTACAGACCCCACCAAATAAGGAGGCAGGATGTTCGAACGATTCACGGACAAGGGTCGGAAGATCATCATCCTCGCGCGAGAGGAAGCCGAGCGTCACCAGAATGACTACCTCGGAACCGAGCACCTAGTCTTAGCCATCCTTCGCGAATCCGACGGCATCGCCTTGATGATTTTGAAGAAAATGGGGCTTTCGACGGAGCAGATTCGGCTCGAGATTGAGCGAAATCTGCCTGGCGGCGGAACCACCATGACCTTCGGAGAAATTCCCTTCAGTCCTCGCGTCAAAAAAGTAATCGAGTACGGCGTTGAGGAAGCACGATTGCTCGGCCATAATCATATCGGCAGCGAACATCTGCTCTTAGGGCTGCTCCGGGAAGAGGAGGGCATCGGCGGCAAGATTCTTCGCAGCCTTGGCGCCAATCTTCTGACGGCACGTCAGTTGACCGTGACGTTCCTTCGCAAATCTGCGCCCCGCGAACGTGACCGCAAGAGCAACACCCCCGCCCTCGATGAGTTCGGGCGCGATCTGACGCAGATGGCGCAGGAAGGTCAACTCGATCCCGTCATCGGGCGCGCCGACGAAATCGAACGGGTGCTCCAGATCCTCAGCCGCCGGACGAAAAACAATCCGGTGCTCATCGGCGAATCCGGCGTCGGCAAGACCGCGATTGTCGAAGGCTTGGCGCAGCGCATCGTCCAGTCGGAGGTTCCCGACAATCTGCTTTCACGCCGCGTTATCGCCCTCGATCTTGGTTCGCTCGTGGCCGGTACCAAGTACCGAGGCCAGTTCGAGGAACGCCTGAAAGTCGTGATGAAAGAAATCGTCCAGGCGGGAAACATCATCATCTTCATCGACGAATTACATACGCTGGTCGGGGCCGGAGCGGCGGAGGGCTCCATCGATGCCTCGAATATGCTCAAGCCTGCGTTGTCCCGTGGTGAAATTCAGTGCATCGGCGCCACCACGCTTGACGAGTACCGGAAGCACATTGAAAAGGATGGCGCGTTGAAGCGGCGCTTCCAACCCATCTACGTGCAACCGCCGAGCCTCG
>Ga0310810_10008238_pt1 | contig 11975 bp, 11 predicted proteins | sample NCmetagenome_FD_207641 | JGI IMG/M metagenome (GOLD analysis project Ga0310810, IMG submission 207641) | Soil microbial communities from experimental microcosm in Duke University, North Carolina, United States - NC | ecosystem: Engineered > Artificial ecosystem > Soil microcosm > Unclassified ...
TGTGACCGGTCACCGCGAATCCGTGCCTGGCGCCCTCGTAGGTTTCGAGCGCGTAGTCGACGCCGGCCTCGCGCAGCGCCGCCTCGAGACGGTCCTGTTGTTCTTTCGGGAATCCCGGATCAATGCCGGCGACGCCGACATAGAGCGTGCCGCGCATCTGCGGCGCAAGACGGTGCGGGCTGTCGGGTTTGTCGGTGGCCAGAGAGCCACCGTGAAACGATGCCGCGGCCGCCACGCGATCGGGAAAGCGGCCGAGCGCGCTGATCGCGAAGCCGCCGCCCATGCAGTACCCCACGGCTCCCATCTTTCCCGGCTTCACTGCCGGCTCGGGCCGACCTGACGGTCGGCCGCTGGATTCCGAGGTATCGGTATCCAGATACGCGATCACGGCTTCCGTGTCGCGCATCACCAAGGTGTTGTTGATGGAATCGATCTGCGCCCGGAATCGCGTGCGCTCCGCGTCATCGCCGGCCGCAATCTTCCTCGGATCGAACGACGTGAAATCGCGCGTGCGGTAATACAGGTTCGGAACGACGACGAAATACCCGGCGTCGGCAAGCCGCTGCGCCATCGAATCGAGATCCGGGCGGATGCCGTACGCATCCATGTAGATGATGACCGCCGGCCAGGGACCCTTTCCCTGTGGCTGAAAGGTATGCACATCCATCACGCCATCGGTGGTCGGCAGATCCACACGCGCTCCGCTCATGCGTTCTCCTGTACAGGCAAAGGGCTCGGAGATGCCTCCGAGCCCTTCATTGTGCGCCGGTTCGCCGCCTTATTTCTTCTTGGCGGCCGCCGCCTGCAGCTCCGCGTAGAAGGGATCGAGGCGTCCCTGCTGGTTGAAGCTGTTCAGATTCCAACCCAGATCATCGACCTTGATGTTCGCGAGCAACTGGTCCTTGGGGGTGCCCTTCTTGATCTGTTCGATGCCGCGCTCCACAACCGTGTTCCATTTGTTGCGGAACTCCTGCACCTGCGCACGTGTGAGCGTTTCCGGCGCGGGTGCCGGCGCCGAATGACCGGGGACGACGGTATCGAAATCCAGCTTGAGCAGCTTGTCGAGGGAGCCGACCCATTCGACGGCGCTGCCACCGAACGGCATGTCGGCATTCGGCGTGGCGCCCACGACCATGTCACCGGTCGACACCACTTTGAGATCCGGGAAATAGACGAACGTGTCGCCGTTCGTGTGGCCACGGCCGAAATAGTGCGCTTCCGCCTTGGCCTTGCCCACCTGCACCTTCTTGTCCTTGGCGTAGGTGACCTTGGCCTTCTCCGGTTTGCCCTGCGCCGGCGCGTACGTCTCGAGATTCTTGTTCAGATTCTCCTGCACGATGACTTCTGCACCCGCCGCCTGGAACGGCCCGATGTTGCCGCTGTGATCCTGGTGATGATGGGTGACGAATACATACTTCACCGGCGCCTGTGACACGGTCCGGATCTGCTGCATCAACGCGTCGTAGTTCGCCTGTCCGAGATTCTTCGTGTCGACGACGATGAGACCGGCGGGATCGACGCGGACGGTGGTGTTTCCACCAAGGCCGGTCACGATGTAGAGATTCGGCTTGATCTCCTTGATCACCGGCGGCGCCGCCGGCCCCCCACGGCCACCGCCACCCCTGCCGCCGCCGCCCTGCCGCCCGGGTGCGCCCTGTCCACGCTCTTGTCCTTCTGGCGCCTGTGCGGCCGCTGGCATCGACACCGCGAACATCGCAGCCGCCATCACCGCAATCGAAAGTACTTTCCGCATCAGTCCTCCCATGGAATCGCAGGGGATTCTACTCTCGCGCGACCGTTTGATCCTCAGGCGTGATGCCGGCCCTGGTCGCCAGCAGCATCAGCTCGAGGCGGCTGTCGATGCCCAGCTTCTCGTAAATGTTGTGCAGGTGCAGCTTCACGGTCCCTTCGGCGATGCCGAGCTGCTCGGCGATCACACGGTTGCGGAGGCCGGCAGACACGGCGCGAACCACCTGCAGTTCGCGCGCGCTCAGCGCGTTCTTGATTGACCGGGCCGCCGGGTCTTCCGGCAGCTCCGGCGGAAACGGCTTCAGCCCAGCGGACGCGCGCGTCACCTCCGCTACCAGCTCATTGGGCGACAGATCCTTGTAGAGGAGACCGTCGGCGCCCAGCTGCTTCGCCGCCGTGACCTCGTCGCCCATCGCGGCGGCGCTGAGGATGACGACCTTCACGGGCAACTGCTCGTCGCGGATCGTTTTCAGCACCTGGATGCCGCTGATGTCCGGCAGCTTGAGATCGAGCAGGACGAGATCGGGCGACAGGCTGCGTGCCGCGTCGATCGCTTCGCGGCCGGTCTGACACCGGGCGACGACTTCGACACCCGGCAGCCCGGCAAACAGCCGTTCGAGGCCCGCCAGCACGATCGGGTGATCATCGACCAGGACTAGGCGCATATGGTCTCCCGCGTGACCGGCACGCGAATCTCCACCGTTGAACCCGTTTCCGTTGACGTGACGAGCAGCGTACCGCCGAGCAGCTCGGCGCGTTCGCGAAGCGAGCGCGGCCCGGCATTCAGTGCCGCGAGCTCGGCTCCGAGCATCCGCCCCTTGAACGCGAATCCATGTCCATCATCTTCGACGGCGATGACCAGATCGAGCCCATGCCGCTGCAACGTGACGCGCGCCGCCGTCGCCTTGCCATGTCGGGCTGCATTGGCCAGCGCCTCGTGCACCATCAGCAAGGACGCCGTGCTCAGCTCGGACGGAATCAGGGCATCGGCGTCGGGGCTGAGGGCGACGCTCATGCGCCACTGGCGTTCAACGCGTGCGCACAGGTCTCGCAGCGCGGTGCGCTCGCGCGGCACGGCCGACGCGCGCAGGCGTTGAATCACCTGACGCAACTCCTGCTGTTCGTGCGCGAGGCTGCGCTCGAGTCCGCGGAGCGCCTGCGCCGTCTCGGCGGATGTCTGCTCAGCCGCCGATGCCGTGGCCGCGATATCGAGCCGGCAGCCGGTGAGCGACTGCAACACGCCGTCGTGCAGATCGCGGCTCACGCGCAGCCGTTCTTCGGCCACCGCCGCGTCCCTCGCGCGCTGAGAGAGATACCAATGCTCCACCGACGCGCTGGTGTCGGCCGCGACGATTTCCGCCAGCGTGGCGTCGTCGGTGGTCAACGTTCGCGCCGGACGATCCAGGAGCACGAGCCAGCCGCGATGGGTGCGTTCTGGCAGCGTGGCGGCGATCGCCGTCTCGATCGCATAGCGACGCACGAGATCCTGCCGAATCGCCGTCGCATCGAGTTCGCGCGCACCGTCGACCGGTGCAATCAGCCGTGCCGACGGTCCACTGTTGATGAAGAGAAAGCTGCGAATCGAGTCGGGCACCGCGATCAACTCAGCTACCGCGTCCGGCAGCGTCTCGCGTACGAGCCGCTGGTCGCGATACAACGCGACGTTGGCGCGATCCTCGTCCTCCTGCTCCCAGATCAGCATCGCCGCCGGTGCGCGATGCAGCGTCGCCGCGTAACCCAGCGCTTCGCGCAGCACGTCGTCAAGCGTGCCGGCCGCTCGACGCGGCCATGCGGCAAGCTGGTGCAGTTCCGAATTCAATCGATGCTGGTACGCACCCAATTGCGTCAGCACCATCGTCATCACCGCCAGCCACCCGAGGCGGACGACGAACCGGTTGCCGTCAATCGGGCCCGGCATGGTCAGCACTTCGTACGCCACCACGCCCAGATAGGTGACGATCACCGCAAGGCCGGTGGTCCACGCGCCCCACGCGTGCCAGCGAACGAATGCGGCCAGCAGCATGTAGGTGAAGAACAGAAAGAACGGGCTGCCGCTGCCGCGCGAGAGCATCGTGAGAACGATGGCGACGGCGAGGTCGACGCCGTATTGAATGGTGACCGCGCGTCGCGACAGGAACCTGCCGCTGCCGACGGCGAACCAGACGACCGTGGAATAAAGGCAGTAGACGGCGAGCAGTTGCGTCGCCTGATTGACGAAGCTCTCGGAGTCGGTCGGTGCCAGCCACGCGCCGATGAGCGCGCACAGCGCCAGACACGCACGTCCGGATGCGATTACGCGTTCCGCCCGCGCCCGCGGCGAATACTCGGTCAAGGCCATGCCCCTGGGAATGTGTCCATTCAACCACGAGTAGGCCCGACTCCGCCGGTTTCTTGCAGGCCCGGCGTCTCGCAGGCCGGGCCTCGCGCAGCCGGCCCGGCAGCGTGGCAGGCCGGGATCCACGACGTGGTCCAGGCGAACAAAACCTCCAACCGGGCGCAAACTAGCACCGTCAAAACGCTGGACGCGGCGCTTCTATTCAGTGCGCGGAGGAACTGTGCGGCCTATCGCTCGTCTCTGCTTGCTCATCGTCGCGGTGATGGTGGTTCAGTCCTCAACCGATCATCGGGGGTTCGGTGCCACCGCCGTTGTCGTCGCACAGAGTCCGCCACGAGCATTCGAGGTCGCGTCCGTCAAACGCAGTCCACCCGACGCGCGAGGCTCGGTGGTGTCGGGACCGACACCCGGCGGTTTCACGGCCCGTAACGTGTCGCTTGAACGCCTCATTCTCTACGCCTACGGCGTCAACCAATACCAGCTCGCTGAAGCTCCGGATTGGATTCGAGCCGAACGATTCGACATCGCCGGCCGGTATCCGGACGACTGGCAACCCGGCGAGGTTTCGTCGATGGTGCGACAACTCCTCGCCGATCGCTTCCAACTAAAAACGCACGCCGACTCACGCGCGGTGGACGGCTACGCCCTGCGACGCGCGCAGGCCACTGGCAGGCTGGGCTCGCGACTGCAGTCGTCGAGCACGGACTGTGCCGAGCTCATCGCCACTAACGGACCATCAGTGGTGAAGGGGCTGGACGATAAACCGGTCTGTATCGGCTTCATGACCGGCGAGGCCATCCGCGTCGGCACGCGGCCGCTCGCGACGCTCGCGTCGATGCTGTCGTCGATCCTTCAACAGCCGGTGACGGACGCCACCGGCCTCAGCGGTAATTTCGATTTCGAACTGGATTGGTCCCCTGAACTGCCGGCGACACCCGGCACGGCCGCCGCCGCAAGCGACAAGCCATCCCTCTTTACGGCGCTGCAGGAGCAACTCGGCCTCAAACTCGAACGCATCCGAACCGACGTGCCGGTCATCGTCATCGACCACATCGAGCGACCCAGCGAGAACTGAGTCTCGCCAGGACGCACAGACGACGCCAGCGGTGACAGAGGTTCCCTCATGCGACTGATAACCGTTCCGGTGCTGGCAATGTGCGCAGTCGTGAGTGTCCTCGGGCAGTCAGGCCCGAGTTTTGAGGCTGTTTCGATTAAGCCGAATAGGACCGGGCAGGGTGCCGGCGGTGGACTGGCTGGAACTCGGTATACCGCAAATAACCAAACGGTCGCTGGAATCATTATGGGTGCCTACCATGTCACTCCGGAGCGGATTATCGGTGGACCCGATTGGATCGCGAACGACCGTTTTGACGTGATGGCGACATCCTCGATCCCAATCGACGCGAAGAACCTCGATGTGATGCTTCAGTCACTGCTCAGAGATCGCTTCGGTTTTGCGGGACATCGTGAAACACGAACGATGGCAGCCTACCGCCTGGTGCTGCGAACAGACGGGATACTCGGACCGCGCCTGAAGAGAGCGGCCGTTGACTGCGGTGACCCCAGCGCCGTGGCGGCCGCACGGACGGCTGCCAATAGCAGTGAGCCTGTGTGCGGAGGAAAGAGTGGCGCTGGTCGACTGATTTTTCGAGGAACGACCGTTAACGCCCTTGCAGCAGCCCTGACATCAATCACTGGAAGACAGGTTGCCAACGACACCGGCCTTACTGGTCGGTTCGACGTAGATCTGGAATGGTCGCCGCTTCAGGCTACCGACGGCACATCTATCTTCACCGCCGTTCAAGAACAACTCGGCTTGAAGCTCGAGTCGTCTACGACTGCGGTTGAGGTGGTAGTGATCGACTCGGTCCGGCGCCCTTCTGAAAACTGAGATTTTTTGGTCCCCGTGAGACTTTGTGTATTCCCAATCGAAAAGCGAGCACGACGGCCACGACGGTCACGAACACGCGTGAGCAATACTTGGGCGGCTCCAGAGCATCCGCCCAGTGGGCTAGGATTCGGCGCTGGAGAATGTTCAATGCCGATTCTGAATAGACAGGTGGTCATTGCTGCCGACGGCCGGCAATTGCGGCCACCGGCGGTCGTCTCCTCCAGTCACGACGTCGAAGCTGACGAAGACGGTGTGACGGAGGCACCTCTCGTGGTGCCGCCCGAGTCGACGAAACTGTTTGTTGCTGTCGGTGTCGACGGTGGACGTCCTGCCGCAGAACCACCTGAAGGCGTAGAGTCCGTTCAGCTATTGGGCCCGGATGGCGAGAGTCATCCTGCGCTCGTTCCTGAGGCGAACATCTATGGCCGCATGATCTTCGTGATTGATAACCCTCGTCCCGGCCGGTGGCGAGCAGTCGTCCGCCACGCGAAGAATTCGCGCTTCGTCATCCGCGCGACCGCGATGACGGAGCATGCCATCGAAGCGATCAAAGCCAGATGGCCCCGCTGGCGCTGCACCGGCTGCAAGGAAGGCTTTCAGGGAGCCGTGGCTGCCGCCGCGTCCTGTGCCGCCGGCATGCTCGTCGGCATGACGCTGCCCGCGGCCTTGACCATTGGCGGTCTCGCGGCTCACTTCCGCGTACCAGAACGCGTGATGGACTACATCATCAAGCGCGTGTCCGACGTGTCGCTTGACCGGCTGATCGAAGAAGTATGTGAGCAGATGGAAATGTGCCCGGCATGATGACGCCGGCACGCGTTGCATCGAGATTCTCTTGGGGTGACCAGCTCAATCACAGACCAGCGCCACCGTGGTGCGGACATCGAATCCTTTGAAGGGAAATACGCGAGCGACGCACGCTCGTGGCTACTTCCATTGCGGGCGTCTCTCTCAGGGCAAATCGACACTCGAAGAACCGGACTGCTCACCGACCTTAAGCCACTCTGCATACGCGGCCACGGTTTCCAGCCTCGGTGGCGTCCAGCGCTGACCGCATCGTGGACATTGCCACGCGGACCGCGCGAGCGCCCCGCTTACGTCCGTGTGACACAGCGGACACTCCACACGGTCAGACAGCTGCGCGGGGGCCGCCAGGTTCGCTGAAGTCCGATCGATAGCTGTCGGGACGATGCGTAGCACTGGACAACCTCCCGAATGAATCGGCGCTGCGATGGCGGTCGGTTGCGGCCGACCGGAAGCGCGGCGCCGAGGATGGTGGGTGACGACGATCGCCTGACCAGCGTATCGGGGAGGGTCGCCGAAAGCTGTCTTCAAGTGAACATCTGCGTGTTCACCGTCGATTTGCCGGCGGCTGCTAGTATCCGACGCGACCGTCAGTGGTTGGAGCGCATCGCCGGACACCTCGCGTTAGAGGCAGGCATCTCTGATCGTCCGGGCTCAAGCGCCCGACGATCAGCCACGTTCACCAATCTCGCGCAACGACCAAAAGAGAAAAGGCCGCAGATCCTTGAAGGAACTGCGGCCAATTTCTGCGACTTAGTGGTCGGGGCGACTGGATTCGAACCAGCGGCCTCTCGGTCCCGAACCGAGCGCTCTACCAGGCTGAGCCACGCCCCGAACGAGACAGCATACCGTACATCGCGGCGTTGACTACGGGGGCGGCGGGACCGCCGCGGTGATCCCGCCTGCTTCCGAAGCGATCCCGATGCGGATCGCGCCCCTACTTCTGCAGCGTGATCGCGGTCAGGTCTTCCACATACCGCAGCGCGTCGTGCGCGGTCATGTCCGGCTGCAGCGGCGTAATCGAAATGTAGCCGTCACGCACGGCCTGATAGTCCGAGCGGTCGTGCGGCTCCCACTGGTTGTCCCCTTCCTCGATCCAGTAGTACGGCCGGTGCCGCGGATCCATGCGCTCGCTGACGACGGTGACGTGGTTGCGGCGGGCCTGCACGGTGACCCGGAACCCCTTGTTGTCGCCCCACGGCGTGTTGACGTTCAGCAGCGTGAACTTCGGCATGCCGCGCTCGAGCACGGCCTCAGTCACCACCGTGGCCGCCTTCACCGCCGGCGCGTAATCGGCCTCGTCCTTCACGCGCTGCGCCGAGATCGCGATGCTCGGAATGCCGAGCAGCGCCCCTTCCAGCGCACCCGACACCGTTCCCGAGTACGTCACGTCGTCACCAAGGTTCCAGCCCTTGTTGATGCCGGAGACGATCAAATCGGGCTTGTCGCGCAGGATGTGCGTGATCGCGATGTTGACGCAGTCGGTCGGCGTGCCGTCGATCGCGAAGACACGGTCGGACACGGTGTCGATGCGCAGCGGACGCCGCAACGTCAGCGCGTGACCGATGGCGCTGGCTTCCTGAATCGGCGCGACGATCGTGACGTCGCCGAACGGCGCGACCGCGTCAGCCAGCAGGCGGATGCCTTCGGCGTGCACGCCGTCGTCATTGGTGACGAGGATGCGGGGCATTGGAACTGTCGATGTTAACAGACGGCACGAATGCCAATGCCACGGCAGCGATGCCAGCCAGCGCGGCGCCGACGCTGAACGCCGCCGGTGCCCCGGCGTGATCGTAGATGTACCCGAACAACACGCTGGCGATCAGCGCCCCGCCACCAAGCGCGGCGTTGTACAGCCCGAACGCGCTCCCCTGCCTTCCTTCGGGCGTGAGGTCGGCCACCAGCGCCTTCTCGGTCCCTTCGGCGAGCGCGAAATAGACGCCATACGCGAGAAACCAGGCGATGAACGTGCCGGTCCCGGTTGCCGTCGCGAAGCCAAGATAGACCGCCGCGTACACCAGCCAGCCCATGACGATGACGGGCTTGCGGCCGATGCGGTCCGACAGTCCTCCGCCCCACGTGGAGAGGCTCGCTTTCACGACGTGCAGCGCCGCCCAGAGCAGGGGAACGAAGGTCGCGGAACCGAGTGCGCTGGTCAGGCGCAACAGCAGGAACGCGTCGGCGGAATTCCCGAGGCTGAAGACGAGGATCACCCCGAGCACCGCGTAGAGGCGCGCGGGAAGCCGTTTGCCTGGCTCTGGCCGTTCAACGCGATCGAGCCGCTCCGTTCGTTCGATGGGTTCGTCTTCGCGAACGAGGAACAGCATCGCAACGGCGATCGCTCCGGGGATCGCGGTCAGCGCGAACAGGAGCCGGTACTGTCCGGGAAGAAAGAACAGGAACACCGTCGCGATCAGCGGACCGATGATCGCGCCGGTGTGATCCATCGCCCGATGGAAACCGAAAATCCGTCCACGCGTCTGTGGCGTCGCGAAACGGTTGAGCAACGCGTCTCGCGGGGCACCGCGAATGCCCTTGCCGGTCCTGTCGGCCGCGCGGATCGCCAGCACCTGCGGCCAGACGTGAGTGAAGGCGATCAGCGGCCGGGCCGCCGACGAGATCGCGTATCCGAGGATCACCAGCGGCCGCCGCCGGCTGCGGCGGTCCGACCACCATCCGGCGATCACCTTCAACAAGCTGTTCACACCCTCGGCGACGCCCTCGATCACGCCAAGCGAGGTTGCTCCAGCGCCCAGCACCTGCGACAGGTACACGGGCAGCAACGGATAGATGATTTCGGTGGCGGCATCGGTGAAGAGACTGGTAAAGCCGAGAAACCAGACCGGGCGCGGGATACGCCCGCGCGGCTCAGACGAGGACATCGCGTCGAATCGTACGCCGAATACCGAAGGCCGACCTAAAGGTCGGCCTCTACGACGGACAGGTGTCAGGCTACGACGGACAGGTGTCAGGCCGACCTGAAGGTCGGCCTCTACGGGATAATAAAAGCGTGCTCCTGGACCAGCATCAGCGTCCGCTCCGCAACCTGCGGCTGTCGGTCACCGACCGCTGCAACCTCCGCTGCAGCTACTGCATGCCGGAGGCGGAGTACGTGTGGCTGCCGCGCGAGGACATCCTGCACTTCGAAGAAGTCGAGCGGCTGGCCGACGTCTTTACGTCACTCGGCGTCGACAAGGTGCGACTCACCGGCGGCGAGCCGCTGCTGCGGCGCAACCTGCCGGAACTTATCTCGCGGCTTGCTGCCCGGCCGGCGATTCGTGACCTCGCGATGACCACCAACGGAGTGCTGCTGGCGCCCAATGTGTCGGCCCTCCGCGACGCCGGACTGCATCGCCTGACCGTCAGCCTCGACACACTGCACCCTGATCGGTTCCGTTCGCTCACGCGCTACGACGAGCTCAATCGCGTACTTGCAGGCATCGATGCGGCGGCACCGGTGTTCCGCGGACTGAAGCTGGACACCGTCGTCATCCGCGGCGTCAACGACGACGAGCTCGTGGACCTGATGGAGTTCGCGCGTGCTCGCGGCGCGGAGCTGCGCTTTATTGAATACATGGACGTCGGCGGCGCCACCAACTGGTCGTTGACCCACGTGGTGCCGCGTGACGAGATCCTCGAGCGTCTGTCGGCACACTACGGTCCGGTAACAGCGATCGAGGAGTCGTCATCCGCACCGGCAGATCGTTACCGGCTGCCTGACGGGACGGTCTTCGGGATCATCGCGTCGACGACGGCGCCGTTCTGCAGCGGTTGCGACCGCAGCCGCCTGACCGCCGACGGGATGTGGTACCTCTGCCTGTACTCAGCGACCGGAACGGACCTGCGGCGTCCGCTCCGGACCGGCGCGTCACCCGAGCAACTTGCGGCATTGATTCAATCGACGTGGCAGGCGCGGCTGGATCGCGGCGCCGAAGATCGACTCGCGGCGCGCGATCGGTCGCCACTGATTCCGGTGCAATCGCTGCGGCGCGACCCCCACCTCGAGATGCACACGCGGGGGGGATAGGCGGCTGGCGGCTGGCGGTAACCAACTCCCAACGCCCAATCTACGCAAGCCCAGCTCCCAACTCCCAAGCTGCGAACGAGCGCCTGCCGCCTACCGGCTACTAACTACCAACTGGCAAGCAGTACTCATCGAATGCCTTGCGCAGCAGTGTCGCGATGGCGCCGGCGTCGCGGCCTTCGATCTCGCGTCGCTCCAGCATGTAAACGAGCTTGCCGTCCCGGAACAGCGCCACCGACGGTGACGAAGGCGGATACGGCGCCATGTGCTCGCGGGCGCGCGCGGTTGACTCGATGTCCGCACCGGCGAACACCGTCGCGATGACGTCTGGCGTGTTCCCATGCTGCAGCGCGATCGCGATACCTGGGCGCGCCTTGCCGGCGGCACACCCGCAGATGGAATTGACGACGACCATCACGGTACCATTCGCGCTGACGGCGGCATCGACATCGGCCGCGGTCCGCAACTCGCGCACGCCAAGCTGGGTCAGCTCGGCGCGCATCGGGGCAATGAACTGTTCGGGATAGGGCATACAGGATTATTTCATCGCTAACTGCTGATTGAGGCAATCCGGGCAGATGCCGTGGCTGAACTGGGCTTCGGAGTTCTCCGCCAGATACTTCTCCACCTGCGTCCAGTAATCCTGGTTATCGCGAATGCGCTTGCAGTAGGCGCAAATCGGCAAAAGGCCGCTCAGCTTCTTGACGTTGACGAGCGCCTCCTGCAGTTCCTCGACCCGCGCGGCCAGCGTCTGCTGCAGGGTGACGATGCGCTCGCCGGCGCGGAGGCGCGCCCGCAGTTCATCCCAGTGGAACGGTTTCGTGATGTAGTCGTCGGCGCCGCTTTCCAGGCCAACCACCTTGTCCTTCTGTTCCTGATTGCTGGTCAGCAGGATGATGTACATGCCAGCAAGCGCCGGCACCTCGCGAATCTCGCGACAGAGGTCGACACCGTCCATCCCCGGCATGTTCCAGTCGAACACGGCGAGTGCCGGCGGGCTTGGCTCCTGCAGCGCCTGCCACGCCTGCTTGCCGTCGTTGAACACGAGCGGTTCGTATTTCCACTTGCCGAGTTGCGTCCGCATCGCGTGACGCTGCACCGGATCATCGTCCGCGATCAGGATGCGCATAGATCTCCGCGTCCATAGATCCGGAGTTCCGGAATCAGCTCGG
>Ga0310810_10008239_pt1 | contig 11974 bp, 7 predicted proteins | sample NCmetagenome_FD_207641 | JGI IMG/M metagenome (GOLD analysis project Ga0310810, IMG submission 207641) | Soil microbial communities from experimental microcosm in Duke University, North Carolina, United States - NC | ecosystem: Engineered > Artificial ecosystem > Soil microcosm > Unclassified ...
TCTGAGCACCGGTGCGTCCGGCAGTGGAGAGGGCGAGGCCCAGTATGCAACAGCCGACCCGAATGCGCATGGCCTGTCAGGCGATTGGTGGTCCTCCGGTGAGCCGCTTCACGAGCTCGTACAGGAACGTCTGTGCCTCGTAGAACGACTGGACCTTCACGCGCTCGTCGCGGCCGTGGAATCGAATGTCCGCGCGGTCGTAGAAGATGCCCTGCACGCCGTACGTCGGAATGCCCGCCGGACGCAGGTACATCCCGTCCGTCCCGCCCATCACCATCATGGGGACCGTCGGAACGTTGGGCCACACCGAGTTGGTGACCGACGTGACCGCCTGCAGGAGATCGGCACGCATGGGAGACGCGGGGCCGCGCATTGGGGTGCCGTCCACCTTCACGCTCACCGCGGTGTCTCCGATTACCCGCTGCAGCGTCTGGGTGACGTAGTCCACCTGATCGTCCGGCAGCACGCGACAGTTGACGTTCGCGGCCGCGAGCTGTGGAAGCGCGTTCTTCGCGTGGCCGCCCTCGAGCTGCGTTGCGACACACGTCGTGCGCAGCGTCGCGTTCCAGGGTGTGGATGCCTTCGCGACGCGGGCCATTGCCGCGGTGTCGCCGTCGGCGACCTTCGCCAGGTCGGCGCCGATGGGGCCTTTCTCGATCTTCGACATCGCGCGGAAATACGCCCGCGTCACGTCATTGGTCCCGAGCGGAAAACCGAACTTCGCGAGTCGGTCGAGCGCGCCAGCGAGATGGTAGATCGCGTTGTCCTCGACGGGCAGGGAGCTGTGACCGCCCTTGTTGCGCACCTCGAACCGATAGTTGATGACGTACTTCTCGCTGACCTGAATGTCGTTCGAGATCTTCGTGTCGCCTAACGCCTCCCCCCAGCCGCCTTCGTTGAGGGCGAGGTCTGCGTCGATGAGCTCGCGTTTGTTCTTGAGCAGCCAGCTCACGCCGTTGTACGGACCGCCGCCTTCTTCGTCGGCCGTGAGCGCGACGATGATATCGCGGTCGGGTTTATACCCCTCGCGCTTGTACCGAATCAGGTTCGCGATCCAGATCGCCGCCTGCGCCTTGTCATCCCCGGTCCCTCGGCCATAGAAGTAACCGTCCTTCTCGACGAACGTGAACGGGTCCATGCTCCAGTCTTCCGGCTTCGCTTCCACGACGTCGATGTGGGCGAGGAGCAGGATCGGGCGACGCTTGGCGGTGCCGCGGTACCTGACGACCACGTTCCCCTTGGTGGGGATCGCCCCGCCGACGAAGATGTCCGCATCGGGAAATCCGGCGGCCTTGAGGCGACGCGCGACGTTCTCCGCGATCGGCGTCGTCGCCCCGGTCGTGAAGCCGGATTTCACCTCGACCATCTCCTTGTAGATCTCGCGAGCGAGCTGTCGCTCGGGCTCCGGCGGAAGAGCTTTGTTCTGCGCTTGAGCGGATGCGGCCCAAAGGATGGTGCAGGCCACGATGCGCTTGATCATGAGAATCCTCGGAGGGAGCGTATGCCTAACGTGATAAGGAGCCGAGTGTCCGCGCTTTTCAAACCGGCCGCGAGCATCGAAACTGGCGCCAGATCCCGGGCTGCACAACGCTCAGCCGTCGCCCGTCGCCCGTCGCCCGTCCCCGCAACATGGCGGCTCCCGCCGACAAGGTGTACCTTAGGGTCCCGACCTCGACAGGCTCCGCCCCGTGACCACGCAGCCGTCGGCAGGGAATTCCAACTCCATGAACGAAAAGAGGCACGGCGGTCCCGCCAGTCTCGATGGTCTGCTGCCAGCCGTGTACGACGAGCTGCGCGAGATCGCTCGACGGCAGCTGTCCGCGCGTGAGCCCGGCAATACGCTCTCTACGACGGGACTCGTTCACGAGGCCTACCTGAAGCTGGCTGACCAGCCGGGTGCGACGTGGCGCGACCGCGCCCACTTCATCGCCCTGGCTTCGGTCGTCATGCGGCACGTGCTCGTCGATCGCGCCCGGGCGCGTCTCGCCGAAAAGCGCGACGGACGCCGGCAACGGGTGACGCTGGATAGCGAGGTGGTTCCGGCGGAGGATCAGCCCGAAGCCATGCTCCAGTTGAACGATGCGATCGAGCGGCTCGCGATCGCCGAGCCTCGCCTCGCTCGCGTCGTCGATTGTCGGTTCTTCGGTGGGATGACCGACGACGAGATCGCGAATGCCCTGGAGGTCACGCGGCGAACCGTGCAGCGGGACTGGGTCAAGGCGCGCATGCTCCTCCGTCGGGCGCTGTCGGCGTGAGCACAACGGGCTCAAACTCACCGAACGACGGCCCGTCGTTTCTGCCTCCGAGATGGACGGAGCTCCATCCGCTGCTCGATGAATTGCTGGACGCTCCCTCGGAGGAGCGCCCTGCTCGCGTTGTGGCGTTGAGCGGAGGCAACGCGGTCCTGCAGCGCCAGCTCGAGCAGCTCCTCGCCGAGTCCGACCGGGACCTGCCGCTGCTCAACCAGGCCGTCGCGCACTGCTTCGACGACCTCGTGAAGGACGCGCCCGCGTCAGCGTTGCCCGCACTGCTGGCGGGCCGGTATCGCGTCGGGCGGGAGCTCGGGCGCGGCGGGATGGCGAGCGTCTTTCTCGCGAGCGACGAGAAGCACGGGCGCGACGTCGCCATCAAGGTCATCAGGCAGGACCTGTCCGCGTCGCTCGGGCATGAGCGGTTCCTGCGCGAGATCGAGATCGCGGCGCGGTTGCGGCACCCGAACATCGTGCCGCTGTTCGATTCTGGACAAGTCGAGGGCTCGCTGTTCTTCGTGATGCCGTACGAAGAAGGCCGATCGCTGCGCGAGCGGCTTCGCGAAACCGGAGCGTTGCCGATTGCCGATGCGCTCAACGTGATGCGCGACGTGGCGCGCGCGCTCTGCTACGCACACGAGCATGGCGTCGTACACCGCGACATCAAACCCGACAACGTGATGTTGTCGGGCGGTGCGGCCGTGGTCACGGACTTCGGAATCGCCAAGGCGGTCAGCGTTGCGCGGACTCACGCGGGCGACCCCACGCTCACGGTGGACGGCACGGTGATCGGAACGCCAGCCTACATGGCGCCCGAGCAGGCGACGGGCGATACGTCAGTCGATCACCGGGCGGACATCTACTCGTTCGGCTGCCTGGGCTACGAGGTTTTTGCGGGCCATCCGCCATTTCAGGAGAAGGCGACGCATCTCCTGATCGCTGCGCACCTGGCCAGTGTGCCGCGGCCGATCGCGGAGCTGCGACCGGAGATTCCGCCATCGGTGGCCGAGCTGCTCTCGCGATGTCTGGCGAAGGCGCCGGCGGATCGCCCTCAGAGCGCACGCGAGCTCCTGCCGAATGTGGACTGCAATCGCGGCGATTGCCGCGGTGGCCGCGATCGGCGGTTACGTCGCGACGCGGAATTCAGCGGCGGCTGGTTCGGTTACAGTCGCCGTACTGCCCTTCGAAAACACTGTGCGCGATAGCGCCGTGGACTTCCTTGCCGACGGGCTCACCGAGGAAGTTGCTTCGGCGGTGGGCCGCGTCCCGGGGATCCTGATCAAGAGCCGGAGCGGTGCGCGGCGGTACCGCGGGCGACCGGACCTGGACATGAGGGAGGCGGGTGCGAGACTCAAGGCGGACTACCTGATGACCGCTGCCGTGCGCCAGGACCAAGGCCAATGGGTCCTTTCCGCCGACTTCGCCCGCGCTGTCGACGCGACGAGCCTCTGGGACACAAGCTTCGTCGTCCGCCCTAACGAGCGGGGCGCCGTCGCCGACGTGATCGCCGGAAGTCTCGCGGCACGACTTCGCCAGCTGTTTCCGCGTGCGATCGGCGTGGCGCCAGCTCGACCAGCCAACCAGCAGACGTCCAACCCGGAAGCCTATCGGCTCTACGTGCTGGGTCAGAGCAGACTCGCCCGCCGCACGCAGAATGTGAAGGCGGCCGCGGAGGCATTCGAGCAGGCGATCCAGCAGGACTCGCTCTTCGCTCCCGCGTATTCCGGCTTGAGCATGGCGCTTGCGCTCTTCCCATGGTTCCAAAGGACGCCGGCGCCTCAAGTGCACGACTCGGTGGTCATGGTCGCGCGTCACGCGATCAGGCTGGATTCGACGGCGTCGCTGCCGCACGTTGCCATCGGGCTGGCTCAGTGGCTGGCGTACGACTGGCGTGGCGCGGAGACCGAGTTCAAGACTGCGATTCGTCGGGAGCCGGGTAGCGTCGAGGCTCACTTACAGTACGGTCGGCTCCTCAGAAACAGCGGTCGCTACCGCGAGGCGTTGGCCGAGTTGCAGGAGGCGCGGAGACTCGACCCCGCTTCAGTCGTCGTGTTGAGCCAATTGTCGTTCGACTATCGTCTGAACGGGCAGTTGGATAATGCGCTCGTCGAGAGTCGTCGGGCTCTGGAAACGGATTCCACCAGCCCCCTCGCGAAGGTGTCAGCGATACACGCATACCTCGCGAAGAACCGCATCCAGGATGCGCTCGCGCTTAGCGGCCGTGTGCCTGAAGGCATGTGGGGGCGAGCCTATTTACTGGCGAAGTCGGGCGACACCGTTGGTGCCCGCCAATCACTTCGCAGGCTCGATGCGCGTCCTCCCGCGTGGGGTGACGAGACCGAGCGCGCTTTGGCCTACCTCGGGCTCGGCGACACGGCCAGCGCGCTGTCCGCGCTCGAACGCGCGACCGTCGCAACGGAGCTTTGGCCGTTGATAATGGAAGAGAATATTTCGGCAATGGACCCGATCCGCGCGAGCGCACGGTACCGCAAGCTGCTCGAGACCGTTGGGCTGGCTGACTACCCGGCGGCGCGCGGTCGGTAGCCATTCGTCCCGTTAGGCGTTCGTACACGGCGGATGAGAGGCCTCGTACCGTGGCGAGCCTCCGGCGCCACACGTAGCTTGGGCGACGGAGTTGGGCTGTGGCGGGATGGGGGACGGTGTACCTCGCGCGCGGCGAGTAGCACGGGCGCGACGTCGCCATCAAGGTCATCCGGGAAGACTCTGACCCCTTTACGTACCGGAAACCACGCTCGAAAAGCCGTCCATAACTACATGGCGAGTCCTCCAACCTCGCCATAGGTTCTGCCAGGCATCCACGGCAGGTCTCCAGCTCTGTGTCCACGCCATCGTCAGGGGATTCCGGCTCGAATAACGAGGGCCAACCTTCCGACTTCCTCCCGCCGAACTGGGAGGAGCTGTCGCGGCTGCTCGATGCGCTGCTCGATACGCCGATCGAGGATCGCCCCGCTCGCGTCATCGAGTTGAGCCGAGGGGACCCGACGCGCCAGCGTGAGCTCGAGCGGTTGCTCGCCGAGGCCGAACGCGCCACGCCGTTCCTCGACAAGTCCGTTGCGAGCCGCTTCAACGAGCTCGCGAGCGACCATGCTGCTCCAGCCCTGCCCGCAGTACTGTCTGGACGGTATCGCGTTGGCAGGGAGTTGGGCCGCGGCGGGATGGCGAGCGTGTACCTGGCGCGCGACGAGAAGCACGGGCGCGACGTCGCCGTCAAGGTCATTCGGCACGACCTGTCATCCTCCCTCGGCCACGAGCGCTTTCTGCGCGAGATCGAAATCGCGGCGCGCCTGCGGCACGCGAACATCGTGCCGCTCTACGACTCGGGCGACGCGAGTGGATCACTGTTCTTCGTCATGCCGTACGAGGAAGGGCAGTCACTCCGTGAACGGCTCCGTGACACCGGGGCGCTGCCGATTGCCGACGCGTTAGGCATCCTGCGTGACGTGGCGCGGGCGCTGGCGTACGCGCACGAGCACGGCGTGGTGCACCGCGACATCAAGCCGGACAACGTGATGCTCTCGGGCGGCGCGGCGGTGGTCACCGACTTCGGCATCGCCAAGGCAGTGAGCGCGGCCCTCACGGCGGCCCCGGACGCCACGCTCACGCAAGCCGGCACGGTGATCGGAACCCCGACGTACATGGCGCCCGAGCAGGCGACGGGCGATGCGTCGGTCGACCTCCGCGCAGATATCTACTCGTTCGGATGTCTCGCCTACGAGGTGTTCGCGGGCCGCCCGCCGTTCGAGGAGAAGAGCACGCACCTCCTGATCGCCGCGCACCTCACGACCGTCCCGCGTCGAATCACGGAGCTTCGCGCGGATGTCCCACAGCCCATAGGGGATTTGATCGCCCGCTGTCTCGCGAAGCCGCCTGACGAGCGGCCGCAGAGCGCACGCGAGCTGCTGCCGGCCCTCGACGGCGGTGCCGGCCCACCGACGCAGGAGTCGTCAGAACGTCAGCGTGGCCGTCTCACGAAGCGAGGCCGAACGTCAGTGGTGATCGCGGGAGTTGCCGTGGTGGCTGCGCTCGTGGGCTATGTCACGACGACGCGGACTGCGAGTGCCGCACCGGTGACGCTTTCGGTGCTTCCGTTCGCCAACATTGCCGGCGATAGCGCAACGGGCTTTGTCGCCGAGGGGCTTTCGGACGAAGTGGCGTCGGCGTTGACGCGTGTGCCCGGGCTTCTGGTGAAGAGCCGAACGGGCGCGCTCAGGTACCGCGGCCAGCTCGCGCCGGACGTCACCGAGGCGGGCGCACGTCTCAAGGCCGACTATATCGTGACCGCGGCGGTTCGGCAGGACGGCAACCGTTGGATCCTGTCCGCCGATCTCGAGCGCGCCGCTGACGCGTCGACCCTCTGGACAACTCCGCTCGTCATCGAGCCTAACCAGCAGGCCGCCGCTGCGGAAGCCGTTGCGGATAGTGTGGGGGCGGCGCTCCGCCGCCGATTCCCGCGCAGCATAGGCGTTGCGCCCGTGCGTTCACCACGCCAGCGCGCGTCCAACCCGGACGCCAACCGCCTCTATCTACTGGGGCAGGGCAGGCTCGCCCGTCGCGGCCAGAACGTGAGCGAGGCCCGGGACCTGTTTCGTCAGGCGATTCAGCAGGACTCGCTCTACGCCCCGGCGTATTCCGGCCTGAGCATGGCGCTGTCGCTCATGCCCTGGTTCCATCACACGCCGTCGAAGGACGTCCACGACGAGATCGTCGCTGCCGCGACGCACGCACTGCTCCTCGACTCGACGCTGGCCCTCCCGCACGTCGCGTTAGGCATGGCCGCCATGCAGGCGTACGACTGGATATCCGGCGCGACCGAGCTCGCGACGGCCGTTCGCCTGGATCCCAACAACCTCGAGGCGCGGGTGCAGTACGCCCGGCTGCTCCGCGTCAGCAACCGTTACGCCGACGCCCTGGTGCAGCTGAAGGCGGCGCGCAGCGTCGACCCCGCGTCCGCACTCGTGCTGAGCCATCTGGCGTGGACCTATTTCCTCGCCGGGGAAAAAGACAGCGCGCGGGTCGAGATGCGCCACGCGGTCGAGACGGACCCGACGAATCTGTCCACGCGCTATTTCGCAGAGCGGTTATACCTCGATCAAGCGAGCCCTCGCATTGCGGAAGCGCACGCGATCGCCGTCACCTACCCCGACGGCTACGGGTTGGCGAAGACGGGCGATACGTTACGCGCCCGGCAGCTGCTGCAGTCACTCGACGCGCGGCCTCCGCAGTGGGGCGACGAGACGCAGCGCGGGATGACCTACCTCGGCCTCGGCGATACGACGAACGCGATGTCGGCGCTGGAACGCGCGAGCGACGCGAAGGAGCTGTGGTTGATCACCTCGGACCTCGCTGACCCCGCGTACGACCGGATCCGCGCGAGTGCCCGATTCCGTCGGCTGCTCGAGCGCGTGGGAGTGGCGGTTTATTACCCCGCGAAGTAATTGGGGTCAGAGTCGAATTTCATCATTCCATGGCGAGCCCTCAGGGCCCGTCATAATTTCTCAGCGCAGCCACGGCAGGCGCCGTGCTCTTGACCATACAGCAGTCGGCAGGGGATTCTGACTTCACCTGACGAGAACCGGCCTGCCGACCTCCGTCCGCCGAACTGGGATGAGCTGGCGCCGCTGCTCGATGAGCTCCTCGACGCGCCAACCTCGGAGCGTGCGGCTCGCATCGTCGAGCTGAGTCGAGGCAGTCCGGTGCGTCAGCGCGAGCTCGAGCAGCTGCTCGCGGAGGCCGAGCGGAGTACGCCGCTCCTCGAGGCGCACGCCGCACGTCGGTTCGATCAGCTCACGCGCGATGATGCCGACGCAACACTGCCCCGGGTGCTCGGCGGGCGTTATCGGCTGGGCGCGGAGCTGGGGCGCGGTGGGATGGCGACGGTTTACCTCGCGCGCGACGAAAAGCACGGGCGGGACGTCGCAATCAAGGTCATCCGCCACGACCTGTCGGCCTCCCTCGGCCACGAGCGCTTCCTCCGCGAGATCGAGATCGCGGCGCGCCTCCGCCACCCGAACATCGTGCCGCTCTACGACTCGGGCGACGTCGATGGTTCGCTCTACTTCGTCATGCCGTACGAGCGCGGGCAGTCATTGCGCGACCGGCTGCGCGACCGTGGAGCGGGTCCGATCGCCGATGCGCTCAGCGTGCTGCGCGACGTAGCGCGAGCGCTTGCCCACGCCCACGAGCACGGCGTTGTGCATCGCGACATCAAGCCGGACAACGTGCTGCTCTCGGGTGACGCGGCCGTGGTCACCGACTTCGGCATCGCGAAGGCGGTGAGCGCCGCCCGCACCGACACCACCGACGCCACGCTTACGCAGGTCGGGACCGTGATTGGCACGCCTGCGTACATGGCGCCCGAGCAGGCGACGGGCGATGCAGGCGTGGACCATCGCGCCGACATCTACTCGTTCGGCTGCCTCGGTTACGAGCTGTTCACCGGTAGACCGCCGTTTCAAGAACCGAGCGCGCATCTGCTCATTACGGCGCACATCACGACCACCCCGCGGCCGGTCAACGAGCTGCGACCTGATGTCCCAGTGCCGGTGGCCGACCTGCTCGCGCGCTGCCTGGCGAAGGCGCCCGAGGACCGACCGCAGAACGCCCGTGAGCTTCTGCCGGTCTTGGACGGCGCGACGGGCATGGCAGTTCTCCCGCCGGCCGTGTCGCCGCCAAACGAGAATCGTCGCGAGAGCAGCCGAAGCAAGTGGGTGATCGGCGCGCTGCTGGCCGCAATCCTGGCAACGGGCACGTATGCGGCCACGAGCTGGTTCGGCAGCACGGCGCCGATCACGGTCGCGGTGCTTCCATTCGGCAACATTGCAGGGGACAGCGCAATCGCGTACGTCGCCGATGGACTCGCGGACGAAGTGGCGTCCTCGTTGGCGCGCGTGCCCGGCATCACGATAAAGAGCCGGGTTGGCGCGCTGGCATACCGCGGCCACCTCGCCCCCGACGTCAAGGAGGCGGGTGCGCGGCTCAGGGCGGACTACCTCATGACGGCGGTCATCCGTCAGGATCGCGGGCAGTGGATCCTTTCGGCGGACTTCGAGCGAGCCGCCGACGGGAGGAGTCTCTGGGACGACCGCTTTGTCGTCAGCCCTAACGAGCAAGCCCTTACGGCCGACACGATCGCCGCGCGCTTGGCGGCTGCGCTTCGCCGACAGTTCCCGCGCGCGATCGGGCTGGCCGAGGCCCGGCCGCTTGACCGCCACACTCCGAATAGCGAGGCGCACCGACTCTATCTGCTCGGACTCGGGAGGCTCATTCGCCGCCAGCGGACTGTGGACGAGGCCGTGACCCTGTTCCGCCAGGCCATCGCACAGGACACGCTCTACGCGGACGCGTACTCCGGTCTGGCGATGTCGCTCGCGCTCATGCCGTGGTTCCACGGGGTACCGCCGACACAGGTACACGACTCGGTGATCGCGGCCGCCACTCGTGCGCTCACGCTCGACTCGACGCTGGCGTTGCCACACGTCGCGCTTGGCCGGACGTACTGGAACCTCTACGATTGGGGACGGGCGAAGTCCGAGTTCGAGACAGCCATCCGTTTGGACCCCGCCAACGTGGAGGCCAGGGTGCAGTACTCGTGGCTTCTTCGTAACACCGCGCGTTACGCCGACGCATTGACGCAGTTGCGCATTGCCAAGAATCAGGATCCGGCGTCGGCGTTGGTATTGAGCCACATCGCGTACGCCTACTATCTGGCCGGACGAATGGACAGCGCGCTCAAGGAAATTGGCCGCGCGTTCGCTACGGATTCCACCAACCTGACCACGCTCTCGATGGGAGCGTCCATTTACCTCAAGGCGGATAGCCTCAAACAGGCGCACGCCATTGCGGTTCGCCTCAGGATGCCCTACGTGTTGGCGAAGACAGGCGATCTCGATGCCACTCGTGAAGAGCTTCGGAAGCTGACTGCGCAGCCCCGGCCGGGACAGGAAGGGCGCCTCGCGGAGATTTACCTCGGGCTCGGCGACACGGCCCGCGCGCTGTCGGCGCTGGAGCGTGCGACCGACGCCAAGGAGCTCTGGGCCGTCAGCCTCGGGCCGGGCGCCGAGTACTACGACGCGATCCGCCACAGCGCGCGATTCCGTGCCATGCTCGTGCGCGTCGGGCTGGGCGACTACGTCTCGGCCTTCACGCGATAATTGGGACCTTCCGGGGCGAATTATTTCGTCGGAAGAATCGTGGCGAGGCCGCGGTCGATCTCGGCGGCCGAGATCGGACCGGGATGGACGCCCTGGATCATCCCCGAGGCATCCACGAAGACCATCGTTGGGAGCCCAACCAGCCGATAGTTCCGCCGCGCGCGGCCGTGCGTGTCGAGGGCGACCTCGAACTCCGCACCGAATTCCTTCACGAAATCCTCGACCGCCTTGTTGCTCAGCTCCTGATCCCGCTGATTCACGGCGAGCACCACGAGGCCCGAGTCTCGATACTTCTTGTGCGCGGCGACCAGCTCTGGAAACTCCTCTCGACACGGCGGACACCACGTCCCCCAGAACGTGACGACCACCGGATGCCCTTTGAGCGACGACAGCTTGACGTGTCCACCGGCGAGCGTGGGGAGATCGATGTCGGGCGCGGGGCCGGCGCCGCCGGGCTTCTGCGCGCTGCCGTTAGGCACCCACGACAGAAGCCCGCTGAAAATGACGAGATATCGCGCCACTCGCCTCACGTGACTGCGTCGAATCGCGGTCATGTGGCCTCTCAGAAGCGCCAGGCGTAGCTGGCGAACACCAGGTATTTGGCGAAGCCGCCGCCATTCAGCCCGCCCGTGGCCTGCTCGAGCTCACTCTTTTCGCGGTTCACCCACACCCGAACCGGCACGCTCAACGTGAACGTGCCTTTGCCGCGTCCGACCGACAGGCCCGGGTCGGCGTAGACGATCTGGGATGATGTTTTCACCGTGGACGCGTCGCCGCCACCTACCATGTCGTGCACGGGAATGCCGTCGAGGCGGCCGCCAAGGCTCAGCGACAGCCCCCAGTCGGGTTGCACATCGTATGTTGCGCCAAGGCGCGCCGAGTAGACGTCCGGTACGGACCAATACGCACCCCGAAACTTGACGTCACTCTCTGCCTTGGGACTCACCATATAGAACCCGGTCGCGTACGCGTTCGACCGCTCGGTAATCTGGTGGAACGCCTGACTCCCCAGCAGGATGCCCCAACCCCCGTCGCCGGGCTGGACCCTCTGATCCGCAACGGCTCCGTCGGACTGCAGCGTGTGGCTACCGGTCGGCGCCTTGAAGCCGAGACCGAAGGCGATGTTGCCGCGTTGGTGAGTGCGCGGCGTTAGCACCCACCCCTCTCCCATGATGCTCACGTCGCCGATCCCGGTCGCGTTCTGTTCGCTCCGGACGCCGGCTGTGTTATAGACGGCCAATTGCCCCGTAGAGAACGGCACGGCCAGTCGCACCCGAAACTGGTCGTTGAACGCATACCCAATGTCCGCGACAAACGTGTGGATCTTGAATTCGGGAGGCCGCCCGCCCGGACCTAACGACGGGCTCGACTCCGTCCCGACGAAGAATTCATCGGACGAGAGATGTCGATACGAGAGACCCACCTGCCATTGACCCCCGGACTGCGCGTAGGCCTGTCCGACGCCGCCGAGGTTTACGGGAGTCGTGAAACGAATGGGCTCACACCCCTGACCGGCCGCGCGAGCTGGCGCGAGCCCGACGGCAGCTGCGATGG
>Ga0310810_10008242_pt1 | contig 11972 bp, 11 predicted proteins | sample NCmetagenome_FD_207641 | JGI IMG/M metagenome (GOLD analysis project Ga0310810, IMG submission 207641) | Soil microbial communities from experimental microcosm in Duke University, North Carolina, United States - NC | ecosystem: Engineered > Artificial ecosystem > Soil microcosm > Unclassified ...
CCGCGCTGGCTTCGCTATGACGAGGCCGGGCGGCTCGCGACCTACGTCGAGCGGCTGTTCGCCACCGTCGGGCGGGAACGCTGCCTCGTGGTCGTATTCGACGATCTGGTCGCGGACCCGGCCGGGCAAGGCAACCGGATCCTCGACTTCCTCGGGCTGGAGGCGTTCGACTCGATCGAGCTCAAGCCTGCCCGGTCGAGTTCAGGGGTGCGGTCTCCCTGGCTTCAGCGCGTGCTGAAGCGCCCGCCCAAGCCGCTGCGCACCTTGTTCGCGGGCAAGCATTACATGCGCCGGGTCGCGAAGCCGGCCAAGCTGCCCAAGAATGATGGCGCTGCCGTTGAAGTCGTCATGTCCGTCCGCAAGCGCCTGATCAAATGGAACCGCATTCCCGCGGCCGACACTTCAGTCCCGCTTCATGTCCAGCAGGACATTCGCGCGCGGCTGCGCGACGAGGTCGACCGGCTAGGCAAGCTGATCGGCCGCGACCTCAGCCACTGGCTTCAGCCCGCGGCCGGCAACAGCAGGCTCGCGTCGCCGTACGAATAGAAGCGATAGCCCTCGCGAACCGCGTGGGCGTAGGCCGACTTCATGACGTCGAGGCCCATCAGCGCGCTGACCAGCATGAACAAAGTCGACCGGGGCAAATGGAAGTTGGTGACCAGCCCGTCGATCGCCTTGAAGCGATAGCCAGGCGTAATGAAAATCGCCGTGTCGCCTTCGAACGGCCGGATCGTGCCGTCGTCTGCCGCCGCGCTTTCCAGCAGCCGCAGGCTGGTGGTGCCGACCGCGATCAGGCGGCCGCCTGAGGCGCGAACCGCGTTCAGGCGCGCGGCGGTCGGCTCGTCGATCCGGCCCCATTCGGAATGCATGACATGGCCGCCGGTGTCCTCGGCCTTGACCGGAAGGAAGGTGCCTGCCCCAACGTGGAGGGTCAGCGTCTCTCGGCCGATCCCGCGCTGGTCCAAAGCTTCGAGCAGGCGGGGCGTGAAATGCAACGCGGCGGTCGGCGCGGCCACCGCCCCTTTTTCGCGCGCAAACATCGTCTGGTAATCCTCGCGGTCGGCCTCGTCGATTTGGCGGCGCGAGGCGATGTAGGGCGGCAGGGGCATCTGCCCCGCCCGCTCGATCAGGCTTTCGATGGGCTCCTCGCCGTGGAAGTGGAGCAGCGCCGACCCGTCCCCCGACTTTTCCGTCACCGAGGCGGCCACACCCTCGCCGAAATCGATCCTGTCGCCGAGCCGGACGCGGCGAGCATTGCGCAGGAACGCCCGCCACTCGCGCGGACCCTCGCGCTTGTGCAGCGTCGCACCGATCGAGGCGTCGCCCCGTCTGCCTTCGAGCTGGGCGGGGATGACCTTGGTGTCGTTGAACACCAGCACGTCCCCCGGCTCGAGGAGCTGCGGCAGGTCGAGCACTTCATGATCTGAAATGTCGCCGCCCCGAACCGCGAGCAGCCGCGCCGAATCGCGCGGCCGGGCAGGCCTCAAGGCAATGCGGTCCTGGGGTAGGTCGAAGTCGAAAAGATCGACGCGCATCAGCCGCCGAGGCTGGCGTGGACGATCACTGTAGGAGCCTCAGGCGGCTCACCCGGAGCAATCTTGTCGACCGCATCCATGCCCGAGATGACCCGCCCGAAAATGGTGTAACGGCCCTCGAGAGTGGGGTTCGGAGCGAACATGATGAAAAACTGGCTGTTGGCGCTGTCCGGCGACTCCGAACGCGCTGCTGCGACCGTCCCGCGGAAGAAGGGCAGCTTGGTGAACTCGGCCTTGAGGTCGGGGAGGTCGGACCCGCCCTCGCCGGTGCCCTTGGGGTCACCGCCCTGGGCCATGAAGCCCGGGATCACCCGGTGGAAGGTCAGCCCGTCGTAGAAACCGCGGCGGACCAGCACCTGCATTCGCTCGACTTGATTGGGCGCAAGGTCGGGCCGCAGCTGGATCACCACCGTTCCGCCATTCGACAGTTGGAGCGTCAACTTATTCGCCGGGTCGGCTGCAACCTGGGGCGGCGGAGCGATGCTCGGCAGCGGCGGAGCAGCCGGCGGCGGCTTGGCAGCGACCAAAGCGAAGGCGACAAGCGGCAATGCGAACAAGGCTTTAGAGAACATGCACCCTCCCGGTCAGGGCCGCCTATTGCAGCCGCGGCTGTTTCGCCAGCCTTAACCGCCGTTCAAATGGCGGCGGACGTCCGCCGCGACCGCGGGAGTCACGAAATTGTCGATCGAGCCGCCGTAGCGCGCGATCTCCTTCACCAGGCGCGAGGCGATCGGCTGAAGCGACACATCGGCCATCAGGAAGACGGTCTCGATCTCGTCGTTCAACTGCTGGTTCATCCCCGCCATCTGGAATTCATATTCGAAATCCGCGACCGCGCGCAGGCCGCGAAGGATCGCGGTCGCGCCCTGCTGCTCGGCAAAGTCCATCAGCAGCGAATCGAATTCGACGACCTCGATATTGCCCGTAACTTCGGCCACCTCGCGCCGGACCATCGCAAGCCGTTCCTGGACCGAGAACATCGGCTCCTTGGACGGATTGGTGGTGACCCCGACGACGAGCTTGTCGACGAGATGCGCGCCGCGCCGGACGATGTCGAGGTGGCCGAGCGTCATCGGATCGAACGTCCCCGGATAGACTGCGACTTTCACCCGCGCCTCCCCTAGTGATCCCGGTCGATGGCGAACCGCGCGATCGCGCGAAGCAAGTCGGCTTCCTCGCCGTGGCTGGCAAGATGCTCGATCGCCTGGCTGACGAGCAGGCTCGCCTGCTGCCGGGCGCGCTCCTCGCCGAGCAGCGAAACGAAGGTCGCCTTCCCCGCATCGGCGTCCTGTCCGGTGCGCTTGCCGGCGGCGGCCTCGTCGCCGCTATGATCGATGAGGTCGTCGGCAATCTGGAAGGCGAGCCCGACATTGCGGGCATAGCCGCGATAAGGCGTGCGGGCATCCTGCGCGAGCCGGACCATGATGCACGCGGCCTCGACCGCATATTCGATCAGCGCCCCGGTCTTGAGCTGCTGCAGCCGGGTGATCGCGGCGAGGTCGAGCTCGCGGCCCTCGGCGACCAGGTCCATCACCTGCCCGCCCGCCATGCCCGCCGGGCCGGCGGCTTGCGCCAGCTCGAACACCAGCTCGGACCGAACCCAGGGATCGGCGTGGGTGGCTGGATGGGCGAGGATCTCGAACGCCAGGGCATGAAGGCTGTCGCCTGCGAGCACCGCCACCGCCTCGCCATGGGCCTTGTGCACCGACGGCTTGCCGCGCCGCAGGTCGGCATCGTCCATGCACGGCAAATCGTCATGGATCAGCGAATAGACGTGGATCGCCTCGATCGCGCAGCCGACGCGAAGCGCGCGCTCGCGGTCGATCGCGAACAGCCGCGCGGCGGCCATGGTGAGCAACGGGCGGAGCCGCTTGCCGCCGCCGATCGCGCCGTGCCGCATTGCTTCGTACAGCGGCTCGCGGCTGTCGCCGGTCGGCGGAAGGAGCGCGCGGAAGAAATCGTCGACGTCCGCGCGGACCCGGGCCGCTTCGGCGTCGAGCTCGCTCGCGAGCCGATCGATGATCTCAACCGGCATCGAAGGGCTTGACGCCAGCCGGCTTGCCGTCGCCGCCGAACGCGATCTGCTCGATCCGCGCCTGGGCGTCCTTGAGGCGCGCCTCGCAATGCCGCTTGAGCCGGTCGCCCTCCTGGTAGAGCTCGATCGACCGGTCCAGCGGCGCCTCGCCCTTTTCGAGCGTGCGCACGATCTCCTCGAGGCGCGCAAGCGCGGCCTCGAAGCTCAGTTGGCTGACATCCGATTCAGCAGTGGCCATGGCGGCCGTTTGTGAGCCTCAGTCGGCCCTTAATCAAGGCGTCGGAGCGTTCTTGAACGGGTCGCGGATGCCCGGGACAACCTCGTCTGAGGCAGCTTCCCCGTCGGCATTGGCAAGCGCCGCCTCGGCCTCGCGGGCGTGCTGCTCACGCTGCGCCCTGAGTTCGTCGATCAGGGCCGCGCGGTCGCTATCCAGCGTCGTATCGACATAGGCCGGGGCGCCCGCCGCTTTCGCTGCCTTGGCGACCGCTGCGTCGAGCTCGCGCTGGGTAGTAAGGCCCAGGGTCACCGGGTCCTTCGGAGTGATGTTGGCCATGTTCCAGTGCGAGCGGTCGCGGATCGCCGCGATGGTCGTGCGCGTCGTCCCGATTAGCTTGCTGATCTGGCCATCGCTGACATCGGGATGATTGCGGATGATCCAGGCGATCCCGTCGGGCTTGTCCTGGCGCTTGGAAACCGGGGTGTAGCGCGGCCCCCGGGTGCGCCGGACCGGGTCGGGCTCCTTGTGCATCTGCAGGCTGTAATCGGGGTCCTTCTGGCCCTTTTCGATTTCCTCGTGGGTGAGCTCGCCGGCGCGGATCGGGTCACGACCGGTCAGCTTGGTCGCCGCCGTGTCGTCGGCGATCGCCTGCACCTCGAGGATGTGGAGGCCGCAGAATTCGGCGATCTGCTCGAAGGTGAGCGACGTGTTCTCGACCAGCCACGAGGCGGTCGCATGGGGCATCAGGGGCTGGGCCACCGGGTTTCTCCGAATCTCGAAACAAATAGGGCCGCCCCTCACGGAGCGGCCGGCGTTGGCGGCGATGTAGTCGCCGGCAGCCTTTGGAGCAAGCTTTCTAGAGGCTCATCGGGATATACTTCGGCTGCCCCTTCACCCGCTCGATCCAGTCGGTGATCCGCGAATAATGGAGGAAATCGAACCCTCCTTCGGTCGCGACGTGGGTGTAAGCGAACAGGCAGACGTCAGCGAGGGTCATGTGACCGGCGACGAACCAGTCACGGCCGCGCAGATGATCGTCCATCAGCTTCAGCGCGGCCTCGCCCGCCTCGCGTTTGCCCGGAATCTGATGCTTCTGGGCCTCGGTCAGATTCTCGTGGCCGACCCAGTCCTTCCAGAAGCGCAGGGTCGCGATGTTGGGCTCGTGACTATACTGCTCCCAGAACATCCAGCGCAGCATGTCGGCATGGTCGAAGCGATCGGTCGGGATTAGCGCCGAGCCATCGGCGATATAATAGCAGGCCGCATTGCTCTCGGGGATGAAGCGGTGGCCGACCTGGAGCACCGGAATTCGCCCGTTAGAATTGACCTCCAGCAGGAATTGGGGCGTGCGCGTCTCCCCCTTCATGATGTCATATTCGCGCCGCTCGAGATGCTCGCCGACGATCGCCGCGGTCAGCCGGACTTTGTAGCAATTCCCGGAAACCGCATGTTCGTGAAGGATCAGCCTGTCAGTCATCTGAGCGTCCCCTCAACCTCCAGCACGATCTTGCCGACATGTTCGCCCGCTTCCATGTGCGCGTGAGCCTCGGCCGCTCGGCTCAGCGGGAAGACACTATCGACGACCGGCTTCAGCTTGCCGCCGGCCACGTAGGGCCAGACGGTCTTGGCGATCTCGTCGCACACCATGGTCTTGAACTCGATCGACCGCGGGCGAAGCGTCGAGCCGGTCAGGGTCAGCCGCCGGACCATCACGTCCGCGATCGCAATCTCCGCTTTGGAGCCGCGCTGGGTCGCGATCGAGACATGCCGGCCGTCGACTGCGAGCGCTGCGAGGTTGCGCGGCACATAGTCGCCACCGACCATGTCGAGCACGACGGCGACGCCCTTGCCATCGGTCAGCGACAGCGCCGCGTCGACAAAATCGCCGGTCCGGTAATTGACCGCCGCCTCCGCTCCGAGCTCGATCGCAGCCGCGCATTTCTCGTCAGTTCCGCAGGTGACGATGACGTGGAGCCCGAACAGCCGCCCGAGCGCAATCGCCATGGTCCCGATCCCGCTGGTCCCGCCATGGACCAGGACCCAGTCCCCGTCGGCGGCAAACCCGCGCTCGAACAGGTTCACCCAGACGGTGAACAGAGTCTCGGGCATCGCAGCGGCCTCGACCAGCGAGATGCCTTCGGGGACCGGCAGGCAGGTCCCGACCGGGGCAACGCAGTACTCGGCATAGCCGCCCCCGGCGACGAGCGCGCATAGCGGTTGGCCGAGCAGCTCGGCGGCGCCCTCCCCGGCCTCGACCACCTCGCCCGCAACCTCGAGCCCGAGGATGTCTGGCGCCCCGGGGGGCGGCGGATAGAGCCCGCGCCGCTGGAGGATATCGGGGCGGTTGACACCCGCCGCGGCGACCTTGATCAATATTTCTTCAGGGCCGGGACGCGGCACCCGCCGCTCGACCAAAGCCAGCTCCTCCGCCCCGTCGGGCTGGGGAGCGACCACGGCCAGCATCGAAGATGGGATCTTGGCCATGAGCGACCTCGCTTATTGACTTGGCCCGCCGCAGGGTCAACGATTCGCCCGTTATGGACCTCGAGGACCTCTTCCCGAGCAAGCCGGACGACCCGCTGGTGGCGCTCGGCAGACAGGATCTTGATCCGATCTCGATCGAAGAGCTCCATGAGCGGATCGAGACGCTGAAGGCCGAAATCGCCCGCGTCGAAGCGCATATCGAGCGCGTCCAGACCCACCGCTCGGCGGCCGAAGAGCTGTTTAAGAAGAAGTAGGTTTCGCCGGCGTTAACCATACGATCAGCATTTCAGGTGCTATTCTGGGGATAAGGCCGGGCGCGGCTCTTGATTGGCTCGTCCCGGCATATGACATTATCCATGAAAGCCCGCTGCTTTTCAGTGGGCCGGGAGTAGTCGATTAAATGCCTAGTTTCGCTCGCGAACTCGAACAGACCCTTCACAATGCGCTCGGCGAGGCCAGTCGCCGCAGGCACGAATATGCGACGCTCGAGCATTTGCTGATCGCTCTGATCGACGACGAGCATGCCTCCAAGGTGATGATCGCCTGCGGCGTCAGCCGCGACGAGCTGCGCGCGAGCGTCAAGAATTACCTCGACAATGAGCTCGGGGCCCTGGTCGCCGACAGCGCCACCGACCCGACACCGACGAGCGGCTTCCAGCGCGTCGTTCAGCGCGCGATCCTCCACGTCCAGTCATCGGGCCGCGACGAGGTCACCGGCGCCAACGTGCTGGTCGCCCTGTTCTCCGAACGCGAGAGCTATGCGGTCTATTTCCTCCAGCAGCAGGACATGAGCCGCCTCGATGCTGTGACCTATATCAGCCACGGTGTCGGCAAGGGCGAGACCGCCGCCGAGCCGCGCACGCCCGAAGGCGGCGAGGACAAGAGCGAGAAAGAGGGCGGCAAGAAGGAAAGCGCGCTCAAGCAGTTCACCATCGACCTCAACGAGAAGGCCAAGGCCGGCAAGGTCGATCCGCTGATCGGGCGCATGCCCGAGGTCGACCGAACGGTGCAGATCCTGTGCCGCCGGTCGAAGAACAACCCACTCTACGTCGGCGACCCTGGTGTCGGCAAAACCGCGATCGCCGAAGGGCTCGCGCGCAAGATCGTCGAAGGCGACGTCCCCGAGGTGCTCAAGGGCGCGACTATCTACGCGCTCGACATGGGCGCGCTCCTCGCCGGCACGCGCTACCGCGGCGATTTCGAGGAACGGCTGAAATCGGTCGTTTCCGAGCTCGAGAAGATGCCCGACGCGATCCTGTTCATCGACGAGATCCACACCGTGATCGGCGCCGGCGCGACGTCGGGCGGGGCGATGGACGCGTCGAACCTGTTGAAGCCCGCGCTATCCAACGGCGCGATTCGCTGCATCGGCTCGACCACCTACAAGGAATTCCGCAATCATTTCGAAAAGGACCGCGCGCTCCTGCGCCGGTTCCAGAAGATCGACGTCAACGAGCCGACGGTCGAGGATACGATCAAGATCATCGCCGGGCTCAGGAGCTCGTTCGAGGGCCACCACCACGTCCGCTACACGGCCGATGCGATCAAGTCCGCGGTCGAGCTGTCGGCGCGCTACATTCACGACCGCAAGCTGCCCGACAAGGCGATCGACGTGATCGACGAGGTCGGCGCGATGCAGATGCTGGTGCCGCCTTCGAGGCGCAAGAAGGTCATCACCCCGAAGGAAATCGAGGCGGTGGTCGCGACCATGGCGCGGATCCCGCCCAAGTCCGTCAGCACCGATGACAAGCAGGTGCTTGAGCATCTCGAGGCCGACCTCAAGCGCGTCGTGTTCGGCCAGGACCTCGCGATCGAGAAGCTCGCCAGCGCGATCAAGCTGTCGCGCGCGGGCCTACGCGATCCCGACAAGCCGATCGGCAACTACCTCTTTTCGGGCCCGACCGGCGTCGGCAAGACCGAGGTTGCGCGCCAGCTCGCCTCTGTCATGGGAATCCCGCTGCAGCGCTTCGACATGTCCGAATATATGGAGCGCCACGCGGTCAGCCGGCTGATCGGCGCACCCCCGGGCTATGTCGGCTACGACCAGGGCGGCCTGCTCACCGACGCGGTCGACCAGCATCCGCACAGCGTGCTCCTGCTCGACGAGATCGAGAAGGCGCACCCGGATCTGTTCAACATCCTTCTCCAGGTCATGGACCACGGCAAGCTCACCGACCACCACGGCAAGACGGTCGACTTCCGTAATTGCATCCTGATCATGACCACCAACGCGGGTGCGATGGACATGGCCAAGGAGGGCATCGGGTTCGGCGCGGCGAGCCGCGAGGACGCCCAGGAGGACGCGGTCAAGAGAATGTTCACGCCCGAATTCCGCAACCGCCTCGATGCGATCGTTCCGTTCAGCTACCTGCCTCCGGCGGTGGTCGCGCGCGTGGTCGACAAGTTCATCCTGCAGCTCGAGCTCCAGCTCGCCGACCGCAGCGTCCACATCGACCTCGACGAGGAAGCCCGCGCCTGGCTGGTCGAGCGGGGCTACGACAAGCTCTACGGCGCCCGTCCCATGGGCCGCCTCGTGCAGGAGAAGATCAAGCAGCCGCTGGCCGAGGAACTCCTGTTCGGCAAATTGGTCAACGGCGGCGAGGTCAAGGTCCGGATCAAGGACAATGCCCCGGCGTTCGAGATCACTCCGGCAGCGCCCAAGGCGACCAAGTCCAAGGCCAAGCCCAAGGCGGACAAGCCCGCCAAGAAGAAAGCCAGCGGCGAAGAAGCGCCCGCCGCGGAATAACCAAAATCAAAGGGCCGGGAAAACCTCCCGGCCCTTTTCATTTAGTCCGGCTAAAGTCGCTTCACTGCGCCGGGATTGGCGGCTGCTGCGCCTTGAACTCGGCCGCTTCCTCCGACCCGTCGGTCGTATCGCCTTCGCTGTAGCTATGCGCACCGGCGCCGGCGAGATGGCCGCCCTGGACGATCAGATATTCCTCCCTGATCGGACGCCCCTCGAAGAAGCTTTCGAGAATCTCGCGCGTGCCCGCGGCATAGCGCGCCTGCGCCGACAGCGAGCTTCCGGAGATGTGCGGGGTCATGCCGTGGTTGGGCATCGTCCGCCACGGATGGTCGCGTGGTGCCGGCTGCGGGAACCAGACGTCTCCGGCATAGCCGGCGAGCTGCCCGCTCTCGAGCGCCGCGGCCACCGCGTCGCGGTTCGCGATCTTCCCGCGCGCCGTGTTCACCAGGTAAGCGCCGCGCTTCATCCGCGCGATCATCGCCGCGTCGAACAGATTCTCGGTCTCGGGGTGAAGCGGGGCGTTGATCGTCACCACGTCGCAATGCGGGACCATGTCCGCCGCGGATTCGTGGAAGGTGACCCCCAGTTCCTGCTCGACTTCGGCGGGCAGCCGGTGTCGGTCTGTATAATGGAGGTGGACGTCGAACGGCTTCAGGCGCCGCAGCACCGCCGAGCCGATCCGTCCGGCGGCCACAGTCCCGATGTGCATGCCCTCAATGTCGTAGGAGCGCGCGACGCAATCTGCGATGTTCCAGCCGCCGGCTTTCACCATCTCCCACGACTGCAGGTAATTGCGGACCAGCGACAGGATCATCATCACCACATGCTCGGCGACGCTGATCGAGTTGCAATAAGTGACCTCGGCGACGGTGATCCCGCGATCGATCGCGGCCTGCAGGTCGGTATGATCCGACCCAATCCCGGCGGTGATCACGAGCTTCAGATTCTTGGCTTTGGCGAAGCGCTCGGTGGTCATGTAGGCCGGCCAGAATGGCTGCGAGATGACGACGTCGGCGTCGATCAGCTCGCGCTCGAAAACTGAATCCGGCCCATCCTTGTCCGCCGTCACGACGAATTCATGTCCGTCGGCTTCAAGGAACTTGCGCAGGCCGAGTTCGCCGGACACGCTGCCGAGCAGGGCGCCGGGCTGGAAGTCGATCGCGTGCGGTGTCGGCAGTGTCTGCCCATCCGGATAGCGGTCGAGTTTTGGCAAATCGTCGCGTGGATAATGCGCCGGATATCCGTCGATGGGATCGTCGTAGAGGACGCAGAGAATCTTCGCCATCGGGAGCCCCTCCTGCTGATGGAAGAGCTTCGTTAGCATTTTGCGGCCGTTCCCGCACGGCGGGACCGCCGCGGCAGCTTCACAGCAAGCGGCCCGATGGCTATCGCCCCCCGCAACCCGGAGAAATCGATGCGCAAATTGACCTGGCTCGCCGCGAGCGCCGCAATAGCCGCCGCCCCGCTATTCGCAGCGGGGCCCACGACCTTCGATCCGGCGCGGCTGTCGCGCCATGTCCAGGTCCTCGGCTCCGACGCTTATGAGGGCCGCGGTCCGGCCACCCGCGCCGAGGCCAAGACGGTCGATTATATCGCGGGCCAGTTCCGCGAGGCCGGGCTGCAGCCGGGCGGCGACCTGGTCGGCGGCAAGCGGCAGTGGACCCAGGCGGTGCCCCTGCTCAAGTCCGACATCGTCGGGACTCCGCAGCTCTCGCTCGACCTCGGCAACGGCCAGCGCTTCAACCTGACGCAAGGCGACCTCATCACCGTCCGCTCGCCGACCAACGGGCAGAGCAGCGTCAACCTCGCCAACACGCCGCTCGTCTTCGTCGGCTACGGGGTCAGCTCGCCAGAGCGCAACTGGGACGATTTCAAGGGCCTCGACGTCAGGGGCAAGCTGCTGGTCGAGCTGATCAACGACCCCGATTTCGAGGGCGGCGAAGGCGATTTCGGCGGCAAGGCGATGACCTATTACGGCCGCTGGACCTACAAATATGAAGAGGCCGCGCGTCGCGGCGCCGCCGGTGTTCTGATCGTCCACGAGACCGCGCCGGCGTCCTACGGCTGGCAGGTGGTCAAGAACTCCAACACCATCACCATGTTCGACATCGTCCGCGAGAAGCCGGCGGCCGAGCACCCGGCGCTCGAAAGCTGGATCCAGCGCCCGCTTGCCGAACAGATTTTGGCGGCTTCGGGCCTGAATTTCGACCAGGCCAAGGCGGCGGCGAAGCTGCGCGGCTTCAGGCCTGTCCCGCTCAAGGCGACGCTCACCGCCAACATCCAGGCGGCGACCTCGACGATCACCTCGCACAACGTCGTCGGGCTCCTGCCGGGAAGCAGATATCCCGACGAGACGGTCATTTACACCGCGCACTGGGACCATCTCGGGATCGGCAAGCCCAACGCCGCCGGCGACACGATCTATAACGGCGCTGTCGACAACGGCACCGGCATTGCCCAGCTGATCGAGCAGGCGCGTGCGTTCGCCCATGGCCCGCGGCCCGAGCGTTCGGTCGCGTTCCTCGCTGTCACCGTGGAGGAGAAGGGCCTGCTCGGGAGTGAATATTACGGGACCCACCCGCTTTACCCGCTCGGCAAGACAGTTGCGGTCCTCAACACCGACGCGCTCGGAACGTTCGGGCCGACGCGCAACTTCTCGATCGCCGGGACCGCCAAGCTCGACCTTCTCGACGACCTCATCGCGGAGGGCAGGCGCGAAGGCCGCTATTTCACGCCGGACCCGCGCCCGGAGGCGGGCAGCTTCTACCGCTCCGACCATTTCTCCTTCGCCAAGGTCGGAGTCCCGGCAATCAGCTTCGATACCGGCGACGATCTGATCGAAGGCGGCATCAAGCGGGGCGAGGCGTTGAGCGACGATTATGTCGCCAACCACTACCACCAGCCCTCCGACGAATGGACCGCGAGCATGGACTTCCGGGGCATCGCGGCGGACGC
>Ga0310810_10008243_pt1 | contig 11971 bp, 12 predicted proteins | sample NCmetagenome_FD_207641 | JGI IMG/M metagenome (GOLD analysis project Ga0310810, IMG submission 207641) | Soil microbial communities from experimental microcosm in Duke University, North Carolina, United States - NC | ecosystem: Engineered > Artificial ecosystem > Soil microcosm > Unclassified ...
ACAAACAGGGCAGGGATAAATTCAACCGGGGGACGATTCCGGGGAAAGGCTTTGATCCCCAATCTTCGCAGCAGCCTACATCTAACTACATCCTTTAAGATTCTAGATAAGTGATTGGTAGAAGGCGCGCCGATGAACGGTGCAAAACAGAAACCCCTATTGCGGGCATTGGCTGGAGAGCGGCTCGACAAGCCGCCCTGGTGGCTCATGCGCCAGGCGGGACGCTTTCTGCCGGAGTACCGGGCGTTGCGGACCCGGGCGCCCGACTTTGTCGATTTCTGTCTCAACCCCGAGCTGGCGGCCGAGGCGACATTGCAGCCGGTTCGGCGCTTTGGCATGGATGCGGCCATCGTGTTCGCCGACATCCTGCTGGTGCCGATGGCGCTCGGGCAGAAGCTCAGCTTCGGCGAGGACGGACCCCAGCTCGAGGCAATTGCCGACCGCGGAGCGGTGGAGCGGCTTCGGAAGGACGGGATCGCCTCCCGGCTCGAACCGGTATGCGAGACGATCCGGCGGTGTCGGGCTGCTTCACCGGAACAGACCGCGCTGATCGGCTTTGCCGGCGCGCCCTGGACGGTCGCGACCTACATGGTCGAGGGCGGCGGCAGCCGGGATTTTTTGCGGGTCAAGAGCTGGGCCTATCGCGATCCCGAGGGGTTTCAGGCGCTGATCGATCTCTTGATAGAGGCGACGATTGCCTATCTCGGAATCCAGATCGCCGCGGGCGCGGAGGCCCTGCAATTGTTCGATAGCTGGGCCGGGGTGCTGCCGGAAGCCGGGTTCGCACGCTGGGTCATCGAGCCGACGCGCCGAATTACGAGCGCGCTGCGGGCGCGCTTTCCCGAGGTGCCGGTGATCGGCTTTCCGCGCGGCGCCGGGCTTCTCTACGAGCGGTATGCGGCGGAAAGCGGCGTGACGGCGATCGGCCTAGACACCGTCGTGCCGCTAGATTTCGCCCGCGATCGTTTACAAACCCGTTTGCCGGTACAGGGCAATCTCGATCCGGTATTGTTGGTGAGCGGCGGGGCAGCGCTCGAGGGCGCCGTGAACGCAATCAGGACGGCGCTCGCAAAGGGGCCGTTTGTCTTCAATCTGGGGCATGGTGTCGTGCCGCAGACGCCGCTTGAAAACGTTGCCGCTCTTGCCCGGCTTTTGGCCGAGCCGCTGTGACATGGCGCGTCGCGCGGTTGTCTTGATGAATTTGGGCGGGCCGGACTCGCCCGCGGCGGTGCGGCCCTTTCTCTACAATCTGTTCAGCGATCCGGCGATCATCGATCTGCCGGCGTTATTGCGACGGCCGCTGGCTTGGCTCATAGCGCGGCAGCGCAGCCGAGCGGCGAGTGAGATCTATGCCCATCTCGGGGGCGGCTCGCCGCTCCTCGCCAATACCGAGGCGCAGGCGCGCGCGCTCGAAGCCGCGCTCGGCCCCGAATATCGCTGCTTTATCGCGATGCGCTACTGGCACCCGCAGACCGAAGAGACGGTCGCGGCGGTCGCGGCGTGGCGGCCGGACGAGATCGTGCTGCTGCCGCTTTACCCGCAATTCTCGACGACCACCGCGGGGTCGTCGCTGAAGGCCTGGCATGACGAAGCGCATCGCCAAAGGCTGACGGCTTCGGCGCGCGAGGTGCCGCCCTACCCGACCGAGCCGGGATTTATCGCCACGCTGGCCGGGCATATCGACGAGCAGCTGGCGGAAGAGGGCAGGCCGGCGCGGCTGCTGCTCAGCGCGCACGGCCTACCCTTGAAGATTGTGCGAAAGGGCGATCCTTACCCGGCGCAGATCGAAAGCACGGCGGCGGCGGTGATAAATGCGCTTGAACATCGGCCCGAGGACTGGCGGGTTTGTTATCAGAGCCGGGTCGGGCCGCTGGCGTGGCTCGGGCCTTCGGTCGACGAGGAGATCCGGCGGGCCGGGCAGGACAAGGTTGGCGTCGTCATCGCACCAATCTCGTTTGTCTCGGAGCATTCCGAGACCCTCGTCGAGCTCGACCGCGATTACCGCCGGCTGGCGGAGAGCTGTGGCGTGCCGTTCTACCGGCGGGCAGTGACCGTCGGCATCGATCCGCGTTTTATCGCCGGGCTGGCGCGATTGGTGCGCGGCGGCGACGCAAAGACAGCCGAAAGGCCAAGGGAAGCGGCGGCATCGCCGTGAGTGCTGCCTATCCCTGGCTGAAGGCGCTGCACATCATTGCCGTCATCACCTGGATGGCCGGGCTCCTCTATTTGCCCCGGCTCTTTGTCTACCATGCGGAGGCGCCGGCCGGATCGAACCGCGCGGCGACCTTTGCGATCATGGAGCGGCGGCTGATGCGCGGCATCATGATGCCGGCCCTCGTCATGGCGTATCTCTTTGGGATCGCGCTGCTGGCAACGCCCGGAATCGTCGATTGGGGGCAGGGCTGGATCTGGACGAAGCTCGCCCTCGTCCTGCTGCTGACCGTCTTTCACGGCCTCTTGGAGCGCTGGCGGCGGGATTTCGCGGCGGGGCGGAATGCGCACCGCGCGCGGTTTTACCGAATCGTCAACGAGCTCCCGACCCTGGCGATGGTTGCGATCGTCATCCTGGTTGTCGTGAAGCCGTTCTAGCGGCCGAGCCGGGCTGGGGTTGAACCAACCCCTTGCAAGTCGTGTTTGACTTGCATATCTGGCTTCTGTAAGGGAACCGCTATACCGCCAGCCGGTTTTTCTTCAATCCCTTCCCGCAAGCTTCAACCTTCTCGCCTGTCGGACTCCGTCCGCGCCAGGCACCCCAGGACGGGCGAGTCCGCCCCTATCGCGACGATAGACAGATGAATCTCCAAGAACTCAAGCGTAAGACGCCGGCGGAATTGCTGGCGTTTGCCGAAGAGCTGCAGATCGAGAACGCGTCCTCCTTGCGCAAGCAGGACATGATGTTCGCGATCCTGAAGCAGCTCGCCGAAAATGACGTGCCGATCTCGGGCGACGGCGTCCTCGAAGTCTTGTCCGATGGATTTGGCTTTTTGCGCTCGCCGGAAGCGAACTACCTGCCCGGGCCGGACGATATCTATGTCAGTCCGAACCAGGTCAGGCGCTTTGGTCTGCGCACCGGCGACACGGTCGACGGCCAGATCCGCAGCCCGCGCGACGGCGAGCGCTATTTTGCGCTGGTCAAGATCAGCAGCATCAATTTCGAGGAGCCGGACCGGCTGCGGCACCGCATCAATTTCGACAATCTGACGCCGCTCTACCCCGAAGAAAAAATCCAGCTCGAGCTCGACGACCCCACCAAGAAGGATTTGACGACACGGGTGCTCGACCTGATCACGCCGCTTGGCAAGGGCCAGCGGGCATTGATCGTGTCGCCGCCGCGCACCGGCAAGACCGTCATGCTGCAGAACATTGCGCATGCCCTGGCGGCGAACCATTCCGAGGTCTACCTGATCGTTCTCTTGATCGATGAGCGGCCGGAGGAGGTCACCGACATGGCCCGCTCGGTCAAGGGCGAGGTCATCAGCTCGACGTTCGACGAGCCGGCGACACGCCATGTCGCGGTCGCCGAGATGGTCATCGAAAAGGCGAAGCGCCTCGTCGAGCACAAGCGCGATGTCGTGATCCTGCTCGATTCGATCACCCGCCTGGCGCGCGCCTACAACACGGTCGTGCCGTCCTCCGGCAAGGTGTTGACCGGCGGCGTCGACGCCAACGCGTTGCAGCGGCCAAAACGCTTTTTCGGCGCAGCGCGCAACATCGAGGAAGGCGGCTCCTTGACGATCATCGCGACGGCGCTGATCGACACGGGCTCGCGCATGGACGAGGTCATCTTCGAAGAGTTCAAGGGCACGGGTAATTCCGAAATCGTGCTCGACCGCAAGGTCGCCGACAAGCGCACTTTCCCGGCGCTCGACATCACCAAATCGGGCACCCGCAAGGAAGAGCTGCTGGTCGACCGGGGCGTGTTGTCGAAGATGTGGGTGTTGCGACGCGTCCTGATGCCGATGGGCACCAATGACGGGCTCGAATTCCTGATCAACAAGCTCAAGGAATCGAAGAGCAACGCCGAGTTTTTCGATGCGATGAACACCTGACCGGGCTGGGACCGCGGGCGTCCTCGCCCGCACCCCGGCAGAATTTGCGGGCCAGAGGCCCGCGGTCCTGTAAGTCGCGGTGTCCCGCCCGGGTTCGCGCGGCGAGGAATTTCACCTAAGCGCCGATTGTTGATGTCGAGACAATTGCATCTCGATGAGGCAACAAAGATGCGCATAGCAGCAATGGGGCTGGTTGGCGCGCTCGCGTTCGTTGCGACGGCCGCCAATGCCGCGCCGAGCGTGCCGGCGCCGGCCGGCGAGCACAACATCATCGCGGTCGCCGACGGATGCGGCTGGGGTCTTCACCCGAACCGCTGGGGCGATTGCGTGCCGAACCGCTATGGCTATCGCCGGGCCTATCGGCATTGGGACGGGTTCTATGGCGGCGGCGACGGCTACGAGCCCTGGAACCGGCCATCCCCGACCGATCACATCGCCAACCAGCTGAACCGGCGCCAGCTTTACGGCGGCTTCTAGTCGCGGCGATCAGCATGCTCCCTCTCCCGCATTGCGGGAGAGGGGCTTTGGCGGAGGCGCGGTGTCAGACCGTGAAGACGGTCGAGCCGGTCGTCTTGCGGTCCTGCAGGTCGCGGTGCGCCTTCGCCGCGTCGCGCAGGGGATAGGTCTGGTTGATCGCAAGCGTGACGGCGCCCTTCTGCACGACATCGAACAGCTCGCCCGCCGCGGTCAACAGATCCTCACGCGTCGCCGTGTAGGTGTTGAGGGTCGGCCGGGTCAGGAATAGCGACCCCTTGCCGGCCAGGATGCCGATATCGACGGGGCCGATCGCGCCCGAGGATTGGCCAAACGACGCCAAGAGGCCGAGCGGCGCCAGGCAATCCAAGGATTTGTAGAACGTGTCCTTGCCGACGGAATCGTAAACCACCGGCAATTTCTTGCCCTGGGTGATCTCGTTGACCCGGGCGACAAAGTCTTCTTTGCGATAGTTGATCGGGTGGTCGCAGCCATTCTTTTTGGCGAGCGCGGCCTTCTCGTCGTCGCCGACGGTGCCGATGACCGTCGCGCCCAAATGCTTTGCCCATTGGCTGACGATGAGCCCGACGCCGCCGGCCGCGGCGTGGATCAGGATCGTCTCGCCACGTTTTACCGGGTGGGTGCGGCGGATCAGGTACCAGGCGGTCATGCCTTTCAGCATCATCGCGGCGCCCTGCTCGTCGGTGATGCCGGCCGGCAACGGCACTAGCCGATCGGCCGGCATGACCCGCGCCTCGCTATAGGCGCCGAGCGGCCCGCCGGCATAAGCGACGCGGTCGCCGGGTTTCAAGCCGGTGACCCCGGGCCCGACCTCCTCGACGATCCCCGCCGCCTCGGAGCCGAGCCCGCTCGGCAACGGCATCGGGTAAAGCCCGCTGCGCTGATAGGTGTCGATGTAATTGAGCCCGACCGCGGTGTGGCGCAGCCGCACTTGGCCCGGGCCGGGCTTGCCGACCTCGACCTGCTGCCATTCCAGGACCTCGGGTCCGCCGGTCTTGGCAAAACGGATCGCTTGCACCATCACGCGCCTCCTTTTGGATCGGATGGCGCGACGATAGCCGAGAACCGGAGGCCAGCAAAGATAAGCCCCGTGCCCGGCTTTATGCCGGGCATCCACGTCTTTTATCGGGGCTGCGGAAACAAAGACGTGGGTGGCCGGGACAAGCCCGGCCACGGGGAATTAGTCGGCAGAGTTTGGGAGTGCGCCTTCGAGGCGGAGGAGCGCGCGCTTTGTGTCGAGGCCGCCCTGGCCGCTATAGCCGCCCATGCCGGTCTTCGCGAGCACGCGATGGCACGGGATGACGATCGGGATCGGGTTCTTGCCGCAGGCCCCGCCGACGGCGCGCGGCGCCGAGCCGATTGCCGCAGCGAGATCGCCGTAGCAGCGGGTTTCGCCATAGGGGATCTGCTGCATCTCCGTCCAGACGCGGTTTTCGAACGGCGAGCCCGCCGGCGCGAGCGGCAGATCGAAATGCGACAGCTTGCCCTCGAAATAGGCCTGGAGCTGGCGCGCCGCCTCGTCGAGCAAAGGGCTGCCATTGCCGGCCGGCACGCCGTTCTTCCACGAGATCGCGACGATCTTGTCGTCCTGTTCCTCGATCGTCAGCGGGCCAACCGGGCTGGGTATCGAAAGTGACGGCATCTGAGCCTCACGACGGAATTAATGCGGACTGCATCGATATGGTGTCGCGCCGGCATAGTGTTGTGCCGGGCGGCAAGCTTGCGGTGTACCAAGCGGCGCGGTTTGATGCTACGGGAACGGCCGAAGCAATGGTCGAAGCATCGCCGAAGGATGGGATGAGATGAGCGTGACACCGGCTCCGCACCGCCCCCTGCTCGTCGTGACCGATCTGATGGGGACGACACTGCGTGACGACGGGGCGGTATTGCCGGCCTATCGCGCGGCCTTTGCCGAGAGCGCGATCCCGTTCACCGAGGAGGAGCTGGCGGCAAAGCGCGGCGCGCACAAGCTTTCGCTCTTTACCGAATTCGCGGCCCGGCGTTATCCGGCGGAGGATGCGGCGAAACGCGCCGCGGCGGCGCTCGAAGTCTTCGAGAAGCAATTGCGACACTTCCTCGCGACCGGCGGCGGCACGCCGATCGACGGCGCCGAGGAAGCCGTCAGGGAATTGCGCCAGGCCGGGATCAAGGTCGCGCTGACCAGCGGCTTCGACCGCGGGCTGATCGCCGATATCGTCAAGCATTGCGGCTGGGCCGAATTGTTTGACGCGGTCGTGTATCCCGATGAGGTGCCGGCCGGGCGGCCCGCGCCGTATCTGATCTTTCAGGCGATGCAGAAGACGCGTGTCGAACCCGTGAAGCGGGTCGCGGCGATCGGCGACACAATTCTCGATCTGCAGGCCGGCACGAATGCTGGCGCCGGCTGGGTCATCGGCGTGTTGAGCGGCGCGGCTGACGCGGCGACGCTCGGCCATACCCCGCACACGCATCTTTTGCCGAGCATCGCCAAATTACCCTCTCTCTTCGGGATCAGCTGATTCGCCGCTTTTCACGGTCATTCCGGGGCTGCCGAAGGCAGAGCCCGGAATCCACATTCCGGAGACCTGTGCTCATGGATTCCGGGCTCGCCGCTGCGCGGCGCCCCGGAATGACATCCGGGAGTTCATCGGACAGCGAATACAGCAGATCCCGGCGAAGGCCGCGATCCATTCCTGAACGGTTCGGAACGCGGCTCGATGGGTCCCGGCCTGCGCCGGGACCTATTGGGGTTCAGTGGAGTTCGGCGAGGGCGGTGGAGAGAGCTTGCGGGTCGGTGAGCGGCAACGAGCAGACCGGGCCGTCGCAGACATAGGCGGCGGGCTTGCCATTCACCGGTCCTTTGCCCCGCGCGGGGTGGTTCGGCGGCAAATCCTCGCCCGGCTTTACCGCGAGCACGACGCGGTTCGGCAATGAGACCTCGTATACCGCGCGGCGCAATGCCGCGAAAGCAGGCTCGGCCGGTTCGCCCGCGAGCACGATCTGCAGCGGCTTTTGCGCGAATTCGGCGTTGTTGATCAAGGTCGCGAGCGGGAAGAAATTGCGCCCGAGCTCGCCGGAAAACGCGCCGAGGATCGCTTCGGCGCGGCGGCCGTAGGCATCATCGCCGGTCAACAGATTGAGCCGCGCCAAAACGCCGACCATCGTCCCATTGCCGGCCGGCACTGCGGCGTCCGATGCGGTCTTGGCGCGCGCGATCAGATCGGCGGTATCGTCGGCGGCGAAGAAATAGCCGCCGCCGGCATTGTCCCAGTAATGCCGGTCGAGCACCGCGACCCAGGTCTTTGCCTGGTCGAGATAGGCGGGGTCGCCGGTCGCCTCGTGTAAGGAGAGCGCGGCGCGGCTGAGATTGGCGTAATCGTCGACGCTGGCCGGGTGGCGCGCCCTGCCCTCGCGCCAGCTATGGCGCAGGCGGCCATCCTCGCCGGTCATCTTCTCGCGGATAAAGGCGAAGGCGCGGGTCGCCAGCGCGATCCAATCGGCGCGATCGAAGGCGAGCCCGGCGTCGGCGAGCGCGGCAATCATCAGCCCGTTCCAATCGGCGAGGATCTTGTCGTCGAGCCCGGGCCGGATTCGCGGCGCGCGCGCTTTCAGCAATAGCGCGCGGCACTGCGCCAGCTCGGCCTCGGTCGCCTCATCGGCGAGCTCGAGGTTGTGCAGGCGGTTGAGGATCGTATGGCCTTCCCAATTGCCCTCGGCGGCGACGTCGTAAATGCGCTTGAACAAGCCCGCGCGGTCGCCGAGCACTGAGTCGATCTCGAGTTCCGACCAGACATAGAACTTGCCCTCCTCGTGCTCGCTGTCGGCATCGAGGCTCGAATAAAAGCCGCCCTCGGGGTGGGTCATTTCGCGCTCGAGCCAGCCCACGGTCTCGGTGACGCGCTGCGCATAAAGCGGATCGCGGGTTTCCTGCCACACCAGGGCCAAGAGGCTCGTCAGCTCGGCATTGTCGTAGAGCATCTTTTCGAAATGCGGCGCGAGCCAGCGTGCATCGGTCGAATAGCGCGCAAACCCGCCGCCGAGATGGTCATAAATGCCGCCTTGCGAGATCGTCGTCAGCGTGCGCGTGACCGCCTCGCGATAGGGCTCGCGGCGGGTGCGCTTCCAGGCGCGCCACAAGAGTTCGAAGATGCCGCATTGCGGAAATTTCGGGGCATGGCCGATGCCGCCGTTTAAGGGATCGACCTCGCGCAACAGCCGCTCCGCGATGCGGTCGAACAGCTCGGGCGCGACGCCCTCGCCCGCTTGCGGCTGCTCGAGGCGTTTCAGCGCGTCGCGCAAGGCCGTGACATTTTTCATGACGTTGTCGCGATCTTGCCGATAGGCGGTGCTGATCGCGTCCAAGACCTGCGGAAAGCCCGGCCGGCCCCAGCGCGGCTCCGGCGGGTAATAGGTGCCGCCCCAGAACGGCTCGCCCTCGGGGGTCAGAAACATCGTCAACGGCCAGCCGCCCTGCTCGCCCATCAGCGCCAGCGCGTTCTGGTAAATCGCGTCGAGGTCGGGGCGCTCCTCGCGGTCGACTTTGATGTTGATGAACCGGTTGTTCATCGTGGCCGCGATCGCGGGGTTCTCGAAGCTCTCATGCGCCATGACATGGCACCAATGGCAGGCGGCATAGCCGATTGAGAGCAAAATCGGCTTGTCCTCGGCCTTGGCGGCGGCCAACGCCTCGGGACCCCAGGGCTGCCACTGCACCGGATTATCCTTGTGCTGCAGCAGGTAAGGGCTTGTCTCCTCGCCGAGGCGGTTGCGGTACATGCGGAACAACTCCGGAGCCATGCGCCGCGACCCGTTGCCGGGCGCGGCTCGACGCGATAGGTTTCGCGCTATCTTAGACCCTGAACGGCGGATCCGCGTCAGCCGCTCCGCTCATCCTTCCCGGAGAGAGACCCGAATGTCAGAAGCGCCCGCCGATCCGCGGCTATTTTACAACCGCCACATCTTTATCTGCACCAATACGCGGGCGGAGGGGCATCCGCGCGGATCGTGCTCGGCGCGCGCCGCCGAGGCGGGCGGGGTCGAGAAATTGCGCGGCTATATGCGCGAGAAGGCGCGGCAATTGGGGATCGAGAATATCCGCTGCAATGCGGCGGGCTGCCTCGACCGCTGCGAATACGGCCCCAACATGGTGATCTATCCCGAGGGCGTCTGGTACCGGTACGAGAACACGCAGGACATCGACGAGATCGTCGAGACGCATCTGAAGAATGGCGGACGGGTCAAGCGTCTGATGCTGACGCCCGACCAGCTGCCGCCAAAGCACTGAGGACCCGACCGCCAAAATCTAACCATACCCCGTGGCCGGGCTTGACCCGGCCACCCACGTCTTATTCCGCGATGAACACAGCTCCGCGAAAGACGTGGATGCCCGGGACAAGTCCGGGCGAGGGGATTGTTGCTTGCATGCGCTGAAACCGGCTGCTTCAGACACGATCTATGCGCCGGCGACCGCGCCGGGGCGCGCCGCCATCGCGATCATCCGGCTGTCCGGGCCGGAAGCGGAAGCGGCTTTGGTCGCGCTCGCGGGCGGGCTGCCGCCGCCGCGGGTGGCGCGGCATGTGCGGTTTTGCGACCCCGACAGCGGCGAAGAACTCGATGACGGCCTCGGGCTATGGTTTCCCGCGCCGCACAGCGTCACGGGCGAGGATGTCGCGGAATTTCATCTCCACGGCAGCCGCGCCGTTTTGGCGGCGGTCATGGCGGTTTTGTCGCGGCGCGGGTTGCGGCTCGCCGAAGTCGGGGAATTCACCCGCCGCGCCTTTCTGAACAATAAGCTTGACCTGACGCAGGCCGAAGCGGTCGCCGATCTCGCGGCCGCCGAAACCGAGGCGCAGCGCCGCCAGGCCCTGCGCCAGCTCGACGGGCATCTCGGGGATATCTATCGCGGCTGGGGCGAGCGGTTGTTGCGGCTGCTGGCATATCTCGAAGCCGCAATCGACTTTCCCGACGAGGATCTGCCGCCTGAAATCGAGGCGGAGGTGGCCGCGGGCACGCGGGCGCTGGCCGAGGAGATCGAGGTGCATCTGAGGGACCGGCACCGCGGCGAGCGCTTGCGCGACGGTATCGCCGTCGCAATCCTCGGCCCGCCGAACGCCGGAAAATCGAGTTTACTGAACGCGTTGGCGCGGCGCGAGGCGGCGATCACCTCGCCGATCGCCGGCACGACGCGCGATATCATCGAGGTCGCGATCGATCTCGCCGGCTATCCCGTTGTGCTCGCGGACACGGCCGGGTTGCGCGACAGCGCCGACATTATCGAGCAGGAAGGGCTGCGCCGCGCCTTGAAACGGGCCGTAGAGGCGGAACTTCGCCTCTTTGTATTCGATGCGACCCGGCCCCAGGACGCTCGGGGCGCCGCGCCATGGCCCGGCCCGGACACCCTCCTCGTCGCCAACAAGATCGATCTCGCGCGGGAACGCGTTGGTGCGGGTGCGATTGCGGTTTCTGCTTTGACCGGCGAAGGGCTGCGCGAGTTGATCGCCGCCCTCTCCTCACGGATCGCGCAAATCTACGATGTGACTACGCCGGTATTGACCCGGGCGCGGCATCGCGAAGCGCTGGAGGCAGCTTTGGCCGCGCTGCGCCGCTCGCTTGCGGCGGATCTGCCGGAATTGCGCGCCGAGGATCTGCGGCTGGCCTGGCGTAGCCTCGGGCGGATCACCGGCCGCGTCGATGTCGAGGATCTCCTCGACATCATCTTCCGCGATTTCTGCCTGGGCAAATAGGGCACACCTCAGGGCACCGTCAATCACAAGTTGACACACGCGTCAGCACTTAGTTGACTGTCATCTTAGTGTTGACGTCGAGGGCCGCGCTCATGCCGCAAGCCGAGGCTACCCCAATCCGCATGCGCGTCTATCGCTGTTCCTTTTGCGGCAAGTCACAGGAGGACGTCAGAACGCTGGTGGCCGGACCTGGCGTGTTCATTTGCGATGAATGCGTGCAACTCTGTCAGGCGATCGTTGCGGACAAGCCAGCAGAGCGCGAGAACTCCCGCTCGTTGCTGCCGGAGAACGCGACCACCGAGAAGCTGCTGCAGACTCTCGCCGGATATAACGGCGCGTTCATCTGGGTCGATGCCGCGATGCAGGACGTCGTCGATATTCTGCGGGAGCGTGACGTGAGCTGGGCAACAATCGGGCAGGCGCTTGCCGTGTCGCGACAGGCGGCATGGAAGCGGTTCGCCGAAAAGTCTCAACAGCCCAGTGAGTGAGACCGCCTACATCCTTCCAGGAATAAGGACGGGCTACATGGCCGCACACCAGGACGGCTTTCGGAAGCGGTGTTTCACGTGAAACCTCGACAGGGTGGAGGGCGGTTCTTACATTCCGGCGCCATGGACGCGCCCAGCGATAAGCACGACGTCGTCGTCATTGGCGGCGGGCATGCCGGCTGCGAGGCGGCGGCCGCGGCGGCGCGGTTCGGCGCCC
>Ga0310810_10008244_pt1 | contig 11970 bp, 3 predicted proteins | sample NCmetagenome_FD_207641 | JGI IMG/M metagenome (GOLD analysis project Ga0310810, IMG submission 207641) | Soil microbial communities from experimental microcosm in Duke University, North Carolina, United States - NC | ecosystem: Engineered > Artificial ecosystem > Soil microcosm > Unclassified ...
AGAATTGGGAATCTCAGGATGAGCCAGAGCATCTGAAAACGATAAGAGACCGCATTCTTAGGAGTGAACAGCGTACAAGTCGTCTCTTGGGTCTTTATCAACAAATTTTGCTTTCACGACTTGTAGCTGCTGATGACAGCCCCGAACAAATGGAATTGCAACTGTCGGGATTAGTGGTCAAACGGCAGGGAACGTTAAATGTTTATAACCGCATTTATGAATCTGTTTTTAACCTGAATTGGGTTGAAAAGGAATTAGCGAATTTGCGACCCTACTCTGAGATTTTTACCGTGTGGTTAGCTTCAGGTTGTAAGGATGAGTCACGTCTGTTGCGAGGACAGGCATTACAGCAGGCTTTGGAGTGGGCGGCGAATAAAAGTTTGAGTGTTCAAGATTATCAATTCTTGACAACAAGCCAAGACTTTGAAAAACGAGAAGTGCAACTTACATTGGAGGCACAAAAGCAAGCCAATCAAATCTTGGCTGAGGCGAGACAGAGAGCAGAGAAATCACTGGAAAAAGAGAAAGAGGCTAGCGAGATACTAGCTGAAGCCAATCAGACACTCACGACAGCTCAACAGAAGGCTGGTCAAACTATTCGTAGAGGGCAGATTGTACTGGCTATTCTTTCAACTTTTGCCTTGGTGGTGGTGGGAGTGGCAGGCTTTCTAGCACGACAAGCAGAAATTCAGAGAAGAACGGCAGAAATACGTCAAATACAGGCTTTGAGTGCGGCTTCAGAAACTCTGCTAGTATCTCACAAGGAACTCGATGCTCTAATCGAAGGAATCAGAGCTGCTAGACAACTGCAACGCTATTCTTGGGCGAAAAGTGACATCCGACTTCAAGTTGCAGCAGCATTACAGAAAGTCGTTTATGGAATTAAAGAAATCAACCGCTTAGAAGGTCATAACAACTATGTCACTAGCGTTAGTTTCAGCCCGGATGGTCAAACCATTGCAAGCGCCAGTCTTGATGACATCAAACTCTGGCAGCGAAATGGCAAATTGCTCCAGACACTGGTGGGGGATGATGATGATTTCGTGAGTGTCAGTTTTAGTCCAGATAATCAAATTCTAGCGGCGGCGGGTTTGAAGGGGAATATCAAGCTTTGGAGCAAAGACGGTATCTTGCTCAAGACGATCCAGGGTAAAGAAAAGATTTCATCGATCGCTTTTAGTCCAGATGGAAAAACCATTGCCTCAGCCAATTTAGACCATACTGTTAAGCTCTGGAGTCTAAATGGTAAACTGCTCAAAACCTTCAAAGGTCATAGCGATGAGGTCATGAGTGTGAGCTTCAGTCCAGATGGTCAAACCTTGGCTTCCGCCAGTAAAGATAAGACTGTCAAACTCTGGAATAAGAATGGCACACTCATCAGAACCATTTTAGACCGCGAACCTGTCTTAAGCGTGGGGTTCAGTCTGGATGGGAAAACCCTTGCCACGGCTGGTCAAGACAGGGCTGTCAAGCTTTGGAGTTTGGATGGCACGTTACTCAAAACGCTTCAGGGTCATAATGATGAGGTCTTGTACTTGCGTTTCAGTCCAGACGGCAAAACTTTGGCTTCAGCTAGCGCAGACACAACGATTAAACTCTGGAATCTGGCGGACGGCAAGTTGCTCAGAACCCTAGAGGGACATACAGATAAAGTTTCAGAGGTCAGTTTCAGTCCGGATGGGAAAACTCTTGCCTCAACTAGTTTGGACTATACAGTCAGGCTTTGGAGTTTGAACACCATTTCGCCCACAATTCTCCACGGGAGTAGCGTCAGTTTTAGTCCGGACGGGAAAACCCTGGCTACAAGGGAGGATAAGATTCTCAAACTCTGGAATGAAAAGGGCACACTCATACAAAGCTTGAAAGGTCACGGTGACGAGATATTAAAGGTGAGTTTTAGTCCAGATGGTCAGGTAATTGCGACCGCAAGTGCTGACCATACGGTAAAACTTTGGAGCAAAGACGGCAAACTATTGCAAACATTGCAGGGACACCGTTCATATGTCAGAGATGTGCACTTCAGCCCCGATGGTAAACTCCTTGCTTCAGCCAGTGCAGATAAAACTGTGAAAATTTGGAGTCGGGATGGCAAGTTGCTCACAACTCTACAAGGTCATGCTGGTGAAGTCAACAGCGTTAGTTTTAGTCCAGATAGTAAAACTGTTATTTCAGCAAGTGCAGATAAAACAGTCAAGCTTTGGAGCCTTGATGGCAAGTTACTGCGAACGCTGCAAGGTCATAAAGGTAAAGTTTTTGATGTAAGTTTTAGTCCAGACGGTCAGACTATTGCAACGAGCAGTGCCGATAATACTATCAGGCTTTGGCATCAAGACGGTCAGTTATTGCAAATTATTCGGGGACATACAAATACTGTCAATAGTGTCAGTTTTAGCCCGGATGGTCAAACTTTAGTTTCAGCTAGTGATGATAAAACCATTAAGCTTTGGAGTCTTGATGGCACTTTATTGCAAACTCTTCAGAAACATACTGACATCGTTTTAAGTGCCAGTTTTAGCCCGAATGGTAAAATTCTCGGCTCTGCTGGTTTGGACAATCAGGTAATTTTATGGAATTTGGATTTGGATGATTTGTTAGTGCGGGGCTGTTATTGGTTACATGACTATGGAGCAACCAATCCAAATGCTAAGAGCGAGGTAGTGCAGTTTTGCAATACCACCAATAGAAAACTTAACTCTCTTCCTGGATTTAATCCAAACCCAATAAATCAGTCGAAAAAGTTGTAAATATTAATGAAAAAATGCGCTAGTCTTTTGGGTAAGTAAATAAAAGATTTAGGAAGGTTTCAACTGTCGTCTTAGAAGCATAGCTATTGCCCCTGAAAGTATCCAGCCACTCTAGGGAACTATTTCACCGATGCAGAAAAATATTGTTGAAGCTTACTTACAACTCGGTCAGAAATTTGAAAAAACAGCCCAGTGGGCAAAAGCCGTTGAGAATTACAGTCAAGCAATTCAGGTTAATCCTGATTTTGCTCCAGCCTATTACTACCGAGGCTTACTTCGCTCTAAGTTGGGAGATGAGCAAAAGTCGGCGAATGATTTGATTCAAGCACTAAAAATTGACCCTCGAATCAATGGTTACTGCAAAATCAATGAAAATGATTACATTAATGGCGTATCCTCGTCTTGCCTCCTAGATAGCTACGATGACCAAGCCGTAGAGGAATACATCCAAGTATTACAGATTCAATCTCTAGGTGCAAACGACTATTACAAACGGGGGATTGTACGAAGTGAACTTGGAGATGTTCGGGGCGCATTCAAAGATTTGAATACATCAATTCAACTAAATCCCGAATTGGTAGAGGCTTACTTTGAACGCGGTCGCATTTTTTATGAAATTAATAATTTTAGTAAGATTATTAATGCGAATAATACGCAATCCGTTCTTTCCGACTATAATCAAGCGATTAGTCTTAATCCTAATTTAGCGGATGCTTACTACAATCGTGGGGTTATTCGTATTTTTGATGCTCGAAATCGAGTCTTCGATGTTCCCCCACCCGATGTGAAAGGAGGAATAGAAGATTTTAATGAAGCCATTCGCCTCAATCCCAATCATGCTGAAGCTTACTTTGCCCGCTCTATAGCTTACTACATCCAGCTTGAGGTTGAAGAACAGCGCAGTAACAGTGCGTCCGCTCTATCCGAGCAACAAAAGCTACTTTTACCAGGCGTACTTAAGGATGCCATCCAAGCATTGCGACTTGACCCAGATGTCACTAAGTTAGTGCAACAGGAATGCAGGTCTCTTAAACTGATTAAATTTGGAAATAAGCAAAGAGGAGTAGAAAAATTTACCCGACGTATTCAAACTGATTCTAATAATATCAACGCCTACTGCCATCGGGGCTGGGCTTCCCTTAAGGTAGGAAAGCAGCAAGGAGCAGTTGAGGATTTTACTTGGGTTATCGAGCACAATTCTCAAGATGCTAAGGCTTACTGTGGTCGAGGTTTTGTCTACTATCAACTGAAAAACTACCAACAAGCTATTGAGGATTACAGCCAAGCAATTAAGCTAAAGTCCGACTTTGTTGAGGCTTACTTGCTTCGCAGTCTGGTTCGCTATGACTCTGGAGATAAACAGGGAGCGCGGCAGGATACAACTGAGGCAATTCAGTGGAGTGGTGGAACGTCCGGCAAGGCTTTCCTTTTTCAGAGCCAGATTCGTTACGAGCTGGGGAATAAGTTAGGAGCCTGGAATGATTTCGTCAAAGCGACGAAGGAGATTAAAGTTTATTTTCTTGACAGTAGAAAGGATGCCGTCCAGGATGAAGAGGATAGTGGACGTGGAGGGAGTGCAGTTGAGGGGAAAAACCTTGATCAACGGCATTCTAGCTTGCAAAAACGAGGCAAGTGAGTATAAACACCCATAAACCTTGACTCCCACGCTAGACGAGGAAACACGTGGTAAGCCCTGAATAAAAATTTGCAGCTTGCTCCATATCTTTCCCATTTTTTCCGTGCAGAAGGGAGTATGAATCGCTACTAAAAAACGCGAAACCTGCTCAACAAATACGACGAGCGGTGAACTAATATTAGTTTAACTTAACTCTAGAAAACCAATGAGTAGATTTATTTCTTTACAAAATCAACGCGTCACTATTCTAATAAGTATCTTTTTTATATTAACGGGGTTGGGATATTTCATCTCCAAACATAACGGGCATAAAATAACAACACTTACAAAGAGGAATCAAATTTCTAGTAAAACAACAGAAGATTTATCTGTTGTAGTAATAAAATCTGTTTCTCAATTATCAGATGTGCAACCTAAAGATGAGGTTCATTATAAGGCATTACAAAATCTTATTGATGATTACGGTATAACAATAGCCTATGCAGATGAAAAATTTAGAGGAAATAGGGTTTTAAATCGATATGAACTCGCAGTAGCTTTGTACAGTGTACTAATAAAACAAGAGAAAAAAGTTCTTGATAAAATAACTCTTCCCTATGCCACTAAAGAACAGATTCAAACATTGAGAAATCTACAAAAAGAATTAGAAACAGATATTACCAACTTACAAAATAAATTAAACATTTTAAAAGTTAATTACTCAAGAGCTGACGATTTTTCGGGTTTATTAGCATACAATCAGATATTAAAGCAAGCATCTGCACTCCCTGTTCAATTTAATACCAGGGTGGCAAATAAAGATAGAGTCAGCATAGCTCAAATCACTTCAGTAGAGCAGCTACGTGACGTAAAACGTTCGGATCTGTTTTTTAAAGCTTTACAAGAGCTAGTTGAGCATTATGGTTTAACGTCGTTAATTTATCGTGATGGGACATTTAAAGGAAACCAGGCTTTAACTCGCTATGACTTCGCTACTATATTAAATGAGGCATTGCAGATAAAAAAGCTACTAAGTGAGCGACAAGCTGAAATATCTACTAAGCCAGAGGCAGAATTATTAATAAGCTCACAAAAAAAAATAAATTGGGAATTTAAAATTTTAGCAAGTAGATTCAAACAGTTAAAAATACAACAATCGCCAAATAATTCAATCTAATGATGAGATTACGCAAACTAATGCTGAGATTACACAAAAAGAGAAAGTCAGCAAAGAGCCAATCACTTCTGTTTCGCAAATACCTGATTTAGGAGATACTCACTGGGCTTGCTCAGCCATCCAGAAACTGGTAGAAAGATGGGGAGTATTAGACTTCGATGCAGATGGTATATTTAAAGGAAACCAAGCTGTAACGAGAGCTGAGTTTGCTATTATTTTAGATAGCACACTAAATCAATGGAATCGGCAACTTTCTGTGATATTTGATGATATCCCTACTAAAAAAAAAATATCTGAATTACGGAGAAATCAAGATGCTTTGGCAGGGAAACTTGGTAAATTGCAGGAACGAATAGAACAATTAGAAGCTAGCCAGTAAAAAATTTTCTGCTGATTTTTTATTGAGAATTACCTACACCCTTGCAAAGATTACGATCTTCCTTACTGTTCTTAGGTTTGTTGATATAGTCACGCTCCCAATTACAACCATGCACCAGTAGCTCATCAAGCCCTATACTTCCCAGCTTCACTGTAGTGTCATCACTGGCAGAAGCGATCGCTTGACTGTCAGGGCTGAAACTCACGCTGTTGACAGCATTGTCATGCCATTGAAAGGTGATGATTAGACTTCCGTCACGACGCCAGAGTTTGATGGTTTTATCCCTACTGGCAGAGGCAATTAGCCGACCATCTCGACTGAAACTGATGCTAGTAACGGGCTCGTTATGTCGTCCTTGGAAGATTGTGGGGAGCTTTCTGTCTAGAGTCTCGAGTTTCACTGTGCCGTCCAAACCTCCTAAGGCGATAACCTTACTGTCAGATGAGAAACCCATGCTGGTGATAGCAATATCATCCTTATTTGGCTCATCCTTATTTGACTCACCCGTCTCTGGAAATACTTTAAAGGACGTGTGGTCACGATGCCAGAGTTGTAGCTTTCCGTCTTCGTCCAGCGAGGCAAGAGTCTGACTATCGGGGCTGAAAATCACGCTGGTAACACCAATACTAGATTCTTCTCCAGGTCTTTCTAATGTGTTGAACTCCTTGCCGTCAGGTGTCCAGAGTCTCACAATTTTATCTCTACTGCCAGAAGCAATTAGCTGACCGTCGGGGCTGAAGCTAACACTAGTGACGCGATCATGGTACCCTTCAAGCGTTTTAAATAATGTGCCATTGCGATGCCAGAGCTTGACAGTTTTGTCCCAGCTACCAGAGGCAATTAGCTGACCGTCGGGGCTAAAACTGACGCTAGTAACGCGATCGCGATGTCCTGTAAGGGTTTTGAATAATGTGCCATTGCGATGCCAGAGCTTGACAGTTTTGTCCCAGCTAGCCGAGGCAATGAGCTGACCATCGGGGCTGAAACTAACTTGTGCGACTAAATTTTTATGTCCTTTGACTTTGAGGGTTTGGGGCAACAGATCATCAAGCTTCCAGAGTCTCACGGTTTTGTCCGCACTCCCTGAGGCAATGATCTGACCGTCGGGTGAGAAGCTAATAGTAGTAACAGCATCTCTATGTCCTTTGAAAGTTCGGAGCAACGTGCCATCACTCTTCCAGAGTTTTACGGTTTTATCTGTGCTGCCAGAGGCAATTAGCTGACCATCGGGACTCCAAACTACACTAGTAACCTTACTTGCTGGGATGTTTTTGGACAACGTGCCGTCGCGCTTCCAGAGTTTCACCGTACCGTCCTCACTGCTAGAGGCAATCCACTGACCGTCTGGGCTAAAACTGACACTAGTAACCCTCTGATCATGTCCGGGAAGAATTTTGAAGGTGCCGTCGAGATTCGATAAAATCACCATGTTTTCCTCGGTTCCAGAAACAATGGTTTTACCGTCTGGGCTAAAGCTAAGGCTGTTGACCTTATATTTAAGCGGGTAGATATCTTTGAAAAACGTGCCGTCGCGCTTCCAGAGTTTCACCGTGTTATCCGCAGCCGCTGAGGCAAGCGACTGACCATCAGGACTCCAAACTACGCTAGTAACCGCAGCGCTATGCCCCTCCAGGCGATTGTGTTCTCTCACTTCGTAGATTGCATGCAACAATCTAGTTTCAACATCCTTCCTGGTATTTTCTGGTACCCATAATCCCCAAATGGGATGTTTCAGTTGTCTCCCTGCCCCTAGACTTGCTTTCAACGCATCCAACTTGTTATTCGAGTCAAAAAGCTCTTTTGAAGAGGCAATAGCAACTTTAAGCAGTTGGTTTTGAGCATCTACAGTCTGCATAAAGGCAAAGAAGCTGAGTCCAGTTAGTCCCAAAATCACTCCTGTAACATAGGTAATTAAGCGACGGCGTTTATTTTGTCGGTACTGGATGCTGTGTTGAACAAACTCAGCTTCTAACTGGTTAAACCAATTGTCATTAGATTTAAGGACATCTTTCAATACATTCAAATAAGGATTAGCATCCCAAAGAAACTGTACTTGTTTCTCTTTTGGACGCTCTCGGCTAGCTGATGTTAACCGCCCCCGTCGAACAACCTTATCCTTTACTGTATTAAACCAGTTATCTGCAAAGTCGAGTTTCTCGTTCAACCCATTCAGGAACGGTTCAGCTTTTGCAAGAAAGCTGGGTAGTTGTTCCTTATCCTTGTTTGTCCAATCCAGAGCCGCCGCTGTCAAGCGTCGTTGTAAGGGCAAACTTTCCTGCGCCTGTTTTTCCCAATTCAGCAGCTTTGGCCATCCTCGCACTAAAGCATCATGGGCTGGCTCTACGTAAAGGTTTCCTTCGTTATCCCGCCCTTGTACTAGCAGGCGAGCGGCGGTAAAGTGTTCGATAGCCCGCTTTACCCGTGTATTTTCTGGCTCTGGATACTCTAGTTCCGACAAAAGTACTTGTCGGCGAGCCAATTCACCCCCTCCTACCGCCACCATCCGCAGCATGACGTGCTTGATAGTTTGCTCGTAGGCTGGGTCAAGCTTGACTAACTCGTCATACTCACAGTCTGCTCTTTGAGTGAGACTGCGGGTTACGCCACCGAGTTGTTCATAGTCTTCCTGAGTAATCGCCCGATTGTTTCTTTTTCCCTCTCTGACACTCTTGATGTACTTCAGATAAAGTTCACTCAATGTGAACGAAAGCAGAGGCAAGGCACCGGGCATCTGTACCACTTCATCAATTACTTGGTCTACCAGAGTTGGCGGTTCAAAAAACATCACCTTGGCGGTGGTGGGTTCGGTGATGGCTTCCCGCAATTCCTGGCGCGTCATTGCAGGCACTACAAATCGTGCTTTTGTCCAATAGTTCTCTAAGGCAGTATCCCGAAATTGCGGTTCAAAGTCAGAACGCAACGTTACCATAATCCGTAACTGTTCTGGAAAAGCATCTATTGCTCTTGCTAACCCTAAAAGGAACTGTTCCCGTTCACTGTCATTTTGGGATAGCGTGACTAATTCTTCAAATTGGTCAATAAACAGCAGCAACTTAGTGTTTTTGTGAGTCTCGCTCCAAGCCTTGACGCTTTGATAAAGTCCTTGTGATTGTTGTTCAAAATCCTGGCTAGGGTTGGTGAAAACGGGTAATTTGCCCTGTTTCAGTGCATCGTTTAAAACACGAAAAGGAGAATCTCCCGGACGAATGGGAGCTAGAATATGCCAGGAGTTTTGAGCCTTCTTTAACTGGGGAATCAATCCCGCTTTGACTAAGCTGGATTTCCCAGAACCGGAAGTTCCTAGTACTACTGTTAACGGATGAGAGCTGATGACGGCTTGCAGCGTTTCGATTAACGCTTTTCTGCCAAAGAACTTGTCGCTGTCGCTCTCTTCAAATGACTCTAAACCTTTATAGGGATTTGTGCTTTCATCTAATGGCGGGGCTTGGTCTAGTTTATTTGCCTCAAAATTGGGGATGGCAAAGATATACTCTCCCTTATCATGGCGTTTGAGTTGGCAAAAACCTGGGGTTTGTTTAGCGGTTGTCTTGCCCAATTCACCGTGTATATATACGTATAATTCTGTCGCTGTCAGGACACCATCTTGGCTGAAATCGGCTTTTCCAGCCAGCGCATTGAGGAGCAATTCGGCAAAGGGAGAGTGTTCAGAATCCTCACTGCGTTGTCCAAAACGATACAGGGAATCAGCCGCTTTTTCGTCATCGGCGGCAGAGGTAATCACCTGTTGAGCACAACCAGAGATAAAACGCTCATAGCGTTCCCGATACATTTTTTGTTTACGCACAGCATCTCGATGTCCTGCCCAACGGAATGCCCCAGCAAAGCAGCAGTCAAGGATGATTAACAAATGGCGGCATGGCAGTGCCAGCAAGGCATCGTGCAGTCGCTTCATCGGTAACAACGTGCTGTCATTATCCATCCGTGCATCTTGGGGCACGATAAAGCCCACCGGACCATCAGCATTATCTAGTGCATCTAGGGCGATGCCGTGTCCTGCAAAATAGAAGAACAGTCGGTCATCAGCTTGAATTTGGGTCTTACTGCCATCAGGTAAAAGGAGTATCTGCTCTTCAAAAGCGGCAAACAGTTCACTCAGACGGGTACCAGTGGCATTCCCATCCAACAGGGGTAAGACTTGGTATTGGTATTGGGTTTCTAGGGTATGGACGATTTTTTTTGCATCACTGACGGCAGTTTTGAGAGCTGGAATACCATTGACGTATTGATTAATGCCGATGACTACTGCCAGACTGCGTTTCAACTCAGACATAGCAAGAATTCCCCTAAAGTAAAATTAGTTTTCGCCAAGAGTAGGACGAACATTGCTATGCCCGATCTACTGTTTTACGGTTGGTGAGTCGGTAAAGCCTGACTGGTTTTGTTTTGATCGGCTGGCTTTTCTTGCGAGGGACGGTTCAACACAACACTTAAGCCAACGATAGCTGCAACCAACAATGCAATTACCCCAATAATTACGCCGTTTATTCCAGAACGATTTTCCCTCTCCTCACTTGTAGTCTGCGATCGCATCTGATGGGAACTAGGAATCTCATCAGAGGTAGGAGAGGGAGTTGGTCTGGTGTTTTGGTCAAGTTCCTTCTGAATCGGTGAACTCGTTGCAGAATCTGGTACGAGTTGAGCAGTGACGGTCTGTCCGCCATCCTCAGCTATTTGCGGAAAGGATGGTTTCTGCTGCGGCTGGATGTCCCGATTTGGACTTGGGTAAAGTGCCTTGGAGAGTGCATCCAACCCAGCCTGAGTATCGAAGTAGGTAAGGTGGTCGCAGGCTGCATCGGGTAGTAATATCCTAGGCTGAGGCGATCGATTAGAACTGATATTTTTGATGCTGGTAAGAGTAATGGCAATGTCGTTAGGTTGGCCAAAAAACGTTAAGTCTACAACTCTGTCCACAGCACTGCCAAAAAGCTTTTTCACCAGTCGCTGTAGGGGAATAGATTGCTTATCTGGCTGAAGTGTGGTAGCTGCTGGAACAATCGAGCGATCGCCCGCAACGATCGTATAGGGAACGTGAGGGTCTGGATTTTCGGCAAGTTCTTTGAGAATAGGAGAGTCTGGCTGCATTTGCTCTAGCGAGTAATCGTTCGCTTCCAGAAACTTCAGTAACTCAGCTACTACTCTCGTGGGCCAAATAATTGCCGAAAGTTGATTCAAACCTAAACCAAGAGCAGTGAAAACCCAATCTTGTACGGCAGGCCAAGGAGAACCACCATTTGGCGTACCTAACATGACCAAGTGTTGCACGATTTGATTACCGCCTTCTCGCTCGATAAACCACCGAGACACCAAACCTCCCATAGAGTGAGCCACAATATGCAACTCTTTGCCGTGATTTGGTCCCAAACCTACTTCTTGCAACCGTTGCCCTAAAAGCTTGCCATTTTGCTCGATCGTAGTTTGAAGATTCTCGTAATCAAATGACAGAATCAGGTCATAGAGTTCCCTGAGCGGACGCTGTTGTCCATCCACATTTACTATGGCATTTTGGGCGCTGGGAACCATACTTTCGGTATCGCCAATAATGCCATGAATGTAGAGGACAATTTTTTGAGCTTGTGCAACCCGTATTTTAATGCTCTCCTTATTTTTTTCGTAGGTTACTTTATCTTGTTCGCCTACCTCCGCTACAGATAAAATCGGATATTCATAGGGTTTTCCTAGTTTTTGGCTGGCAACTTTTTCAAAAAAAATTTTGATAGAACCTTGCAAGCTGCGACTACTTACGGTTGGATTGGGCAAACGTTCTAGAGTAATCTCTGTCTTGCCATTTTCAGTTCTTAACCCTTGTCCTAATGGCAAGAAGAACTCACCATCATAGGCGAATGGTAAGAGATGTTCGTTATCAGCTAATTCTGTATCAACCAACAACTTAAGGGGGGCTTCTCGTGTGACAACCGTATGATCTTCTACATCAATTAACTCCAAAGCGGTCAAGCCTGGATCGCTGCCTCGGCTGCTAGTAAATTGGAAGGATTGAGTAACACGAGGTTGTTGCCGCAGAATAGGAGGCAAAATC
>Ga0310810_10008246_pt1 | contig 11970 bp, 12 predicted proteins | sample NCmetagenome_FD_207641 | JGI IMG/M metagenome (GOLD analysis project Ga0310810, IMG submission 207641) | Soil microbial communities from experimental microcosm in Duke University, North Carolina, United States - NC | ecosystem: Engineered > Artificial ecosystem > Soil microcosm > Unclassified ...
GGCGTTCGTGGTGGCCGATGCCCTCGCGCCGTGCCGTCGCTGGATCGAGTGCACCGATACCCCGAAGACGGCCGCGACGAGCCCCCCGCTCTTCCTGCTCCACGCCGCGCTGCTGATCTAGTCGCCGTCTCCTCCGCCAGCTCGCTCGGCCGCGGGTCGGAGTGCGTCTCCGGCCCGGGACGATCTCGTTTTCCGGTCCGGACCAGGGAGGAGTCGCACGATGCGTTTCACCATTCGCGGGAGGCTTGCGCTCGTGGCGGGGATGGCGGTCGCATGGCTCGCCGCCGGCTCGCCGGGCGGCGCCCACGACGACCACCCGGCCGCCCCGGGTGCGGACGGCGAGCACATCCACGCCGCGGTCCCGGCGGGCTACGCCACGGTCGAGGCTCCGCCCCACATCTGGACCGACCCCGCGGTGCTCCGGCGGGGCGAGGCGATCCACGCGACCCGCTGCGCCTCCTGTCACGGGGCCAGCGGCGGGGGCGACGCGCCCGACGCCTCGTGGTCCGGACCCAAGGCCGGCTCGTTCCAGGACCGCCCGATGGTCGCGCGCATGAGCGCGGCCTACTGGTTCTGGCGGGTGAGCGAGGGCGGACTGGTCGAGCCGTACCACTCGAAGGGCTCGGTGATGCCGGCCTACAAGGACGCGCTCTCGGTGGAGGATCGATGGGCGGTGATCGCCTTCCAGCACGCCCAGTCCGGCCACGCCGGCCCGCACGCGGCCGCCGAGCACCCCGAGCTGGGCGCGGGCCCGCGGCCGCACCCCGAGCCTCGCGGCGTCGCGTTCACGAGCGGGTGGGTCCAGCGCGACCATCGCGGGCAGCCCCGCGGCCCGTGGCGGTGGACGGTCATGCGAGAGCTGCCGCAGCTCTATCGCGAGTTCAACGGGATCGACTTCGGTCACGCGCATCTCGCCGAGACGCTCCTGCGCCCCCAGGAGCCGCGCGCGGTCGAGCAGGCGCGCCAGGAGGTCCTCGCCTTCATCTGGAGCGCGCCCCGGGTGCCGCCGGACGAGGAGCAGATCGCGCCGACCTTCACCCGGATGGCCTGGGAGGTCGCGCGCACCTTCGACTGGGCCCATCTGTTCCACCGGAGCCTCTACGACCTCTTCGCCCGCGACTCGGTGACCGACAAGGAGGGGGCGTACCGGAAGCTCCTCGCCGACTACCTGGAGAAGCCGGAGGCGATCACGCCCCACCGGCTCGATCACCACGAGGCTCTCTGGAGCTTCCCCGAATCGCGATCGTTCCGCGACCGGTTCCGCACGTTCAACACCCAGATCTGGGCCTATCACTGGCTGCAGGCCGCGGTCTACGACGTGCAGCTCGCGGGCGGCCTGAAGACCCAGCAAGAGCTGCTGCCGAAGATCATCGACTTCTATCACGGCTACCTGCGCCGGCCGCCCGAGCAGTGGCGGTACATGCCCATGACGCCGGAGGCGGCGCCCGAGTTCGCGCGGCGATTCCCGGAGGCGGCCGCGATCTTCGACAACCTGCACATGCTCCACGATAACTTCGACGACGTCCTGGCGCGCCCGGACCTCTACCCCACGCCGGACGCGCGCCGCGCCGCCATCCTGAAGATCCTGCCGATCTACCTGCACCGCAGCCACGGCACGAGCGACCTCTACCCGGACTTCCACGAGCATCCCGGCATGGTCATGACCGACATGGGCCCCCGACCGCCGTCGGCGCGCGACGTCCTACGATGATCCCCCGTGCGCTCGCGATCGTGCTGTGCCTCGCCCTGGCCGTCGACTGGGCGCAGGCCATCGACCACAAGAATCTCGACGCGGGACGCCCGGCGCGGGTGGAGGACGCCTACGCCATCGCGGATGGCGAGATCGCCCTCGAGGTGGCCGCCGGCTTCACCCTCGAGCGCAAGGGCTCCGATCGGGGCGTGTTCCCGGTGGAGGCGCTCTACGGAGCGTACCCGAACCTCCAGCTGGCGGTCGGGACGACGCTCTCCACGAGCCCGCGGGAGATCGACGGCCGGCCCCGGTCCGGGGACCTGCAGGCGAGCGCGCTGTACAACTTCAACCAGGAGACGCTCGTGCTGCCGGCCCTCGCGCTCCGGCTGGGCCTCGAGATACCGACCGGAATCGGGAGCCAGGGCGTGGCTGTCGAGGTGAAGGGGATCGTCACGAAGTCGATACAACGCCTCGCCGTCCACCTGAACGCGGGCTACCAGCTCCTGACCGCGACGCGCCGCGGTGAGCGCGACGGCGTCTACGAGCTCGCCCTCGGCGCGAGCTATCCGCTCGGCGCCCCGTGGCTCACCCGACTGCTCCTGGTCGGTGACGTCTTCGCCGAGCAGGCCCCGCGCCGCGGCGAGGCGCCGATCGTCGGCACCGAGATCGGCCTGCGCTACCAGCTGACCCCGCGGCTCGTCTGGGACGTGGGCATCGGCACCGAGTTCGCCGGACCACGACGACGGTCGGATCTCTTCATGACGACGGGCAGCTCGATCGGATTCTGAAGCGTGGCGCGGCCGCGACGCGTCGCGCGTCGGGGGTGGAAGAGCGTCAGCCCGGAGACTGTCCGTGACACGCTCCTGACGGCGGGGAGCCCATGTCTGCGCGAATCGCTCGCTTCCGGGACGATCCTCGTCGGTCGGGTGTGGCCCGATTCTTGCGATCCTCCGGGCGAGGCCTCGATCCGGCACGATGCGACCCACGGCGAGCAAGGCATTCGATTCCGATCAGGAGCAGCGCCGCTGCCCGCGCCAGCGCGTGTCGTGGCTCGTGACCGTCGCGGCCGGGAGCAAGAACTTCCAGGGCCTCACCCGCGACGTCAGCGCCTCCGGCGCGAAGATCCTCGTCAAGGAGCGGCCGGCCCTCGGCGCCGAGATCAACCTGTCCTTCCGCCCGCCCGGCCGGCGCGCCGTCGCGACCCGCGCGCTGGTGTGGCGCGTCGATCCGGACGGGGTGGCCTGCATGTTCGTGGGTACGCAGGAGGCGGAGTTCCTGGCCGCGGTCGCGCCCCGCGTCGCACCACCGCCGCGCTCCACTCCTCCGCGCCCGACTCCGCCGCCCCGCGGCGTGGCGGTGCCCGCCGCGCCGCCGCCCGCTCCGGCGGCCGTCCCGGCTCAGCGGAACGAGGTCGGGACCGTGCTGCTGGCCACCGCCGACGCCGGCCTCCGGGCCCTGGCCCTGGCCGGGCTCGAGCGCGAGCGCTATACCGTGCTGGATGCGGGTCCGCAGCCGCTCCTCGCGCTGCGGATGGCCGAGCAGCACGGGAGCGTGATCACGCTGGCGCTCGTCGCGGCCGAGCTCAAGCTGATGAACGGCGAGCCGCTCACCCGCCGGCTCGGCCCGCTGCTGCCCTCGGCCAAGCTCCTCCTCGTATCGAGCCGCACCGCGCCGAGCCCGGCCGGCCCCGGTGAGCTCTGGCTGCCGACGCCCTGCTCGGACGCCGAGCTGGTGACCGCGGTCCGCCAGGCCCACATCGTCTAGCCGCGTCGCTCGGCGGGCGCCGTCCACCGGCGTCGCGCGTCAGTGGTGCCCGTTGCCCTTCACCGCCTCGGACAGCGCCGCCGCCAGGTTGCGCGAGGCCGACGCCAGATGGGGGTGGACCTCGAGCGTACGCCGGAACAGCGCGGCGGCCTCGCGGTGCTGGCCGAGCGCCATGTGGCACAGCCCCTGGCCGGACAGCGCGCCGAAATGGTGCGGGTTGCGGCGGAGCGTCTCCTCGCAATCCGCGATCGCGCCGGTGAAATCCTCGGCCATGTAGCGGATCGTGGCCCGCTTGTTCCAGCCCTCGGCGAACTGCGGCGCCCGCTCGATGATCCGGGTGAACACGCCCCGCGCCGCATCGAGGTCCTGGCGCTCCATGGCCTCGACTCCCTCCCGGAAGAGCCGGTCCACCTCCGGGATTCCCGCGTGGCACCAGATCTGCCAGAGCGCGGATTCCGCCCGGGCCACGAGCCCCGGGTCGCTGCCCCGGAGGGCGGCGAGCGCCTCGGCCTCGGTCATCGCGACGGCAGCCGCCTCATGGGTCCCGAGCGTAACCGACCCCCGGGCCCGTTGGCCAGCGCGACGCCGAGCCGCGACGTCGCCCAATATTCATGTATCTACATGGTAATCGCTTGCCCGGTGAGGGTCGCGGTAGGTAGGATGGGGCCATGACGCGACCGGCGGCGCCACCGTCTCCCTGCGTCTGCAATACCCTCCGCATGGCCACCCGCGTGGTCACGCAGCTCTACGACGACGCGCTGCGACCGAGCGGGCTGCGGGTGACCCAGTTCAGCGTGCTCGCCGCGATCGCGCGCCTGGGCCTGGCCCACCTCCGGCAGCTCGAGGAGGCGCTCGCCATCGACCAGACGACCCTCACGCGCAGCCTGGGCCTGCTCGAGCGGGACGGGCTCACCGAGCGGGTGGCCAGCCCCGACCGGAGGGTCAAGGCGATGCGCCTGACCGCCCGGGGCCGGGCCACGCTCGCGGTGGCGCGGCCGCTCTGGAGCCGGGCCCAGGGGCAGGTGCTGCGGGAGCTGGGGACGAAGGGGTGGGCGGACGCGCGGCGGCGCCTCACCCACCTCCTCGAGGTCGGGGTCAGGACGCGGGGGTCGCGGCGAGAGCGGGCGCGGCGGCCGCGGCGCGCGACGCGACCCGGGTGATGTAGTCGGCGAAGCGCGCGGTGGGATCGAACCCGAGCACCTCCGGCGCGTTGGCCACGAAGTTCGACGTGGCGTTGATGTCGTAGTAGTAGATTCGCCCGTCTCGCCGGGCCACCAGGTACTCGACGCCCCCGATGTCGATGGAGGCCGCGCGGGTGAGCCGCAGCACGGTGTCGATCGCCTCGGCGGGCGGCTCGAAGCGGGTGACGGTGAGACCGGGCCTGGGCGCGGTGGGGCAGGCCCCGAGCGGGGGCACCTGGCAGATGTCGGCCGGGCACAGGTTGAAGCCGGCCTCGGCGTCGCGCACGATGCGGATCGCGTAGAGATAGCGGCCGTCCATCACCTCGACCCGGACGATCGCCCCCTCGTCGGATTCCAGGTACTCCTGCACGAGCACCGTGCCGTCCGGCCCGAAGTCGAGCCGGTCGACGCCGGCCTCCAGGTCTTCCCGCGAGGCGAGCCGGACGATCCCGGCCCCGGAGCCGCCGACGTTCGGCTTGACCACGAGCGGGAAGGGGACCTGGTCGAGCGCCTTCCAGATCTGGTCGCGGTGGTTGACCACGACCGTGTGCGGGTAGCGCGCGCCGACGCGCTCGAGGAGATCGAGCTGGAGCGCCTTCGACTTCTCGCCGCGGTAGGCGGCCACCGGGTTGATCACCGGCACCCCGAGCGAGGCGTAGTGGTTGAGCAGCGCCTCGGCGTAGAAGAGGACGCCTCCGTGCCCCCGCGTGGCCGACGAGGGGCTGGTCCGGTTCACGATCACCGAGTACCGGGCCTCGCGGTCCCGGGGGTCGTAGGCGTGGTTGGAATGGTCGATGCGCTCGTACGGCAGACGGCGCGCCTGGAGCTCGGCGACGAGCCGACTCGACCACTCGGGGTGCTCGTCCAGGATCCCGATCGGCGCCTGCAGGGAAACGGTCATGCCTGGTTTCTCCTTCGCTTTCATTGGCTTCTGAAGTTACATCTATTCTCGACCGACAATGGTGATAATCCGCTTGAATTCCAGGGCTGTCAAGCGCGAGGTTCCGGTATCCTCGGGCGCACCGAGCGCCCCCGTATGGCTACCGGCCGGCGCCGGAAGGAGGCACGTCAATGCTGACTCGCCGAGACTTCCTCGCCGCGGGCGGAGCAGCCGCGGCGGTGGCCGCCGGGCCCTCGCGCGCGCTCGGGCAGACCCCGAAGCGCGGCGGCACCCTCACGATCCGCGCCTGGGATCCGCCGCACTTCGACGCGAGCCTGGTGCACGCCTACAAGACGCACGTGGCGATCTCGTTCACCCACAGCCGCCTGCTTCGCTACCGCGCGGGCGCGGGGATCAAGCCCGGCTCGCTGACGATCGAGGGCGATCTCGCCGAGTCCTGGGCCCAGCCGAGCGACACCACCTACGTGTTCAAGCTGCGGCGCGGCGTCCGCTTCCACGCCAAACCGCCGGTGAACGGCCGCGAGCTGACCGCGGAGGACGTGAAGTTCACGTTCGAGCGGATGCTCACCGAGACCGGCAGCAACGCCTCGATGTACCGCGCGATCGCGAAGGTCGACGCGGTCGACCGCTACACGGTGCGCTTCACGCTCTCCGAGCCGTTCGCCTGGTTCCTCGACATGGTGGCGAGCCCGATGGCCGGGGCCGTCGTGGCCCGCGAGTGCGTCGAGAAGTGGGGAGACCTCAAGAAGCCGGAGGCGGTGATCGGCACCGGGCCGTGGATGCTGGAGAGCTACCGGCCGAACGTGTCGCTGACCATGGTGCGCCACCCGGGCTACTTCGTGCCCGGGCTACCGTACATCGACCAGGTCGAGCTGCTGATCGACGAGGACAACGCCTCGCGCATGGCCGCGTTCCTGGCCGGCCGCTACGACCTGGGCTGGGAGTTCCCGGGGACGATCAACCGGACGGACTGGGTGCAGATCAAGGACCGGCTGCGCCAGACGCGGCCCGCCCTCCGCACCGCCGAGTTCCCCTCCAACGTGGTGAACGACCTCGCGATGCGGACGGACCAGAAGCCCTGGAGCGACGTGCGCGTGCGCCAGGCGGTCTCGATGGCCCTCGACCGGCGGGAGATCATTGAGTCGACCCTCGAAGGAGTCGGCACCGTCAACGGTCCGCTCCCGGCCGCCCTCGGCGACTGGGCCCTGCCCATCGACCAGCTCGGCGAGGGGGCGCGCAACTACCGGCACGATCCGGCCGAGGCGAAGCGCCTGCTCGCGGCGGCCGGCTACCCCGCCGGCTTCGGAGCGAGCGTGTGCTTCAACTCCTACGGCTCCACCGTCCTGGTGGACACCATGCAGCTCGTGCTCAAGCACCTGAAGGCGGTGGGCATCGACGCCCGGCTCGACCAGAAGGAGTACGGCGCCTACCAGGCGACGTGCCGGCTCGGCAAGTTCGATTCCACCGTGTTCGGGCCCCTCACGCCTTTCCTCGACGCGGACAACTTCCTGTTCGGCCAGTACTACACCGGGGAGCCGCGCAACCGGAGCCACGTGAAGGATCCGGCCCTCGACGATCTCCTGGTCCGGCAGCGCCGCACCATGGACGTGAAGGCGCGCCGGGAGGTCATCAACGACATCCAGCGCCACCTGGCCAAGCAGCAGTACTACGTGCACGTCCCGAGCGGGCCCTACATCGCGGTGTGGGACGGCGCGCTGAAGAACTACGGCCCCAACCTGGGTTACGACTACGGCGGGCGGGTCCTCGCCGCCTGGCTCGATCGCTGAGCCCGGCGTGACCGAGCGCGACCGGATCGCGGAGTTCAAGGAGGTGGTCGAGATGATGCCGGGCGACCCGGTAGTCCGGTTCGGCCTCGCCGGAGCGTACCTGGAGGCGGGGCAGGCCGACCTGGCGGCGGCGGAGTACGCCGAGGCCGTCCGGCTCAAGCCCGACTACTCGGCCGCCCATCGCGGCCTCGGCCGCGCCCTGGAGCGGGCTGGCCGCCCGGCCGAGGCGGCCGCCGCGTACACGATCGGCCTCGAGGTGGCGGCCCGGACCGGCGACCTGCAGACCCGAAAGGAGATCGAGGTCTTCCTGCGTCGCCTCACCGCGACCCGCGAGTGATGTCGAGTGGAGGCCGCGCGCTTTACAGCGCCCCGGCGGCGGGATAGGCTGGGCGCGATGCGCGAAGAATCCAGGTCGAGGAGGCGCTCCGCATGAGACACAAGGCCAGCTTCTGCATCCTGGGCGCGGTGACGAGCGGCTTCACGCTCCCGTTCGGCGGCCCGCGCACCGCGGAGAAGGTCGCGTCGACCGCGTGCGGCGGCACGTGGGCGATCACGCCCGCCGCGCTCAAGGGGCGGGAGCCGGTCCGCTTCGTCGGCGGCGGCGAGGCGCCCGGTCGGGCCGCCGCGCGCCGGTAGCCGGGCGGCGCGGGGTGGTCCTCGCCGAGCAGGTCGCCATCGTCACCGGTGCCGGTCACGGCATCGGCCGCGCCACCGCGCTCGCGCTCGCGCGGGCCGGTGCCGAGGTCGCGGTGGTGGACGTGGACTCGGGGGCGGCCAAGGCCACCGCGGACGCGGTGGCCGCCCTCGGGCGCCGGAGCCTCGCCCTCGACACCGACGTGGGCGACCTCGGCGCGATCGACCGCATGGTGGAGGCGGTGACCGGGACCTTCGGCCGGATCGACGTCCTGGTGAACAACGCGGGGGTCACCCGCCGCGCCTACATCATGGACCTCACCGAGCACGACTGGGACCGCATCATGCGGGTCAACGCCAAGGGCGTGTTCTTCTGCCTGCAGCGGGTGGCGCGCGAGATGATCCCGCGGCGACGCGGCCGCATCGTGAACATCGCGTCGATCGCCGGGAAGGGCTACGCGGGCACGTCGAACGCGATCTACGCGGCCAGCAAGGGGAGCGTCATCTCACTCACCCGCACCGCGGCCCAGCAGCTCGCGCGGCACGAGATCAACGTCAACGCGATCTGCCCGGGCATCACGGTCACCGCGCTCTCCGAGGCCAACGTGGCGGTGCGCGCGCGCGACGAGGGTCTCCCGGTGGAGGAGATGACGCGACGGCGCAACGCGGTCATCCCCCTCGGGCGCCCCAATGACCCGGAGGACGTCGCCGCGGTCGCGGTCTTCCTCGCTGGGCCGGCCGCGCGCAACATCACCGGCCAGTCGCTCAACGTCGACGGCGGCATCGTCTTCGACTGATACCCGACTCGGGAGGATCCCCATGAACATCGGCATCTCGATCCCGCTGCCGGCCTATCTCGTCGACGTGGGCGCCATGGCCCGCACCGCCGAGGCGCTCGGCTTCGAGTCGTTCTGGTGCGCGGAGCATCCGTTCATCCCGGTCCACACCACCAGCCGCTTTCCCGGCTCCCCGGACGGCGTCATCCCGGAGCCCTACGCTCACTTCATCGACCCCTTCGTGGCCCTCGCCCGCGCCTCCGGCACCACCAGCCGCATCAAGCTCGCGACCGGCATCGTGTTGGTCCCCGAGCGCCATCCGCTGCTGCTGGCCAAGGAAGTGTCCACCCTCGATCTCTTCAGCGGGGGGCGCTTCCTCTTCGGCATCGGGGCCGGGTGGCTGCGGGAGGAGACCGTGCTCATGGGCGGCGACTTCGACCATCGCTGGGGCCAGACGCGGGAGTCGATTCTGGCCATGAAGGAGCTGTGGACGAAGCCGGAGGCCGAGTTCCACGGCAAGTACTACGACTTCCCCCCGGTTCGCTCCAACCCCAAGCCCGCCCAGACGCCGCACCCTCCGGTGCTTCTGGGGGGCGACGCGAAGAACGTGCTCGAGCGCGTGGTGGCGTGGGGCGACGGCTGGCTGCCGAACCGGGTGACGCCGGATCAGCTACGCGAGAAGCGGGCTACGCTCGATCGGCTGGCCAGGGAGGCGGGCCGCGATCCGGCTTCCCTCACGATCTCGGTCCACGGGCAGCCCGCCGACCGGGACCTGATCGCGCGCCTCCACGACGCGGGCGCCACCCGCGTCATCGTGCGGCCAGCGACCACGACGTCCGAGCCGGAGATGGTCCGCGAGCTCACCCGCATCGCGGAGGCCGTGCTCGGCTAGCCCGAAACCCTCTCCCCTCCGGGTGAGAGGGCAGGGTGAGGGAGCGGTGACGAGGGTCAGGCGTTCGGGATCCAGGGCCAGTACTTCGCGACCGCGCCCGCGTCCACCCGGAGATCGGTGCCGGTGACCATCTCCGCGTCGTCGGAGGTCAGGAAGACGACGGCCCGGCCGTAGTGCCGCGGGCTCGGCAGCTTGCCCATCGGCACCATCTTCGGGAAGTCGAGCCCCCGCGCGCGGGGCTCCGGCCGCGGCCGGCCCCACGCCACCGCGCGCTCGGCCGCCTCGTCGGTGTCGGTGGCGGTCGGGGTCAGGCTGTTGACCCGGATGCCGTGGCGGGCCAGGTCCATGGCGGCGGCGCGGGTGAAGTTGAGCAGCCCGCTCTTGCTCGTGGAGTAGGCGATGTTGCCGGCCTGGCCCTGGTGGCCGGCGGTCGAGACCACGACCACGATGCTGCCGCGTCGCTCCTGCTCCACCATGAGCCGGGCCACGTGCTTGGTGCAGAGGAAGGTGCCGGTCAGGTTGACCGCGATCTGGCGGTTCCATCGCTCGACCGGCATGTCCAGCACGCCCTGGCCACCGAGGATGCCCGCGTTGTTGACCAGGATGTCCACGCCGCCGTAGGCGTCTCGGACCCGCGCCACCATCGCCTCCACCTGGCGCTCGTCGGTGACGTCGCACACGATGCCGAGCGCCCGGCCTCCGCGGTGCTCGATCGCGGCCGCGCACTGGGTGGCGTTGTCCGGCGCCACGTCCACGCAGGCGACGGCGGCGCCTTCCTCGGCGAGGGCCTCGGCGATGCCGCCGCCGATGTTGGGGCTGGTCCCGGTCACGATCGCGATCTTGTTCGCTAGACGCACGGCCGCTCCTCAGCCGAGGCCGCCGCCGCGCAGCCCGATCAGGCGCGCGAGCAGGGCTCCAGCCAGCGAGACGAGCATGATGATGCAGGCGACCACCACCGCCTCCTCGAACTTGCGCTGGGCCACGTAGTCGAGCTGGAGGATCGACAGGGGGCGGTTGGCGCTGGTGGTGAGCAGGGCGAAGTTGCCGATGTTGCGGGCCGCGCCCACGAACGTGATCATGCCCACCGCCAGCAGGGTCGGGGCCATCAGGCGCAGGATGATCCGGCGATAGGTCGCCCACCACCCCGCCCCCGCGATGCGGGAGGCCTCCTCGAGCTCCGCGCCCAGCTGGAGGAGCCCGCTCCGGATGATCTGCACCCCGAGCGGCATCCCCGCGATGACGCCCGCGATGACCAGGAGCGTGGTGGTGCCGTAGAGCGGGCGCAGGAACCCCACCCCGAGGAAGAGCCAGAGGAGGGCCAGCCCCAGGATGATGCCGGGCACCGTGAACGGCAGCCAGGAGACGAAGTCGAGCACGCGCCGGCCCGCGTAGGTCGTCCGCACGATGACGTAGGCGATGAGCGAGTGCACGAGGACCGCAGTGGCCGCGGTCCCGACCGAGAGCACGACGGTGTTCTGCAGCGAGCGGAGGAACAGGTCGTCGCCCAGGACGTTCTGCCAGTTGGCGAGCGTCCACGGCTCCGGCACGTGGAAGAAGCCGAAGAGCTTCATGAAGGTGCCGAGGAGCGCGAACACCACCGGGACCCCGAGCACCACCGCGACCAGCGCCATCACGAAGCCGGTCGCGGGAGCGCGCCAGCGGCCGAGCGGATGGACCCGGCTCTGGAACTGACCGGTGACGGTGGTGTAGCGGCGGCCCCGCGTCAGCCACTGCTGCGCGAACACGAGCGGGAGCATCGCGACCAGGATCAGGACCGCGAGCGCCGTGGCCGCGTCGTAGCGCGGCACGCGGGTGACGAGGAGATCGTAGATCGTGGTGCTGAACACGAAGAAGCGGAACGGCAGGCCCAGCACCTGCTCCACCTCGAAGGTCTGGAGCGACACCATGGTGCCGAGCAGGAGCACCGAGAGGATGGCCGGGGCCATGACCGGCACCGTGATGGCGAGCGCGGTGCGGAGCGTGCCCGCGCCGGCCACCCGGGATGACTCCTCGAAGGCCGCGTTCATGTTGCGGAACGCGGGGGTGAGCAGGATCACCTTGACGGTGAGGGATCCGGTGAGGACGTGGACCCAGACGATGCCCCAGAACGAGTAGATGTTGAAGGGACCCGCGCCGACCCACGGCAGCCGCGCGAGCGCGGTGTTGACGAGACCGTATTCTGGATCGAGCAGCAGGATCCAGCTGAGGGTCACCGTGAACGGCGGCAGGAAGAAGCCGGCCCAGAACGCGAACTCGACCCAGCCGCGGCCGGGCAGATCGGTGCGGGCGAGGAGCCAGGCCACCAGCACCGCGAGGGGCAGCGAGATGAGCTGCCGCGCGAGGGTG
>Ga0310810_10008247_pt1 | contig 11969 bp, 14 predicted proteins | sample NCmetagenome_FD_207641 | JGI IMG/M metagenome (GOLD analysis project Ga0310810, IMG submission 207641) | Soil microbial communities from experimental microcosm in Duke University, North Carolina, United States - NC | ecosystem: Engineered > Artificial ecosystem > Soil microcosm > Unclassified ...
CTCGCACCGTTCTCGCCGAGGAAGAGCTGCGCGAGCTGGCGCTCAAGCTCGAGGGCGCCGACATCGCGGCGTTCGCCGCGCTCGGCTCGAGCGAGGAGCCGATGAGCGCGGCGCTGGTCGGCCTCGCCTTCGCCTTCGCCGACGAGGCGGTGTACCTGCCGCTCGGCCACGACTATCCCGGGGTCGAGCCGCAGATCGCGCTCGACACCGCCCTCGCCCTGCTGCGCCCCTGGCTCGAGCGCGCCGATTGCCGCAAGGCGGGCGAGAACGTGAAGCGCGATTCGCACCTGCTCGCCAATCGCGGCATCGCCCTCGCCGGCTGCGTGCACGACGTGCAGCTCGAGTCCTACGTCGTCGAGGTGCACGAGCGCCACGAGCTGGGCAACCTGGCGCAGCGCCATTGCGGCTGGACGATCCTTTCGCTCGAGGACGTCGCCGGCAAGGGCGCCTCGCGCATTGCGCTCGCCTCGGTGAGCATCGAGCGCGCGAGCGCCTACGCGGCCGAAAAGGCCGACTGCATCCTCGCCCTGCACGAGCGCCTGCAGCCGCGCATCGAAGAAGACGAGAAGCTCGGCTTCGTCTACGGCTCGATCGAGATGCCGGCGCTGCCGGTGCTCTTCCGCATGGAGAGGAACGGCGTGCTGCTCGACCGGGCGAAGCTCGAGGCGCAGAGCCACGAGCTGGGCAGGGAAATCCTGTCGCTCGAGCAGAAGGCGTACGACGCGGCCGGCCAGCCGTTCAACCTCGGCTCGCCCAAGCAGATCCAGGAGATCCTGTTCGAGCGCCAGAAGCTGCCGGTGAAGAAGAAAACGCCCTCGGGGCAGCCCTCGACCGACGAGGACTCGCTCGCCGAGCTGGCGCTCGACCATCCGCTGCCGCGCCTCATCCTCGAGCACCGCGCGCTCTCGAAGCTCAAATCCACCTACACCGACAAGCTGCCGAAGAGCATCAATCCCGCCACCGGGCGCGTGCACACTACCTACTCGCAGACCACGGCGGTGACCGGGCGCCTTTCCTCCAACGAGCCGAACCTGCAGAACATCCCGATCCGCACCGCGGCGGGGCGGCGCATCCGCGAATGCTTCATCGCGCCGCCGGGGTCGAAGATCGTCTCGGCCGACTACTCGCAGATCGAGCTGCGGATCATGGCGCACCTCTCGGGCGACGAAAGCCTGCGTGCCGCCTTCCGCGACGGCCAGGACGTGCATCGCGCCACCGCCGCCGAGGTTTTCGGCGTTCCGCTATCCCAGGTCGATTCCGACCAGCGGCGTATCGCCAAGGTGATCAACTTCGGCCTGATCTACGGCATGTCGTCGTTCGGCGTGGCGCAGAACCTCGGCATCGACCGCGCCACCGCCCAGACCTACATCGACCGCTACTTCGCCCGCTATCCCGGCGCCAGGCGCTACATGGACGAGACGCGCCGGCGCGCGAAGGACATCGGCTACGTCGAGACGGTGTTCGGGCGCCGCCTCTGGCTGCCCGAGCTGAAGAGCGGCGCCCCGGTGCGCCGGCAGGCCGCCGAGCGGGCCGCGATCAACGCGCCGATGCAGGGCACCGCAGCCGACCTGATCAAGCTCGCGATGACCGCCGTGCAGGGCTTCCTCGACCGCGAGAAGCTCGCCGCGAAGCTGATCATGCAGGTGCACGACGAGCTGGTGCTGGAAGTGCCTGACGGCGAGTTGTCGACAGTAACGGCCAATGTGCGCGACCTAATGCAGTCGGTGGCGGCGCTCGACGTGCCGCTCGTGGTGGAGGTCGGCGTCGGCGAGAACTGGGACAAAGCGCACTAGCGGCGCAAGGCGCCGAACACCTCGCGGAGAATGCTGGACCCCGTCTCGAGCGGGTGCGCGCGGATCCTCTTCTCCTCCTCGCCGATCATGAAGTACAGGCCGTCGAGCGCCTTCTGCGTCACGTACTCGTCGAGGTCGGCATCTTCCTCGCGCAGCAGGCCGACCCGCGCGGCCTTGTCGGCGTAGCGGCCGTAGACCTGGGCGAGCTGCACCTTCGCGGTCGCGCCGCGCACGATCGGCAGGAACCGCCCGTGCAGCGTGCTGCGCGTGGTGCGCTTGAAATACGCCGTCGCGGCGGTGTTGCCGCCGGTCAGGATGTCCTTCGCGTCGCGCACGCCCATCTTGCTCACCGAGTCGACCAGCAGCTGCCGCGCCTCCGGCACCGCCTGCTCGGCGGCGCGGTTGAGCGTCACGATCAGCTCGTCGGCGTAGTCGCCCATGCCGAAGCGGCGCATCAGCTTCTCGGCACGCTGCGCCGACTCGGGGAGCGGGATGTGCACCCGGGGATTGGCGAAGAAGCCGTCGGTGCGGCCGAGCTTCTTCACCGCCGCCTGCGCACCCTGCTCGAGCGCCGCCTTGAGGCCCGCCGCGGCGTCGGCCTCCGTGAGGCGCGAAAGCTGCGCGGACGCCGCGGCCGCCCACAGCAGCGCGGTTGCGCAGATCGCCCAGCCGGCCCTCCCCATGCCGGAGAGCTTACCGAAAAACGGTCTCGGCCTGCTTGTCCGCGTGGTACGAAGAGCGCACCAGGGCGCCGACCGCCGCGTGGCGGAATCCCATCTCCGCCGCCTGCGCCTCGAACCTCGAGAACACCGCCGGCTCGACGTAGCGCTCGACCGGCAGGTGATGCGGCGACGGCTGCAGGTACTGGCCCAGGGTGAGCATGTCCACGTCGTGCGCTCGCAGGTCGCGCATCACGGCGAGGATCTCCTCGTCGGTCTCGCCCAGTCCGACCATCAGCCCCGACTTGGTGGGCACCTGCGGATGCGCGCGCTTGAATTCGCGAAGCAACTGCAGGGAGTGAAGGTAATCGCCGCCGGGGCGAGCGCGCCTGTAGAGCCGCGGCACGGTCTCGAGGTTGTGGTTCATCACGTCGGGCGTCGCGGCGCCGAGCACCTCGAGCGCCCGCTCGAGGCGGCCGCGGAAGTCGGGCACCAGCACCTCGATCGTCGTGCGCGGCGAGGTCTTCCGCACTTCCGAGATGCACGAGACGAAGTGCGCGGCGCCGCCGTCCTTCAGGTCGTCGCGATCGACGCTGGTGATGACGACGTACGCGAGGCCCAGGAGCGCGATCGTCTCGGCGAGGTGGCGCGGCTCCTGCGGGTCGGGGGGCAGCGGCCGGCCGTGCGCGACGTCGCAGAACGGGCAGCGGCGCGTGCAGATGTCGCCGAGGATCATGAACGTCGCGGTGCCCTTGCCGAAGCACTCGGCGATGTTCGGGCACGAGGCTTCCTCGCACACCGTGTGCAGGTCCTGGCGGCGCAGGATGTCCTTGATCTCCTGGAAGCGCGAGTTCGGGCTGGCGGCGCGCACACGGATCCAGGCGGGCTTCGCGAGCGGCGGGCGCGCCGCCGCCGGCACGATGCGGATCGTTTTCGCCTTGCCTTTTTCCTTTACGCCGGGTTCACGCATCGCCGAGCCTGCGCACGAGGATGGCCGCCAGGCGCTCGCCCAGCTCGGCGGGCGAGCCGGCGATGCCGAGGCTGCGCGTCTGCGTCACGGCAAGGCCGGGATAGCCGCACGGGTCGATGGCGGAGAACGGCGCGAGGTCCATGTCGACGTTGAGGGCGAGGCCATGGTACGCGCGTCCGCGGGCGACCCGTATGCCGAGCGCCGCGATCTTCGCGCCGTCGACATAGACCCCGGGCGCGCCGGCGCGCCGCGCGGCGCGCGGCCCGACGAGCTCGATGACCACCTCCTCGAGCAGCGCGACGAAGCGCTTCACCTTGATGTCGCGCCGCGCGAGGTCCACCAGCGCATAGAGCACGACCTGGCCCGGGCCGTGATAGGTCACCTCGCCGCCGCGGTCGGTCCGCACCACCGGGATGCCGTTCGCGACGACAACCGGCCGCGCGCCCTGGCCCAGGGTGTAGACGGGCGGGTGCTCGACGAGCCAGAGCTCATCGGGCGTCGCCTCGCTGCGCGCGCGCGTGAACTCGCGCATGGCCTGCCAGGTCGGCAGGTAATCCGCGCGGCCGAGCTTGCGCAGGACGATTTCTTCGGTGAGCGTCACAGCACCATCACGACCTGCGGGTGGTCGCAAAGCTCCTGGTAAAGCGCGTCGAGCTGCTCGCGCGAGATGGCGCGCACCACGCAGGTGACGCTGAGATAGCGCCCCTGGCGGCTCGGGCGCATCGCCACCGTCGCCGGGTCGAAGTCGGGCGCGTGCCGGCGCACGATGTCGGAAACGGCCTGGGCGAAGCCGGGCTGCTTGCGGCCCATCACCTTGATCGGGAACTCGCAGGGAAAGGCGAGCGCCGAGCCGTCGGCGGGCAGCGCCATGCGCCTCAGGCCCGCATTCAGACCGACGCCGACTCCCGGGTGCCGGCGCGCATGACCTTCTGCTTGAAGTCCTGGTAGAGACGGTACATGCGGCGGAACACGGGCCCGGGGCGGCCGTCGCCGATCGGCGCGCCGTCGAGCCGCACGATGGCGAGCACTTCCTTGGACGACGAGGTGACCCACAGCTCGTCGGCGCCGCGCACCTCGGCCTCGCTCACCTCGCGCAGCTCGAGCGGCAGTCCGGCGGCCTGCGCGAGCTCGACCACCACGTCGTACGTGACGCCCGGCAGGATGAGCGCGCTCTTGGGCGGCGCGGCGATCGCGCCGCGCCTGACGATGAAGACGTTGGAGGCCGAGGCCTCGGTGAGCCGCCCGTCGCGGAACAGGATCGTCTCCGCGGCGTCCGCTTCCGCGGAGACCTGGCGCAGCAGCACGTTGCCGATGAGCGAGATCGACTTGATGTCGCAACGCAGCCAGCGGTAGTCCACCGCGCTCACCGCCTGCGCGCCGGCCTCGACCAGCTCGCGCGGCGGGCCGACGAGCGGCGTCGCCATCATGAACACGGTGGGCACGGCGTTCTTCGGGAAGGCGTGGTCGCGCTTCGCCACGCCGCGCGTCACCTGGAAGTAGACGCCCTGGTCCTCGAAACCCTGGCGCGCCACGAGCTCGGCGATGAAGCGCCGCCACTCCGCGCGACCGTAGGGGTTGCGGATCGACACCGCGGCGAGGCTGCGCTCGAGCCGCGCCAGGTGCTCGTCGAGGCGGAACGGCACGCGCGAGTACACCGGCACCACCTCGTAGACGCCGTCGCCGAAAATGAAGCCGCGGTCGAGCACCGACACCTTCGCGTCCTCGAGCGCGACGAATTCGCCGTTCAGGAAAACTACTTGAGCCACAGTCGCAGTGTATCCCAGGCGCGGCCGAGGAATCCGGCGGTGGCGACGGGCTCGAGCGCGACGAGCGGATATTCGCCCAGCGGGTTGCCATCGAAGCTGACGCGCAGCGTGCCGACGCGCTGCCCCTGCGCGAGCGGCGCGACGAGCGGCTGCTGCGACACGAGCTCCGCCTTGAGCTGCTGCGCGTCGCCCTTCGGCACCGCGACCATCAGGTCCTTCTGCACGCCGACCTTCACCTGGCGGCTCGCGCCCTTCCATACGTCGAGGCTCCTCACCGGGGCGCCGCCCGCATAGAGCTTCACGCTGTCGAAGAACTGGTAGCCCCAGTTCAGCAGCTTGAGCGATTCCTGCGTCCGGCCGTTCTCCGAGACGCCGCCGAGCAGCACCGAGAGCAGCCGCCGGCCGCCGCGGTTGGCCGAGGCGATGAGGCAGAAGCCCGCCGACTCGGTGTGCCCGGTCTTCACGCCGTCGACGCTCGGGTCGAGCCACAGCAGGCGGTTGCGGTTCGGCTGGCTGATGTTGTTGTAGCGGAACTCCTTGATCGCGTAGTAGCGCTTGTACTCGTCCGGAAAGTCGCGGATCAGCGCCGCGCTCAGGCGGTAGAGGTCCGCAGCCGTGCTGTAGTGCTGCGCGTCCGGCAGCCCGGTGGCATTCATGTAGTGCGTGCTGGCCATGCCGAGGCGCGCCGCTTCCCGGTTCATCAGCTGCGCGAACAGCTCTTCCGAGCCGCCGATCGCCTCGGCAAGCGCGATGGTCGCGTCGTTGCCCGACTGCACTTCCATGCCGAGGATCAGCTGCTCCACCGTCACCGGCCGGCGCGGCTCGATGAACATGCGCGAGCCCGGCGCCCGCCAGGCGTGCGTCGAAACCGGGATCTGCTGGTCGAGCCTGAGCTTGCCCTCGTGCAGCGCGCCGAACACGAGGTACGCCGTCATCAGCTTGGTGAGCGACGCCGGCTCTATGCGCACGTCGGCCTTCTCCGAGGCGAGCACCTGGCCGCTCGAAAGATCGCCCACCATCCATGCCCTGGCGAAGACCGAGGGCGGCCGCGGCGCGGCCGCCTGCGCGAGCGCCGTGCAAAGCGCGAGCGTCGCGACAACGATGAAGCGAACCATCTTCACTTCCGGAAAAAGTGGCGGATTATAAAAGCTCAGCGGACCACGACGAGCGGCTTAAGACCGAGCGCCGGCTCCAGCCGCTCGGCGGCGCTGCGCGCTTCCTCCGGCGAGGCGTACGGGCCGAGCTGCACCCGCCACAGGCTGTCGAGCTGCACCAGCTCGCCCGGCTGCGCCGCCGACGCGACTCGCGCGCGCAGCTTCTCGGCATTCTCGCGCGAAGCGAAAGCGCCAACCTGAAGGAAAACCCCGGCCGCCGGCAGCGCCTGCTGCTCGAGCGGCGTCGCGGTCACCGGCTGGATCGTCGCGGTGACCGGCACCGCCTCGTCGGCCGCGCGCGCGGGCTCCGCTTGTCCCGGAACGATCGCCTCGACTTCCACCTCGCCGCTGCCCGCGCCGATGATGCCCAGGCGATACGCCGCGGCGTACGAGAGGTCGATCACGCGCCCTTCGTGGAACGGCCCGCGATCGTTGATGCGCACCACCACGCTGCGGCCGGTGGCGACGCGCGTCACGCGGGCGTAGCTCGGGATCGGCAGCGTCTTGTGCGCGGCGCTCATCGCGTACATGTCGTAGCGCTCGCCGCTCGAGGTCTTCTGGCCGTGGAAGCGCTTGCCGTACCAGCTCGCCAGGCCGCGCTGGCGGAACGGCTGCACCGCGGCGAGCGGCACGTAGCGCTTGCCGAAAACCTCGTAGGGACGGTTGGCGAAGCGGTTGAGCGGCTCGGCGCGCGGCTGCGCGTCCGGGATCGAGGCGAGGTTGTCCGGCACCCTTTCGTCGGGGCCGTCGTCCTTGTAGTAGCCGCCGGGACGCTTCGTCTCCTGGACCGGGCTGTCCTGGGGCGGGCTGCCGGCGCAGCCCGCGAGCAGCAGGAGCCACAGAAGGCGCTTCATGCTTCGTACACCACGTTGCCGGCGACGATCGTGCAGCGCACGCTGCCGGCGAGCTCGTAGCCGAGGAACGGCGTGTTCTTGCCCTGGCTCTTCAGCGCCTCGGCGGCGATGCGCCGCGGCGCCGCCGGATCGAACAGCACCACGTCGGCCGGCGCGCCGACCGCGAGCTGGCCGCTCGGCACGCCGAGCACCCGGGCCGGGTGCGACGTGATGCGGGCGAGCGTCGCGGCGAGCGCGAGCTTGCGCGACTCGCCCCACTTGAGCGCGAGCGGCAGCAGCAGCTCGAGGCCGGTCGCGCCCGGCTGCGCCTCGGCGAACGGCAGGTGCTTGCCGTCCTCGTCGACCGGCGTGTGGTCCGAGCACAGGCAGTCGATCGTGCCGTCGGCGAGCGCGCCGGCGAGCGCGTCGCGGTCGCGCTGGCTGCGCAGCGGCGGCGCGAGCCGGCAGTTCGGGTCGAAGTAGCCAAGGTCGGTATCGCACAGGTGCACGTGGTGGATGGCGACGTCGCAGGTGATCGGCAGTCCCTCGCGCTTCGCCGCGCGCACCAGCTCGACGGCCGCCGCGGTCGAGAGTCGGCAGACGTGCACGCGGGCACGCGTCGCGCGCACCAGCTCGAGCAGGGTGCCGAGCGCCACGGTCTCGGCGAAGGACGGGATGCCGGCGAGGCCGAGCCGCGTCGCCACCTCGCCGTCGTGGGCCACGCCGCCCCTCGCGAGCCAGGCGTCCTCGACGCGCAGCCAGACCGGCAAGCCGAAGCTGGCGGCGTACTGCAGCGCGCGCCAGAGCACCTGGGTGTCGGCGAGCGGCACGTCGGCCTGCGAGAACGCCACGCAGCCCGCCTCGGCGAGCTCGGCCATCTCGGTCAGCGCCTTGCCCTCGAGCCGGGTCGTGAGCGCGCCCACCGGATAGACCCGCGCGCGCGACAGGCTCTTGGCGCGCCGGCGCAGCATGTCGACCAGCCCCGGCTCGTCGAGCGGCGGATCGGTGTCGGGCGGGCAGGCGAGGCTCGTCACGCCGCCGGCGACCGCCGCGTCCATCTCCGACTCGAGGGTCGCCTTGTACTCGAAGCCCGGCTCGCGCAGCCGCGCCGCGAGGTCGATGAAGCCGGGCGCGGCGACCAGGCCGCGCGCGTCGATCGTCTTCTCCGCCTCGCGGAACGGCTCGGCGATCTTGCCGTCGGCGATGTACAGCTCGCCCTTTCCGTCGCGCTCGCTCGCCGGATCGACGATCCGGGCGTTCCTGATGATCAGCTTCAATTGCCCGCCACGATGCTCATGACCGCCATGCGCACGGCGATGCCGAAGGTGACCTGCGGCAGGATCACCGAGTGCGGCCCGTCGGCCACCGACGAATCGATCTCCACGCCGCGGTTCATCGGCCCCGGATGCATGACGATCGCGTCGCGCTTCGCCACCGAGAGCTTGTCGAGCGTGAGGCCGTAGTGCTTGAAGTACTCCTGCGCCGAGGGCAGCAGCGCGCCGCGCATGCGCTCGTTCTGCAGGCGCAGCATGACGATCACGTCGCAGCCCTTCAGCCCCTCGCGCATGTCCTGGAAGACGCGCACGCCGAGCGCCGCGACGCCGGTCGGCATCAGGGTCTGGGGGCCGATCACGCGCACCTCCGGCGCGCCGAGCGTGGTGAGCCCGTGGATCAGCGAGCGCGCGACGCGCGAATGCAGCACGTCGCCGACGATCGCCACGGTGAGGTTGCGGAAGTCCTTCTTGTAGTGCCGGATCGTGTACAGGTCGAGCAGGCCCTGCGTCGGATGGGCGTGGCGGCCGTCGCCCGCGTTGATCACGTGCTCGTGCGGCTTGACGTGCCGGGCGATCAGAAAAGGCGCGCCCGAGGCCTCGTGGCGCACCACGAAGATGTCGGCCTGCATCGCCGAGAGGTTGGCCACGGTGTCGAGCAGCGACTCGCCCTTGCTCTGCGAGGAGACGGCGATGTTGAGGTTGATCACGTCCGCTGAGAGCCGCTTGGCGGCGATCTCGAAGGTGGTGCGCGTGCGCGTCGAGGGCTCGAAGAACAGGTTGAACACGCTCTTGCCGCGCAAGAGCGGCACCTTCTTCACCTCGCGCTCGGTCACGCCGACGAAGGACTCCGCGGTGTCCAGGATCTGCTCGAGCACCGCGCGCGGCAGGCCCTCGATCGACAGCAGGTGCTGCAGCTCGCCCTGGGCGTTGAGCTGCGGGTCACGCTGCACGATCGGCCTCCAGCGCGAGCGCGAGCTTGCCCGAGTCGTCGCGCTTCAGGCGCAGCCGCATGCCCGCCGGCACCTCCAGCTTCGCGCCGACGTGTTGCGCGCAGATCGGCAGCTGGCGGCCGCCGCGATCGGCGAGCACGACGAGCGCGATGCTCGCCGGGCGGCCGTAGTCGAACAGCTCGTTCATCGCCGCGCGCACCGTGCGGCCGCTGTAGAGCACGTCGTCGACCAGCAGCAGCTCGGCGCCATTCACGTCGAACGGGATGCGCGTGCGCTTCGGATCGTGCTTCAGGCCGCGCGCCGCATAGTCGTCGCGGTAGAAGGCGATGTCCATCGCCCCGAGAGGCTTTTCGATCTGCAATTCCCGATGCAGCCTTTCGGCGAGCCACACGCCGCCGGTGTAGAGGCCGACCATCGCCGTCTTCGCCCCGACGATCGGCTGCAGCTCGCGCACCAGCCGGGCGCAGAGCTTCTCGGCGTCAGGCAGGCTGGTCAAAGTACTGCTCCAGGATGAGCTGCGCGGCGACCGAGTCGACCGCTTTGCGTTTCATGCCGCGCAAGCGGCTTTCGGCTTCCACGGACGTGTAGCGCTCGTCGACGCGCGCCACCGGCAGGCGGAATCGCCCCTCGAGCTGGCGCGCGAAGCGCTCGACGCGCGGCGCGAGCGGATGCGGACCCGCCTCGCGCACCGGCAGGCCGACGACCAGGCGCGCCGGCCGCCACTCGGCGACCAGGCGCTGGATCTGCGAGAAGTCGCTCACCGCGGGAAGCGGATGCGCGGTGCCGAGCTCCGGCTCCCCCACCGCGACGCCAATACGCTTCAGTCCGAAATCGAAGGCGAGGACCGTGCCTTTGTCAGGCATGTCCCGCCGCATCCTGCAGCCGCGCGTAGTCCAGGCCGAGCAGCTCCATGGCCGCCGGCAGGCGCTCCTCCGCGGGCGTGTCGAAGATGATCGCGTCGCGCGCCTCGACGGTCAGCCAGGCGTTCTGCGAGATCTCGTGCTCGAGCTGGCCCGGCGACCAGCCGGCGTAGCCGAGCGTCACCAGCATGCGGCGCGGCCCCTCGCCGCGGCCGACCGCCTCGAGGATGTCCTTCGAGGTGGTCAGGCCGATCGCCTCGCGCACGCGCAGCGTCGACTGCCAGTTGCCGGCCGGCTCGTGCAGCACGAAGCCGCGGTCGGTCTGCACCGGGCCGCCGAAGTAGATGGGCGCGTCGGAGAGCTCCGGCGCGCGCAGCGACAGCGACAGGCGCTCGAACAGCGCCTGCAGGGTCATGTCGATCGGCCGGTTGACGACCAGGCCGAGCGCGCCCTGCTCGTTGTGCTCGCAAACGTACGTCAGGGTCCTCGAAAAGTACGGATCCGCCATGTTGGGCATGGCGATCAGGAAGTGGTGCGTCAGGTTGATCGAGGACATGCAATCGCCGGCATGCCCGGCGATTTTACCGCATCAGATCTCCACCATTTCGAAGTCTTCCTTGCGTGCGCCGCATTCCGGGCAGGTCCAGTTCATGGGCACGTCCTCCCAGCGCGTGCCGGGCGCGATGCCTTCGTCGGGCAGGCCCGCCGCCTCGTCGTAGACGTAGCCGCAGATGAGGCACATCCACGTCTTGTACTTGACTTGGTTTTCGGTCGTCATTGGAGCGGAAAGTAGAATTGGCCGGGAGTTTACCCCATGACTTTTTCCCCTCCGGCCGTGCTCGCCTTCGCCGCGTCCGATCCGACCGGCGGCGCCGGGATCCTGGCCGACACGCTCGCCATCGCCGGCATGGGCGCGCACCCGCTTTGCGCCATCACCGCGCTCACCGTGCAGGACAGCCATGGCGTGCATCGCCTGCAGGCGGTCGAGCCGGAGCTGGTCGCCGAGCAGGCGCGCCGCGTGCTCGCCGACATCCCGGCCCGCGCGTTCAAGCTGGGCGTGCTCGGCTCGGCGGCGAATGCGCGCGCCGTGGCCGGCGTGCTCGCCGAGCACCGCCGCGTGCCGGTGGTGCTCGACCCGGTGCTCGCCTCGGCACGAGGCGACCCGCTCGCCACCGAAGACGGGCTCGAGGCGCTTCTTCCGCTGACCACGCTCGTCACGCCGAACAGCGTCGAGGCGCGCCGTCTCGCGCCGCAAGGCCGGACCCTCGCCGAGTGCGCGCAGGCGCTGGTCGCGTCCGGATGCCGTTACGTCCTCGTGACGGGCAGTCATGAGCCGACGGCGGAAGTCGTCAACACGCTCTACGACGTGCGCGGCGAGGTGCGCGCCGAGCGCTGGCCGCGGCTGCCGCACAGCTACCACGGGTCGGGCTGCACGCTCGCCTCGGCGATCGCGGCGGCGCTCGCGCACGGCGCCTCGGTGCCCGATGCGGTGCGCGAAGGCCAGGAGTTCACCTGGCGCTCGCTCGCCGCCGGCTATCGGCCGGGCGGCGGCCAGCACGTACCCGACCGCGCCCGCCGATGAAGCTGCGCGGCCTTTACGCGATCACACCGGAAGGTCCCGGCCTCGAGGCGAAGGTGCGCGCCGCGCTGGAGGGCGGCATCGCCCTCCTCCAGTATCGGCGCAAGCAGGGCAGCCGCGAGGAGGCGCGG